>Ga0335084_10004226_pt1 | contig 14137 bp, 12 predicted proteins | sample Lox_Sample_44_FD_206721 | JGI IMG/M metagenome (GOLD analysis project Ga0335084, IMG submission 206721) | Soil microbial communities from Loxahatchee National Wildlife Refuge, Florida, United States - Lox_Sample_4.4 | ecosystem: Environmental > Terrestrial > Soil > Wetlands | place: USA...
CCCCACCGAGGAGATGGCCAGCGGACAGTTTGGCCGCTACGCTGCCACTGAGGTTGCCCTGAGAAAAGCCGGCCAGAGATTTGGGGCCTGCCTGGTCACCGATATCAAGGCCGTTGCTGCCAGCAAGTATCCGGCCGCTCCCGACAGCCTCCTCGATGCCGGGTCAAGCCTGCCGTTTGCCGGCCCAGGTTTGCCCGCCGGTTCCTCCCTGCTGCGAATCACGGGGCCGTACTATGGCGATTCGCTGCTGCCGGGCACGCTCAGGGCGGGAACGTACACAATCACGGGACTCGGGGGCCCGGATATCGGGCCCTTCAGCGCCTCGGTGAGATTCCCGTCCGATTTCACGGCGACGAACCTGGATTCGATCGACCGGATTGACCGTACGCAGCCGCTGATGCTGACATGGTCCGGCTTAGGCATGGACAGGGTGCGTATTCAGGTGGCGACGAATGTCCAGGTCGGCGGCACCGCTGACGATCCAGTCACCCGGAACGTCGCGGTGCAGTGCGACGTGGACGGCGGCCTGGGAGCGTACACCATACCGCCGGAGGCGCTGGCTTTGCTGCAGCCCACGGACCAGGGCAATATCCAGATCGGCGCCTACACCTCAAGGGCCACGTTTACCGCGCCGCTTGTCGCCGGCGGCGAGATCGACTACGGCCAGATCTCCTACAACCCGACCGACGGCATCGTCGGCGTCATAGTTCAGTAAGGCCGGGGCCGCCTACCAGCGCATCTCGGTCGCGTACGAATAATTGGTCATGTTGCGCGACTCGCCTTCGATGCGCTCGAAGACCGACTGAATCGCGACCCGGCCCGGCCCCAGCAGGCGCAGCCAGAGATAGCGGTTTCCCCACGAGCCCCAGCTGCTGAAAAAGCTGGAGGGATGTTCGAAGTGCAGGTGCATTTGCACCGTCGGGTCCTTGAAGATCAGGGCTGTCGGCTTCACGAGGATGGTCTCGTTTTGCGCGAGCTCGCGCACGAAGACGTTGCCGCCCGCGTGCAGCAGCAGCAGGCCCGGCGTCTGTGGCGCCATGAAGCGGTCCATGAACATGCCCACCGGGTAATGCGTTTCGGTCTCGTCGCCGCTGCGCGTCTTGAACCAGATGTTGGTCTGGAACCAGTCGTAGGTCACGCTGTTGGTGGCGGTCAGGAACAGGTGCTCGCGCACGTCGATCGCCTGACCGGGTTGCAGCGGAATCGGCAGCAGCTCGCCGGGATCGTCCTTGGAGAACGCGATGTGGCCGGGACCCTGGGCTTCGGTCATGATGAGCGGCAGTCCCGCAAACAGGCGTTTCCAGCCGCCCTTGAGCGACATCACGGTGACGTTCACCTGCGGGTCCTTCCACAGCAGCACGTGATGCGTGAAATAGATCTTGTCCTCGGGCGCGAGCTTCATGTCCGCCACCGGCACGTACGCGCCCTCGATCTGGCAGAAGGAGTTGCCGAACTGGATCTTGGCCATGTCCTTGCGGCCAGGGACCTTCGACCAGCCCGCGCGATCGCGCATCGGACCCGAGATCTTCAGCGTGGCGCCGCACATCGGGCAGCTCAACTGGCCCGCGTCCACCTGCGCATGGCACCACTGGCACATGGCCGTCGCGGTAGAAGCAGGCGAGGACACCACGGGCTGATGCTGCGCCGGCGGTGGCGAGGCAGGCTGCTGGTACACCGGTTGCGGCATCGGCTGCTGGACTGGTTGCTGCCAGGCCGATGGAGAGGCCGGTTGCTGGTACACAGGCGCGGGCACCTGATGTACCGGTTGCTGAGGCGCGGCCGCCGGAGCCGCCACTTTGCCGCCGCATCGCCCACAGAAATTCGCGTTGTCCGCGACCGGGGAACCACAATTTCCGCAGAACATGGTCTCTCCTTAATCCGTGTGGTGATGCACGTACATCGACTGAATTCCCACGCGGCCCGGTCCGGTCATGCGCGCCAGACTCATATTCGTGCCACCGAAGAATCCCGTGCCGAGTTTCTGGAATTCGACGTTCATCGTGACCGTGGAGTCCTTGTAGAGGAACGCCCCCGGTTCCACCATGATGCTCTCGCCCGCCGCCAGACGGCGTTCGAAGACATTGCCGTAGCCGTGCAGAATGAGCAGGCCCGGCGCGCCTGTGGTGATGAAGCGATCCATGTACATGCCCTGGCCGCCGAACAGGATGTTCGTCAGTCCCTTGATGCGGATGAATGAATAGCCAATCTGATGCGAGCACAGCAGGAAGGAGTGCTCGCGCACATCGAGCTCCATGCCCGGATGCAGCGGCAGCACCACCAGCTCGCCTGTGGCGTCGCGTGAGAAGGCGATGCGCCCCGGCCCCGTGGCCACGCTGATGATGAACGGCATGCCTGCGAAGGCTCGCTTCAAACCGCCTGAGAGCTGCATCACGGTGAGCGGCACGCGTTCGTCTTTCCACAGCATGACGTGGTGCTCGAAGAAGATGGAATCGTTCGCGCCGAGGTTAATCTCCGCCACCGGCACAATCTCTCCCTCCACCTGGCAGGTGCTGGAAGAGAACTGGATCTCGGTCATGTCGCGAATGCGCGGCGCTTCGCGCCAGCCCGATTCGCTCACCAGATTGCGGATGTCCAGCGGCGCTCCGCAGGCTCGGCAGGTCAGCGCTGCCTTCTCATTCATGCTCTGGCACCACTGGCACTGTAGGCGCTCAAAGGCCTCGGCGCCGGCCACGTGGGAAGGGTCGGTCATTACGGTCTCCTTGGGTGCAGCTTGTAGATTATAGCGTGGCGGACGGGCTGCTTGTGTCAGAGCTTTGCCCTGGATAAGATCCCTTTGGGCATCCTTGACATGACGGGGAAAACATACATCGCGATCGGCACTGGTGTGCTGGTCGCCGCGGCCCTCGCTGCGGGCGGGTACTGGTGGAAGGTGGAAAATCAGCGGCGTGTGGAAGCCCAACAGCGCGCCGAAAAGCGAGCCAAGGCGCTGGACGAGGGATTCCGGGCGCTGGGGACGAAGGACCGGCTGGAGCTGTTCGCCAGGTTTCGCGGGCAGCTCGACGACCTCCCGGATCGTGACCGCATTCGCCGCGAGATTCCAGCCTGGGACAGCTATCGTGACCGTCTGTCTCGCTGCAACGATCTGGAGGAGGTCCTCAGCCGCGCGGCCGCTCAGAAACGTTACCGGGACCTGGGCCAGCCCGCGGCGCAAGGATTCGCGCTCGCGCTGGATCTGTTCGCCGACGTTAGCGCAGGGGCGAAGAAGGAACTGGACCGCATGACTGCGGTGCTGGAGGAAAAGACCGTCTCCGTGGAGCAGCTTGCGCGACTGGACCGTCTGCGTTGGCGCGGCGAGATTCACAACGCGACCATGCGACTTGACGCCTTGTATGTGGACGAATTCTCCCAGACGCTGCGTCTGCTGGCCTTGAACGCGCCGGCACCGGCAGACCGCCTCGCCGCTTTCCGTCTCGCCTCCGATGCTTACGTGGCCGCGAAAGGGAAGCCCGGCGTGATTCGGCTGGAGGCGCTGATGCGCGAAGCCCGCAATGCCGAAGACGACGCAGCGGCGAAGAACGCTATGAACGCGACGCTGGCGCATTTGAAGCTCCCGCTCGAACTCATGCCGGATTCCGCGAAGAAGAGCGACAAATGAGGTGTCAGGCCGCGGCCTCGGCGGCCTTCAGCGTGCGTGAGTAGCGCGGCAGGCATGCCAGAATCGTGGCGCCTGCAAACATCGCGCCGCCCAGCAGCAGCATTGCCGTCGAATAGGAATGGAACTGATCGTAACTGCGGCCCATCACCCATGGACCCAGCGCTCCGGCAATCGCGTACGCGGTGAACGAATAGCCAAACAGCTCCGAGAAAGAGCGCAGTCCGAAATACCGCGAGATCAGATACGGCATCACGTCGGCCTCGGCGCCCATGCCGAAGCCGATCAGCGTCGTGCCCACGTAGGCGACCGCGAGCGTGTGCGCGAGGCTCGCAACCACTACGCCAACCGATGCGATGCCGAAGAACAGCCCGGCTACGCGCGCGCCATGGAAGCGGTCGAGCAGTGTGCCCGTGAGGAGGCGGCCCGCCAGTGTCGCGCCGCCGAGGATGCTCGCCGCGAACGCTGCGCGCTCGGGCGAAAAGCCGCGATCGGTCAACATCGGCACCAGATGCGCCACCGTCCCGTTCACCGCGATCGAGAACAGGAAGAACGCCGTCAGCAGAAGCTGATACACACCCGTGCGCGCCGCCTCGCGCGTGGTCAGCCCCTCGATCGCGTGCGCCGCGGTATGCTTTTCCGCGCGCGCCCCCGGCGGCCGCTCCTGCAGGAAGAATGCCGCGGGCAGAATCCCCAGCACCAGGATCGCGGCGCCCAGCGCCAGATACGCATCGCGCCACCCAAGCGTTTCGATCAGCCACGTCGCCAGCGGCGGCACGGCCATCGCGCCCACGCCTACACCGGCCATCATCGTTGCCAGCGCGATCCCGCGCCGGTCGTCGAACCACGCCGTGATCACCTTCGCGTAGCAAAGCTGCGTGGTCCCGTTGCCCACCACGCCGATCACGATATACGTCGCGTAGAACTGCCACAGCGCGCCGTGCAGCATCGCCAGCGCGCAGAACGCGAGCCCGTACACAGTCACGCAAGGCAGAATCACGCGTCGCGCGCCGACCCGATCCACAATCCGCCCGATCAGCGGCGAAGCCAGCGCCACCGACAAAGCCGAAAGCGAAAACCCAAGCGAAATATCCGCGCGGTCCCAGTGAAACTGCGCGCTCAGCGGCTTCAGAAACACGCCGAACGAGAACACCACCAGGGAGCCGAAGCTCACCATGATGCCGAGCACGGCCGTCGCCACAATAATCCAGCCGTGGGTGATGCGTCCGATCATTACTCGTTTATCGGCGTGCGGATGTATCCGTGTCCCGCCGACCGCTTCCCGCCCTTGCGATGCTCTTCGTCCGGGAGCGCGTGCACGCCGCTCGCGTCGATCCAGCGATTGTAGAAATTGAACAGCGCGCACACCGTGATCGCATAATAGATGGCCTCATCGGTGTAACCGACCGCGTGCAGCGCCTCGATGTCCGGCGGCCCGATACTCACCGAATCCCGATTCACCTTGTCCACGAACCGCATCAGCGCCTTTTCCGGCTCCGGCAGCCGCGATGTCTCGATGTCGCGCAACACTTCTTCCACCAGCTTCTCGTCCTGCAACAGTTCCGCCGCGACCGCGGCGTGCGACTTCAGTCAAAACGGGCACTGATTCTGTGCGGAGGTCCGCGCGGCGATCAGCTCCCGAATCCCCGGCGAAAGCGGCGCGGGGTCGCGCATGATGCCCTGCGTGAAGCGCTCCAGATGCTTCGTCACCCCCGGCTTGAACGCGAACATGTGCCAGATCTGCGGATACGGCGCGGCGCTCTGGCGGGCCATGCGAATCAGATCGCCGAACGCGCTCTTTTCGGCCGGGTTCTCCTCAACGTCGCGCAAGAACATCGGTTCCATAGGTGCAGTCTTACCATGGTGCGTCAGGCAGGAGACGGCGCGCCATAGTGTTTTGTGGGTAGGGGCCCCGGACCCCAATGCTGCCCCCGCGTTGATATACTTCCCCCAAACCGAGTTGCCTTCATGCGAAAGTTCCGTGAGCTGTGCGCTGCGGACTTTCCGGATGTCGATCCCGAAAAGTTCGAATTGTGGAAACAGGCGGCCGATGAGGCCGGCCAGCGGGCGAAGATCGTTTGGATATCGCTCGTCGTAATCAACATTATTCTTCTGGTCTCCGCCGGCGCCCTGGTACTCGGCGGACTCCCCCTCTTCTTCGTCTTATTCCTCGTCTGGCGAAAACCGCGCCGGATTGCCAGGGAAATCGGGCTCACGGACTCTGCGATCGCCGCCGCCCGCAAACTTCAGGCTCCGGTGGACGCCGGCGTCTCGGACTCTCTGTCCTCGCTTTCGAAGAAGTGCCCGCAGTGCGCGGAGCGGATCAAGGCTGAGGCTCTGGTATGCCGCTATTGTGGCTTCCATTTCGAGGCAGCCGCCGTGCAGCAGGAGACGGAGCGCCGCCAGACGGCGCTGCGGGAAGCGGCGGCCCGCCGCGAGATCGAGGAGAAAGAACGGAACGCCCGCTCCAGGTTGAAGCGCGTCACGATATTCTTCTACATTCTGGCGGTCGTCTACGGCATCTTCGGAAGCCTGACGTCGCTGGAGATGAACGCGGATCCGAAAGCGCCGCCGGGTGTGGCAGCGATCCTGTTCGCATTCTTTGCCGTGGCAGGCATCCTTACTGCTGCGGCCGCGTGGGGTGTGGGAAAGCGGAAGCGATGGGGCCGCAGGCTCGGCATCGGAATGGGTATCTTCTGGCTGATCGGTGTTCCGCTGGGCACTCTGGCGGGAATCTACGCTCTCGTCGTGCTGGGCTCGGGCGACAGCCGAAAGGCGTTCGCTTAGCGGACGGTGACTCTGAATGGTGGGCCCGAGATGACTCGAACATCCGACCTCTTCCGTGTCAAGGAAGCGCTCTAACCAACTGAGCTACGGGCCCACAAGGAGGGTGAAACCTCACTATATCACAGGGCTACCGCTGCCCCTTTTCACACTCCCGAAACCACAAAAAGGGCACACTGTCCTTCGCGCGTGCGGCCGGTGCTACGCTGACACTTTGCGGCCTTCCCGAGCATCCCATGTGAAGAGCCGGGCAAGCCCACGAAAGGACGTGTTTCATAAGATGTCTGACACCAGCAACAAACTCGTAGCTTTGGCCGATTTCGGACAGTCGTTCTGGCTGGACTACATTCGTCGCAGTTTCGTCGAGGGCGGGGAGCTCGCCCACATGGTTGCCTCCGACGGCCTCCGTGGCCTCACCTCGAACCCGTCCATCTTCGAAAAAGCCATCGGTGGCAGCACCGACTACCGCGCCGATCTGGACGCCATGGCTGAGCGTCCGCCCGCCGACGCCGAAGAGGCCTTCCAGCGCCTGGCCCGGCGCGACATCACCGGCGCGGCTGACCTCCTGCGCCCGGTCTATGACGCCACCAACGGTCTTGACGGCTACGTCAGCCTCGAAGTCTCCCCGGAGCTGGCCCACAGCACCGAAGCTACTCATACCCAGGCCCGCCTGCTCTGGAAGTTGATTGATCGTCCGAACCTCATGGTGAAAGTCCCGGGAACGAAGGAGGGCATCCCCGCCATCGCCTCCCTGATTGCCGAAGGCCTGAACATCAACGTCACGCTGCTGTTCGCCGTTTCCGCGTACGAGGACGCCGCCGAGGCTTACCTGCTCGGCCTCGAAGAGCGCGCCGTCAAAGGCCTCCCCATCGATCGCATCGCCAGCGTCGCCAGCTTCTTCGTCAGCCGCATCGACACGGCCATCGACAAGATGCTCCAGGACCTCTGGAAAGTGGCCGCGCCGCAGACACGGCCGGCCATCGAGGCGTTGTTCGGCAAGGCGGCCATCGCCAACGCCAAACGCGCCTACACCCGTTTCCAGAACATCTTCTCCGGCCCGCGCTGGGAGCGCCTTGCGGCCAAAGGCGCACGTCCGCAACGGTTGCTCTGGGCCAGCACCAGCACCAAGAATCCTTCTTACCGCGACGTCATTTACATCGAGGAGCTGATCGGCCCGCACACCGTCAACACCATGCCCCCAGCCACCGCTGCCGCCTTCCGCGATCACGGTGTGCTCCGCAATGCACTGGTGGAGAGACCCGAAGAAGCCGAGCGTCAGCTTGCCGAGCTCGAGCGCGTCGGCATCTCGCTCGACGCGGTTACCTTCCGCCTGCTCACCGAGGGCGTTGAACAGTTCTCCACGGCCTGGCGCGCGCTGCTCGACGTGCTCCGTGCCTCCATGCATCCGCGCACCGGCCGCCAGCAGCCGCAGCTTTCCGCCGAGCTGGCCACTGCGGTGGCCGCGACAGTCCACGACTGGGAGTCCGATTCCAGGGTCAAGCGCCTCTGGGAAGGCGACGCCACCGTGTGGACCGGCGCGGACGAATCGAAGTGGCTCGGCTGGCTCCCCATCGCGCACCAGCAGATCGAACACGCCGACACCTTTGCATCCTTTGCCGGGGACGTGAAGTCCGCCGGCTTCGAATACGCCGTCGTGCTCGGCATGGGCGGCTCGAGTCTCGCGCCCGAAGTGCTGGCCCGCACCTTCGGCCCCCAGCCCGGCTTCCCGAAGCTCTCGATCCTCGACTCCACCGATCCCGCGCAGGTGCGCGCCGTCGAAGCCTCCATCGACCTCGCGAAGACGCTTTTCATCGTCTCCAGCAAATCCGGCTCGACGCTCGAACCGAATCTCTATTACGAGTACTTCCGCGGACGGATGGAAGCTGCCGTCGGCCCGGACAAAGCCGGCCAGCACTTCGTCGCTGTCACCGACCCCGGTTCCAGCATGGAGAAGGTTGCCCGCGCCGCTCAGTTCCGCCATGTTTTCTATGGCGTCTCTTCCATCGGCGGCCGCTACTCGGCTCTCTCCAATTTCGGCATGATCCCGGCTGCGGCGGCGGGCCTCGACGTACCTCGTCTGCTGCAGGGCGCCGAGAGCATGGTTCAGGCCTGCGCCTCGTGTGTGCCTGCCGCAACGAACCCCGGTCTTCAGCTTGGCGCGCTGCTCGGCACGCTCGGCAACAGAGGCCGCGACAAGATCACCATCGTCGCGTCCCCCGCCATCGCCGACCTCGGCGCCTGGATGGAACAGCTCATCGCCGAATCCACCGGCAAAATCGGCAAGGGCCTCATCCCGGTCGATCTCGAGCCCCTCGGCCCGCCCGCGGTCTACGGCAACGATCGCGTATTCGTCTACGCCCGCTTCTCACCCCAGCCCGATGCCGCGCAGGATGTCGCCATGGACGCTCTGTCTCGCTCCGGCCAGCCCGTCGTCCATATCGACGTAGGCGACCGCTATGATCTGGGCGCTGAGTTCTTTCGATGGGAATTCGCCACCGCCGTCGCCGGCAGCGTCCTCGGCATCAACCCTTTCAACCAGCCCGACGTCGAAGCGAGCAAGGTCGAGACCCGCAAGCTCACGGAAGAGTTCGAGAAGGTCGGCCACCTGCCGCCCGAAGACCCCTTCATCGGTCCGAACGATGACCTCGCTGCCGCGCTGCACGCGCATCTGGACAAAGCCGGCCCCGGCGATTATGTCGCCCTGCTTGCCTACATCCCGCACAACGAGGCCAACATGAGCGTGTTGGAATCGGCCCGCGCGTCCATCCGCGATGCGAAGCATGTGGCTACTTGCGTCGGTTTCGGGCCGCGCTTTCTGCACTCCACTGGTCAGGCGTACAAAGGCGGGCCGAACTCCGGCGTGTTCATCCAGATCACTTGCGATGACGCCAATGACCTTGCCATCCCGGGCCGCCGTTATACCTTCGGCGTGGTAAAAGCGGCTCAGGCCCGTGGCGATTATGCGGTACTCGCCGGCCGCGGGCGCCGCCTGTTGCGCGTTCACCTGGGGGCGAACGTGGAGCAGGGCCTGGCGAAGCTGCGCGACGCAATGGCGGCTGCTGTCGGCGCTGCGGTCAAATAGATCGAGACGTGGCCCCGGTCGCGGCCACCAGTTTAGGAGGATTCGCCGTACCATGCAGATCGGAATGGTCGGACTCGGGAAGATGGGCGCCAACATGGCGCGCCGGCTGATGGCCGGAGGGCACCAGTGCGTGGTCTATGATCGCGATACCGCTCGCGTGCTTGAACTGGCCGCCGAAGGCGCGAAGGAGGCTACCGGGCTCGACGATTTCCTTCGTCACCTCGACGCTCCGCGCGCAATCTGGGTCATGCTGCCCGCGGGCCGCATCACCGACAGCGTCGTCGCCGATCTGGGTAACCTCCTCGCCGCTGGCGACATCGTCATCGACGGAGGCAATACCCACTATGTGGACGATGTCCGCCACGCACGGGAGCTCGCGAAGCGGAGCGTCGAGTTCGTAGATTGCGGCACTAGCGGCGGCGTCTGGGGCGTCGAACGCGGCTACTGTCTCATGATCGGCGGCAGGAAGGAGACCTTCCAGCACCTCGACCCGATCTTCCGCACACTCGCGCCCGGCCCTGGCAACATCGAGCGCACGCCTGACCGCGAAGGGCTCGATGCCGCCGCCGAATCTGGCTACCTGTATTGCGGTCCCGCCGGTGCTGGCCACTTCGTCAAAATGGTCCACAACGGCATCGAATACGGCTTGATGCAGGCCTATGCCGAAGGCTTCGACATCCTCCGCAATGCCCACGATCTGGGCTACGATCTCCCCCTGCCCGACGTCGCCGAGGTCTGGCGGCGCGGCAGCGTCATTTCGTCCTGGCTGCTTGACCTCACCGCTCGCGCCATGGCTCGCAGCCACGACCTCGACGACTTCACCGGCTACGTGGAGGACTCCGGCGAAGGCCGCTGGACCATCGAAGCCGCCATCCAAACCGCCGTCCCCTGTCAGGTCCTCACGGCCGCACTCTATACGCGCTTCCGCTCCCGCCTCGAACACAGCTTCGGCGAGAAAATGCTCTCCGCGATGCGCAGCGGCTTTGGCGGTCACAAGGAAGCAAGCTCGAAGGGAGCCCCCGCATGAGCGCCTCCGCGCCAACCCAGTCCGACACGGCCCTCCGCGCCGCCCTGCCGGAGCCGGCCGGCCCCTGCGTTATGGTCATCTTCGGCATCACCGGCGACCTCACCAAGCGCCTGCTGTTTCCCGCCCTGTACTACCTTGCCGAACAGAAGCTCCTCCCCGAAGAGTTCGCCGTCGCCGGTTACGCCATCGGTGACATGGACGAACAGGGCCTGCGCGACAAGCTCGCCGGCGACGTTCGCGCCGCGGTGCAGCACGCCAACGGCGAGCTCGTCGAGTGGCTGGTCTCGCGCGTGCGCTTCGTATGTGCGGCGTTCGATGACGAAGAGGGATGGAAGCACCTGCACGGCGTTCTCGCTGCGCTGGACGCCGAATACCACACCGGTGGCAACTATCTCTTCTACATGGCCACCTCTCCGGATTTCTTTCTCGATGTGGCTCAGCGCGTCGGCCACGAGGGTCTCCTGAACCAGGAGAACGGCCAATGGCGCCGGATCATCTTCGAAAAGCCCTTCGGCCGTGATCTGGTCAGCGCGCGCGACCTCAACCATCACCTGGCCACGTTCATGCGCGAGGATCAGATCTACCGCATCGATCACTACCTCGGCAAGGAGACCGTCCAGAACATTTTGGTTTTCCGCTTTGCCAACGGCATCTTCGAGCCCATCTGGAATCGCCGTTACATTGACCACGTGCAGATCACCGTATCCGAGACCGTCGGCGTTGAGCGGCGCGGCGGCTACTACGACCACACCGGCGCGCTGCGTGATATGGCCCCCAACCACCTGTTCCAGCTTCTGGCGCTCACCGCCATGGAGCCGCCCAGCTCGTTCTCGGCCGCCGCGCTCCACAACGAACAGGTGAAAGTTCTCGAAGCCGTGCCGCCCATCAGCCCGCTCGACTGCAAGCACTGCACCGTACGCGGCCAGTACGTCGCCGGCGTCATCGACAACGATCCTGTCACTGGCTACCGCCAGGAGCCGATGGTCAGCCCCATCTCGCAGACCGAAACCTACGTCGCCATGAAAGTTCTGGTGGACAACTGGCGCTGGGCCGGAGTGCCGTTCTACATCCGCACCGGCAAGCGCCTGCCGAAACGCAAGACGGAAATCGCCATCCAGTTCCGCAATCCGCCCCTGACCCTGTTTCGCAAGAGCCGCACCACGCTCCCCCAGGCCAATCGCCTCATCATCAGCGTGCAGCCCGAGGAGAGCATCTTCCTGCAGTTCGACGCCAAGATCCCCGGCCCGGTGGTCACCACCCAGCAGGTGGACATGCGCTTCTCCTACGCCGACTACTTCGGTGTCGAGAACCGCACCGGCTATGAGACGCTCCTCTATGACGCGATCGTCGGCGACAGCAGCCTGTTCAAGCGCTCCGACATGATCGAGGACGGCTGGACTCTGGTTCAGCCCGTTCTGGACGCGTGGTCCTCCGGTCCCGGCCGCGACCTTCAGTTCTACGCCGCCGGCTCCGACGGCCCCGACGGCGCCGATGCCATGCTCGAGAACGACCGCCGCGCCTGGAGACCGCTCTGATGCCGCCCCCCGCCGTGCGCGCGTTGTTCGTCGACATCGGCGGGGTACTGGCCACCAATGGCTGGGACACCGAATCGCGCGAGGCGGCCGTTGAGCACTTCAACCTCGACGAGAAACTTATCGATTCGCGCCACCGGTTGATGTTCGAGCTCTTCGAGACCGGCAAGATCTCCTGGATGCAGTATATGGAGCGCGTCGTCTTCAACGTGCCGCGCCCGTTCACCTATGACGAGTTCACGCGCTTCGTCCTCGCCCACTCGCGCCCTTATCCGGACATGATCGATCTCGTCCGCCGGGTGAAGGAGAACCACAAGCTCAAGGTCGTGGTGGTGAGCAATGAGGGCCGGGAACTCACCGAGTACCGCCTCAAGCTGCTCGACCTCGCCTCCGTGGTCGACGTCTTCGTCTGCTCCTGCTTCGTCCGCCTGCGCAAGCCCGATCTGGACATTTTTCGTCTGGCCTGCGACCTCGCGCAGGTCGGCCCGCAGGAAGTCGTCTATCTCGAGGACCGCGCGATGTTTGTCGAAGTCGCCGCCACCCTCGGCATCCGAGGCATCGTAGTCCGAGGCGTGGACAATACGCGCGCCGCCCTCGCCGCACTCGGCCTGTACGATCAGCCAGCGGCGCTGTCGGCCTGACCTACTTCACTCCCACCACCATGGAGTCCGGCCCCACCAGATGCTCCACCCGCGTCTCGCGGAAACCAACCTCGCGCATCCACCCCATGCAATCGGCCCCCGTATAATCGAACCCCGCCGGAGTCTCGATCAGCATATTCAGGCTCATCATCAGCCCGAACGCGTTCTTCGAGCGGTCGTCGTCGATGATCGCCTCATACACAATCAGCGACCCGCCCGCCGGCAGTGCCTCGTGGGCCTTGCGGATGAGCATCATCTTGTCGTCGATGCCCCAGTCGTGCAGGATGTGTCCCATCACGATGACATCGGCCTTCGGCAGCGCGGCGTCCTGGAAGAAGTCTCCGGCCAAAAACTTCAGCCGCGCGCTCACGCCGTTCTGCTCCACGTAATCCTCGAAGATCGGGGCCACCTCCGCCAGATCGAACCCGGTCCCGTTCAGGTGTTTGTGCGCCTTCGCGATCTGCACCGCCGTGTCGCCCTGCGCTGTGCCGACGTCCACAAATGTCTTGTACCGGTCCCACGGGAACTTCGTTGCGATTGCCAGCGCCGCCCCGCGGCTGATGCCGCTCATCGCGGCCAGAAATACGCGCAGCCGCTCCGGATCGGCATAGAGCGCGGTGAACGGAGTCGGTTCGCCCGCGCGAATCTCGTTCTGTGGCAGCCCGGTGCGCAGCGCCTCGGTCAGATGCCGCCAGTGGCCGAAGAGCCGCGCGTTGGCCATTTCCAGAATCCCGCCAATATACGACGGCTTGTGCTTGTCGAGGAACACGTCGGCAGAAGGCGTGTTCGCATAGCGGCCGTTCACGCGCTGGAGGAAGCCGAGAGCCACCAGCGCATCCAGGAAGTCGCGGGCCGAGCGCGGATGCAGTCCCATCCGTCCCTGCAGCGTGTGCAGGTCTTCGGGATGGCGGGCCAGTTCGGTGAACAGACCCATTTCGACGGCGCTGAGAAGAGTCTTCGAGGCCCAGAAACCAAGGCCCACTTGCAGTATGTGATCGGGCGTCACGTCCGCGTGCATAGGTTCGGCTATTATCACACGCCACAACGTATGCGCGTTTCGACGACGCCCGCCGCTGTGTTCTACTGATGTCCGTCGTGCTGCTCGCGGCCGTGCTCCGGAGCCACACGAGCAGGCGGTGTAGCCGGCCGTGGCGGTTCGGCCCGTGGTGCGGGATGCTTTACCGGCGGCGGCGTGCGCCTTTCCGCGACACCCGAGTGCGCCTGTGGCGTCGGGTGATACGCGCGCGCCACCGGGTGTTGCGCTTCACGGGCCGGCGGATGCGGCTCCTGCGCCATCCGATTCCGCGGCTGCGGCTGTTGCGGAGCCCGTGCGTGCTGCTGCGCCGGCCGCTGTTCCAGGCGCTGCTGGGGCTGCCGTGCCATCCGATTCTGCGGCGGCGCTGGACGCGGTGGCGTCATGTGCGATGGCTGCTGCGGAGCCCGCGGCCTCTCCATCCC
>Ga0335084_10004227_pt1 | contig 14134 bp, 12 predicted proteins | sample Lox_Sample_44_FD_206721 | JGI IMG/M metagenome (GOLD analysis project Ga0335084, IMG submission 206721) | Soil microbial communities from Loxahatchee National Wildlife Refuge, Florida, United States - Lox_Sample_4.4 | ecosystem: Environmental > Terrestrial > Soil > Wetlands | place: USA...
ACTGTTGTAATCGCAGACGTGGGTGTTGAAAGAAGTTATTCTGCAGTCCTCGCGCTCTATGTGTCTGTGACTCGAATCACGTCTCGTCCTGTTTCCCGCGAGCTGTCGAACAGGAGATTCTCCTCCGGCTCCGGGTGGCAGAAGCAAGTTCCTGCTAACTGGCGCATCGGGCCGTGCCCTGGTCGAGCAGCTCCGGAGCACCGTGAAGACGGACGAGATCGAGGCTCTGGAACGGAACGTAGCGATCGCGGTAAAAAAACAATAAGCTCCTTACCCACAAACGCCCCGCTGAATTCATCCGGCGGAGTGCAGATTCGCCGCCGCTGCGGAGAGTAATATAGGATTGTGGGTAAGCGAAAACAACTGATAGAGCGGACGAGGGTGCGGCGAAACAATCGTCGGGGGACACACATATGAGATTCAAGAAGCGCGAACCACTATTTAGCGTCCTGCTCGATACCGGACTCCACCTGCTTGATTCCTTGCGTGAACGTGTGCCAGACAATATGGACGACATCAAAGACAGAGTCCGGGATACGTATGACACCGCGACCGACCGCGTGAGCCGCGCTTCCGACGCGCTTCGCGGCAAAGAAGATTCGCAAATACTCGGCAAAGTCGCTGCTCTGCTGATCGGAGTGGGGATCGGCGTGGGCGTCGGCCTGCTAATCGCACCGGCCAGCGGTGAAGAAACGCGAGACGGAATCACCCGATAAAGTTTCGGATTTCAGCGAAAAAGTCCGTGAGCGCGCTGGGAAAAAGCCGCAGGGCACGACCGGGACTCACGGCGAATGAGAACCGCGCTGCAGCTTCGAAAAACGAACATCATTTGCTAACGGCAACTATCCACTTTTACCTCACACAGAAGTGGGTGCATTCCCGTTAGCTGTTTCCTGATCGGACTGCATGCACCTGGTAGAGCGTTCGCGCCGTAGCAACTCTTGGCCCTGCTTTTGCGTCTTTGAAGGGACCACAATGCGTGAGCATGTTGGCCCAAGAAGTCGCCCGTACAATCCGGAACGCCCCGCCTCAGACCCTTCTGATAGCTGGGTCCTCGTTCGAGAAGAGCAAGACGAAGAAGACAAACGAAGAGGACGGCGGCGACGAAGACGGTCGCGACGACAAAGAGGACGACGACGGATACTCCGAAGAATCGGGGCGAGCAGTTAGCCCGCCCCGCCGTGGAGTAACCTCGCGAAGAGCCGAAGTTGCGTTCTGCTCCGGCCCGGCCTGTGTATTGCTACGTGGACCGCTTAGACGGCCAGCGCCTTTACGAAGTGCTCACACACGGTAGTCTCGATGTTGTACGTCTTGTACGTAATTGGAGTGGTCAGATAGGGCTTCAGGATTTCTTCGACCTTTCCAAACGCTTCGCGCTGATAGCGCTCCGCATCTTTTTTCTCCGCCCAAAGGGTGATGGAGATCACCTTTTCAGTTTTGGTCTCGGGGAAGAAGGGCAGTATCTCCATGAATCCGGTCTGCTTCTTCAGAATCGGAAGAACCTCGTTACGAAGTACTTTTACCAATTCCTCTTTCTTTTCCACCTTCGGCATAAATTCAACAATGCGAGCAAACATAATAATTCTCCTTTTTGGTTCAGATTGATAAGGTGGGCGGCCCTTGGGCAGTGCACTGGAGTGGAGTATTTGGCGAGCCACACTTCATATTAAGTTAGGCTCACAAGAACGGACGCGCAGTGACGGCGGTCATACATCGCAGTGATTGCAGTCACCTTCAAAAGAACTCTCTTAGGATCGAATGCTGGAGGTCGCGCCGCCTGATGAACAGCGCGGAGAAAAAACGGCAGCAGCAAGTTGAGAGTCTCATGCGTGAATTACGTCTTGAAGAGTGGACGATCACTGGATCAGGACATTGTTAGGGAGCTCGGAGACTGGGAGGCAGCCGGCTTTCGATGGCAGCTCGCCCTCAGGCTTATGGCTGCGAGCGAGGGTTACTCAACGTCGATGGTAAGCCAAAGAACGAACGGGCGCGTAAGGCGATGAATCGCTGTCAGGATGTTACCTCTACAGGGGCGGCGTTCCCGGCCCTCGTGAGTTGCAGGCCCTGTGTGACTAGTCGGGAAAGAGGTCAGCGGGCGTTATCCAACACCCAGGCCGACGTCGCGGGTCACAGGGCCACTCGTTCTGAAAAACGAAAACATTGCACTGATGGTCAGGTCCACACTTGAGCCGACTCTGGCTGCAGCTTTGTGTTCACAGGGCCGAGCAGCCACTGTTGGAGTCGGAGTGCCGAGAGGAGATTCGCAAATGACAAGTGGATCGTACTCCCGCGTCGGCAACATGGCCCGCACTTGGCACAATGGAGATTAGAAAACTACACTTTTCTAACGCTAAGATCGAGCCTCGAGAAATCAATGTTGGTTCGGGTCCACAGGTAAGAAGTTAGGATTTATCTTCGAATCGTCAAGAAGATTGAAGATCAATTCCCCGTCTTTCACGCTCAGAGGATTCAGGCTCTTCCGGACGATGCCTTTGAACTTTCCGCGATCTTTGGCGCATTGGTAAAAGGCGACCTTGCCCTCGAGTTCAGCCATCGGCGTGCCATACTCGGGTTCGAGTTCGATTATTGGCTCAACCTCAAATCTGATGGGAAACAGCCCTTTCCCCCAGATGGGGTCTGTGTTCTTGGAAGCGGCCGTGACCCTTAATGCACCTACCCACCGCATCACTCCGGTCAAATAACACAGAAACACATCACCCGGTTTCACCTTCGCGGCGGCGCTCTTCGAATTCATGCTGAAGCCACTTATGTGCGAGCCAGCGTCTCTGAACTGCTTCCAGGTTTCACCAGTGAACAGGTCGATCCAATATGTCATCGGGGTAGTCTATCGAGCAGAGCCTCGTGTAGATGAAGTGTAGATCTTGTTCCATTCTCCGTACCGCTATATTTCACGCATCCTGTGAGTGCAGGGCTCAGAAGTGCGGCTACCGGCTAGCGAAGCGGACACTCTCGTCGCAAATCATAAAGATTCCCCGAGGGACAACAAAAACAACTTCTAAGATCTGCATAAGACGCTGATAATTAATAGCTTATGTTAAAAACTGGCCAAAAATGCATTTAACCCCGCCGATCCCCCGCTCTGCGCTAAATCGCAGCTAAACGCCGATGCGGATGTAACGCCTAGTCTCTCCAGAAGGCCGTCCCGGTGTGACTCGGTCGCGACAACCATCGCCGAACTTCGGCCTTGAGAGCGGCCCCGACGAACTGAGTGAAACTATCCAGAAGGCTTGCATCATCAGAATAGAACCCTGCCTCGTGGCGACGATCTGTACGTCCTGCCCTTGCAACGCTCTTAAGATCTTGTCACCTCGGGCGCTTCCTGGGGCTTGGACATCCGAAGTCGCGAAAAACCGTGGCCCGCAAATCTGCTCCCGACAAACCTCCCGCCCCGTAGAACGGCCTTCACCGCGGTCAGCAGTTCACTTCCAATGTCCATCTTAACAACGTAACCCGACGCGCCCACACTGAAAGCCGTTTGGACAACATCTATGGAGGATTCTTGGCTGACAAACAGGATCTTGAATCGCGGGGCAAGCTCACGAATTCTCCGGACAGCTTCGATTCCGTCGAGCTTCGGGAGTCCGATATCGAGCAGAATCAGATCCGGTTGCAGTGCCTGTGCCAGCTCGATGGCCTCTCCCCCATCCGCCGCTTCGACAATGGCTCCCAATTCTGTGCCGGAGAGCAGCGGCATTTTCATCGCGACCACCAGGTCCAGCAATGTGGCCGTGTCCCGCGCGACATGTCCGCCGTCACTGCAGCCACTCTAGGGAAAGGCATAGAATATTGTATGAAGTTGGAAGCGCGGAGGTGGGCTTATGCCGAATACCCCGAACCCCACCCACACCTTGTGCCACTCCTTGCTGCAGGGTTTTCACCAAGAGCGTGAGGCGATGGATCAGGTTTCCGAGTTGGGATTCTCCATCCCACTCTCGGCGATCGCCACGGCACCCACGGATCGCAGAACGTTCTTGAAGGTAACGACTCTTCCCTGCCTGGCGGCTTGCGCCGCAGCCTGCCTGCACAGCAGCCCGGCGGTTGCTTTCGGAACGCCCTCCCTGGCAGAAGATGATGCACGTTTTCGCGTGGAGGCCAGATTCTACGAAAAGCTGCCGGGGAAGAACGTCCGGTGCAAGCTGTGCCCGCGCGGCTGTGTGGTTGGAGATCGACAGCGCGGCCACTGTCGTGTCCGCGAGAACCGGGGAGGGACGTACTATTCGCTAGTCCACTCGCGGGTGTGCGCGGCTCATATCGACCCGATCGAAAAGAAGCCCTTTTTCCATTTCCATCCCGGCATTCTGGCGTTCTCGCTGGCCACGGCGGGATGCAACGTGAACTGCAAGTTCTGTCAGAACTGGGAAATCTCACAGGCCAAGCCCGAAGATCTGCCGGCCCGGTATATGCCGCCCGCAGACGTGGCGGTGTTGGCCAAACAGAACCAGTGTCCGGCGGTAGCTTTCACCTACAGCGAACCGACCGTGTTCAACGAGTTCGTTACCGACGCCGCGGATGCGGCACGGGAGCAAGGGACGAAAGCCGTCGTGGTGTCGAACGGCTTTATTCAGCAAGAGCCACTGAAACGACTGTGTAAGCACGTCGATGCCATCAAGATCGATCTGAAGGCGTTCTCCGCGAAGTACTACCGCGAGGTGGTGAACGCCGAGCTTCAGCCCGTGCTGGATACGCTAGTCACGACCCGGAAGGAAGCCAAGTGGATGGAGATCGTGCACCTGGTCGTTCCGACGCTGAATGACAGCGACACCGAATTTCGCGATCTCGCGCGGTGGATCAAAGCTAATCTGGGAAGTGACGTTCCGATCCACTTCACGCGCTTTCAACCGCTGTACTTGCTGAAAAACCTGCCTCCTACACCGGTCGAAACCCTGGAACGAGCTAAGGCGATCGCTGACGCCGAGGGATTGCAGTACGCGTATATCGGAAATGTGCCCGGGCATCCCGCCGAAAACACTCGCTGCCCGAAGTGCCGCCGTCTGCTCATCGAGCGTGCCGGGTTCACGATCACGCAGAACCATATTCGCAAAGGAAAGTGCGAGTATTGCCAACATGTGATTCCGGGCGTTTGGAGTAGCTGAGGCGGCGGGAGGATCGGAGTTTATATGCGTGCCAGAATCCGAGTCACGCTGCTGATCGCAAGTACCTTGTTGGTGGCATGGTCAGTGATTGCGAAGAGCCCGCCCGCGGGATCGGGAGAGCAGGTCCGGCAAGCGGCTGTGGCGGGAGGTTTTTATCCTGCCGACCCCAAGGAACTGGCAGCGACCGTTGACGGGTTCCTGGCCCATGCCAGTGTGCCCGCGCAAACAGGGAAAATCATTGCGTTGGTCGCGCCTCACGCAGGCTACCCGTTCTCGGGCGCGGTGGCGGCGCATAGCTATGCTTTATTGAAAGGGCGGCCGACGCATCGAGTCGTCGTGATCGCGCCCTCCCACTATGAGGCATTTTCGTTTGCCTCGGTTTACGAGGGTGACGCCTATGCCACTCCTCTCGGTACGATCGCCGTGGACAGGGAGTTCGCTCGGAAGTTGGCACGCTCGAGCCCCGAGATCAAACTCTCCAGTCGCGGCCATATTCCTTCCCAAGATGGGGCCGAACATTCTCTCGAAGTACAACTGCCGTTCCTGCAGCGGACGCTCTCGGATTTCCAACTCGTGCCCATTATCATGGGCGACCAGAGCTATGAAGCGAGCCGTGCCCTGGGGGTCGCACTCGCAGAATTGGTTCGAGGGACGGATGCGCTGATTGTGGCCAGTTCCGATCTTTCGCATTACCACCCCTACGAGCAGGCGGTCATTCTGGATGGAAAAACCCTGAACGCGATTGGGGAGTGGGATTACCTCACGCTCTCTGACAACTTCCAGAGCCGGACGTGGGAAGCCTGCGGGGGAGGCCCCATCGTTGCCGCGATGATTGCCGCCGAGCGGCTGGGGGCCACGCGCGCCAAGGTGATCAAGTATGCGAACTCGGGCGACGTCACGGGCGACCGTAGCCGCGTCGTTGGTTACAGTGCGGTGGCTCTGTTTCAGGACGAGGGTCGGGATGCAGAGACGCCCAAGTTCTCTTTGACCTCGGCCGAGAAGCGGCAACTGCTGGAGATCGCCAGGAAATCCGTCGAGTCTGCGGTGAAGGACAGTAAGCTCTATGAGCTTCCCGCGAACCTGCCTCCGAGCTTGCTGCAAGATCGCGGAGCTTTCGTCACGATTAAAGAGAATGGAGATCTTCGTGGTTGTATCGGGTACACAGCCGCCATTCAACCCCTGGCGCTGACGGTCCGCGATGTGGCCGGGTTTGCCGCGTTGCGGGACACGCGCTTCCGGCCTGTGACGGCCGGCGAACTACCACAGCTGAAGTACGAGATTTCCGTCCTGTCGCCGATGCGGCGAGTCTCGGACCTGAATCAGATCAAGGTCGGAGAGCACGGTCTCATGATCAAGGAGGGCCGCTACCGCGGGCTGTTGCTTCCTCAGGTCGCGCCCGAGCAACACTGGGATCGAAAAACGTTTCTGGACGAGACCGCAATGAAGGCAGGGCTGCCTGCCAAAGCCTGGCGCGACAAAGACGCGGACCTTTTCGTGTTTACGGCTGTGGTGTTCGGGGAATCTGAAACCGCGCGCGTTTTCACCCCTGAGGTTCCAATTTGGACCGACCCACGCAAATGGCCAGGAGAGCGGGTACCAGGTTCACCGCCGCAATAAACATAGCTGCCTTGAGAAAACCAAAGAGCGGAAGCAGGAACGCGCTCAACACCAGGGCGCCCAGGCACGCTCCCAGCAGATCGTCACCGTACAACATTCCCATACTCGCCTGCGGCACTGCTGAGCCCTCAAAAAAGACTTCTGTGGCAAGCGCGAACTCATATCCACCGAGCACGCCCGCCAGCAATGCCATTGCGGGAAAGACAATCTGACTCACGAAGACCAGAAGGCCGGAGCTTCTGACTCCCGCGAGAGAACTGAAGAACAGATAGAGCAGAACTGGAGATATCGCAGCCAGAATCTGGAGGCCCGCCAACCGCATCAGACCCGCACGAGGAGTCAGCGAGCGTGCAGATCGGGCGACCCGCAAACGCCACCAACTGCCGAAGGCCGTGCCCGTCATGAACAGTGCAATCAGGATTGCGAGTTCATGGTAAACATATCCGTAGATGGCCTGAAAGCCCAACAAGAGCAGCACCTCCAGGCTGATTGTGGTCAGGCCTGCAAGAGCGATGCAGAACCCCACGCTCGCGTGCACGCGGGCAGCAGGCCGCGGCAAGCAGCGAATGATCGCGGCCAGACCGAAGAGCAGAGCACCCGCCAGTGCCACCAGCCGCCCAAATCGCACTTCGGCTATGGAGTCGAAGATGTATTGATACTCGCGATTGAACTGCGTGCTCCACAGGACAACGTCGAAGTAGTAGGCAATCGGAGTCAAGTCGCGGTTGACGGGTGTGTCGGGCCGAGGCTGGATTTTCTGCTCGAGATCGGCGACGCGGTCGGGCATCATGCGAAACGGGATGTAGTATTCGCGGACGTAGCTCGTTTGCAGATGCCGGGATCCCAAGCGAGACAGCAATTCGAGGTAATCGGCCGCCAGGACGCCCTCCCGCTTTGCTGCAAAGAAATGTACGGTGTCGCCGGGTATCGTACGCACTACGGGAAATGCTTCCTGCAGTGATTTGACCACGCAGCGCAGGAAGGCGCTCAGGTCGGGGCTGAGGTACTCCTCTGCAGCATGCAACTGAAACGAGAAGACTCCCCGGTCCGCAAGCTTCTCCGCCGCCTCGCGAAAGAAATCCGAGGTATAGAAACGGTTCAGCTGCGCGGTCTGTGGAGCGGGTAGATTGACGATGATTACATCAAACAACTGGTCGTTGGTCTTCAGGAATAACCGTCCATCCGCTTGGTGAACATGTACGCGCGGGTCGGCGCGTGCGGCAACCCACTGTTGCGGGAAATATTGCTGTGCAAGCTCGAGCACGGTGGGATCGAGCTCAACGTAATCCACCCGCTCAAGACTGGGATGCTGCAGAGCTTGCTGCAGGCTTCCGCCAGCGCCGCCTCCGATGAGAAGAAGGCTCCGGGGAGCGGGGTGCTCAAGCAGGGCATAGTGCACGCTCTCTTCTGCGGTGGCGGGATCCGGCGCATTGAACATCAGCAGCCCGTTCTCAGAGAGACTGCGGATTCCGCCTGCCTCTAGGACCATCAAATTGCCGTACACGGAGTTCCGCGTGTCCAGAAGGCGAAAGCCCGGCCACAAGCGAGCCAGAGAGGCGGTTTCTATGCGGCCGCCTTCCGGCAGACCGACAAATACCCACCCGACCAGCAAGGCTGAGACCGCGACGAGCCGATGCATTCGTCTTCGCAGACTGAGAGTCGCGGCGGCCATCAAGTTCAGCGCGCTCACCAGGAATGCAATCTGAAGGGAGTTCAGGGAACGGAGCAAGATCAGGCTGGCTAGAATGCCCCCCAATGCCGATCCAGCCGCCTCGAGTAGATACACCGAATTGACCGCGACCGGGGCCGAGGAGCCGGACTCGTGCGCATAGAACCGGCTTCCGGCGACAAAAACCCAGCCTGAGACGGCACAGAAGCAAATCAACGTGACCAGGCAGGTCAGAAAAATCGGCGTGGGCCCGAGGAGTTCTCCCGGAAGCGCATGAAACAAGCTGCGGCTAGCACGCACCACCACGATTGTCGCCGGGAAGAGGAGGGCGAGCAGCGTTTGCAAGGTCGCCATCAGCTTCGCCGGATTCGATGCCCAAGTCGCGACCCGGCCGAGCAAACTGCTGCCCAATGCAGTCCATAGAAGCCAAGAGGCGAGCATCAACCCCAGCGAGATCTCGTTGCCATAAGAGACAATCATCAGCTCGCGCAGCAGAACAATTTGGGCGACTGTCGCCGTGAAACCGATGAGAACAAGAATGGCCCGAAGCTTTAGCCTTGGGAAGTTTGCCGAGAGTGTCCGCGCCGCGCTCACAGCACGATCATTAGAATTCAAGCCCAGCTAAAAAACAAAGATGGCAGCGCTCTGATCCGGCTTCTTTCTGAGCAACATTTACGCAGCTTGCCAGAGAGATGCCTCGGACCCCTTGAAATTAGGCCACGGTAGGAGAGACCGGGAGACCCAACGCAAGAAGTTTTTTTCGTTTTCTCTTTTGCATTTAAGAAAGCTACGCAGATAAAAGTTTGATCTCTGCGACAAAAGATCGTACGGGTGCCCGATAGGGAACGATTACGGGCACTGCGTCTGATGGGGTCCGGAAATCTCGGGATAACGTCGGGCGTGGCGCTATACTGGCGCTCTCTGCATGCTAGAACACAAATCGAATTTGCCGCTGAAGCTCGACAACGTCCTTGTCGCGACTGACTTCTCGTCCTCCTCAAAGATGACAGTTCTGTATGCCACCTCAATTGCGCGCCGTTACGCTTCGAAGCTGTTTGTAACCCACGTGGTTGGCTCACAGTCCGAAGCAGCCCTTATGGACGGGTGGCGCGCCGGGCAGGCCGAGATGACGGATCAGTTGATTGCCCATCGCCTGGACGGTATCCGATACGAATTACTCGTAAGATCCGGCGATATTTGGACAGTCCTGTCGCGCCTCATCATCGAGCAGGGAATCGACCTCGTCGTCGTTGGCACCCGTGGCCGGACCGGAGTTCGGAAATTTGTCTTAGGGTCCGTTGCGCAGAGCATATTCCGTCAGGCCCCATGCCCTGTACTCACCGTCGGGCCTACCATTGCAGACCAAGACCCGGAAATGGGCTCGGAGCGCATACTTACAGCAACCGGCTTTGCTCCCCACTCTCTATGGGCAGTGAGATGTGCGCTAAGGCTCGCGCAAGATCTGCATTCTTCCCTTGGCCTTCTACATGTGGTAACAGATCCCAGTGAAGTATCCGGTGACGCAAGAGACAGGACAAGAGACGAACGTCTGGCGCGGCTTCGCACGTTGATTTCATCGGACGTACATCTGCCATCAGCCCCCGTGTTCTTCGTCGAGTTCGGTTCAGTACCTGAAAAGATTCTGCAGACTGCAGCTCTATGGAAAGCGAACCTGATTGTGCTGGGGCTGCGCCATGTTGAAGAGGGTTCCAGAGGCGAGACGACTTGGGCTAAGGCCTACGACATAGTCTGCAAGGCCAGCTGCCCCGTCTTGACCGTTCGCGGCTCGGAATGAACCCACCGTGCGACGGCCCGCAATGCGGGCCGAGTGTACCCTTCGGTGTGAGCGGAAGGGCACCAAGATGCCCCGGCTAGCCAAGCCGTGCCGACAGCCAGAGAAATGGCACGATACGGCGACTTACTGTGGAGTTTTGATGTCTGCTCGGCAGACAATACGACCTCGAGTGCCGGTGTTCATCGCTACGACGGTGATGCTGAGCTTCATCTCCTTCTGGCGTGCCGCGGCAATTGTGCTTTCCGACTTGGCATCATCCGCGTACTACGCGGGAGGAGATGCGGAAAAGGTAATTGGGAAGAGCGCGCCTTGGTTCATTCTCGCAGTCATGCTTTTCAGCTATGCCGTTCGCGCGATCTACATAGAGGCTAGCAGCATGTTCGTGCGAGGGGGGGTGTACCGCGTCGTGAGGCACGCTATGGGGAGCACCCTCGCCAAATTGTCAGTTTCGGCCCTCCTGTTCGACTACATTCTTACCGGCCCAATCAGCGCCGTAACAGCAGGCGAATATCTGGCGGGGTTCATCGAGGAGGTGGCGCACTATCTGAAACACCCGGTTCATTTTAACGAAAACTACTTTGCAGCTGCCTTCGGAATCTTGGCGGTTCTCTATTTTTGGTGGAAGAACCGGCAGGGCATCCATGAGTCCAGCGATAAAGCCATGTGGATCATGAAGATTACCACCGTAATGGTTGTCATCCTCATTGTCTGGTCTCTGGCCACTCTCGCCAAGATCGGCATTCACCCCCCGCCCTTCCCCAGTCTTCACAACATGAAACTGGATCACGAGTTTCTCGGCTGGCTTACGGGAAGCTCGTTAAGCCAACTCACTTGGGTAGTGCTGCTGGTGGGGATGGGGCATTCCGTACTTGCCATGAGCGGTGAGGAAACCCTAGCCCAAGTCAACCGAGAGATCCAAAGTCCAAAGCTTCTGAACTTGAAGCGGGCCGGTTTGGTGATCTTCGTCTACAGTCTGGTCTTCACCTCATTCGTTTCGTTTCTGGCAGTGATGATCATACCGGATGCGGTGCGGCCAAATTTCTTCGCCAACCTCATCGGGGGACTGGCTATGTATCTGGTCGGCCCGACCCCGGCGAAGTTAGTATTTCACGCGTTTGTGGTACTGGTAGGAGTGCTGATCCTTTCTGGGGCTGCCAATACTGCGATTTTGGGCGCAAATGGTGTTCTGAACCGCCTGAGCGAAAGCCGAGTGTTGACATCCTGGTTTCAGCGCCCCCACCCAAAATATGGCACGAGTTATCGCACTATCAACCTCATCGTTCTGCTGCAAATCGCAACCATCGTTGGTAGCCGCGGGAATTTTTATCTGTTAGCGGCATTGTATGCATTTGGCGTTATCTGGAGTTTCGCGTTTAACGGCCTCGCAGTTCTGGTGTTGCGCTACACGCATCCGGAGAACCGGGAGTGGAAAGTTCCCGGCAATTTCAGGATTGCTGGACGCGAAATTCCGATCGGCTTGGGTCTGATCACCGTGCTTCTCTTTCTCATCGCGATCGCCAACCTGCTGACGAAACAAGAGGCAACCATTGCTGGAGTTAGCTTCAGCGGCATTTTTTATGGAATCCTAACGGTCTCCGAACGTTACGCCAGGCGTGAGCAGGCCGGAGAGGCAGAAGCTCTGGAACAGTTTCGGGTGTTCGACAATCCGGAGCTTGATTATGGCTTAGTTGGTGTTCGCCCTGGAAATATTCTTGTGACAGTGCGACATCCGAATCGACTCTATCACTTGCAGAAAGTTTTGGTCCGAACGGACACCACCCTTCAGGATATTGTTGTCCTCAGCGTCAGACTTTCCCCACGTCTCCATTCATTCAGTGGCAGCACGACTTACGAGGCCAAAGACGTTTTTGACACCTACGAACAAGAGCTGTTCTCGAGAGTTGTGACGCTGGCTGAGAAAGAAGGCAAACACGTATCTCTATTGGTTGCGCCTGGAACCAATGTTTTCGATGCCACTATGATGACCGCCCAGCGACTAGACTCTTCGCGATTGGTCTCCGGTTTGTCCACAATACTGAGTACGGATGAACAAGCGAAGCTCACAGGAGATGCATGGGAGCGACTTCCGCAGCCTAAACCACGCCTCGTGCTGGAGGTCATTAGCCCAAACGGTGTCGGGCATGAATACCCACTCGGGCCGCATGAGCCTCGACTGCGACCCAGCGATGTTGAACTGTTACACAAGATCTGGTTAGGGATTACTTCTAACCCGGAGTACGCCGGACTGCATCACTACCATGTTGTCGCATTAGCTCTCGAGGAACTGGAACGCGAACTGGGCTCGGAAAGGCGAGAAGAATTGCTACGAGCGCTCCGTCGCGAAATGGGACGCTCCGCGCGGTAAATGGGACGGCAGCGGCAAAGGCGACGAGGAATTTTCAGGACTAGAAGCTGACGATCGGACTGGACCTGGCCGATCGAGCGGGTGCCCGCCGCTGCCCCATTTCGGATTTCCGCGTCTTCCCTCGAGGGCTCTTGCTCGCTGCTGCGATTCCATGTTCAGATGTCCGAAGAGCAGAAGGCGACAAATGCGCCAAGGCGCGCTAAAGTGAGCAGAGATTCGAAATCAGAAAGCCGAGGCACCGCAAGCGATTCCGGCGTCGCAGGTGCGAACTGACGGCAAGTCCGAATGCATACAACAGACGATTTTCGGGAACAATTCGGGGTTCTGCCGAAACAACCGACGCAAACTCTTTCTACCTCATGTCCGTCTTATCAGGCGGCGAGCGGGAGTTTTTCGCTGAAAGTTGCCACCAGCCTGCAGGCGGTCGAGGGTCTCAGGCCGATATGGAAGGGGTGGAGCCATAACCTCGATACCGATCTCGACTACTATCTGCATAACGTTAGCCACGATTCGACGATCTTGCATCCTTACGTAGTCACGGTGTACGAGGGTGGCTCCGCGCGAGCCATACTGGTGGGACAGCTGAAGAAGGAGAGAATTTCGACTATAGTCTCGTTCATCAACATCCGAGGGCCCGAAGCCAAAGTACTGGAGATAGTCAACGGAGGCAGAATGGGGAAGCAGTCCGCGGCCGTCGACCGGCTGCTCACTTCCCACCTTTGTGGTGCCACTCGACGCGAAGATGTGGACTTGCTTTGTTTCCAGCGATTGCCTTTGCAATCAGAATTGTTTCGGATGCTCCAGCAGTCCACGGGTCTGATGAAAGAACGCGTTCCTCATGTGTTCCGTTACTCGGTCGTTCCTCTAACTGCCGCTCCGGGTAAACGTGCCCGTGCCCTCTCGGGGAAGAATAGGAGAGAGACTAGAAGGAAAACCCGGATCCTCGAGCGGGCCTTCCCCGGCAAAATACTTTTCCAATGTTTTTCTCAACCCGAAGAATTGGCAGCGGGTCTCCAAGAAGCCGCGTCAGTCGATGTGACTACCTGGCAACACTATTTGGGATGTGGGCTTGTTGATGCGCTCCGCAGCCATGACAACTTGGCGTTCTCTGCCAGTCGCGGATGGCTTCGCATATATGTGATGTACGTCGAGAAGATACCGGTTGCCTTTCTGATCGGCCAACACTACAACCAGACGTTTTACTGCCAGCATGCGGGCTATCATCCCAATTTTACGCGCTTTTCCGTGGGATCGTTGCTGACGTCGTGGGTGCTGGAAAATCTGGCGGCGGCAGGCGTCGAGCAGGTTGACTTGGGCGAAGGCGGGCAGGAGCACAACCGGCGCCTGGGGTGCCGAATTTACGAGGAAGGAACAGTGCATGTGTACTCCCCAACGTTGCGTGGCTTGTACCTGAACCTGTTTTTCGCCGTGACCCTAACTATTCGGACAATTGGACGAGGATGCATTGCGAAACTGCGGCTCAACAGGGCAAGCAAGGTTTGTTTACGATTCATGATGTCCCGGTGGAAGGCCACACAACACGTGGGTGACCAATGCTTATGAAGGAGGCGCAC
>Ga0335084_10004229_pt1 | contig 14133 bp, 10 predicted proteins | sample Lox_Sample_44_FD_206721 | JGI IMG/M metagenome (GOLD analysis project Ga0335084, IMG submission 206721) | Soil microbial communities from Loxahatchee National Wildlife Refuge, Florida, United States - Lox_Sample_4.4 | ecosystem: Environmental > Terrestrial > Soil > Wetlands | place: USA...
TTCAGCTTCTCGCCGAGGCGCCTGGCTAAGGCGTGGTCGTCCGCCAGCCGGCTCACCATGGTCTTCATTGCCACGAGGCCCGCAGCGGCGATGACTCCGCCCTGTCGCGTAGTTCCGCCCAGCATCCGCCGCTTTTTCTTCGCGATCTCGATGAACTTCCGGGTTCCCGCGATGATGGAGCCCACGGGTGCGCTGAGCCCTTTGGATAGGCAGAAGGTCACGGAATCCGCCTGCGCCGCGATGTCTCTGGCGGGAACGCCAAGCGCAACTGCAGCGTTGAAGATGCGCGCACCATCCAGATGTACGGGAATGCCGTGACGCCCCGCCACCCCCTTCACCGCCGCCATCTGCGCCACGCTCCAGACTGTTCCCCCCGCCATATTGTGCGTGTTCTCCAGGCAGATGAGCCCGGTCTCAGGAAAATGCAGTTTGGCGATCCGAATGGCGGCCTCCACATCCCCGGGCGCCATGACCCCGTCCGTTCCAGGCACGCGGTTGACGAGCAGTCCGCCCACCGCGGAGATGCCTGCCACTTCGGTCCAGAAGATGTGGGCGTCGCGCTCCAAGATCACTTCCTGGCCGTGGCGAGTATGCGCCAAGATGGAAACGAGGTTCCCCATCGTCCCGCTGATGACGAAAAGCCCTGCCTCTTTCCCGAGGAGCTGCGCCGAGTACTCCTCGAGTTCCCGCACCGTGGGATCGCCTTCGCGGCCATCGTCGCCGACCCGGGCGTTCCGCATCGCCTCGCGCATCTCTTCAGTCGGCTCCGTGATCGTATCGCTTCGAAAATCCAGTTTCCCGTTCAGCATCGCCATCTCCCCTGTGGCCTCAATCGCTCGAGCCTCGAAACCCAGCCTGACGCCAAAGGGCATCAGGGATGACTGGGCTCCTGCGGCCATGCCCGCCTAACGACCCACGCGCCGCCCGGGCAGTCCGGCGACGCTCTGGCGTGCCCGCTCCAGCTTCTCGGGTGAGCCGATGTCATGCCAGGATCGCCCGTCCGAGCGATAAGCGACGATCCGTTCACCCTCTCCGGCGAGCCGCACGTAGGTGCGGTTGATGGAAAAGACTCCCGTCTCGGTCATTTTGGAAAAGATCGCAGGGTCGATCACGTGGATTCCGGTGAAGGCAAGCCGGTCGACACCGTTGAGCGGTCCCTTCGCCCACTCCACGCCGTCCGGTGTCTCGTGGCCGCACAGACGCCCGTCCGCGTCGAAAAGGAGCGCGCGAGCACTCGGTCGCCTTTGGACGCCGAGGGTCGCCAACGCCGCGACCTTCTGGTGAAATCGCAGGAGCCCTTCGAGGTCAATATCGCTTAGGACGTCGACGTTATGGAGAAAGAACGGCCGCCCGTCGTCAAAGAACCAGGCCGCGTTCTTCAGTCCCCCGCCCGTGTCGAGCAGGTTCGCCTCGCGGGTGAACTCGATGCGAAGGCCGAAGTTTCCCCGTCCAGCCAAGAATGCGACGATCTGATCGCCAAGGTGGAAGAGATTGATGACGATCTCGGAGACGCCGGCAGATCTGAGCCGTAAGATCACGCGCTCGATCATGGGCATGCCGCCCACGTCGATGAGCGCCTTGGGTGTCGTGTCCGTGAGCGGCCGCAACCGGCTGCCGACGCCGGCCGCGAGGATCATTGCCTTCATCGCGACTCGTTTTCTTGCGCCAGATGGTGCACCTCGACGTTCACGCCGACCGCCTCGCGTAAGTGCTGCGCCAGGCGTTCGGCGCAGTAGACGGAGCGGTGCTGGCCGCCGGTGCAGCCGAACGCCACCATGAGATCGGTGAAGTTCCGCGCCTGGTAGTTCTCGACGGTGCGGTCGATCAAGCCGAAGACGTGACCCAGGAAGTCGCGCACGGTGGGCTCGTTTGCGAAGAATGCAACGACGGCCTCGTCGCTTCCCGTGAACGCTGCGTACTGCTCGAAGCGGCCGGGGTTGGGCAACGCCCGGCAGTCAAACACGTAGCCACCACCGTGTCCCTTCTCGTCCGTGGGCACGCCGTCCTTGTACGAAAAGCTCTGGATGCGCACGGTCAGCTTCAGCGATGCCGTACCGAACTGCCGCAGGGAAGACGAGGCAACCAGACGGCGCCACACCTGTGTCAATTCGGGAAGCTCCAGGGGAAGGTCTGCCGTCCGGAGGAGGTACTCCAGGTTCTGGACCGCGTAGGGGATGCTGGCGAGGAATTGCGGCTTCCGCTCGTAGAAGCCACGCAAGCCGTAGGCCCCCATCGCTTGCATGATCCGGATGTAGACGAAGCCGGGATAGTGGCTCAGAAAGGCCTGGCGGTCGATCGGGAGGAGTCCCGACACCGCTTCGAGGTACCGTTCGAGGAGTTCCTCGCGCACGGCGAAGGGAAGGTCGGCCTTGGCGTCGAAAAGCAGCGACGCGATGTCGTATTGCAGCGCCCCGCGCCGCCCCCCCTGATAGTCGATGAAAAACGGCTCGACGCCGCGGACCATGACGTTGCGGGACTGGAAGTCCCGGTAGAGAAAGTACTGTCGCTCGGCCATGAGCAGGAACTCGGTGAACCACTCGAAGTCGTTTTCCAGCGCCTGCTCGTTGAACGGGATCTTCGCCAGACGCAAGAAGTAATACTTGAAGTAGCTGAGGTCCCACATCATCGACTGCTTGTCGAAACTGGGGCGCGGATAGCACACCTCGTAGTCCAGCGTGCGCCCCGCGTCGATCTGAAACCGCGGCAGGATCTGCACAACCTTCCGGTACAAGTCGAGCGTTTTGTCTGAGAGCCCTCCGTCGGTACGATGCATCGTCAAGAACTGGAACAGCGTCGTGTCGCCCAGGTCCTCTTCCAGATAAATGCCACGGTCGAGGTCTTCAGCGTAAATCTCCGGCACGGGAAGTCCGCACTTCCGGAAGTGTCGGGAGAATTCGAGAAAAGCTCGGTTCTCGCGGACGTCGGCATTGGTGACCCCGATCGCCGTTTGCGACGCCGACGTCAGTCGGTACAGTTTCCGGGCCGAGCCGTCGCCTTTGAGCGGCGCGATCCTCGCCACCGGCTGCCCAAACCGGTCTCCGAAAAGTGCCACGAGTGGTTGCGTTGCGCGATCCACGTTACCCATGTCTTCGTCCACGGGCCGTTGAACTCCTGGACTGATCGAGCGAGAACCTACGCCCGGCGGGTATCCTTGTCAAGGCGGGGGTGGGGCGCTTCAGGCGGGCGAGGCGATGGAGCAAGCCCATGGACACAGGAGCACGAGGGCTATCGTCCCAGTTCTCGTCTGCGATGCTGACTGCGCGCGGCAACGAACGCGAGCGCGGCCAGGCCTCCACTCACTGTCAGCGCTGACACCCTCCGTATATCGCGCCTCGCCGCTCACGTCTTCATCCTGGGATCGAGGACATCGCGCAGGCCGTCGCCGGCCAGGTTCAATCCGAGCACCGTGAACGCGATCGCCAGACCGGGGAAAACGGTGATCCAGGGAGCGTTCTGCATGTAGATCCGCCCGTCGCTCAGAATATTGCCCCAGCTTGGCGTCGGCGGCGGCGCGCCGGCGCCGACGAAGCTCAAAGAGGCCTCCGCCAGCACCGCATACGCGAAGTTGAACGTCGCCTGCACCACCAACGGGGAGAGGCAGTTGGGTAGAATGTGACGGAGCAGGACGCGGAGATGACCGGCAGCTTGCGCCCGGACGGCTTCGACGTAGTCGAGCTGCTTCGTGGCCAGGACGGACGCGCGTACGATCCGCACGGTGCGAGGCGCGTACACCACGCTCAGAGCGATGACCACGTTGACGGTTTTCGGACCCAGCACCGCCATGATGGCGATCCCGAAGAGAATGGCGGGAAACGCCATCATGGCGTCCATGACCCGCATGATCGGCCCGTCCAACCGCGGGAAGTATCCCGACGGCAGGCCGAGCAGCACTCCTGCCGCCACGGTCAAGACCATAACCGAGGCGCCCACCTCGAGTGAGAGGCGCGCCCCGTACAGGACACGGCTGAAGATGTCTCGGCCGAAGTTATCCGTGCCCATCAGGTGACGCAGACTCGGCGGCTTGATGCGGTCGGTCACCGTCATGGTGAGCGGGTCCTGCGGGGCAAGGATGCCGGCCAAGGCGGCAGCGGTGACAACCGCTGCGAGCAAGGAGAGTCCAGTCACGGCCAGCCGGTTCCGCCGCAAGCGGCGGATGACCTCCCGCACTGCCGAACCATTCGGGCCTTGGATCCGGGCTTTGTCCACGTTCGGTGTCTCACTCATACGTGATCCGCGGATCGAACACACCATACAGGAGGTCCACCGCTAGATTCACCAACACGTAGATGACCGACGCGAGCAGCAGCGCCCCCTGGACCAGCGGGTAGTCCCGGCGCTGTACCGCCAGCACCACCAGCCGTCCGAGACCCGGATACGTGAACACGATCTCCACGATGACCGCCCCGCCAAGCAGCACACCGAAGGCCGTCCCGATGGTGGTGATCACCGGGATCATCGCGTTTTTGAGCGCGTGACGCAGCGTGACCCCCGGCCAACCCAGCCCCTTGGCCTTGGCCGTGCGCACATAGTCTTGCCGCAGGACCTCCAACATGCTGGAGCGTGTCATTCGAGCGATGAGGGCAGCCTGCATGGAGCCCAGCGAAATGGCGGGCAGAATCAGCGTGCGAATGCCCTGCCAGAAGTCTTCCCAGACCGGCGTGTACCCGCCACTGGGCAACCAGCCGAGCTGGACCGAGAACACGAGGATCATCGCCAAGCCCAGCCAGAAGCTGGGGACGGAGATCCCACCCATGGCGGTGACCATGACGACCTCGTCCCACCACGAGTTCTGACGCACCGCCGCCACGATTCCGGCCGGAATGCCGATGAGGAGGGAAAACACGAGAGACAGCACCGCGAGCTGTAGGGTAGCCGGCAGCCTTTCCACGAGGGCTTGGGTCACGGGGCGCCCAAGAAAGAACGATTCGCCGAGGTTCCCGCGCACCGCCTGCCCCAGCCAGAGCACGAACTGCTCGGGCAGGGATCGGTCCAGACCCATCTGGGCCCTCAGCTCCTGAATCTGCTGCGGGGTGGCGTCGCTCCCCAGCATGACCATGGCCGGATCGCCCGGCACAAGGTAGACCAGGAGAAATGAGGTGACCGCCACCAGGGCAAGGACCGGGACCACGCCAACCAGACGCCGCACCACGTACAAAATCATCTCGCGGACTTGCCCGATCGCGGGACACCAATTCCGAATTTCGAATTTCGAATTTCGAAATGCATCATCACTTTTCGCGCCACACGTCCCACAGACGCACCATCACCCATGGTCCATAACCCTGGAGCTTGGCCGAGTGCCCTTGCCAGGTGTAGTGATCATAGAGCTTCAACATGATCGCGTCGTCGTAGATCAGCCTCTGGACCTCTTCGTAGATCCTGAACCGGTCATCGAATCTCACGGCGGCACCGGCCTTGTCGAGGAGCGTCTCCATCTTCGGATTGTTATACCCAAAGAAGGTGGTCTGCGCGCGGAAGTAAAAGTCGTTGGCGCTGGGATCGAAGCGCGTGGAATGGCTGGACGTGAACAGGTCCCACTTGGTCATGTCCTTGCGGACCGCCAGCGACCCCGGCCAGTCGTACACGCCTAGCGTGACGTTCATCCCGATCTTCTTCAACTGCTCCTGGATCACCTGCGCCGCCTTGTACATGTAGTCGTAGCTCGTGTTGGTCACGAACGCGATCGGCTCGCCCTTGTAGCCCGCCTCCTGCAGCAGCTGCTTGGCCCGCGCCGGATTCTTTTGGTTGTAGAGCTTGCCGCCCGCTGTGGTGTACCAGACCTGCTCTTTGAAGTAGAAGCCCGGGTCCACCCGGCCGTCGCCGTCGTTGGCCACCTGCATGATCTCGTCCATGTTGAGCGCGGCTTGCACCGCTTGCCGCAGCTTCAGACTCTTGAACCGCCCCGTGTGATTGAAGTACACCGTCGGGTAGTTCTGCGGTCCGAGCCGGACCACCCTCAGGCTCCGGTCCCCGGTGAGCTGCGGCATGGAGGCGGAGGGCAAGAAGTCCGCGAAATCATACTCGCCCGTCTGCAGACCGGCCACCCGAGCCCCCGGTTCGGGCACCGGGACGAAGCGGATCTCGTCCGCATAGGCGTGCCGGGCGCCGCCCAGGCCGCCCACCGCCGCCTTTCCCTCGGGCTTGTAGTCCACGAAGCGGGCGACCCGCACCCAGCGGTCCGGGATCCACTCCACGAACTTGTAGGGGCCTGTCCCCACGAGATCCGCCTTGTTGATCGGCTTGTCCGCCGCCTCCTTGGGGAGGATGGCGAGCTGGCAGATCGGATTGGCGATGGCGGCCAGGAATGCGGCGTCCACCCGCGTCAGCGTCATGCGGATCGTCGTCGGGCCGGCGATCTCGACCTTGTCCACGGCGTCCAGCTCGTTCCGGCGCGGCGCAATGGCGCGGAAGCGGTCCACCGACGCCTTGACGTCCTCCGCGGTCATTTCCCGCCCGTTGTGGAACTTCACCCCCTTGCGCAAGTGGAAGGTGTACGCCTTGCCGTCCCTGCTCACCTCCCAGCGCTCCGCCAGTTGCGGAACGACCTGGAACTTGGAGTCGAAGGTGAGCAGGCCCTCGAAGATGTGTAACCCGATCTCGCGAATGGCGAGGTGGGTGCCCGAGTGTGGGTCCAAGCTGGGCGCGCTGGCCGTCAGCGCCGCGCGCAGCGTACCGCCGGTGATTGGCGCGCCCGCCATCGTCGGTGCCGCAGCCACCGCGAGTCCAATCCCTGCCAGCAGGAGCGCCAGCGTCCCGAGGACGAGCCGTCGTCGTAGCATGGGCCTCCCTCCTTCTCAGGTGGCTCGAAGTCTCCGTCAGCCGTAGATATCGGTCCTTGCATGGGTCAGTGGAAAATCCAGCGTCACCTTCACGTCCCGCGCCGCGAACTCGACCAGGAAATCCACGCAGGCCCCCACGATGACGTCGAAGAATCGCCGCCCCTTCTCCGCCGTCGCCACCGTGGGGTCGCCCACCAGCCCGGTCCGGCTGGCATGCCGGGTGAGATCAGCCATGGCCACGCCGCGGCTGCCCCGCAGCAGATCCCGCCAGTAGAACTTGGAGTCGGGCTGCGCGATGTCGCAAACCGCCTTGGCCATGTCCACCAGCTCCGGGCGCAGATAAAGCATGAGCGACGTCTCCAGCTCGCAGCCGTGGGACATGCCACCCGTCTGCTTGGCTTCGCGGAGCCGCTCCAGATCCGCCGCCGCCATCTTGATGGGAAAGATCGCCGCCACCAGAACCTCGGGCCGGCGGTTCATCACCTCGCGCGCGATCAGGTCCAGGATGCTCCAGTTGCTGCCGTGGGAATTCAGGAGCACGATCCGCCGGCAGCCATGGTGCGCGAGGCTGGTGACCAGGTCCACGCCCACGGCGAGGAGGGTCTCCGCCCGGAGCGTCATCGTGCCCGGGAAGTCCATGTTATGCATGGTGTAGCCGTAGTGAAGCGGTGGGCACAGGAGGACTTTCAGGCCGCGCTCTACCGCCTGGTGGATGGCGGACTCGGCAATGGCGTCGCCCAACACGTTGTCGGTGTTCACTGCCAGATGGCGGCCGTGCTGCTCCAGGCTGCCCACCGGGATCACGGCCAGGGCGCCCGCCTGGATGGCGGCCTGAGCCTCCGGCCAGCTGAGCTCTTCGAGCCGATGCACCTTCCGCGCCGCTGTCACGCTGCCCTCCCGCTCTTCACCGTCCCTGGTCCACCGCCCAGAACTCGATGGTCCGGAGATACAGGGCTACGGCCCGCGTCATTTCTTCGATGGAGATGCACTCGTCCGCCTGGTGGGCCAAGGCGATCGAATCCGGCCCCAGGATGATGCTGGGAATACCGCCATCGTTCACGAGGTAGGTCATGTCGCACGTCGCCGTGAATCCCGAGGCCCGGACAGGCCTGCCGAGCAGCTCTGAGGCCGCTCGCTCGGCTGACCGCACGATGGGGGCATCTTCGGGAGTCGCCGACGGGGCCACAAAACGCACCGTCCGCACCTCCGCTGTGGCCCCCAAGGCCGCGGGTAAGGCGGCGGCCACGGTGCGGACGATCTCCTCCCTGGCCTGACTCTCTGTCTCCGTCGGCAGCACGCGCCGATCGATGGAAATGACACAGCTGGCCGGAACGACGTTGAGTGCGACTCCGCCCGCGATCGTCGAGATCACCAGGCTGGCACGCCCGGTGTGCCGTTCCTGGCGGGTCCGGACCTCGGCGGCGAGCCGGTCTAGTGCCGCGATGATCGGTGCTATGGCCACCACCGCATTCACTCCAGCCTCGGGATCGCTGGCGTGGGCCGCCCGGCCCTTGACCTCCACCTCCAGGCGAAGAACCCCTTTGTGGGCCAGCTTGGGCTCGAGCAGCGTGGACTCGCCGATGATCGCGGCATCGGCGCGGATCCCGTTCATCACCTCCGCCTTGGTGCCGAGTCCGCCGCGCTCCTCCGCCCCCACGGCCATCAGGATGACCCGCACGGGGAGCTCCTCGCGTCTGGCGGCAAGCGTCTCGAAGGCCACGATCATCGCGGCGAGGCAACCCTTGGCATCCTCCGCCCCCCGGCCGTAGATGCGGCCGTCCTTCTCCGTGGGAGTCAGCGGGTCCGTCTGCCAGAGCGCAGGATCCCCGGGAGGCACCGTATCCACGTGGCTGTTCAGGATGATCGCTCGGTTCCCTTGGCCGATTTCGGCCACGATGTTGAGGGGCCTGCCGTCCATCTCGCTGACGCGACACAAGATCGCTTGCCCCTCGAATCGCCGCACGAGGTGCCGCAGGATGGGGCCCTCGTTTGCCCCGTCGGAAGGAATGGCGACCAGATCGCACAGCAAGCGCGTCACGTCCTCCTGGATACCGGCCGGCGGCACATACAGCGAGTGGCGACTCCCCATGTTGGATGCTCCTGTCAGTCGCAGGCCGCAGCCAAGAGCCTGCGACTATGCCTTGACTCCCCAGACGAGCACGTAACGCGACTCGCACGCGATCGGACCGCGGGAAAGATCCGCCTCCATACGTGCGATTCCGTCATGAAACGCGCGGTCCGAGATCAGGTGCAGGCTCGAGAACGCCTTGTCACGAAACGCCTGGATGTCACGCAAAGGATACGGAAACGTGACCGTCACTTCTTCAATGGCACGAAAACCGGCGACGGCCATCAGCTCGATGAGTTCGCCGATCCGGGGATATCTTTCCAGCTCCACCTCGACGGTTGCCGGGAAGTACACCGCGAGCGGCCGCCGGTTCCGAATGATCTCCTCCGAATCCGTCACGGTACACAGCTTCCCGCCACAGCGCAACACCCGGTACGCTTCGCGCACGTACGCGGCACGGTCGTTCAAGTGATGCACCACGTCAACCGAAAACGCCAGATCGAAGAACGCCGCCGTGAAGGCTAGCCTCTCCGCTACACCCCGCTGCAAAGACATCTCGGCGCAATTGTCCCGCGCGCGGGCCAACATCTCCGCCGAAGGATCGATGCCCCAACACGCGCAACCGGTGGCACGGCGGAGCGCCGCCGCATAGTTGCCCGTGCCACACCCGATCTCCAGTACCCCGGAGCCGCCCGCCACCCCACCCATCGAGAGAAGGCTGCGCAGCACCTCGGGATGGACCTGACGATGGCGCGCGTACTCCCTGGCCAGCGCGTCGTAAACCATGACCATGCGGTCTTCCTCGTTCGCGGGTGAGGGCCGGGGAGATGGCGCATCAGCCTCCTGAGGAGCTGCGCTCCCGTCCGCGCCTCGCAGACCAGCGGAAGTCTACCCCAATCTTGGAGATTTCGAAACGGTGGGAGCGGAATCGTATTTGGTGTGCATTCCGTGGCCGTCACAGTGTTCAATACGCCGTGGTGAGATGACCACGTACCCACGGGGTGGCGTCGGCACTCCACGACGGGTCGCATGGGTGCAAGCCAAGCGTAGCCTAACGCGTCGTTCCAGTCTGGTCGCAGCATCCGGTGGCGCAGGCGGAGCGGGCCACTTCGACATGTGAATGCGTCGCTGTGCCGTCACGTGCAGGGTCTCGCAAGAGCCGCATCCCGTTCAGGATAACCGCCAGCGAGGTGCCCATGTCGGCGGCGACCGCCATCCAGAGCATGGCGTAACCGAGCACCGCCAGCGTGACGAAGGCGGCCTTGGTCGCCAACGACAGCGCGATATTGGTGCGGATGATCCGGAGCGTCCTTCGTCCGAGACGCACAGCCACCGGGATCTGGCGAAGATCGTCCCGGACAAGTGCCACGTCCGCTGTCTCCACGGCCGCATCGGTCCCGATGGCGCCCATGGCAATACCCACGGTTGCCGTCGCAAGCGCCGGCGCATCGTTGATTCCATCCCCGACCATCCCCACGGACCCGTAACGACGCGCGAGATCGCGAATCGCCTTCACCTTCTCTTCCGGAAGCAGCTGCGACTGAACTTCGTCCGCGCCTGCCTGGCGCGCAATGGCCTCCGCCGTCCGCCGCGTGTCACCGGTCAGGACCACCAAAGGCTTGACCCCGATGCGGCGGATAGCGGCAAGGCTCTCGGCGGCGCCCTCGCGGATCTGATCTGCCATGGCCAGCACGCCTAGCGCGCGAACACCGCTGCTCACGATGACGGGAGTATGCCCACGCTCCTCCAGTTCGCCTAGGATTGCCTCGACGGTTCCGTCGCAGACGCCGAGGTCCTCGATGTAGCCGTGGCTCCCGACGTGATAGACCGTCCCATCGAGTTGCGCCTGGGCCCCGCGGCCAGGGATCGCGCGAAAATCCGTCGCCAGCGGCCAGCCGATATCCTGCTCCCGGGCAGCGCTCAGAACGGCGGCAGCCAGCGGATGTTCCGAACGAGCCTCGACGGCCGCTGCCAGACGCAGCACCTCGCGTGCCTCCGTCCCGTGAAGGGGTCTGACGTCGGCCACGATGGGCTGGCCCTTCGTGAGCGTCCCCGTCTTGTCGAGCGCCAGGGCCCTGAGGCTTCCCAGTGCTTCCAGGACGCGCCCGCCCTTGATCAAGATGCCTGCTCGTGCCGCTCGAGCCAGCCCGCACACCACGGCCACGGGTGTCGAAATCACGAGGGCACACGGACACGAGATGACGAGGAGGACCAAGGCACGATAGACCCATGGCCATGGGGCCTCCGCCAAGAGCAACGGTGGTAGGGCGGCAATGAGAACGGCGCCGGCAATGACCGCTGGTGTGTACACCGCGGCGAAGCGCTCCACGAACGTTTGGGTGGGAGCCTTCTGGGCCTGGGCGTGTTCGACGAGTGCGATGATCCTGGCCAACACCGTCTTTTGGGCTCGGTGCGTAACTTCGACCTCCAGCGCGCCTTCGCCGTTGATGGAGCCCGCGAAGACCTGCGCACCTGCCACCTTCTCCACTGGCATGGACTCGCCAGTGATGGGGGCCTGGTTTACGGCCGACCCGCCGGCCCGCACGATCCCGTCCAGCGGAACGCGCTCGCCCGGTCGCACGACGATGGTCTCTCCGAGCGTGACGTCCGCCACGGGGACGCGGAGTTCCTCCCCATCCCGCCGCACGGTGGCCTCGGGCGGGACGAGGGCCAGGAGCCGTCGCACCGCCTGACGCGCTCGGTCCAAACTGTACGTCTCCAAGAGTTGGGCCAGCGCGAAAAGGAAGGCAACGGTTGCAGCCTCGTCCAGCTGGCCGATGGCGACGGCGCCGAAGACAGCGATGGTCATCAGCACGTTCATGTCTAGCCGCCGTGCCAAGGCCGCGCGCACTGCTTTCTTGGCCGCCATCCAGCCGCCGGCACAGAGTGCCAGGCCGTGGACTGCATGGCTGAGAATGGAAGGAGGCGTCATCCAATCCAGGATGAAAGCCGTCGCCAGGCAGACCGCCGACGTGACCGTCGAGAGAAACAGCGGATCCCGCCGCCAGGCCACCGCCCGGACAGTCCGCTCGGTCAATGCCGGCGTCATCCCCAAGTCGCGGATGGCGGCGAGAATCGCTTCGGTCTCCAGGACCGAGGAATCGAACTGCACGCGCACGGTCCGCTCCAGGAGATTCACCTGCCACGTGTCCACCCCGGACAAAGAGCGCAGCCTTCCTTCGATCGCCTTCACCTCGTCCTGGCAATCCATTTCCGCGACACGAATGACCACAATGCCGGACGCCGCGCCAGGTATGAGTGCCCGATACCCGCTTTGGCCCACGGCCTGCGCGACACGATTCAGGTCTGTCGTCTCCGAGTCGTACTCGACGTACAGACTGGCTGCCGCAAAATTGGCCGACGCACGCAGGACGCCGGGGACATCCGCCACACCCTGCTCAACCGCCCCGGCGCACTCCGGACAGTCGAGACCCTCCAACCGAAGAGTGGCGTGGCGGAACTGCCGCTGCAGTGCCAGACCGGCCTCCTTGACGCGGGCCTCCAGGACCGGGAGGGGGACCACCGATGGATCATACGTCAGCGTGAGTCCCCGGCCCGCAGCGTCCAAGGCGGCCTCGGCAACCCCGTCCACGACGCCGAGTCGGCTCCGGAGTCGTTCGGCGCACGCGCTGCAGTCCTCCGCCTCAGGAAGGACAACGGGCACCTCAAATCGGTGGTCTACCACAACGCACACTCCACAACACGCCGAGGGGACGGCGGCGATCCGCACGCCGAGGTCAATCGCGTGCGCGGCCTGAGCCGTCCGATCTACGCTGATTCTTTTCGATCGGCTTCGACCTGGATGTGCTGGGCAAGCTTGCGCCCGAGGACGTGCGAGGCTTTCCCTGTCCGAACCGTGATCGGCCCCTCGAAAGGAGCCTTCTCCACGACCTCTACGGCCGCGTCTGGCACCAGGCCACGCTCGCCGAGATAGCGCAGCATCTCCGGATTGCTCTGGCTCACCTGGCTGATGACCCCGCTGGTACCCGGCTGAAGATCGGAGAGAGGCTCGTGATCGGCCGTCGGGATCGTGCCATCCTTGGTGGGAATCGGCTCTCCATGGGGATCTCGCGTCGGCCGCCCGAGCACCTCAAAGATCTTGTCCTCGAACTCTTCGGAGATAACGTGCTCCAGACGATCAGCCTCCTCGTGCACCTGATCCCAGGTGTAACCCAGGGCCTCGGCGAGGTAAAGTTCGAGCAACCGGTGGTGCCGCAGAACCTCCAGCGCGACCTTCTCGCCGGCGCGCGTCAGGACCACACCCTGGTATGGACTGTAGCGCACCAGCTTCAGGCCGGCGAGCTTCTTGATCATACCGGTGGCCGACGCAGGCGTGACTCCCATCCGGTCGGCCAGCGTGGTCGTGGCGACCTTGCCCCGCTCACGCTGCACCTCCATGATCGTCTTCAGATAATCCTCGACGGCTTGACTGAGCATATCGCGCCCCCTCAACACACATTTAGGCCGGCCTAACCTACAGACAGTCTATCGTTCCACCCGGGGGCGGTCAAGCGCCGGTCCACCGCTTGCGTTCGAGAGCGGCTGCAGAATTGTGAAGGCGAGAGGGTGCCCCGGATGCCCCTGCGAGGAATCCAGCCCGCTGGGGTGGAGAGGGAGAGGTCACTCCATCGGCGCGGAGACGTTCTTGAGCCCGAGGGTCTCGTAGATCCGGAGAGTAGCCTTGGATCGATTCAAGGTGTAGAAGTGCACACCTCGCACCCCGTGATCAATCAGGTCCCGCACCTGCTCCGTCGCCCAGTGAATGCCCACGCGCTCGACGTATTCGTCGTCTTTGGCCCGGACCAGGGATTTGGTCAACCGCGCCGGAAAGCGCGCGCCGAGGGCAAGCTCCGCCATGCGCTGCATCCCCTTCAGGGACGTCACGGGCATGACGCCGGCGATGATCGGGACCGTGATGCCCGCGATCTCGCAGCGTTCGCAGTAATCGTAGAAATCACGGTTGTCGAAGAAGAGTTGCGTGCAGATGTAATCGGCACCGGCATCCACCTTCGCCCTCAGGTGGTCCATCTCCAGAAGTCGGTTCGGCGTGTCGGGGTGCCCCTCGGGAAAGCCGGCCACGCCGACGCCCATCCCGGGGAAGTGCTTCTTGATGAACGCCACGAGGTCGGCCGCATGCGCGAAGCCGCCCTCGGGCTGACGGAAGGTCGCCTCGCCCTTGGGAGGATCCCCCCGCAGGGCCATGATGTTGACGATCCCGTGCTCCTGGTACTCCTGAAGGATCCCGCGGATGTCCTCCTTCGTCGATCCCACGCAGGTCATGTGCGA
>Ga0335084_10004232_pt1 | contig 14129 bp, 9 predicted proteins | sample Lox_Sample_44_FD_206721 | JGI IMG/M metagenome (GOLD analysis project Ga0335084, IMG submission 206721) | Soil microbial communities from Loxahatchee National Wildlife Refuge, Florida, United States - Lox_Sample_4.4 | ecosystem: Environmental > Terrestrial > Soil > Wetlands | place: USA: Florida...
CACCGCGACGGCGTCGACTTGAGTCTTAACGCTCTCCTGCGCAAACGCAACCGCGCGCTCCGGATGCGTGTCAAACGCATAGACCTTCTTCAGCGGAAACACTTCTTTGAGTGCTTCGAGATTGCTGCGCGCCTGTACGCCACAGCCCAGGATTCCCACCGTCTCCGAGTCGGGTCGGGCCAGATATTTGGCTGAAACCGCGGTTGCTGCTCCCGTGCGCTTGGCTGTGATCCAGGTGCAGTCCATGAGCGCGAGGGGAACGCCCGTTTCCGGATCGTTCAGGATGAGCAATCCCGTGATATAGGGCAATCCGCGGTTGCCGTTGTCCGGATAGCCTCCCACCCATTTCATGCCGGCGGCACACTGAGCTGGAATCGACGCCGGCATCGCATGAAGAAAGGCATCCGGCATGGTGTGGATGCCGATCTTGGGCGGCATCTCGACCCGGCCTTCCCCTTTCTCGCGGAACATCCGCTCAAGCGCGACGATGATTTCCGCCATGGTCAAGGCGGCGGCCGCCACATCGGCCTGCGAGAGATACAACAGCCTCCTGCCCAGGTTGTCGGTCATGATTTCTGTTTACCGGCCTTCTTTTCAGCCAGCGCAGCAGCATCTTCGAGAACCTTCGCCAGGCGTTTGGCTCGCCCTTCCGGAGTGCGGTAGTAGTAAATTGCGATCAATTGTCCGCGGCGTTGGATATCTGTCATATGTTCCCAACCTTCGCGAGCGCGCGGATTCCGGGCAAACGCCAGATGAATCATCGGCGGCAATTCGCGTTCCCCTTCCATCGCCGAAAGGAGTTGTTCAGCCACTTGTTCCGCCCGCCGCTTGCGAGCTTCTGCGCTTTTCACATCAGAAATCCAGTCCGTGACCCACTTCTGCGTCGAGTAATTCAGTTTCTCGAACCAGCGCTGAAGCATTCGCGCCTCAGAAAATATGCGCTTCAACTCCGCCGGAACCGTCACCGTGCGCTCGTCGGCATCCGGTTCCAATCGCAACTTAGCCTTCATGCCGACGTAGGCATGGGCGCCTTTCTGCATGCGCTTGTTGACCAGGATGAAGTGCGTTCCCCCGCGTGTCGGGAAGAGGGACGTCCGGAACGGGAATCCGTTAATGTCGCCCTTCACCTTCAGTCGCCCACTCCTGCCCAACGCTTTCACGATATGGATTGGCACGTGGACGACTACCCACCCTAGGCCCGATCGAAGTGGCTCAAGGGGAGCGGCAAACGACCGGGATGTTGGCTTCATCGTTTTGGTTTGCTGGGGCATAAATTCACACAGCCTAAGGAGTTAAGTATGGACTCGATGTGGACGATTCGTCGAGGAATCTGCCTAGTGCAACCGCGTGTACCGCTCCGGCATCTTTTTCCGGCGGCAAATGTTTCAGAGTTACACTCAAGGAGAGGCGAGACACCAGAGAGGAACAGTGATCTGTCCCAAGTGTGGTGAGGTGAATTCGAGCAATTTTCTTTTCTGCGGCATGTGCGGAACGATGCTGGAACCGGCGCGGAAAGCGACTGCTCCTGTACCCCTTGCGCCAGCGCAAGCTCCGCTTCCTCCACCGGCCGCCAAGAACCCTCAGCCCGCGCCGCGCTCGGTAACGGCACCGGCTTCTGCTCCACCAGTTAGTGCGCCGGCCACTCCACCACGCAAGCCCGTTGCAGAGGCTGTGCCCCCTATTGGTGGGCCTTCCCTGCTTGGGCTGGATCAGCCTGGCGGTGATGCTCTGCCTGAAAGGGCTTTTTCTAGCCTGGAGGCGTATGGTGAAGCGGGAACGTCGAAGTCAAAGGGCGCTCGTCTCCTCCTGCTGCTTTTGTTGCTCGCCGCTCTGGGCGGCGGATACTGGTGGACCTATACCAACTACCTGAAGGTTTCCGACAATCGAAAACCGGCAGCACCTTCCTCTGCCCCCGCTTCAGACGACTCGGTCAAAACATCTCCAGCGAATCCTTCCCCCGAGCACGAACAATTGCCGGTCAGGAGTTCTGCTCCTGCAGCACCTCCGCTCATCACTCCGGAGCCGCCCAGCGCAAAGGCATCAGCGCCTGTGGAACGGGCAACCGCCCCGCCTGCAGCCACTCCTCCGGCAGCCACGGCGCGGCATGAGGTCAGCGCGACGCGCCTGCCCGCAGCAGAACCCGCGGACGACTCTGGGGACGCGTTGTTCCGGCGCGGCGAGCGCTATCTCTACGGTCGGGGTGGCGCGCAGGACTGCACCAATGCTCTCAAGTATCTGAAGATGGCTTCCGACAAGCAGAACGCCAAAGCACGCAGCGCCATGGGTACGATGTATGCCACCGGGCACTGCGTGACGCGCGATCTGCCAACTGCCTATCACTGGTTTGCGCTGGCGTTGCGCGCCGATCCCAACAACAGTGTCGTCGAAAAGAACCTTAGCGCAGTCTGGAATCAGATGACGCCGCCGGAGCGGCAACTGGCCACGAAGAGCCAGTGAGAAAAGTCGTTGGTGATTTCTGGTGAGTACTAGTGGAATTTCAGTGAGGACACGAAATCCATGACGCCGACAACTGTGGAATTGCTAATCACCAACCCCTAGCCACTCATCACTGCCACCCATCACTCGCTCGCAGGAACCAGATTCAGAGCCTTCTTGATGGTTCCGCGTTCCTTCATGATCTTGTCCTGCAGCAGCGTAATGGCGTAGATGAGCTGCTCGGGGCGCGGCGGGCATCCCGGGACGTAAATGTCGACTGGGATCACCTGATTCACGCTTTGAACGAGCGCATAATTCTGAAAAACTCCGCCCGAGGTGGCACAAGCTCCCATTGAGATCACCCACTTTGGTTCCGGCATCTGCTCGTAGAGTTGCCGGATCACGGGCGCCATTTTGTGCGAAACGCGTCCCGCGATGATCATCAGATCAGACTGGCGGGGTGATGGGCGGAACACTTCCGCGCCAAAGCGGGCAATATCAAACCGCGACGCGCCCATGGACATCATCTCGATGGCGCAACATGCCAGGCCGAACGTCATCGGCCAAATCGAGTTCTTGCGCATCCAATTGATGGCAGAGTCAAGCGTCGTGAGAACAATGTCATTCGAAGTCTCGCCGAACGTCAGTTCCCTGACGACGCGCTTGCCGTTTTCAATATCGACGTAAGGTCCGAAGCTGATGTCTTGCGCCATCTTCATATTGTAACCGCAGCGTGGCTTGCGGCGGGTTCGTATTGAACGCAATGCCCAGGAACGCGATCGCGGCAACCAGGAACCCCGACTTCAGGGAGTCGGCGAAAACACGGTTAGAATCGGCGATGCCGGCAGGCTGACACATTCGCCAGCCACGCGGCACACCAGGGACCCTCCGAGGGTGAACGTGCTGTGCCCCATGCGCTCGCCGCATCGGGGATATCCGGACCAATCCGTCGCCACCAATAAAAGTAGCGCCGGATCAGCCTCCGTAGTGACCTCTTCCCTAGAAGTTGAACTTCAACGCCAACTGCACCTCACGCGGCGAATTCGATGTGTAGCTGATCTGCCCGAAGCTGGGATCGTCCACCGAAGTGTTCGGCGTACCGAAAACCGGGTGATTGAACGCATTCCGTGCTTCCGCTCGGAACTCGATGTTCATCCCCTCGCGCAGGCTGGCAAGCGAGAATTGCTTTCCGATCGACAAATCGGCGCTGAACGAGAACGGGGACCGTACGCTGCCAATAGCGCGCGGCGCATTGCCAAGCGCATAAATATCCGGCAACTGGAACACCGACGGATCGGCGAAGTAGTTATCCACCCAGTCTGCTCCATGATTGCGCCGGGGCGTTCCCACGATATTCGGCCTTTGTCCCCCATAAGTAGGCAGTGAGGTCCCATCTGCGGTAAACATCGTCAACGGACGGCCGTCGGCCAAGCGCCAGATTCCGTTCGTCTTCCAGCCACCAACGATCGCTTCAAGCACGCGCGGCATGTTGCCCAGCATGGCGCGGCCATGCCCAAAGGGCAGATCGTAGGAGTAGCTGAACTGCAGCACGTGCGGGATGTCGAACGTGGAGAGACTCCGTTCCAGCCACGGCTTGTTGGGATTCTGGAGGCTGGTGAAGCTGCCGAGCCACGTTACGTTGTCGTCTGCCTGGGAGGAGTCGTCGATCGACTTCGACCAAGTGTAGGTTACGAGGAACTGTAATCCATTCGAGTACCGCTTCTCAGCGACGATCTGCAGCGCATGGTAAGTCGAATTGGCGATCGGCTGAACATCAGTACTGACACCGGTGAACTCCGGGTACGGGACTTGCAGCTGAAACGCCTGCACTTGATCGGACGAGAGGATACTGTTGGGGTCCGTAATGATGCCGAAGAACGGGTTATCCACATAGGAATTGAGGAACTCCTCGACCTGGTCAGGACTGTAGCTTTCGATTTCAGGCCCCAAAATATCCAGCTGGTTGGCGCCGCTGAAGGGCAGGTGAGTTCCCTTTTTTCCAATGTACTGAGCGTTAATCACTACGTTGCCTGGCAGTTCCCGCTCGATCCCAAGGCTCCAGCTCTGCTCGTAGGGTGTCTGGTTCATCGCGGGCGTCCGTACCGGACCGTTGGCACCATACCCGACATCATTCAACAGGCCGAGCGTGTTGCCTGCGGGCTGAATCAACCCGTTGGGATAAGGATTGCCGAGGTGTAGGTAGGGAGTCGCCCCATCATTCTGATACGTCGTGATCATGCTGGTGTATTGATTAAAGCCCTCGCTACCGTACGGCAGAACCCCGCTCACTCCAGAACGAGACTGGCCGTAATAGATGCCATATCCGCCGCGCAGGACCATCTTCGGAACAAACTGGTAGGCAAAGCCGAAGCGCGGCTGAATGTCGTGCCAATCCGTCACATAGTTCGTGCGGCGGCCGGACGTAGCGAACACTTCGCCACCCAGCAGCGGGCGAGTCACCGGTTCGTCAGTAACCGGATCGGTGTACGAGATGCTGCCATCGTTCAATGGATTAGTCACCGTTGGATCAAACGAGTTCTGCCGGTTGTGCCGCTCCGTACGGGGAAGAGTGACGTCGTAGCGTAACCCGAGGTTTAACGTAAGCTTTGGGCGAATCTTCCAGTTGTCCTGGACATAAAAGCCATACTGGAAATTCTGCGTGGCGGGCCGGAATTGAATCTCATAGTAGCCACTACCTGTGTTTCCCATCAAGAAGCTGGCCATGGCGTCCCCGCCGCAGTTCTCGATTTCATTCGGGCACTGAGATGTACCGTGCTCGTCAAAGTTGAAGATGCCGACGGGAGCGTTGGTCTGAATGTAGTTCATCTGGTGCAAACGCCCCTCGAAACCGAATTTCAACTCGTGCTGCCGGAAAACCTTGTCGAGAGCGATCGTGAGTTGCCCGGTGTCCTGACCGAGCCGGTAGTTGCCATAGGGATCGGTACCCTGAGTCGTAAACCCGGCCGAGAAATATTGGCTGAGAAAGATAGCGGGTACGCCCGTGAACCCGTTCTGTTGCAGATACGACGGGAATCCCAGCTCTCCCAGCGGATCGGAAACGCCCTGCGGATTGTAGGCATTGATGTGCCACACACCCCGGGTAAAACCAAAGATCACGTTCAGGAGCAAGGAGGGCGTGAAGGTATGCGTGTCGTTGATAGCAAATGCGTGTGCGTTGCCCCAACCCGGTCCTCCGGCACAGGGATCGGTGAAGTTCCCGAAACAGTTAAAAGATGTACCGTGGTTGCGCTCCTGTGAGTATTTGACATTGATCAGGTTCTTCTCGCTGAAACTGTGGTCGACCCGGACATCAAACTGCCAGTTGTACCCGTGGTTCGGACCGGATCCGATCCAGTTGTCATAGATTGATCCCCCCTCAATATTGGGTTCAGGGAAGAGACTCAGCATCTTCTGGGCCACAGGGTCAATCAGGTTGCCGGGAACCGGGGGCAGCTGATATGGCGTGTCATCGAGGTTTGGGTTTCCGGGGCTGGTATAGGCAGCAATGTTGTTGAACGGGATAAAGGCGCTGCGCACGGCGCCGCCAACCCCTGGGTCATACGTACCCGTATAAGGATCCCAAATCTGCCCGGCATCCACGCTGCATCTTCCGCCGTCGTCAAACGTCCCACCCTGCTCCGAACAAACCTCGCTGAAATCTCCAGCACGCATCAGATCGCTGGGAACCCCAGCCTGTGCGGTCCCCATGGTGGTGGCGCGAAGGGCGTCGTAGTCGAAGAAAAAGAAAGTCTTCTTTTTGATAATAGGCCCGCCGATGGTGAACCCGTAGTTATTGCGGCGCAGCGGCGCAATCGGAACTCCGTAGCGGTTGTTGAACCAGTTGTTCGCATCCAGAACCTGGTCGCGGACAAAGTCATACGCGCTGCCGTGAAATACGTTCGTGCCAGGGCGCGTCACCACGTTGACGACTGAAGCGCCGGAGAATCCGTACTCCGCGCTGAAGTTCGTCTGCACGACTTTAAATTCCTCGACCGCCTCCGGCGAAGGAAGGTACGTTGCCTGAGTGATACCGCCATTTGGTTCGGAGTTCGTAACGCTGGCGCCGTCGAGCAGGATATCCGACTGCGCGCCACGACTGCCGTTGGAAACGAAGTTCGTACCTGTGCACGTGATGTCGCACTGATCGTCCATCGACGTAACACCCGGCGCCAGATTGGTCAGTTCAATGACGTTCCTGTCCACCAGCGGCAGGTCATTGATGAACTTGCGGTTTACAACCTGGCCGGTGACGGCGTCCTCGGTGGCAAGGGCTTGACCTAGTGCGTTCACCTGTACGGTCTGCGTAGTGCCGGCGACCTTTAGGCTGATATTCGCCGTCGCGTTCTCATTCACGTCCACCTTGACGTTTGAAAAGACGGTCTTTTCGAATCCTGCCATCTCCACAGAGATCGAATACAACCCCGGGGGAATCGATCGAAACAGGTAGCGCCCGCTACTGTCGGAGGTCGTGTTGAACTGGAATCCTCGCTGCTGATCAGTAAGTACGATTTTGGCGCCCTGCACTACTGCCCCACTGGCGTCGGTCAGTACCCCGCTGACGGTTCCGTAGTAACCCTGACCGAAAATGACACCGTGTAGAGTCAGCAGCAGCGACACTACGACAACCACGGCGAACAGTAGGCTATTGTGTCGAAGGATCGAAGTAGACGGAGTCAAAGCAGCCTCCTTGGGGTGGGACGGATTCGACGGATGCTTCGGACAGCGTTTCGCGGAATAGTACAGAACTTTTCGCGTTAATACTAGTGGCAAGCAGGCATGCCGAATCCGCCAAAAACGTTTAATAGATATGGCGACCCCGGAGGGAATCGAACCCCCAACCCTCAGTTCCGAAGACTGATGCTCTATCCAGTTGAGCTACGGGGCCGCGGTCAAACTCTATCATCGATTGTTTCCAACGTTCTTCTTTGTTGACCTATGGGTTCAACACGATCTTGCCGAACATCTGGCTCTTTTCCATGTATTCGTGGGCGGTGCGAATGTCTTTGAGCGGGAAGGTGTGATCGATCACGGGCTTCAAGCGTCCGGCGAATACATGACCGAGCACTTCGTGCAGCTCGCTCATGGTGCCCATATACGACCCAAGCAACGACAGCTGGCGCGAGAACAGGAAACGCAAGTCGATTCCGACGCTGGGCCCGGTTGTAGCGCCACATGTCACCAGCGTGCCGCCCCCCTTCAGAGATTTGACACTCTCTTCCCAGGTTGCCTCGCCAACGTGCTCGATCACGACGTCGACCCCCTCGAAGTTCGTGATCTTGCGGACCTCCTGTGCGATCTTCTGTTGGTAGTGATTGATGACGTAGTCGGCTCCGAGTTCGTGAGCTCGCTCGATCTTGCGATCGTCGCCGGCTGTGGTAATCACGCGGGCGTGGAACATCTTCGCGATCTGAACGGCGGCAATGCCAACCCCGGAGTTCGCCCCGAGAATCAATACTGTCTGGCCCGGACGAAGGCCAGCACGCCCAACCAGCATGTGCCACGCCGTGAGGAACACGAGCGGCACGCTCGCGGCCTGGTTGAAGTCGAGCGCATCGGGGATGGGGACAACATTTACCGCGGGAACGGCGATGAACTCACAGTTGCCGCCGTCGACTCCGTTACCAAGCACCGAGAACTGGCGGCATTGGTTCTGCAAGCCGGCGACACACTTCGGGCAACGATTGCAGAACGACATCGGCGCGAGGAGAACACGCTGGCCCGGCTTGAAACCGTTCACGTACTCTCCTACCTCGGCAATCTCGCCGGCGACGTCGCTGCCCAGAATGTGCGGCAGATTGACCCCTGGAAGACCTTTACGCACCCAGAGATCAAGGTGGTTCAACGCACAGGCACGTACACGTACCAGGACTTGGTCCTTACGAGGGCGCGGGCCTGGCACATCTTCATACGTCAGAACCTCTGGACCGCCAAATTGGTGAATGCGGACGGCTTTCATGCGAGCTCCAAGCTACAGGCTTCCAGGGCGAATTTCAGTCGAGCGCGAAGTGTCACTTCAGGAAAACGTACGATTGTACGCTCGTTCAGCTTATGCCAAATGCGATTGGAGCTTTAGCAATATGAACAGATGGAAATGCGGCTTTTTAGGCTTGACTTGTTGACCCGCTACGCAACGCCACACCATAATCACCAGTATGGACATTTACGAGGAGATCGTCCGACTCCGCAAAGATGGCCGGCGCGGTGCCGTGGCCACCATCGTCAACGTGCGTGGATCAATCCCCTCGTTCAAGACCGCCAAGATGCTTGTGCGTGACGATGGGTCAATCGTCGGAACGATTGGCGGAGGGTGTGTCGAGGCTGATGTGTGGCAGGCAGCCCGCGAAGTAATAGAATCGGAACGACCGCGGACGTTGACCTTTGACCTGAATCAGGATCCGAAATACGACACCGGTCTCGTATGTGGCGGAACACTCGAGATCTTCATCGAGCCCATCCTGCCTCCCGCAGAACTTTATATCTTTGGCGCAGGTCACGTCGCTACAAGCCTTTATCGGGTGGCACGAATTGCAGGGTTCGACGTGACGGTAGTGGACGATCGGGAAGCCTACGCCAATCGCGAACGCTTTCCCGAGGCGCAGGAGGTCATCGCCGAAGACTTTGACCAGGCCACGGCGCGGATGCAGATCAGCGAACCCTCTTACATCGTAATCGTCACGCGTGGGCACCGGGATGATATGCGCGTTCTCCGTTGGGCGGTTCAGACACCGGCGCGCTACGTCGGCATGATTGGGTCCAGGCGCAAGACCATCACCATCTTCAAAGAGCTGCAGGCGGAAGGGATTCCGGCTGCACTGTTTGATCGCGTCCATGCGCCGGTGGGGCTCGATATCGGCGCGATCACGCCGGAGGAAATTGCGGTCTCGATCACGGCCGAACTCATCGCCAGGCGGAGGGGTGTAGAGCGCGAGCTACCCCACATGAAGTTGCAGCCAGGCCGTGCTGAACCAAAGCCTTCGACTGCGGAAAACACCGAGAACGCAACAAAATCCTGAACAACCTTGCTTGCTGAAGCTCGATCTCTCGTGTAAATTCCAATTCCCCCGCTATCCCTTCGTGTCTCTGCGGACTCTCCGTATGAGCGGTAAGATTCTCTGCATGGCAAATGAAGTTGAAATCAAGTTTCAGATTGTCACTGTCCGCAGTCTTACCCGTGCCCTGCAAGCAGCCGGATTCAAGCTCGTGACACCATCCACGCACGAGTTCAACACGCTGTACGACCTCCCGGGCCAGAAGCTGCGCAAGCGAGGGGAACTGCTGCGACTACGGAAGTATGGCCATCAATGGATTCTGACTCATAAGGCCAAGGGCACAACCGCTCGACACAAGGTTCGCGCCGAGAGCGAAACATTGGTCCGGGACGGGAAACAGATGGACGCCATCCTGCGCGCGCTGGGATTCATTCCCACATTTCGTTACGAGAAATATCGCGCTGGGTGGAACGGCGGCAAGGGACATGTCGTCATCGATAAAACACCGATCGGCAACTATGGCGAGATCGAAGGCCCGGCTCGCTGGATCGATGCAACCGCCCGGTGTCTAGGGATCGCGCCCCGAGACTATATAACGCAGACCTATGCTCCGATGTTCTTTGCGTGGAAGCGTAGAACCGGCAGCTCCGCGGAGGAAATGACCTTCCGCGCAGTGCGACGAAAATGACTCCACCTCAAAACAAGCCGCTCGTTCGGCGATGCAGCGTTGGCCGATCGGGCGGAACGCCGCATCTCGCAATCACGCGGAACGAGACACGACAGACACGCTCCGCTCGTGCTGATCCTTCCAGTGGCTCTCGTAGCCGAGTGTCGCGTAGTACACCGCCTGATCGAAGAACTGGTCCAGCAGACGAAGCAGTTCCAGGCTCCCGAGGAGTTCCAGAGGCTGCTCGCGCATGCCTTCCATCTCCAGGAACTCCCAGAGGTTCTCTTCGATCATCATGATGGCCCAACACAGGGCACTGAGAGCAACTCCCTGTTCGGCGCGCCGCCGTCCCAGCGGCTTATAGACGCGTGCGATGTCTTCTTCAGTCTTGGTTAGGAGCCAGTCACTGAGGTTGCGGTACACCTCATAGGTGCGTTCACGGATCTCCGCAGGCGGCACCTTGCGCAGGTCGGCGGCTCGGCTGGAGCGTTGCAGTTTCTGCAGGAGACTTTCGGCAAGTTGATCGGATTGCGATTCGATAAGGCGGACGAGGCGAAGAGCGATCATCGGGGACCTCCTCGCTACTGCTACTACTATTCTAGGCCCCCAATTTCCTGTGCGAGCGACAAAACGGCCTTGAGAGTCACTATCTCGCTCAAAGCCACTGCGTGTGAGAGCAACGGTTCGAGCTAATCTGTGAAATCCAGATTCACGGGCGAGTCCGGCCGCAGAACGGGCGGCTTGATGCTGAGCGGCGTTTCCGGCCCAACAATCTCGAACTTCAGGCTGTTCAGCCACACAGTTCCGGACCCTCCCAGCAACACACCGAAGAAGATTCCCGTTGCTCCCGAGGGAACGTCAAGGACAATCTCGCACTTTCTCCAGTCAACCGTGCCTTTGAGCGGCCGGTCCTGCATGTTATCGAAGGCCACGGTTTCCGTCCCGCGATCGACTCGCATCCAGAGAGCGGCCCATCCGCCGACTGCATCCGTCTTGACCAGGCCGGTGAGGCGAATGCGCTTGCCGATGAATTTATCGGTGCGGATGTCCTGCATCAGCGTGCCGAATCCTTCCGAGTTTGGCTTTTGGGCCTTGAGGAACGCGCTGGGGTGACCTTCGTGCAGAACTTGTGGATCCACGCCGGCCTCATAATCGCTGGGCTTGCTGCCCGCCAGGTACCATCCGCGTGGAATCGCTGCGGGCAAGATCTGTGAAGTCAGCAGTGCAGTCACCGTGAATAGGACAAGAAGGCGAGCAGCGTGCCGAAGTCTGTGCATGAGCGTCTCCTTCGGACTCCGTTTTGAATTCTACCGCCGGCCAATTGTGGTGGTGGAAAAATGCAGCGAGCGGGAAACCGACAACCTCAACCGCGTCACAGCCGATGACTGCCGGCGAGAACAATCATGCGCCGCAGCACTTTTTGTACTTTTTGCCGCTGCCACAGGGACAGGGATCGTTGCGGCCGATCTTTTCGCCACTGCGAACGACTTGCTGCACGGTTTGCGTGTCTCCGGCGCCGGCCATGCGAGCCTGTTCCAGTTCGCGTTTCTTCTTGCGCTGGAAAGCCTCTTCAATGTCATCGACCGAAGTCGCTATCTGCCGCGCCGGGCGTCCGTTGCCACGGCCGCCGCTAATGATCGATGGCACCCCTGCCTCGGGTCCTTGATCGAGCGGGCCTTCGGGGCCGCGTGGCATGGGACCCGAATCTGGCGGACGCTCTAGAATTTGCATCAGGTAGAGGATGCGGACAGTTTCTTCCTGGAAGCGCTGCATCATCTCCTCGAACATGTCGAAGGATTCGCGCTTGTACTCGACCAGGGGATCGTGCTGCCCATACCCACGCAGGCCGATGCCTTCTTTCAGGTGGTCCATCGAAAGCAGGTGGTCTTTCCACTGCGCATCGATCACGCTTAGCATGATCGTGCGCTCGTGATAGCGCATGGCCTCGGAGCCGATCAGCTTCTCTTTGGCGTCATAGCGCTCTTTGAGCTTTTCGAAGACGGCATCCCCGAGTTCCTGCCGGCTCATCTCTTCGGGTTTCAGGCCTTCGGCATAGATATCCACGCCGAACTTGGTGAACACCGCTTCCTTGAGGCCCTTGCAATCCCAGTCGTCGGCGTGCGATTTCTCCGGGCAATACTTCTCCAGCAGTTCGCCGAGTATGCCCGCGACATAATCCTCGATGATGAGGTCCTTCTGGTCGAGCCCTTCGAGCAGCCGTCGACGCAACCCGTAGACGGCAACACGCTGCTTATTCATGACGTCGTCGTATTCGAGCAGGTGTTTGCGCGACTCGAAGTTCTGGCCTTCTACGGCCTTCTGCGCTGCCTCGATGCGGCGCGTAATCATGCGCGACTCGATGGGAACGCCTTCCTCCATGCCCAGACGCTGGAGCAGGTTCGACACCCACTCCTTGGCGAAGATACGCATGAGGTCGTCTTCGAGCGACAGATAGAAGCGTGAAGAGCCGGGATCTCCCTGGCGGCCGGCGCGCCCGCGAAGCTGATTGTCGATACGGCGGGCTTCGTGACGCTCGGTGCCGAAAATATGCAGACCTCCAGCTCCGATCACTTCCTGATGCTCACGGTCGGTGTCAGTCTTGTAGCGGGCAAAGACTTCATTCCACTGATCGGTCGGAACGACGTATTCGTTGCCAGCGTAGTACCAAAGCGTGCGGTTGGAGTCGTCGACGTCGGCGCCCACCTTGCCCTGGGCGGCGCGCAGGGGCTGGGCAATTCCCTTCTTCACGCACTCCTGCTTGGCCATGAATTCCGGATTGCCGCCGAGCAGAATGTCGGTACCGCGCCCAGCCATGTTGGTGGCGATCGTCACCATACCTTTTCGGCCTGCCTGGGCGACGATTTCCGCCTCGCGCTCGTGGTACTTCGCGTTCAGGACGACGTGCTTGATTCCCTTCTTCTTGAGCAGTTCCGACAGACGCTCTGACTTCTCAATCGACGTCGTACCGACGAGCACAGGCTGGCCCGAATCATGGAGCCGCTGAATTTCGTCAGAAGCGGCAAAGTACTTTTCCTTCTCCGTGCGGTAGACGATGTCCGGATTCTCGATCCGCAGCAGTGTACGGTTGGTCGGGATGACCGTCACTTCCAGCTTGTAGATCTTGTCGAACTCAGGGGCTTCGGTTTCCGCCGTTCCGGTCATACCGGCAAGCTTCTTGTACATGCGGAAGTAGTTCTGGAACGTGATGGTGGCGAGAGTCTGGTTCTCGCGCTCGATCTTGACGTTTTCTTTGGCTTCGATGGCCTGGTGCAGACCGTCGGACCAGCGGCGGCCGGGCATGAGGCGTCCAGTAAATTCGTCGACGATGACGACTTCGCCATCTTTCACCACGTACTCGACATCCTTGCGGTAGAGAGCGTGGGCTTTGATGGCGGTCTCGACGTGATGCTTGAGCGCCCAGTTCTCAGGATCGGCGATGTTGCCGATACCGAGCAGTTTCTCGACCTTCTCCCAGCCGCGATCCGTGACCGTGATGTTCTTGTGCTTCTCGTCAACCGCGAAGTCACCCGTAAGGATCTTTCTTTGCGGGTCGTTGCCAGATTCGTTGAGCTCCTGGACCATCTCGTCCCGATCCTCCGGAGCGATCTTCTTTCCCTCGATCAGCTCGCGCAATTCGTTCTGACCTAACTCCTCTCCCCGCGTCAGACGGGGAATGATCCGATTGACCTTGTAATACTTGTCGGTCGACTCCTCACTGGCGCCGGAGATGATCAGCGGCGTACGGGCTTCGTCGATCAGGATAGAGTCGACCTCGTCGACAATGGCGTAGTGATGCTCGCGCTGCACGCAGTCGCGCAGGTCGAACTTCATGTTGTCGCGGAGGTAGTCGAATCCGAATTCGTTGTTGGTGCCGTAGGTGACATCAGCGGCGTAGGCTTCGCGGCGCTCTTCATCGTCAAGTTCGTGAACAATCACGCCTACAGTCAAGCCAAGGAACTTGTAGAGCTTCCCCATCCACTCGGAGTCACGCTTAGCCAGATAGTCGTTGACTGTGACCACGTGCACGCCTCGTCCGC
>Ga0335084_10004233_pt1 | contig 14129 bp, 11 predicted proteins | sample Lox_Sample_44_FD_206721 | JGI IMG/M metagenome (GOLD analysis project Ga0335084, IMG submission 206721) | Soil microbial communities from Loxahatchee National Wildlife Refuge, Florida, United States - Lox_Sample_4.4 | ecosystem: Environmental > Terrestrial > Soil > Wetlands | place: USA...
GAGCTTGATCGTCTCGAGCAGCCCCGCAGGCTTCGGCGCCGAGGCTGCGGCGGGCTGTGACGGCCCGGCGGGCTTCGCTGGCTCGCCTCCGGAGGCCTGCGCTGAAGGCGCGGCCGTCGGGGTCGGAAAGAGCCCGTTGAGGTTCAGCGTGCCGTCCCGCGCGCGCTCAATCTCGAGCGCCGGACGCTTGAAGCCCACCTTGGCCACGCTGACCCTCGTCGGCCAGTCGAGGTCGATGTTGACCAGATCCATGCGCTCGATAGCGACCAGCGCCTTCTCGGCGCCCGGCAGCCGCGCCTCGAACCGCTCGGCCCAGCTCGACCCCTTGGACGTGAGAATGGTCTTGCCGCCGGTGATCGCGATGTGGTTCCGGCTGTCGCCGTTGAAGCGGCCGGAGAAGCGCGCAGCCACCGGCATGTAGGACTGGTACGGCTCGATCGCCGCTCCCCGGAGCGTGATTGCGAGCTGGGCGTCGAGGGGCTGGAGCGTGACCGGCCCCTGGACCTTGAGCGTGCCGCTCCCCGGCAACCCAGCGGACAGCGTCAGCACGGAGGGGCCGGCGACTGGCCACGTGACGTTGTCGACGCCCACGTCGAGATTGCTCACGACGAGCCTGACGGCGGGCTCGACGCTCTCGTCGATGAAGGCAACCTTTGCGCCACTCATCGCCACCCGCTCCACGGCGACCTTCCACGGCTTCGCGGCCGGCTCAGCCGCGGCAGCCGGCGGCGCCGTCGGAGGCGGAGCGAGCGCGACCTTTGGCTGGGGAGGCGGTCCCTCCCCGCCCTGACCGGCGAGGGCAAGGAGGTCGATCTGGCCCTTCTTGTCACGGCGAACCCCGGCGTCGAGCCCGCCGATCTCGACCTTGGATAGCGTCACCTCGCGCGCGTCGAGGTCGAAGCTCGTGAGCCCGATGCCAATGCGCGGCACGTTCAGGAACGCGTCGGCGGAGCCCGGCAGCCCGACGGCGAGCCGCTCCAGCGTCACGTCGCCCCCGGCCCTGGCGGCCTGGATGCCCTCGGTCGTGCGCGTGTACTCGACCCGGAGCTCAGTGCCGAGGACACCCGAAAGGAGGGACGCCGGGAGGGTCGGCGGCAGGTACGGGCGCGCGCGCGTCACATCGAAGCCCGCCAACCTGAGGCTGCCTGACACCACGACGGGAGCCTGCTGGAACTTGTCCCAGCTGAGGTCGAGCGTCGCGGCCCCGAGCCGAATCGATCCCTTCAGGCGGCCTGGCGGCGAGCCCTGCCGCGTGGTGACCCCAAAGGTCTCGATCGCGAGATCCTGAATCGACCAGTCCGCGGCGGGCGAGACGGCGCGGTCCAGCACGGCGAGCCGCCCCCGCTCGATGGCGGCGTGCTCCACGGTGAAGGTCCACTTCGTCGGCTCGCGCGCGATGTCGGCCTGCTTGACACCGGGCATCAGGTCCTGGAAATTCAGCTCGCCATTCTCGCCCCGCACGATACGGATGGCGGGCCCGACGAGGCGGAAGTCGCGCAGATGGATGTCCCGCCGCACGAGCCACCAGAGCGACAGGCGCGCCTCGAGGCGCTCGAACGCCACCCAGGCGTCGGTCCCCTCGCGCTCCGCAAGGCGGAGCTTCTTGACGGCGAAGTACCCGGTGAAGAGGTTGAGATCGATGTCCTCTATGCTGATCTGCCGCCCGATGGCCTTCGGCACCTGCCGGACCGCGACCTGGCGAACCATCTCGGGCAGCGAGGCGAAGAAACCCGTGACCACGAGCACCGCCAGCACGACGAGGACGAGGCCGATCCTGCCGAGCCGGAGCAGCCAGCGCCGCAGCCAGGTCATGGCCTACACGGGCGCCGTGCCGGCCGAGGGCTTGAGGAAGCTATAGACGCTCGTAAAGTCCTTGCGCCCCAGCCCGTGGGACGAGGCGAGGCGGTAGACCTGCTGGGCCGCGGGCGCCACGAAGAGCGGGATGCGCAAGCCCCGCGCGGCGTCCACCGCGAGCCCGACGTCCTTGCACATGAGGTCGGTCATGAAGCCGGGCGCGTAGCCGTTGGTCGATGCGGCCCGCGCGACGATGCCCGGCACGGGGTGCATCTGCTCCATCAGCCACGTGTTGCCCGACGACTTGGAGATGACCTCGGTCACGACCTTCAGGTCCACGCCGAAGCCCTCGGCGATGCGGAAGGCCTCGCTCACCGCCACGGCGGCGACGCCGGCGATGAGGTTGTTGCAGAGCTTGGCAACCTCGCCGCTCCCGACCGGACCGACGTGGATCACGTTGGCGCCCATGGCCTGAAGCGCCGGCAGCGCCGCCCGGAAGTCTTCCGCCGTCCCCCCCGCCATGATGGCGAGCGTCCCGTCGGTCGCGCGCGGCGTGCCGCCGGACACGGGCGCGTCGATGAAGCGGATGCCGCGCTCCGCGGCCGCCGCGGCCACCCGGCGCGAGGCCGCCGGGTCGATCGTGGACATGTCCACGCAGAGCGTGCCCGTGCGAGCGGCGTTGATGACGCCACCGTCACCACCGTAGACAGCCTCGACGTGGGGCGAGGACGGCAGCATCGTGATCACGAGGTCGGCGCCGGCGACGGCCTCCGCCGCCGAGGCGGCTGCCGTCATGCCCGCCGCGGCCGCCGCCTTCACGGCCTCGGGATTGAGATCGTAGGCCGCGACGGCAAAGCCCTTCTTGACGAGGTTCGCGGCCATGGGCAGTCCCATGGTTCCGACGCCGATAAAGCCGATGCGGGTCATGTGAGATCTCCAGGTTAGGACCGCGGTTCGATGTCTGCTCCGGGGGCCACGACGCTTGTCATTCGCGCCTCTCCCGTATACTTACGGCGCAATGCCGCTCGGTATCGTCCTCGTCTGCCTGGCCGCGGTGTCGTGGGGCACCACGGGCTCCGTGATGGCGCTGCTCGCGCGCGAGGGAACGGCGAGCCCGCTCCTGGTGGGCTGGGCGCGAATGGCCGGCGCCGCCCCCTGTCTTCTCCTCGCAACCGCTCTCGTGCGGCCCAGGACTTCCGCGCGCGGCGAGTGGCGGCCAAGCGATTGGGCGAAGGCGGCACTGCTCGGCGCCGCCATGGCCGCGTATCAGGCGTGCTACTTCTGGGCCGTGCCGCGCACCGGCGTGGCGCTGACGGCGCTCCTCGCCATCTGCTCGGCACCGCTCATGATCGCGGGCGGCGCGGCGCTCACCCTCAAGGAGCGCACGCGCCCGGCCACCCTCGCGGCGCTCCTGCTGGCCGTTCCGGGCGCCGCCATGATCCTTCTAAGCCCGCGCGCAGACAGCCCCGCGTCTTCCGGGTTCACCGCAGGCGGGTTCACCGCGGGCGCCTTTTCCGCGGGCGCGCTCGCCGCCGTCGGTGCCGGGTTATCTTACGCCGTGTACGCGGTGACCGCCAAGGGTCTTCTCCGGCGCGCGGCGCCGCTGCCGCTCGCTGCGCTGACGTTCACGCTGGCCGCCCTCCTGCTCACTCCCGTGCTCGCGCTCACGGACGGCGCGACGGCACAGCTCGCGGCGGGCTGGCCTCTGCTCCTGTACCTGGGCGTCGTCCCGACGGCCGTTGCCTACGTGGTCTTCGGCGCTGGGCTCCGTCGCGTGACGGCCACGACCGCGGGCATCGCGACCCTGCTGGAGCCGCTTACCGCGGCGACGCTCGGCGTCCTCCTCTTCGGCGAGGGCTTGGGCACGCTCGGCTGGGCCGGCACCTTTCTGCTGCTCGGGGCGCTCGGGCTCCTCGTCTGGACGGGCTCAGACGGCCAGTGAAGGCAGCCCCGCTGAAAGACGGTAGACGCGGACCGGATCTTCGACGTTCTTGAGCATCCGTTCGCCCAGGTCCTCGAGGTCGAGCCATCCCGAGAGCCGCCGGGCGGTCTCGGGTCCGACGAAGACGGAGTCACCCGCACCGAGCGCGGCGAGCCGCGCGGCGATGTTGGTCACGGCGCCCGAGGCCGTGTACGTCCAGCGGGTGCCGGCGGTGCCCTCGATCTTGGTGGCGCCGACCGCGGCCGGTCCCGAGTTCACGCCCACGTGGAGTCGAATGGGCTCGTCGACGGCGCCCGCCTCGCCGTTGATCTCGTCCGTCCGGCGCAGGATGCCGAGCGCCGCGTGGGCGGCGTTTCGCGCGTGCCGCTCCGGATCCTCGTCCTGGAAGATCACCATGAGCCCGTCACCGGCCGTCTCATTCACGTCGCCGCCGTTGCGCAGGACCTCGTCGAGGAAGGCGCTGAAGTAGCGCTCGACGACGAAGTTGAGGCGATCGGGGTCGTGGCGCTCCGACAGCCGCGTGTAGCCGGCGATGTCCACGAACAAGACGGACACGTCCATCTCGCGCTTGGAGAGCTCCGGCGCTTCCGGCGCCTGCTCGATGAGCTCCTGGACCCGGCGCGGCACGAACTTGGACAGGCTCGTCCGGATGGACTCCAGGATCTCGACGCGCCGGAGCGTGTCGGCGAGCCGCCGGTTGGCGGCCTCGAGCGCCGTGTAGGCCCGGGCGTTCTCGAGCGCAACAGCGCTCTGATTGACGACGACGCGCAGCAGGCGAAGGTCGTCCGTCGTGTAGGAGACGCCGGAGCGCTTCTCGCCGAGAGCGAGGAGGCCCGTGACGCGATCGCCGAAGAGCACGGGCATCACCATCTCGGCCCCGAGGGCGCGCATCTGAGCGAGGCACGCGTCGCGGCAGGAAGCCATGTCTGGGTCGGCTTCGTGCTGGACGCGCGTGAGCGGCTCGCGCCCGTCAGCCAAGTGTCGCGCCAGCGACGACTCGACGGCAATGAGACCGCCCGCCCCCATGGGCCCGGCGCTGCCGACGACGACGCGGTAGCGCCCCTGCCCCTCGTCCAGCAGCGCGAGCGTCAGGCGTAACGGGTGGAAGGCCTCGTCCACCGTGCGGCTGATGAGGCCGGCGATGCGGTCGAGGTCGAGCACCGTCGTCATCGTGCCGGCAAGCCGCTCGATGGAGCGCTGGACGTCGAGGCGCTGGCGGAAGAAGACCCGGTCCACCAGCCGCTGGGCGCGCACGTATACGGGGTTGAGGAAGAGCACGACGGCGAGTGCCAGCACCACGGCCGTCGCGAGCGGGCTCGCCCCCATCCCGAGCCGGTTGAAGACCAGGTTGAGCAGCGTGATCGCCAGGGCGTAGGCCGCGACCACCACACCGGTCACGAGCCCGTAGATGGTGCCGAGGCGGACAACGGCGCGCACGTCGAAGAGATCGTAGCGCACCATGGCGTAGGCCACGGCCACCGGGAAGAGGATATTGAGCTTCCACAGCATGTTGAGGTAGGGCACCGCCATGCCGGTCACGGCTTCGAGGGTCGTGCCCAGCACCGGAGCGAGCTGGCCCACGGCGAAGCCGGTGAGCAGCACGCGGGCGCGCTGGCGGCCAAGTGCGGTCGAGCCGCGCAGGGCCGTCGCCGCGAGCGCCGCGATCAGGAGGAAGAGGGACGACACCCAGTACACGGCGGCCACAATCGGAACCATCACGAACTCGCTCGGCGGGCGGCCCGCATGCCGCGTCTGGAGAAGGACGGCCAGGAACGCCGAGGCGCCGTAGGCGAGCCAGATGACGCGCGGGTGCCGCAGTGACCACGGGCGCGGCTCGGGAAAGCTCTGCGCCAGGTGCAGGTAGAGCGCGGGCGAGAAAGCCCAGGCGGTCAGGAAGATGACGTCGAAGCGGTAGGTGCTGACCGCGTCGCGGTAGAGCGAGGCCGTATCGAACCAGATAAAACAGAAGAGCAGGAAGACCCGCGCGTCCGGGGCTCCGGGCTTGAGGACGAGGACGGCGGCGCCAAGCCCGAGGAAGAGCAGCCCCGGCAGCAGCCCCTCGAGGAGGAACCGCACGAAGTCGCCGGCCGGCTCGACCTTGCTCGCGATGTCCGCCTCGATCAGGCCGCCGCGGCGATTGACGAGGTAGTGGAACTTCGTGCCCGGAGGGTGGCGGCGGACCTCCTCGTGGATTTCGCGGCCGGACGAGACGAGACGGCCGTCCATCGCGCGCACGAAGTCGAACGGCTCGAGTCCGCCTCGCTCGACTCCGAGCCCGACCAGGAGATTGTCCATCACGGAGAATCCCGGGTAGGGCTGGCCGACGCAGCGCCACGCGTCGAGCGTCGTCCAGGCTCCGAGCCCGAGGGCCAGCGCCAGCACCGCCCACCAGAGCCCCTTCTCGCGCAGCGGAGACCCCTCCCCTTCTACGTCCGCAGATCGACGGGCTTGCTCACGGCGCGGCTGAAGGTGCAATTGGGCACCACGCAGGAGTGCTTGCCCGAACCCCCGCCGACCATGACGTAAACGTCCTCCGGGGTCGGCACCATGGGCAGGAGCGCGTGGTCGTCGGTGACCTTCTGCATCCAGAGGGGCCAGTCGTGCATGCCCCACATGCCGCCGAGCTTGAGCCTCCCCAGCGGGATGCGGGCGTGCTCGAAGACGAAGCGCTGGACATCTGAAGCCGAGAACCCATCGGCGGCAATGGTCGCTGCGTGTTCGGGCCCCAGCACCACCAGGAGCTGGCTCTGGGCCATGTACCAGCCGACATTGGAGCCGAGCGTGGCCGCGACGTCCGAGACGTTGTTGAGGATCCCCGCGGCGGTGGTCGAGACGTGGTCGTTGACGTTGTGCGGCCCCTCGCCGGCGAAGACCGTCACCACGCTCTGCTCGGCCTCGAATCCGAGCCTCACATGCAGCGGCGGCCAGGGTGTGATGTCCTCCCGCTCGGCGATCGCGTAGGAGAACTTTGCAGGACTGCCCTGCGTCGCCATGTCGTGCCGCCCGGGCCAACCGCCGCCAACGTTCATGAGGATGAGCCGGACGGCACGGCCGATGGTCGCGTTGGCGCGAAAGCCGGGCCCGAAGAGCCCCGCGCCGGCGTGCATGCCGACTGCGCCCGCGGCTGGGCCGCTCACGATGACGAGCGGCGCAACGGGGTGCGTGGTCGCCTGGACGCCGTAGAGGTTGAACGCGGGCTCGAGAATGGCCTTGACGGCCGCGAGAACGATCGGGAAGCAGGAGGGCTCGCAGCCCGCCATGACGGCGTTGACGGCGACCTTCTCGACGCTGGCCTCGCGCCAGAGCGGGGGCATGAGACCCAGCACCTGGGCTCTGTCCCGACCGCCGGCATCGACCATCGCCTGCACCCGCTCCGGCGTGGGGGGCACGATGGGCAATCCGTCGCACCAGTCGCGCTTGACGAACTCCTCGAAGACCTCTTCTTCGGGTAACTGGAGCTCACGGACGACGGAGCCGGCGTCGGGCAAGGTAGCCTCCGGGTGTGAAGTGACCGCCTACAGGACAGTGTACCGCTCAGGCGCCGCCGAGCAGGCTCGCCAGCTGCTCTACAGCCTGCAGCGCGCGCCTGCTCACGGACTCGGGCTTCTCACCGCCCAGCGGGTGCTGGATCACGATGAGCGGCAGTCCCGTGGCTCCGAGGGCCGCCATCTCGCTCACAGCGAGATTCTGGAACACCGTGGTCCCGATCAACACTGACGGCGTGCCGCGCTTGGCCACCTCCAGCGAGTCGTGGAGACTCCACGACGTGCAGGAGCCTCAGTCGCCCGAGCCGGCGAAGACGAGGTCGCAGTCCTTCGCGAGTCCCTCGATGATCTCGTCGGAGGCGGCGGTGGAGGCGTTGGCCTTCCGGCGGTGCACCACCGCCTTGACGCCGAAGCGGTCCTTGAGTAACGCGCCCATCTCCTGGACCAGCACGTCGAAGTTGTGCTTCGTGTTGTCCACGAACCCGACGGTGAGGCCGCGAAGGTCGGACGGCAGCGGCGGCACGGCGAGGGTCGCCGGGCGCCGTTCCCCGACCGGGTTCAAGACCGTGATCGTAGCCATCTGGGCTCCTCGTGGAAGACTAACGTGTGTACCGCGTGGACCGGGCGAGCAGGCGCTTGAGCGTGCCCGACAATTCCTCGAGCACGCTCCGCTTGACGCGGATCTGCACCTGCTCGACGGGCTCGGCGCTGCCAACCCGATGGATGACAAGGGTCCCCACAAATTCGACCGCGTGCTCGTCTGTCATGCCGAGCCCGCGCACCGTGAGCAACTCCCACTCGGGTTCAGCCATGCGCTCCTCTTGCCGCCGCTGCGGCCGACAGCCGAAAAGATGCCCTGACAATGGCGGCTCTTGGAAGAGAATATACCGCACCCATGTGGATCCTTGCGCTCGATGTCGGCACGAGCTCGATCCGGGCCATTGGCTACGATGCCTTTGGGCGACCCCTGCCAGGCTGCGACGCGCGGGTCGGCTGCGAGCCCACGACCACTGCCGACGGCGGCTCCGAGATGGATCCCGAGGAGCTCGTGGCCGCGACAGCGTCGGCCATCGACCGCTGCCTTGCCCGGTCACCCGGTCCGCCGGCCGCCATAGGCGCCTCGGTGTTCTGGCACAGCCTGTTGGCGCTTGGCGCCGACGGCCAGCCGCTGACCCGCGTCATCACCTGGGCGGATACGCGGAGCGCGGACGCGGCCAAGGCGCTCCGGTCCCGGCTGGACGAAACAGCGACACACGCGCGCACCGGCGCGCCGCTGCACTCGACCTTCTACCCGGCTAGGCTCGCCTGGCTGCGCGAGGCCAGGCCCGACGTCTTCGCGCGGGCGGCCACGTGGTGCGGCTTCGCCGAATATCTCCTGCTGCGCTTCACCGGCCGCTTCCGCACGAGCGTCAGCATGGCCTCCGGCACCGGGCTCCTCAACCAGCAGCTCGACGCATGGCAGCAGCTCGACGCATGGCAGCAGCTCGACGCATGGCAAGAGCTCGACGCATCGCCGCGGACGCCCGCATGGGACACGCACATGCTGGACGCCTGCGCCATAACGCCCGATCACCTTCCGCCCATCGACGATGCACCGGTGAGCGGATTGGCGTCCGCCTGGCGTGCTCGCTGGCCCGCGCTCGCCGACGCGCCATGGTTGCCGGCCGCGGGCGACGGCGCGTGCTCCAACCTGGGCACCGACTGCTCGAGCCCCGACCGCATGGGGCTCAATGTCGGCACGTCCGCCGCGCTCCGCCTCGTCACGCCGGAGCCGCGCGTCGTGCCGTGGGGGCTCTGGCACTATCGGGTGGACGCCCGTCGACATCTGATAGGCGGCGCGACATCGGAAGGCGGCAACGTGCTGGCCTGGGCACGACGCACGCTCGCACTGCCCGACGATGACGAGGCGCTCGACGCCGCCCTTGCGGCCGTGGCTCCCGACTCACACGGCCTCACTGCGCTGCCCTTTCTGGCTGGCGAGCGCAGCCCCGGCTGGCGCGGGGATGCGAGGGCAGCGGTAACCGGCATATCGCTCGCCACAACCGCGCCGCAGATCCTCCGCACGCTCGTGGAAGCCGTCGCGTACAGGCTCGCGGAGGTTTACGACCGGCTCGCGCCGGCGGCGGCGCCCGGCCACGCGATCATCGCCTCCGGCGGCGTGCTTGCTCACTCCCGCGTCTTCACACAGGTCTTGGCCGACGTGCTGGGAGTACCCCTCGAGGTACGCGAGGGCACAGAGGCTTCGAGCCGCGGCGCGGCGCTCCTGGCCCTCGGCGCGATCGGCCGCCCGGCTCCCCCACCGGAGCCGTCGGGCTCTCTCGTGCGCCCCGACGGCCGCCGGCGCGCAATCTACGCCGCCGCGCGAGCTCGCCAGGGTCACCTGTACGACAGCGTTGTGGGGCCCCGCGTATCTTGAGAGAATAGGCACTCGCCAGGAACACCCCGACCCATGCGAATAGCGATCGGCTGCGATGACACCGGCTTCCAGCTGAAGGAACAGGTGGCCGCGGCGCTCGAAGCGAGCGGCCACGACCTCCTCGATCTCGGCACGTTTTCCACGAGCCCGGTGGACCACCCGGACTACGCGCGCGCGGTCGGACAGGCCGTCCTCCGCGGCTTCGTGGACGTAGGCGTTCTCATCTGCGGCAGCGGCGCCAGCGCCTCTATCGCCGCGAACAAGATCCGGGGCGTGCGCGCCTCGCTCTGCCACGATCCCGAGGCGGCGCGCCTCGCCCGCGAGGAAGACGACGCCAACCTCCTGTGCCTGGGCGCGCGAGAGGTGGACGGCGCGCGGGCGGTGGAGATCGCGTCGGCGTGGCTTGCCGCCTCCTTCTCCGGTGAGGAGCGCTTCATTCGCAAGGTCTCCAAGGTCGCCCTCCTCGAGGGCGCTCTGTCGCCTCCGGACAAGTCCACGACGCCCCAGCCGGCTCCGCCCCAGCAGGACTCCCGTCAGGTGGCTGCAGACAGGGGCAAGCACGCGGCAACCCGCGCGGCGGCGACCGACGAGAGCGACACCTGGGAGGCAGAGGCGGTCGAGGGCCTGGCCCGGGCGCTGCAGCAGGAACAGGTGGGTGCCCCCAGGGAGCCGGTCACGGTGGGCACGATCGAGATGGAGGTGCCGGCCGTCGGTCCCGCGAAGGCGCACGCACGCCCCGCGGACGAGGCTTTCAAGCTGCCCGTGGTCCAGGAAACCATGGACGCCCTCGAGGGCCAGGACTTCATGGACCGTCTCTGGGTCAAGGACGCGTCCCTGTGGAAGGGCGAGACTGCGGGAATCCGCAACCGTCTCGGGTGGCTCACCTCACCGACCATCATGCGCGGCCACGCTGACGACATCAAAGGCTTCGCGGACGAGATCCGGAGGCTTCAGTTCACGCACGTCGTGCTGCTGGGCATGGGCGGCGCGTCGCTGTGCGGCGACGTCTTCAACCTGACATTCGGCTCCAAGATGGGCTACCCGGACCTCGTCCTGCTCGACTCGAGCGATCCCGCAGCGATCAAGCACACACTCGACCGCCTCAATCTCGCGCGAACGCTCTTCCTCGTCGCGACGAAGTCCGGCACCACGACCGAGACGCTGTCTCTGTACCAGTTTTTCCGGGGGCAGATCGAGGCATCCTCCGTGCCGCGCCCCGGCATCCACTTCGTCGCCATCACTGATCCCGGCCGGCCGCTCGACAAGCTGGCCTCCGAGTCGGGCTTCCGCCGCACCTTCCTCAACCCAGCCTCGATCGGCGGTCGCTACTCGGCGCTGTCCTTCTTCGGTCTCGTGCCCGCGGCGCTGCTCGGCATCGACATCAAGGCGCTGCTCGACCGCTCCCACGCCATGGTCGAGGCGTGCGGCAACGCGGTGGGCGCTCGCGACAATGCCGCGGTACGGCTCGGGGCCGCGCTCGCGGGGCTGGCCGGCGCGGGCCGCGACAAGGTGACGCTCGTGCTCTCGCGCAAGCTTCGCGGCCTGGGGCCCTGGATCGAGCAGCTCCTGGCGGAGTCGCTCGGCAAGGACGGCAAGGGTCTCGTGCCCGTGGACGACGAGCCGGTGGGCCCGCCGGCGGTCTACGGAAAGGATCGGGTCTTCGTGGCGGTGACGCTCGACGGCGACCTGAGCCACGACACCGCGCTCAACGCGCTCGAGAACGCGGGCCATCCCGTGATCCGCATCGCGCTCCGGGAGCCGCTCGAGGTCGGAGCCGAGTTCTTCCGCTGGGAGCTGGCGACGGCCGCCGCCGGTGTCGCGATGGGGGTCAACCCATTCGACGAGCCCGATGTCACGCGCGCCAAGGAGAACACGGCCTCGCTGCTCGTGGCGTGGAAGAAGAGCAAGAAACTGCCGGAATGGCCGGCCGACGCCGAGGAGAACGGCGTCGTGCTCATGACGAACTCAGGCACCAAACCGGCCGGCGTGTCGCAGGGACTCGAGGCCTTTCTGGGGCAGGCCGAGGTGGGCGACTACATCGCCATCCAGGCATACCTGACGCCCACTGCCGACACATGGGGTCGACTGCAGGAGATCCGAACGCTCCTGCGCGATCGCCTCAAGCTCGCGACCACCGTGGCCTTCGGCCCGCGCTACCTGCACTCGACGGGTCAGCTGCACAAGGGTGGCCGCCCCAACGGCCTGTTCATCCAGATCACGGGCGAGGACAAGGAAGACATGGCGATTCCGCACGCGGGGTACGGCTTCTCGACGCTCAAGGCTGCCCAGGCCCTGGGCGACCTCCAGGCCCTGCGGGAAGCCGGACGACGGGTGGTGCGCGTGCACGTGAGGGGGAAGCAGACGCAGGGGCTGGAGCAGCTTCTCCCGTTGCTTCAGAGAGCTACCAGGAGGCAGTGACCCGGGGCACGGCGGAGAGTCGCCGGTGCGGACCCCGGGGTCCGCACGGCGCATGGCGCCTGGCCTACTTCGGCTGACCGTTGGGAGGAACGGCTCGGGTGGCGGACATCTCTACCCAGGTGTTGTACCAGCCCTCGTAGATCAGGACCTGGAGCGAGCTGCCGGCCTTTTCGTAGATCTGGGTGATGCCTTTGTCGGAGGCGGTCGTGGCCGAAATGTTCCGCCAGCCATTGGCCTCGAGGGTCGTCCGGAACGCTACGGCCAGACCTTCGATCTCGATCCGCCCCTTGTAGAACAGGCGCGCAGCCTTGACCGTCGGAGACTCGATGATCGTGGACTTGTTGAGGTCTACGGTGAGACCCTTGGGAACGGGAATGTCTTCGAACTCGCTTCGTTGGACCCGCGGCGGGTTGGATGCGCAAGCCGTCGCCACCAGCAGACAGATCGACAAGGTAAGGATACGACGCATGCCTAGTACCTCCTGGCGCTCATCGTACAACCGGTGGGGGCAGTCTGCCAAGATTTTGGCCTGGACCATGGTCACGGTCCTCCTGGCCGGGTGCGCCTCGACCAGCGTTCCGCCCATGGGCTACCAGGGCAAGCCCTTCCGCCCGGAGCCCGACGAACGGCAGCTCTGGAGCGACGCCGAGAAGGAGGAGGAGAAGCTCGCCAAGCTCGGCAAGTCGTACGACGATCCCCTCCTGGAAGAGTACCTGTCCGGCGTGGCGGCCAAGCTCGTGCCCGATGAGGCGCAGAAGGCGGGCGCGCCCGCCCCCCGAATCGCCGTCTTCCGCGACCCGACGCTCAACGCCTTCGCCATGCCGAACGGCAAGGTGTACATCCACACCGGGCTCCTGAGCCGCGTCGAGAACGAAGCGCAGCTATCCATGATTCTCGGCCACGAGCTGACGCACGTGACGAACCGCCACGCGCTCATGTTCAACCGCGACGCCCAGAACAAGCAGATCTGGTTCACCGCCCTGGCGATCGCCGCGTCGCTCGGGGTCGCAGTCGCGGCCGGCAGCCAGCAGGGCAAGGGAAACTACACCACAGCCGAGGTGCTGAGGGCGACGTCGAACATCTTCGTCGGGCTCGGCCTCCAGCTCGCGTTCATCGCCTCCGTCAACGGCTTCGGGCGTGATCTCGAGCGCGAGGCGGACCGCGAGGGGATGGAGCGCATGGTGCAGGCCGGCTACGACCCGGCCGAGGCACCCCGCGTGTTCGAGCTCCTCAAGGACGACCACGGCGACGGCAGCAAGCTCGAAAACTTCTTCTTCGGCAACCACCCGCAGCTCGACGAGCGCATCGCCAACACCCAGGAGCTGCTCAAGTCGAAACAGGCCGCGACGGAATCGGCGGCGAGAATCCGGAACACGGATGAGTTCGCGATGCGCACCCGCACCGTCGTGCGCGAGAACGCCGCGCTCGACATCCGCGCCGGCCGCTTCGGGCTGGCCAAGGCCCAGCTCGACCGCGTGCTGCCGCTGGCGCCCAAGGACCCGACAACCCATCTCTACTACGGCGACCTCTACCGCCTCCAGGCCCAGCGCGCCAAGAATCCCGCCGACAAGCCCGCGCTCGTGGCCCAGGCGCTCGACTCCTACGACCGCGCGGCCACCCTCGACCCGACCTACCCCGACCCGTTCCGGCAATTGGGCTTCCTCTACTACCAGAACAAGCAGGCGGAGAAATCCAAGGAGGCGTTCCGGAAGTACCTCGTCCTCAAGCCGGACGCGCCGGACGCCCGCCGGATCAAAGAGTACCTGGTCGAGCTGGAGCGGTGACGCCGCCGGCGCGCCGCCGACTCGCCGTCGCGGCCCTGCTCGCGACCGCCCTGGTAGTCCTGGCCGCGATGGCTCACCGGCCGGTGCTTCGCCTCGTCGGCCAGGCCCTCGTCGTGGAGGATCGGCTGGCGCCCGCCGATGCCGTCGTCATCGTGGCGGGCGGAATCCCGACCCGCGAAGCCACGGGCGCCGAGCTCTACCGCAAGGGCCTGGCGCCGCTCGTCGTCCTCTCCAACGACTTCACGCCCGACCGGGTCCGCGAGCTCATCGCGCTCGGTGCCCGCCGCCTC
>Ga0335084_10004234_pt1 | contig 14128 bp, 12 predicted proteins | sample Lox_Sample_44_FD_206721 | JGI IMG/M metagenome (GOLD analysis project Ga0335084, IMG submission 206721) | Soil microbial communities from Loxahatchee National Wildlife Refuge, Florida, United States - Lox_Sample_4.4 | ecosystem: Environmental > Terrestrial > Soil > Wetlands | place: USA...
CTCGGCTTGTCCAGTTCATACTTCACATTGGATCCCAAGGGGATCTCGATCAGGGCCTGAAAATCACGCGGAATCTCCTTGCCCGGGGATACATCGTGCCAAGGGTGTTTCAAAGATTGGTTCTCCTCGAATAATTTTGCCTACCTATTATCACCTGAGTCGCGGCGAATCCGCCAAGCGCTAGGCGCGGGCCTTGTCGATCATTTGTTCCCAAATCCCCTTGGACTTCAGGATCAGCTCGACGGCGTCGCGAATCGCACCCCGCCCTGCCACCGACCTGGTGGTGAAATGGGCCGCCTTTTTCACTTCGGGCACCGCGTCTGCCACAGCGACGGCCAACCCCACGCGACGCATGACCGGCAGATCCGGAAGGTCGTCGCCCACGTACGCCACCTCTTCTTCGTGGACTCCCGCCTTGCGCAGGATCTCCTCGTACGCCGGAATCTTCATCGGTTGTTTCATGTATATGAATTCCATACGCATCTCGTTCGCGCGCCGCAGCAGTGACGCGCTCTCCCGTCCAGTGATGCAGCCGGTGCGCAATCCCGCGGTTCTTGCGAGAGTCAGTCCCTGTCCGTCGTGTGCGTCAAACGTCTTGATCTCGAGCGCGGTACCATCCGGCTGGGAGAGCAGCGTGACACCGCCATCCGTCATCGTCCCGTCGACATCCATGAGCAACACCTTGATCCGCGCTGCCCGCTTCTTCACAGCGGGCGCGATCTTCGCTGATTGTGCCAAGTCGGCCTCCGGTTTCCGAGTCTGAACAATACTGAGCGGCGGCAAGCAGAAATTTAGATCAATTCCAAAGTCCACAGATCGTGCAGATGCACCACGCCCAGCACCCTTTTCGCGTCGTCGACCACGACGACCGAGGTAATTTTTTTCTTCTCCATCAGATTCAAGGCTTCACTTGCCAGCACTAGCGGACCGATGGTCTGCGGCGTTTGCACCATGCAATCTCCCGCCGTCATCGACAGGGTTGCGCCACCATGGTTTTCCATCAGTCGGCGCAAATCTCCATCCGTCAAAATTCCCAGCAATTCTCCATTCGCGGCGGTCACTGTGGTCATTCCGAGCTTCTTCGCGCTCATTTCATGGAACGTTTTCGGCATCGGTGTTCCGGCCAGTACCCGAGGAACCGCGTCCCCGGTGTGCATCAGATGTTCCACGCGTAGCAACTTCTTTCCGAGCCTGCCCGCGGGATGGAGAGCCGCGAAATCATCGGGCTTGAATCCACGCCGCTCGAGCAGCGCGATCGCCAGGGCGTCCCCGAGCGCCATCGCCACCGTTGTGCTCGCCGTCGGCGCCAAGTTCAACGAGCACGCTTCTTCCTTCACGCTGGCGTCCAGCACCACTTCGCTCGCCTGCGCCAGGGTCGATTTCAGATTTCCTGTCATCGTGACAATGGGCACTTCGAGCCGCTTCAGAGTCTCCAGCAGGTTCAGGATCTCTGTCGTCTCGCCGCCATAGGTGATCGCCAACAACGCATCGCCACGCGCCAGCATTCCCAAATCGCCGTGCAGTGCCTCCGCGGGATGCAGAAAGAACGACGGCGTTCCGGTGCTCGAAAATGTCGCGGAAATCTTGCGCCCGACGAGCCCGGACTTGCCCATCCCGGTGACGACCACGCGGCCTTTGCACGCAAAGAGCAGTTCCACGGCCTGCTCGAACATCGCGTCCAGTCGCGCTTCCAGGTCTCGAATGGCTTGCGCTTCAATCCTCAGAACGCGGCGCGCGACGTCGAGGCTCATGCCTTGCTCCAGGGCCGGACGAGTTCCGACAACGCTTTCAGCCTTCCCAGCAACTGCGGCAACTGCTCCAATGGCAGCGCGTTAGCCCCGTCCGACAGAGCCGCCGCCGGATTATCGTGCGTCTCCAGGAAAATTCCGTCGATGCCCGCCGCGACCCCCGCACGAGCCAGCGGTTCGATGAATTCCGGCTGCCCACCGCTCGCGTGCCCCTGTCCTCCGGGCAGCTGCACCGAATGCGTCACGTCGTAGACCACCGGGTATCCGAATTTCCGCAACACTGGAAACGTCCGCATATCCACGACGAGGTTGTTATAGCCAAACGACGCGCCGCGTTCGGTCAGGATGATCTTGTTGTTTCCCGCGGAAGCTACTTTCTCCGCGACGTTTCCCATGTCCCACGGCGACAGAAACTGCGCCTTCTTCAGATTAACGATGCGGCCTGTCTTGGCCGCAGCCACCAATAAATCCGTTTGCCGCGCCAGGAACGCAGGAATCTGCAGGATGTCCGCGACTTCCGCCGCCGGTTCGGCCTGCGAAGCGTCATGAATGTCCGTCAGAATGGGTAGCTTCAACTCGCCCTTGATTTTCCCGAGGATCCGCAGGCCTTCCCGCAATCCCGGCCCGCGAAATCCTTTCACAGACGACCGGTTGGCCTTGTCATAGGACGCCTTGAAGATGTACGGCACGCCATGGTCCGCCACGATTTTCGCTACGCGCTCTGCCATCGATCGCGCGTGAGATTCCGACTCGATTACGCAGGGCCCCGCGATCAGGAAGAGCGGATGACCGCCGCCGAGCCGCAGCGTTTCTAGTTGAATTTCTCGCGTAAAAGACATGGACTGATTCGAAGATACCACAAGGCTGTGCGGCAGGGGTTTTGGCCTACGGTTCGCCGTCAAGCCGTTGCGTGAGGCTGTGCGCGCAACGCCGGTGCCGGTGGCTTCACTTCAGCGCCCGTCGCATTTGCCGCCGGCCGCGACTTTTGTATTTTGTGCTCCAGCGACGCACCGATAAACGCCGCGAACAATGGATGCGGCTCCAGCGGTTTGGACTTGAACTCCGGATGGAACTGGCAGCCGAGGAACCACGGGTGTTCCGGCGCCTCAACGATTTCCACGTAATTCTCGTCGGGTGTCCGCCCCGTAATCTTGAGGCCCGCGCCGACCAGAGTCTTCTCATACTCGCGGTTGAATTCGTACCTGTGCCGGTGCCTCTCACTGATCTCCGTCTTCCCGTAGGCCCTTGCGGCAAACGATCCTGGCTCCAGCTTGCACGGCCACGCGCCCAGCCGCATCGTGCCGCCCATCTCATCCACACCCAGCAGTTCGCGCAGTTTGTAGATGACGCGGTGAGGCGTTTGCGGTTCGAATTCCGTGCTGTCCGCCTGGGTCAATCCCGCGGCGTCTCTGGCGTATTCGATCGTCGCGCACTGCATCCCCAGGCAAATGCCGAAGAAGGGAACCTTGTGCTCGCGCGCGTACTGGATGGTGTGGATCATGCCCTGGATTCCGCGCTTGCCGAAACCGCCCGGCACCAGAATGCCGTCGTAACCCTTCAAGGTTTTCTCGGCGGACTCCAGGGAGTCGATCTCTTCAGACTCAATCCAGTCGATCACCGTCTTCTGATTGTGCGCCAGGCCTCCGTGCAGCAGCGCCTCGCGCAGGCTCTTGTACGCGTCTTCCAATTGCACGTACTTTCCGACTATACCGATGCGCACTTCGCCCTTAGGGTGATGCAGCCCGTGCAGCATGTCCAGCCACGGCTTCATGTTCGCCGGGCGGTCTTCCAGCCGCAGCAACCGGATGATTTGCGCGTCCAATCCCTCTTTGCTCAACTCCACCGGCACTTCGTAGATGGTCTTCACATCTTCCATCGAAATGACGCAAGACTCGGCCACGTTGCAGAACAACGCGATTTTGCGCTTGAGGTCAGCCGAAATGTGCCGCTCGCTCCGGCAAAGCAGAACGTCCGGTTGAATCCCGATTCCCAACAGTTCCTTTACGCTGTGCTGCGTCGGCTTTGTCTTCAGTTCGCCAGCCGCCGCGATATACGGCACCAACGTCACATGGACAAACAGTGTGTTCTCCGCACCCAGTTCCAGACGCATTTGCCGGATCGCTTCGAGGAAGGGAAGTGATTCGATATCGCCGACCGTGCCGCCAATCTCCACGATCACCACGTCCACGCCTTCCGACACCTTCTTGATGCAGCGCTTGATCTCGTCGGTGACGTGCGGGATCACCTGCACGGTCTTCCCGAGGTAGTCGCCGCGCCGTTCCTTCGCCAGAATCGTTTCGTAGATGCGTCCGGTGGTCCAGTTGTTGTCGCGTGTCAGCTTGACGTGGGTAAAGCGCTCATAGTGGCCGAGATCGAGATCGGTCTCCGCCCCGTCGTCGGTTACAAACACTTCACCGTGCTGAAACGGGCTCATCGTGCCGGGATCCACGTTCAGATACGGATCGCATTTCTGGATTGTGATTTTGAAGCCGCGACTTTCGAGGAGACAGCCGATGGAAGATGCCGCTACGCCCTTACCAAGTGAGGAAACAACACCGCCAGTTACAAAGATATATTTTGGCGCCATCCAGGTCGCTCGCTTCCACCCTCCGCAGAGCAGATTTGAGCCTTGTTCGACCTCCGCAGGATTGACGTACATACAATTATGTTCGGCGCCTCGCGGACTGTCAATGCCCCCACCGTGGAAAATCTCGCGTCCAATCATCAGGTTTTTTTCTTTTCGCGGTGCGGGATCGTTCCGGGGAGGCCGGCGGCTGACTCTGGGTTGCGCGCTTGTAGAAAATCATTATGCTGGGATGCTGTGAATCTCGGACGCGAACAGATTGCCCCACTCCAAGGTTTCGGTTTCCTTTGCGCCTTGACAGTCGTGCTCACAGTCTCCCTGGCGGCGTGTGGCGGCGGTGGAAGTCCGGCTCCCCCTTCCCCTCCCGGTAATTTCACTCTCGCGAGCCTGAAGGGCCAATATGCCTTTTCTTTGAGCGGGGTTGACACGACTGGCGCGTACATTGCGCGCATGGGTTCCTTCACGTCCGATGGTGCGGGCAACATTATCTCCGGTCTCGAGGACGTTCTGCCCCTGGGAACAGGCGTGCTTTCCACGGTCAATTTCACGGGCGGCAGCTACCAGATTCAGTCTACCGGGCGGGGCACAATGACCTTTCAGACCTCGGGTGGAGTTGGGTTGCAGGTCATTTTCGATATGCAGTCTCCCGCCGGCGGATTCCTGATTCAGTCGGACAAGAGCGCCACCAGTTCCGGCACCTTCTCGCTGCAGACGCCTTCCGGCTTTGCCAACGGCAGTCTACTTAACCAGTATGTCTTTACTCTCTCCGGAATTTCCTTCAGCAATAGCAGCGTCGGCCCCATTTCGATGGTGGGAGAAATCAATAGCGACGGAAACGGCAACATTACCGGCGGCTTGATGGATACGAACGATGGCAATTTCCCTTCGCCCGCTACGGCCGTGGCCATCGCGCCGGGCACCTATCAACTCGACACGAACGGAAACGGCACGAACTTCGGCCGCGGGACTATGTCATTTGCGGGACGCGATTTTGTCTTCTACATCGTCGACGCGGCGCACATCCTTCTGCTCGAGGAGGATGCGCTCGGGGGAAGCGCCGGTCACGCGGTGCAGCAGACCGCTCCCCCTACGCAGAATTCCCAATTCGCCGGCAGCTTCATCTTCGAGGTCGCCGGCGCGGGGATTCTCGGCAGCAAAGGCCCGGTGGTGACAGTGGGGCGTTTCACCGCCGATGGCAAGGGCGGCCTGACGGCGGTAACCGCAGACGACAACAACGATGGCACCCACGTTCACATCAAGAACGGCTCTAACGTTTCGAATGCGACCTATTCGATCGATACCGACCACGCCGGCAGCGGCCGCGGCACTTTCTCCTTCACCAACGGCAGCACCGGGACCTACAGCTTCACTTTCTATGCTGCCTCTGCCTCGCAGGCATTTGTCCAGGACACGAGCAAGGGCTACATCGCCGCCGGACCGCTTTCCTTGCAGGGTGCGGGCCCCTTCTCGCTGACGAACCTCGCGGGGGATTACGTCTTTAACTGGGGCGGTGTCCATCTCGGGACTTCAACCGCCGTTCCTCTTCAGGAGGACTATGCGGGGCAGTACACCCTGGCTAACGCCAACAGCAATAACATTTCCGGTGTCGCCGACTTCATGCAGCTGGGCCTGAGCAGCAGCAATCTCTATGGCAACATCTCAGTTTCCGGAAAGCTGACGATCCAAGACGACGGAACTGCCGACAATGCATACACCTTCGTGCTGAATAGCGCGCCTTCCACCACGTTGCATTTCCAAGTCTACTTTGGGAGCAATAGCACGGCTTATCTGGTCTGCACGGACAGCAGCCACACGGTCGCCGGCGCCATCCGACTGCAGGCGCCCTAGCGATTCACGCTCACTTCTCCACCTGAAGCAGTCTCTCGACGCGCGCCACGTCTTCCGGAACGTCCACGCTCACTGCATCGTGCGCCACCTCTGCGACGCGGATCCGCCATCCGTTTTCCATCCAGCGCAACTGCTCCAGTTGCTCTACGCGCTCCAATTCGCCCAGCGGAAGCGTCGGATACTCCAAGAGCGCGTCGCGTTGGAACACATACAGCCCCAGGTGCTTCCAGTACTTTACGTGCACTTTCGTCTGGGTGTCTCGCACCCAAGGAATCGGCGCGCGGGAAAAATAGAGCGCGTATCCGTCAAAATCGAGCACCGTCTTCACGACGTTCGGATCCATGATGTCCCCCGCGTGCCGAACGGGCGTCGCTACCGTGGCGATTTGAGCGGGAGGTTCCTCCAGGAGCGCCCCGACCGCCGTGTCGATCGACACAGGGTCGATTAGTGGTTCGTCTCCTTGCACGTTCACGAACACGTCTCCTTCCTCATGCGCCGCGACTTCCGCAACGCGTTCCGTGCCCGTCCGGTGATCGGAGCGTGTCATGACCGCCTCACCGCCAAAGGCCCGCACCGCCTCCACAATCCGTTCGTCGTCCGTCGCCACCACAACCCTGTGCACGGTTTGGGCCCGTTTGGCTCTCTCGAAGACATGCTGAATCATCGGCCGCCCCGTCAGGGAGACCAGCGGCTTGCCAGGTAGGCGAGTCGAGCCATAGCGAGCGGGAATCACAACCACGACCTTCGGGTCGCTCATGAGGTCAATATCTCCGTCTTTGTCTACAGGTGAGGATGCTAGCACACGATGAGCGCAACTCACTCTTCCCGGCCCCCTATCGCCTGCGGAAGTGCTTGCCTTCCTCTCTCCCGATGCTATGATGAACTCTCCGCGCGGCCCTCTCGGCGAACCGGGAGGATGGGGGAAGCCGTGAGACGCGAAGGAAGCAAGAGTCGCGTGGTTCCGAAACTAGGGAAGTTCCGCCTGCTTGCCTGCCTGTTCGCCCTGTCAATCTCCGGTGCTTTTGCGCAGGATAAGCCCAGTCAATCCAACCCCGTGGTACCGGCTTCCAGCCCGACCAATCCCGTCGCAGGCAATGTGACGCGGGACACACCATCGGTGAAAATCCAGCCGGGAAAGGTCATTCGGACGGATGTCGACCTGGCTCTGGTGAACGTGACGGTTACCGACCCCTACAATCGGCTGGTAACTGGACTGGAGCCAGATAATTTCCGCGTGTTCGAGGATAGTGTGGAGCAGGAAATCGTCAGCTTCTCCGCCGAAGACGTGCCTATTTCCATCGGGGTCGTCTTTGACCTGAGCGGAAGCATGTCGAACAAGGTCGACAAGGCCCGCGAGGCTGCCTTGCAGTTCTTCAAGACCGCCAATCCCCAGGACGAATTTTTCCTAGTCAGTTTTAATGAGCGCGCCGAGTTGACCAGCGCCTTCACGAATAGCGTGGAAGACCTGCAGACCCGGATGCTGATGACTGCCCCAAAGGGCAGGACTGCCCTTTTGGACGCTATCTACCTTGGTTTGAGCCAGATGAGGGGTGCACATAACGCCAAACGTGCCTTGCTGATTCTCTCCGATGGAGGCGATAATCATAGTCGGTACAACGAGAACGATATCAAGCGTCTCGTCAAGGAAGCCGACACCCAGCTCTATGCCATCGGCATCTACGACCCGCTTGGTTATCGCAATCGCACGCCGGAAGAGCTCAACGGGCCCTCGCTGCTCGCCGAAATGACCGAACTTACCGGCGGGCGCGTGTTTGCCGTCGAGCATCTAAATGATCTGCCGGACATCGCGTCCAAGATCGGCATGGAGCTGCGTAACCAATATGTGCTCGGATACAGACCAAGCAACCGTACTCACGACGCTCGTTGGCGCAAGATCAAGGTCAAACTCCGTCCTCCTAAGGGCCTTCCGCCCCTCTCGGTCTACTCCAAGACTGGCTACTACGCCCCTGCCCACTGAAGGGTTGTACCGTCACTTCGTAGCGCGAAAGCTCTCCTTCTTGGCCATTGTGGCTCTGGCTTTGGTCCTCGCATCAACGGCTGCTGCCCAGATTCAGGTCAATACCCCCCCTCCCCCTCCCCCAGGGCAGACCACCGGCGCTCCGCAGGCAGGTGGCAAGATCAAAGTGGACGTCAACCTGGTTGTGTTGCACACGGCAGTATTCGACGACCGGGGCAAGTTCGTCGATGGTCTCGCGCAAGACAGTTTCCGCGTCTACGAGGACAAGGTTGAGCAGAAGCTCGCCGTGTTCAAGCGCGAAGACATTCCGGTAAGCATGGGACTGGTGATCGACAACAGCGGCAGCATGAGGGACAAGCGCCCGCGGGTCAACGAAGCCGCGCTGACGCTCGTGCAGGCCAGCAATCCACAGGACGAGGCCTTCGTGGTCAACTTCAACGACGATTTCTATCTCGACCTGGACAAGGATTTCTCGAACAGCGTGCCGGAACTGAAAGAAGCGCTCGAGCGCATCGACGCGCGCGGCAGTACGGCGCTGTACGACGCGCTCATCGGTTCGCTGGACCACTTGAAGAAGGCGCGGAAGGAAAAAAAGGTTCTGCTGGTTGTGACCGACGGCGAGGACAACACCAGCCGCAACTCTCTCGAGCGGACCGTCAAGGAGATTCAGAAAACGGATACGGTGGTCTATACGATTGGTCTGCTGAGCCAGGAATCGAAGAAATCTGCGAAGAACGCGCGCAAGGCGCTCACCGCGATTGCCCAGGCCTCCGGCGGTGTGGCGTACTTCCCGGAGAACGTGGAAGACGTCCATTCGATCTGCGAGCAGGTAGCGCACGACATCCGCCACCAGTACACGCTGGCCTACTATCCGTCGAACGCCGCGAAAGACGGGTCCTATCGCACCGTGCACGTCGATGTGATTCCCCCGCGCGGTCATGGCAAGCTGACCGCCCGGACTCGCAATGGCTATTACGCCCCGGGCGGCACGTCCACAGCTTCCGGCAAATAAGACCACCCATCTTTCACTTCGCGGTCCGCTGCGCAGAGACGGGACGTAATTTCTAGTCCTCCTCAATCTGTGCGCTCCGTTCCCCACGCTTCTTGTCCCTAACCTGTGCTACCAACATCCCTGTAAAGTTTCTTCAATAATCCGCATCTCGCTTTACATGCCCGAAACAATATCCTTACTCACCCGAAACAACCCGCCGTTAGTCTGTCGCCCGCCCGTATCAACCGCGCACACATCCGACTGAGAGGAAATTGAATGAATACACATCGCCGCGACTTCCTGAAGCTCATCAGTACCGCGACCGCCGCCTCCGCGTTCCCCGCCAGCATTGCACGCGCGCTCTCGATTCCCGCCCACAATGAAAGCGGCTCGATTCGCGACGTCAAGCACATCGTGATCCTCATGCAGGAGAATCGCTCTTTTGATCATTATTTCGGCTCGCTTCGCGGCGTCCGTGGCTTTGGCGATTCTCGCGCAGTAAAACTTCCTACGGGCAAGAGCGCCTTCCACCAGACCGATCCCACCAATCCTGACGGCTACGTTTTGCCGTTCCGACCCGATCACACCGACCTGGGCCTGACGTTTCTCGAAGACACGCCGCACGACTGGGATTCCACGCACGCGGCCTGGAACAACGGCACCTACGACCAATGGGTCCCCAACAAGGGCACCAGCGCGATGGCTTACTTCAATCGCAACGACATCCCATATCACTACGCGCTCGCGGACGCCTTCACGATCTGCGACGCTTACCACTGCTCGCTGCTCGGCCCCACCGATCCCAACCGCTATCACATGTGGACAGGGTGGGTCGGCAACGATGGCAATGGCGGCGGCCCGGTCATCAGCAACGCGGAAGTCGGCTACGACTGGCACACATATCCTGAGCGCCTGCAAGCGGCCGGCATCTCCTGGAAGATTTACCAGGACGCCGGCGCGGGCCTGGATGCCGCTCATTACTGGGGATGGGGCGACAACGCTTACATCGGCAACTACGGCGACAATTCGCTGCTCTATTTCCACCAGTATCAAAACGCCGCCGACAGCGATCCGCTCGCCCGATTCGCCCGCACCGGCACGAATGTCCTGCAGAGCGGAACGCTTTTCGACATCTTCAAGCAGGACGTCTTGAACGATCAGCTGCCACAGGTTTCATGGATCGTGGCTCCCGAGGCATACACCGAGCACGGGAACTGGCCTCCAAACTACGGCGCGTGGTACGTGTCGCAGTTCCTGGACGCCCTGACGGCCAATCCCGACGTGTGGAGTAAAACGGTGCTGTTTTACATGTTCGACGAAAACGACGGTTTCTTCGATCACGTCGTGCCGCCCACGCCGCCGCAATCGCGGGCTCAGGGCATCTCCACTGTCGGCACGAAGAACGAAATATTTACCGGCTCGTCCTACTATCCCGCCAGCGAGAACACACCCGGTCCCTACGGCCTCGGGGTTCGCGTGCCGATGATCGTCATTTCGCCGTGGTCCAGGGGCGGCTTTGTCAATTCGCAGGTCTTCGACCATACTTCGCTCATCCGCTTCCTCGAGCGCCGTTTCGGAGTGATCGAGCCGAACATCACCAGATGGCGCCGCACCGTCACCGGGGATCTCACCTCGGCCTTCGACTTTGCCTCGCCCAACGATAATGTGGTCGCGCTGCCGGACACGGCCGCTTACGAGCCGCCCGCTCAGGACATCGCTAATGCCACACGTTATCGCGACTATGTTCCTGATGTGCCGACCGCGCAGGTTCTGCCGTCACAAGAACCCGGCACGCGTCCGGCTCGCGCCTTGCCGTACGAGTTCTACGTCCACGGCGAAACTGTTCCTGGTGGTGTTCAGCTATTCTTCCGCAACACCGGCAAGGCGGGCGCCGCATTTCAGGTTCGTTCCGGTGACAACCAGACCGGGCCCTGGACCTATACGCTGGGCGCAGGTGACCAAACCTCCGACATCTTCGGCAGCACCGGGGTAACTTCCTACGACTACTCCGTCTACGGTCCGAACGGCTTCTACCGTTCCTTTGCGGGCAGTCTCGCACCGAACGCCGCCAACATCAGCGTTTTCGCGATTTATGATGACGAGGGCCAAGGCATCGCGCTCGTGCTGCGCAACCACGGCTCCGGCACCGTGAAAGTGGGCATCCTCGACGCCTACACGGGCAAGAGCTACACGCAGCGGCTGCACGCGCACGACAGCGCGACCTACGTGAATGGATTGCGCAAATCCTCGGGCTGGTACGACCTTACGGTGACGGTCGACAGCGACCCGTCGTTTGTCCGCCAACTCGCGGGTCACGTCGAAACCGGGCGAGCCAGCATTTCGGATCCCGCGATCGGTGCGCCACCCGCGACCGCGGCCGTAGCCGCCGACTGATTCGCAGAGGGGGATGTGTCACTGCTTACAGGGGCGCAGTATAGCTGCGCCCCGTATTCGCTTATCTCGCCCGGCTCCCTCCGGATTCGATGAACGATCGATTCACCACAGCGTGTTGCTCGCATCTGTGATATATCCCGGTCATGGCCATCCTCCGTTGGCTGGGTCTCTTCATGGTGCTCGCGATGGCCTCTGCGGATTCGCTTCTTGCGCAGCAGGTTGTTCCCAACGATCCTCATTACAAAGACCAAATTTCCTTCCACAATCCAGGTGGGAAGCTCCGGATCAATACACGATCGTACAAACCGTCGCTGGAAGAATTCGATGCCGAAAAGGGAATTGACCTGAATATCGAGAAAGCCTGGGCGGTCACCACGGGGAGTAAGAGTGTCGTGGTTGCGTTACTTGACGATGGTTTCTGCTACGACCATCCGGACATTCGAGAAAATATCTGGCACAACCCTGGTGAAACTGGCACCGATGGCGACGGATTTGCCAGGGGGAGCAATACCCTCGACGACGACCACAATGGCTATGTCGACGACCTTGTCGGGTGGAATTTCGCGTTCAATACGCCCGATCCCGATTGCCATATCTTCGATGGACGGAACCGCAACCGCATCGCCACTTACACGCACTCCATGGGAGCCATGGGAATCATCGGCGCCAAAGGCAACAATGGCACGGGCGTGGCCGGCATCAATTGGGACGTTTCTCTGATGCTTCTGCAGATCGGGGCCCAGGGTCTCTCACGAGTGGACGCTCTCCGAATCGATCGCGTCGTCGGCGCGATCCACTACGCCGCCGACAATGGAGCGCGCATCATTAACTGGAGCGGTTTCGTGGACGACATGCGCCCCGAGAAACTGAAGGAATTGACGAGCGCATTTGAGTACGCCGCCGCGAAAAATGTGCTGATCGTCGTCGCTGCCGGAAACAGCTACTTGGACCTCGATCGGGAAGAAAACTGTGGGCAACCGCCGCAGTGTTTCAATGCGGACAACCTCATTAAAGTTGCGGAGATCGACTTCCAGGGCAAGCTGTACCGTGCGGCTCCGAACACCAGGTGGGTGGGCGGGTCCAACTATGGTGCGACTCACGTCGATATCGCCGCCATCGCGGCCAACTACACCACCGACGTGCGTTTTGGGGTACCGGTTTACGCCCTCGGAGGCGGTACATCTGACGCCGCTCCGGTAGTGTCTGGCGTCGCCGCGCTGATGCTTGCAGTGAACCCCAAACTAACGGCAGCACAATTGAAGACCCTGCTGATGGACTCGGTGACGAAGCTGCCGTCGCTGAAAGGAAAGGTCGCTTCCGAAGGCATGGTGAACGCCTACCAGGCCGTGCTCGCCGCGCAATCGGCAAAGGCCAGCGCAGATCTTCGCTGATTTGCCTCATTCTTCCCCGATGTCCTCGTTCCAGACATCCGGATGATCGCGAATGTATTGCGCCATCATTTCCGCACATTCGTTGGAATCTAAATCGATCACGTTTACGCCCAGGGACTGAAGCCATTCCGCGCCACCCTGAAAATTCCTGCTCTCTCCGACCACTACCGTGCCAAAGCCGAACTGCCGGATGAGGCCGCTGCAATACCAGCATGGCGCAAGCGTCGTTACCATCACCAGTTTCCGATAGCTGCGCTGGCGTCCCGCGTTGCGAAACGCATCCGTCTCGCCATGCACGGAGGGATCGCCGTTCTGTACGCGGCGATTGTGCCCCTTGCCCAGGAGCTTGCCCGATTCGTCAAAAATCGCTGCGCCGACTGGCACTCCCCCCTCTTTCTGTCCCTGCCGCGCCTCGTAGATCGCCACCGCCAGCATGTCCTGGTAGTTCATGGATCGCTCCTTCGTTTACATCCGCGACGACATTTTCCACTGCGCTCTTCTCAGTTCGCCCAATTCTTGTGTTCGATGCTGGTCCACCATGTATCATGGACCGCCATGAACCCCAAACACATCACGCCCATCCTGAGCGTAACCGATCTGCCGGCAAGCTTCGCCTGGTTCGAAAAATTAGGCTGGAAGAAGCGCTGGGACTGGGGTGAACCTCCCACGTTTGGTGCCATCGGCTGCGGTGAGTTCGAAATCTTCCTTTGCCAGGGAGCACAAGGTGGGCGTGGCAAAGGGCCAAATCAGTTCACCTTCGGCCCAGCTGGCGACCAGACCGGCGATAAAGGTGTATGGATGTCCGTTTGGGTCGACGATGTCGACGCGGTTCACCAGGAGTGCTTGGCCGTCGGCGTTGAAATCACATTTCCACCAGCGGATATGCCATGGAACGTCCGCGAGATGCATGTCCGGCATCCCGACGGGCATGTGTTCCGCATCAGCAAGGGCCTCGGGTAAGTCTATTGCTGATGGCTTACCGCAAGTCGGCGAGAAAACTCACCCCGTGGAGAATCTGGCCATTGAAATTCTGGGCAACCGTTTGTCCCATGTCCGCGAGCGTCGCTCGAATCCCCAGATCTCGTCCGACTCGTTGGCCCGGCGTGTATGCCAGAATTGGCACATACTCGCGCGAATGGTCTGTCGTTTCCCAGCGCGGATCGGGATCGCATCCGTGGTCAGCAGTCAACATCA
>Ga0335084_10004235_pt1 | contig 14127 bp, 15 predicted proteins | sample Lox_Sample_44_FD_206721 | JGI IMG/M metagenome (GOLD analysis project Ga0335084, IMG submission 206721) | Soil microbial communities from Loxahatchee National Wildlife Refuge, Florida, United States - Lox_Sample_4.4 | ecosystem: Environmental > Terrestrial > Soil > Wetlands | place: USA...
CGAGCAGCTCGCGGCGCGCCGGCGTCACGACGTCAGTGCGCGACTATCGGCCGTCCGCTGTCCGACGCTGGTCACCTGCGGACGCTACGACGGCATCGCGCCGCTGGCCAACGGCGAGTGGATCGCATCGCGCATCGCCGGCGCGGAGTTGCGCGTGTACGAGGGCGGCCACGTATTCTTCATTCAGGATCCGCAGGCGCTGGCCGACCTCCGCGCGTTCGCGACCGCCGAGCCTCGCCGAGGCTGACCCGCCAGTCGCCGGTCGCCAGACTTTCCTTTTCGGAGCGAACAGGGGAAAGAGACGGGCATGAAGATCGACGGCGCACGGGCAATGGTGGTCGGCGGCGCGTCAGGCATGGCGCGCGCCACGGCCGAGATGTTGGTCCGCGAGGGGGCACGCGTGGCGATCCTCGATCGCGTGGAGGCCGCGAAGGGCGAGGAAGTCGCCGCCGCGATCGGCGGCGGGACGCGCTTCTACCGCTGCGACGTCACCGACTTCGCCGCCGCGGAAGCGGCGATCAAGCGCGCCGCCGACGACCTGGGCGCGCTGCACTTCGGCGTCAACACGGCCGGCGGCGGCATCGCCAAGCGGACGCTGACCAAGGGCGGTCCGCACCCGCTCGACGAGTTCCGCGCCGTGATCGATCTCAACCTCGTCGCGAGCTTCAACGTCGCGCGCCTGCAGGCCGAACGGATGGCGCGCAACTCGGCGGACGAGAGCGGCGAGCGCGGGGTGATCCTGATGACCGCGTCCATCGCCGCCTTCGAGGGGCAGATCGGTCAGGTGGCCTACAGCGCAGCGAAGGCCGGCATCGCCGGGATGACCCTCACCATGGCGCGCGATCTCGGCAGCCTCGGCATCCGCGTGGTGACCATCGCGCCGAGCCTGTTTCACACCGGCCTCACGCAGGGCATTCCGAAGGCCATGGAGGAGGGCCTGGTCAAGGATGCCGCCTTCCCCAAGCGCATGGGACGCCCCGAGGAGTACGCGCACATGGCCCGCGCGATCTTCGAGAATCCGATGATGAACGGCTCGGTCGTGCGTCTCGACGGCGGCCAGCGCTTCGCCCCGAAGTGAACGGGCACCCCTCAGCCTTCGGCCTCAGCCTGTAGCCTCAGCCTTCCCGAGAAGCTCGGGCGCGCGATTTGTTCAGGGTCACCGCGGCGCGCACGAGCGTCTTCAACGCTTCTTCGTCGATCGGCTCGCCCTCGTGGAAGTCGATGGCGCGCCGCGTGTTCCCGTCGAGACTGGAGTTGAAGAGGCGCGCCGGATCCTTCAGCGCCGCCCCTTTGGCGAAGGTCATCTTCACGACGTTCTTGTACGTCTCGCCCGTGCAGATCAGTCCGTCGTGCGACCACACCGGAACCCCTCGCCACTTCCACTCCTCGACGACGTCGGGATCGGCTTCCCTGACCAAGGCACGGAGCCGGCTGAGCATCTTGCCCCGCCAGTCGCCCAGCTCCTTGATTCTCGCGTCGATCAGGCGAGAAGGCGACTGGCCCTTCGGTGCCCCGCTCTTCATTCCCATTTCTCTGCCATAGTCCCGAGGCTCCAGAGATTCCAGCCTTCAGCCCAAGCCTCAGCCTGCGAAGCCCGAAGCTTCCTCCTGCATTCTATCCCCGCCGCTCCGATCGCCGCTGGCTTCGCACGCTACTCGGATTCCTGTCCCGCTTGTCGGCGGCTGTGCCAAGCAGATATGAGAGCCAGCCGGGAGGGTGGCAGCGAGATGAAGACGCCACGGGACAGGATGCGGGTCTGGCGGTTCCTTGCGGTCGTCGCGGTCGCGGCCGCGATGGTGCCGATGCTCTCCCTCCGCCCAGTCGGACCCCAGGCAGCGTGGGCTGGTGCTCTGTGCGCAATGGCTCCGGACTGCGGAGTGATAACGGCGGGTTCCTATACATGCGCCGATGGACGGCACGTGACCAGCAGTCTCGATTGTAACGATTTGTGCCAGATGGAAGGGACCGACGGCGTCCTGTGTGCGACGTTCGACGATAACTTGTGCCTGGAAGTCCTCTGTGGGGCGGGCGCGTGCGGAGACGGCCCTGCCATTGTTCCGTCGAGCTGCGACGACCACGACGATTGCACGATGGACAGCTGTGACCCGTGCGCCAACAATTGCGCCGGCGCCTGCGGTCACCGGGAAGACCTCACCATCAAGGGGTGCACCTTGTGCGGCAGCGATTCGAGCTGCGAGGTGCCCAACGGGCCGGTCGTCTGCGCCGACGGCACTCACGCCGCGCTGCTCCAAGACTGCAACGGCGTCTGCGTCACCCTGAATGTCGACGATCCGTGCGCGACGTTCGACTCCAACCTGTGCCTCGAGGCGGTCTGCGGAGCGGCCGGAGAATGCGGTTCGCCGAGACGGTATGTTCCGCCCAGTTGCAACGACCACAACGACTGCACGATCGACAGTTGCGACGCGTGCACCGACAGTTGTGGCGGTGCCTGCGTTCACCAACCCGACCTCAACGCCAGCGGATGCAACCTCGCCCCGGGCGCGATGTGCACCGCGGGCTCTCAGTGCGCGTTGACGTTCTGCGTCGACGGCGTGTGCTGCAACCGCGCCTGCACGGCACCGAACGAGACGTGCAACCTGCCGGGGAGTGTCGGCGAATGCGTCGCCCTCGCGCCGGCTCCGGTCGTCTCCGGGCGCGGCATCCTGATCGTCGGCCTCCTGCTGACGGCGATGGGGTTCTGGGGGATGCGGCGTGCCATGCGGCGGCCGCGCCGCTGACGCGATTCGATCCACGCGGTCGGGCGGGGCCCGCGCTTCGTTTCGGTAAGGTGGTGACGCCACACGCGCTGGTTGTCCGACCGGGCGGCGAGCGTGTAGAAGACCGGCATGACCCCCGAAGACGTCGTACGGAAGTTCTGCCAAGCGGTCACGCGTGCCGACGTGCACGAGCTCGCCGCGTTCTTCACCGAGGATGCCGTGTATCACAACATTCCCATCGCGCCAGTGACCGGACGCGCGGCGATCGAAGCGACGCTGGCGCAGTTCATCGCCCCCGGCGCGCGCGTCGAGTTCGAGCTGAAGGGCATCGCGGCTCGCGGCGCGCTCGTCCTCACCGAGCGCGTGGACCGCTTCGAGATGGCCGGCAAAAGGATCGAGATCCCGGTGATGGGTGCCTTCGAAGTCACCCCGGACGGGAAGATCAGCGCGTGGCGAGATTACTTCGACATGCAGCAGTTCACCAGCCAGCTCAGCTGAGCCGCTGCCGCCGGACCGCGGCGCCCGCACCACCGGCGCGCGGAAACTCACCAGCATCGTCTGACTCTCCCCGTCGCTCGCATCAGCCTGCGTCGCTGCTCGCTCCAGGCGCGGCGTCGCCCAGCGATGACGGCGGGCAGGCGAAGCGTTGCACGCGCTGGTTCTCCTCGGTGACCAGCACGCTCCCGTTCGTCGGGTCGACCGCGACGCCAGTGGCGGAATTGAACTGCCCGTCGGCCGTTCCCAGGCTGCCCCAGGCAGCGAGAAAGGCGCCGGTATCGCTGAACACCTCGACGCGATCGTGGCCGTCGTCGACTGCGAAGACGCGGCCGTGATCGTCGACCGCGATGGCACGTGCGTTGATGAACTGGCCGTCGCCGTCGCCGGTGCTGCCCCAGGCGGTGAGGAATGTGCCGGCCGCGGTGAATTTCTGAATGCGATTGTTGAACAGGTCGGCGACGTACACGTTCGCGTCGGCGTCCACGGCGATGCCGTCGGGAATGGAGAACTGTCCATCGGCGCTGCCGACGCTGCCCCACTTGGTCCGGAAGGCGCCGGCGCTGGTGAACTTCTGGACGCGGTTGTTGAAGGCATCGGTGACGAACACGTTGCCGCTGCCGTCAACCGCCACGGCATTCGGCCCGGAGAACTGTCCGTCGCCGTTGCCGGCCTCTCCCCAGCTGGTCAGGAACGCGCCGTCGTTGTCGAACTTCTGGACGCGGTTGTTGCCTGCGTCGGCGACGAGCACGTTGCCGTCCCCGTCCACGGCCAGGCCTTGTGGATTGTCGAACTGCCCGTTGGCGCTGCCCATGGCGCCCCACTGGTGCAGAAAGAACCCGCCGTTGGTGAATTTTTCGATGCGATTATTCGCGGTGTCGGCGACGAACACGTTCCCGTCGCGATCGACGGCGATGCCCTGCGGAAAGACGAACTGCCCGTCGCCGCTGCCCGGACTGCCGAACTTCTCGAGGAAGGTCCCGCACGCGAGCGGCGGCGTCGACGGCGTCGTCGTGGCAGTCCTGGTCATCGTCACCGCGACGGTCGACGTCGGGGTGGCGGTCGGCGTGGGCGCAGGGGGAGTGGCGGTGGCGGTCGCGCTGCCGGTCGGCGGTGCCGGGCACCCGGACAGCGCTGCCGACACGGCCCCGACGACGCAGCCGATCGTCACGCGACCCGTCCCGTTGCAGTCGAAGCTCGGACACTGATCGACCGGCAGCGTCCCGAGCAAGATGTTGACGCCCGTCAGGAGCTCGTCGATGCCGACCGTGCCGTTGTCGTTGCAATCGCCGATGCACACGCTCGCGGCCGCGGAACCGGCCAGCGCCATCCACAGCGCAGCGGCGCCGAGCAGCGCGACGCGGTCGACCATCGCCGCGCGGCGCGGCGAGCCGAGGCCGGTCCCGATCCGGTGCCGGACGGAACACGTCATCGCCGATCCCCCGCGCCTGGTACGAATTCGGAGTGCCCGTCGTGGTGCCGGCCATTCGACGAGTCCCCCAGCTCGAATCGGGGTGGTCATCTGCGTCCTCTCCTTCTCCCCGTCTCGGTTGGCGTTCGGCCCCGCTCGCCTCGCCAACGTGGACATGCGGCTTCCGTTACGTGAGGCGACAATAGACCCGATCGCCGGCGCACGCGATGGAAGGGACGTCAGATTGCGGTTAGCAACCGGTGAGAAAGCGGTTACCCCCTGGCGACGCGGGCGACCTCGACGGCACGGCCATTTCGGCTGCTCAGCAGGCGAATGGTTCTTCTACTTGGAGTCGCGCACCGCGTCGACAACGAACCGCCGGCCGCCTGGTGAGGGGCGGTCGACCAGGGGCTTGACATGCAAGGCACGACTTGCCTATAGTTAGGCAAGTGATGGCTTGCATATGGCGCCGCGCCGTGACACCGACGTGTTGTTCAAGGCTCTGGCCGATCCCAGCCGGCGCAAGCTGCTGGACCTGCTGCATGCGCACGACGGCCGCACGCTCACCGACCTCTGCGAGCACCTGGACATGACGCGGCAGGGCGTGACGCAGCACCTGGCCCTGCTGGAGGCGGCGAACCTGGTCGCCACCGTCCGGCGCGGCCGCGAAAAGCTGCACTTCCTCAATCCCGTACCGCTCCAGGAGATCTACGAGCGCTGGATTGCCAAGTTCGAACAGCCGCGCCTCAAGGCGCTCTCGAAACTCAAGCGACGATTGGAGAAGGCCAATGGCTAGATCGACTTTTGTCTACGTGACCTACATCCGCATCACGCCGGAGAAGTTGTGGGCGGCACTGACCGACGCGGAGTTCATGAAGCAGTACTGGTTCGGCACGCACTGCGACAGCCGGTGGACGGCGGGATCCTCGTGGACGATGGTGTCGGGCGACGGTCAGATCAGCGACGCCGGCGAGATCGTCGAGGCCGACCCGCCACGGCGGCTGGTGATTCGCTGGCAACACCAGAGCAGGCCCGAGCTCAAGGCCGAGGGCGAGTCGCAATGCACGATGGAACTGGAACCCATCGGCACGGCGGTCAAGCTCTCCATCACCCACACCATCGAGCGCGACCCGTCGAAATTGATCGCGGCGGTGTCCGGCGGCTGGCCGAAGATCCTCTCCAACCTGAAGTCCCTGCTGGAGACCGGCTCCACCGTTCTGCAGGACCCCTACCCGGAGAGACGCTCGGGTTGACCCCGATCGCGAGCGCCCACTCTGGACGAGGGGGGAGCCACGGCACTGCTCGGACAGGCTTCGATCGTCAGGGCCTGTCAGGACCTGGTCCCTTCGACGATCGACAGGTAGCCCGCGGTCGGCGTGATTCGTCGGAGTGTGAACCTAGCCCGTTTCAGAAGTTGGGTGCGAGAAGCCAGTGGCGGGCGACGGACGTAAGACAGAGGCAGAGGCAGGAATCTTTTCACCGCGGAGGCGCGGAGACACGGAGAATGCCGGCCTTGTTCACAAGGTACTGCCCCCTTTTTCAGAAATGACTTTTGATAGGTTTGCGCCCGATGCAGCTCGTGACACCCGGGTTGCATTTCTCCGCGTCTCCGCGCCTCCGCGGTGAAAAATCCTTCTTCCCATCGCCGGCGCGATCAACCCTGGAGTGCCGACACGTCGAGGCGACGGAGGCGTGCGGGATCGACGAAGACGTCTATTTCGACGATCTTCCCGTGCGACACCGTGAAGCCGACGACCGAGACCAGCCGACCGGCGTGGTTGAGGCCGACAAGGCCCGCGGCGCCATTCACGATGGCCGGACGGACCTCGGGGATGTGCGAGAGTATGAGCGCCCCCTCGGCCACCGCACGCGCACCGCGAAGGACCCGCACTCTGCCGGGAGCCTCCACCCGGTGGTCGGCGTGGCGCACGACGTCCGGGTCGAGTACCGCAACAAGCGCGTCAAAATCTCCGGCGCGCCACGCGGCGAGGAACGCGTCGACCACTTCCCGCTGGCGGGCGAGGTCGGCGTCGGGAGCGGGCGCCGATCCCTTCACTCGGCGGCGGGCACGGCTGGCGAGCTGCCGCGCCGCCATTGGAGAGCGTCCGACGATGGGCGCGATCTGGTCGAAGGGCACCGCGAACATATCGTGCAGGACGAAGGCGAGCCGCTCGTCGGGAGCGAGCGTTTCGAGCACTACGAACAGTGCGAGACCGATCGAGTCGGCCAGGAGCGCTGCGTGCTCGGGGTGTACCGCGTCCCCGCCGCTGACGATTGGGTCAGGAAACTGCACGTCGAGCGGCTCTTCCCGACGCGACTGGCGCGAGCGCAGCATGTTCAGGCTGAGGCGGGCGACGACGGTCGTCAGCCATCCGCCGAGGTTTTCGATCTCACTGGAATCGGAGCGGCTGAGCCGAAGCCAGGACTCCTGGACGGCGTCGTCCGCCTCGCTGAGCGAGCCGAGGATACGATAGGCCACCGCTCGCAGCCGCGTCCGGTTCTCCTCGAACCGTTCAGCAAGCCGATCGTTCTCACTCATCCGGCAGTCTCAACTCACGCCGCTTCGCGGTGGGTGTGGGTCACGGCGCGACCGGTGGTCTTTGGGGAGAGATCCCCCGGGGGCCAATTCGTGGCGGCGACCCTTCGGCCATGTTCTCGCAAGAAACCGAGCGAGGCACCAACCAACGCCGCGACCACGAACCAGCCGAACAACGCTCCCAGCCAGCGCCACTCGATGGCTTCGGTGCCCACGCCGAGAGGCGGCAATGAAAACAGTTGCGGAAACGCGAACATGAGATCGTCCCTCGTCCATACGTATGACCCGCGAGCGCTGCATGGTGTGACAGGAGTACACCGGATCTTTCACCGCGGAGGCGCGGAGACTGCCGGCCTTGTTCACAAGATATTGCCCCTTTTCAGAAATGAATTTTGATAGGCTTGCGCCGAATGCAGCTCGTGACACCTGGGTTGTATCTCTCCGCGCCTCCGCGGTGAGAATCTTGTTCTTCGGACCCTGGACAGGTGCGTCTCTGGTCGGCAAGAATAAGTCGACGAGACGCGGCGGAGTTCATCCCCAGGGAGCCACCCATGCCGAGCAGGTCAAGCCCCGCGCAAGACAGCTTCCTGGTTTGCGTCGGCCCGAGCCCTTCTTCGGCCGATCTGATCAGGGCCGTCCAGAAGATGGCCGCCGAAGCCCAGGCGGAGTGGCTCGCGGTGTACGTGGAAACCCCCGAAATGCTGCGACTGGCCGCCGCGGAGCACAACCGCGCGGTCTACAACCTGCGGCTGGCGGAGCAATTGGGCGCGGAGACCGTCACCTTGCGAGGCAGTCGCATCGCCTCCGAGATCATCGACCTCGCCCGCCAGCGCCAGATCACCAAGATCGTCGCCGGTAAACCCACTCACCAGCGCTGGAGCGCCCTTCTCTCCAGGAGCCCGGTAGACGACCTGGTGCGTCTGAGCGGCGAGATCGACGTCGTCGTCACCACTGGTGCGCCCGGGGAATCGACGGAGGCTCCGCTTCTGGTGCAACCGAGGCCCGTTCGGCTGCCCGAATACGAAGTGGGCCTGATCTACATCGCCGCGGCGACCGTTCTCTGCTTCCTGATGTATCCGTATTTCGACCTGCCGAACCTCATCATGGTGTATCTGCTCGCGGTGATGATCACCGCCGTGCAGTGCGGGCGCGGGCCGGCGATCCTCAATGCGCTCCTCGGCGTTCTGGCGTTCGATTTCTGTTTTGTCCCACCCCGCTGGTCGTTCACGGTGGAGGACGCGAAGTACGTCGTCACCTTCGTGGTGATGTTTCTGGTGGCCGTGGTCATCGGTCATTCGGCCAGCCTGATCAAGCGTCAGGCGGAGGCGGCTCGTTTGCAGGAGCGCCAGACGGCGACCATCCATGCCCTCAGTCGGCGGTTGGCCGGCACTCACGGGGTCGACGGGATTCTGCACGTGGCCGTCCAGCACTTCGCGGCGATCTTCCAGTGCGAGGTGGTGGCGTTGCTGCCCGACGCAGCAAAGCGGTTGCAGGCGGTCGCCGGCGACATGGATTCGGTCTTTCACCAGAACATCCTCAAGGAAGTGAGCGTCGCGCAGTGGGCGTATGAGCACGGCCAGATCGCGGGGTGGGGGACCCAAAACGTCCAGGGCGCGCAGAATCTCTACGTCCCGTTGCAGACCGCGGAGGTCTTGGGCGTGTTGGCCCTGCGGCCTACGGACCCTCAGCTGCCTCAATGGTCGCTGCCGGAACAATTGCGCCTCCGCCTCTTGGAGTCGCTGGCCAAGGAGGTCGCCCTGGCGTTGGGTGTCGAGCGCCTGCAAGAGGCCGACATCGCTCCGCGCCGGAGTCCATCGGGCGGTCTCGGCACTGCCGGCGCCCGCGGATGACGCATCGGCAACGCGCACTTGCCGTTGTGGCGCGGAGACAGTAGGCATGCAGACGGCGAGCGCTTCGCGAGCCGTGCCGTGAAGGGGGGATTGTCGTGCCACTCGAGTTTGGAGTCTTTCAGGGCGCCTCGGTCGGCCCGCGGCCGTGGGACGAGAGCGAGCCGCGCCGCCTGCGCAATGACATCCAGGTCGGCATCGCCGCCGACGCCGCCGGGTTCGACGCGTACTGGGCCCCCGAGCATCACTGCCTGGAGGAGTACTCGCACGGCTCGTCGTCGCACCTCGCCTGCCTGGCCGTCGGCGTGCAGACGAAACGCATCCGGCTGGTGACCGGCATCTTCAACCTCTGCCCGACGATCAACCATCCGGTGCGCGTCGCCGAGCAGATCGCGTACATCGACGCGGTCACCAACGGCCGCATCGAGCTCGGCACCGGGCGCGGCAGCGGCTCGACCGAGGTCAACACGTTCGGCCTGCGCTCGGAAGAGACACGCGCGATGTGGGAAGAGGCGATCCGCGCCATCCCGAAGATGTGGACGCAGGACCTCTTCAAATGGGACGGCAAGTACTTCTCCGTCCCCGAGCGCTGCATTCTGCCGCGCGTCGTGCAGAAGCCCCATCCACCGCTGTGGGTGACAGCCAGCAACCCCGGGACGGTCGAGACGGCCGCCAAGATGGGGATCGGCGCGGCGATGTTCAACTTCGCCGATCCCGACCTGCTGCGGCCGTTGGTCGAGACCTACAAGACGACCGTCGAAAAGGCCGAGCCGGTGGGCGAGTTCGTCTATAACAAGATCATGACCATCGCCCCCGGCCTCTGCCTGGAGGACGGCGACGAGGCGCGCGAGCTCTTCCGGCGCAACAGCGGCAAGACCACGGCGCACTTCAACATCTACTTCGACACCATCCCGTACTTCTTCGAGCGCACCAAGGACATCCCGCGGCCGATCCCGCAGTCGCGGCTGCGCCAGCTGATCAAGGAGGTGCAACAGCAGAAGGACGTGCGCGGCGTCTTCGCCGGCGGCTCGTCGCCGGAGAGCCTCTACCAGAACGGCATCTGCGTCGGTTCGCCGGCCGAGGTCATCCGCACCGTGCAGCGCTTCGCGGACGTCGGCCTCGACCAGCTGGTGATCATCCCGGTCTTCGGCTGGGACATCCCGCACGAGAAGACGCTCGAATCGATGCGCGTCTTCGGCGAGAAGGTGCTGCCGCACTTTCGCCGGAAGTCCTGAGCGCGCCGGGCGCATGGCCGAGTTCGAGACCCTGCTGCGCACCCTGACTACGTGGGGCCAGTGGGGCCCCGACGACGAGAAGGGCACGTTGAACTACATCACCCCGGCGGTGCGGCGCCGCGCCGCCGGGCTGGTGCGCCAGGGCAAGACCTTCTCGCTCTCTATCCCGATCCGCCACGGCAGCGGCCCGCAGGCCGGCGGCGGACGCATCAACCCGATGCACCTGATGACCGCCACCGGTTGCGACCCGAGCGGGCGCGTCGATCTGGGCATGAACACCCGCTACGTCGACGACATGCTGGTCATGATGGTGCAGGGCGGGACGCAGTGGGACGCCCTCTGCCACGTCTACTACGACGAGCAGCTCTACAACGGCTTCCCCGCCACGCAGGTCGACTCGCGCGGCGCGCAGCGCGGCGGCATCGACAAGGTGCACGCCGAGTTCGTCTCGCGCGGCGTCCTGCTCGACGTGGCGCGTGCGCAGGGCGTCGACCGGCTGGCCCCCGGCTACGCGATCACCAGTGCCGACCTCGACGCGACCGCGGCGCGCCAGGGCACGAACGTCGGCGAGGGCGACATCGTCCTGGTGCGCACCGGGCAGATGTCGACGGTCGGCGACTTTGCCAACTGGGATGCCTTCCGTGGCCGCGAGGCCGGGCTGCACTGGGAGACCGCGGCCTGGCTGCACGAGCACCGCGTCGCCGCCGTAGCGGCGGACAATTCGATGGTCGAAGCCACCGGCCAGCTGCGCGGCGTCCGCGTGCCGTTCCACATGCTCGCGCTGCGCAACCTCGGCCTCCACCTCGGCGAGTTCTGGTATCTCGAAGCGCTGGCTGCCGACTGCGCCGCCGACGGCGTATGGGACTGCCTGCTGGTCGCCCAGGCGCTGCCGATCGCCGGTGGGAGCGGCTCGCCGGTCAACCCGCTGGCGCTGAAGTGAGCGCGCCGCGCCGCCCCAGTTAAGACCTCCACCACGGAGGCACGGAGACACGGAGATTTGAGCATTCTCCGTGTCTCCGTGCCTCCGTGCTGAAAATTCTCTTCAGATCAGTACGGCCCGTCGAGCGGGTGGAGGCGGAAGCCGCGCAGGACGCGGCTGACGGCGTCGACCGTCGGCGCCTCGACGGTAGCCTGCTGGTCGGCGTCGAGCGGGTGGAAGAGACCGATGCGGTCGCGCGCAACCAGGAAGACCTGGCCGGTGATTGCGCCCGCGTCGTCGGTGCAGAGCGCGGCGATCACGCGCGCGACGTCCTCCGGCTGCTGCAGCGAGTCGACCAGCTTCTCGGCTCGCGCCGCCGCGGCGCCGCCCGCGGCACGGCCGCGCTCGACCGCCTGCGTCACCATGCGCGTCTCGGTCGACGCCGGATTGACGGCGTTGACCGTGATGCCGAACGGCGCCAGGTCGCGCGCCGCCACGTTGGTCAGCGCGAACACGGCGCCCTTGCCGGCGGCGTAGGCGGCGGCGCCGGGGATCCCGACCAACCCGGCGCGCGAGACCAGGTTGACGATCCGCCCCCAGCGCCGACGCTGCATGTGCGGCGCGGCGCAGCGGATGCCGTTGAACGTGCCGGTCGCGTGGCTCGCCAGGACGCGCGCGAAGACCTCGGGCTCGAGCTCCCAGATCGGCCGACCGGCGGTGATGCCGGCGTTGTTGACCAGAATGTCGACGCCGCCGAGGTGTGCCGCCGCGTCCGCCATCAGGCGCTCGACCGCGGCGAAGTCGGTCACCGACACCGGGCTGGCCATCGCCCGACCGCCCGCTGCTTCGATCTCGGCTGCGACCGCCGCCGCCGGCCCAGCATCGTGCCCCGCGCCGTCGGTCGCGGTGCCGAGATCGTTCACCACCACCGCCGCGCCGAGCGCCGCCAGCTGCAGTGCTGTCGCCCGTCCGATCCCGCGCCCCGCGCCGGTGACCACCGCCGTGCGGCCCTGCAAGGGAAGAGCCATCGCCGGCGCTCTACCCCGGCGCCTGACCGGCGCGCAACCCAGCGGTGTCTTGCCGCGCAAATGGTGCGATGCTGCGGGCGTCCCGCCCGCTAGACGCGCGGAGCGCGTCTGCACGCCGGAAGCACTCATCGCGGCTCGGCTCGGGTTGAAGGCCCGGCTTTGGATCGGACGCAAGCGAGGCGGCGCCGTCCGGTCGTTGACGCGCTCCCGAGGTCCGAACGGATCCTGCAACGAGCCGGACTTGAACAATTCGATCAATTCGGCTCAACGTGTCACGTCGTTTCGCCAAGGAGGAGTGATGCCCACTTCATTGTACGACCTGAGCGTCGCCAATTACCTGCAGACGTTGAGCGGGGTCAGCGGATTTCTGGAAGAGGGGCTGACACACTTCCAGGCCAACCACGTCGATCTGAACGAGATCGTCGAGACGCGGCTCCACCCGGACATGCTGCCGTTTCGCTTTCAGATCCAATCGCTCGCGCATCACTCGCGCGGCGCCATCGAGGGCGTGAAGAGCGGTGTGTTCCAACCACCGCCGGCGATTCCGGCGCTCGACTATGCCGGCTTGCAGAAACTCGTCGCGGACGCGCGCGATGCACTCCAGCGCCTGACGCCCGCGGAAGTGAACGCGTGCGAAGGCAAGGACGTCACGTTTCAGATGGGCAGTTTCAAGCTGCCGTTCACTGCCGAGCTCTTCATTCTGTCGTTCTCGCTGCCGAACTTCTATTTTCATTCGGCGACTGCGTACGACATCCTGCGCATGAAAGGCGTGCCCATCGGCAAGCGCCACTTCATGGGACAGATGCGGCTGAAGAGCTGAGCGACCGGAGAGCCACGATCGGTCCAGCCGGTGGCCGAGAGCCCACGCATGGAACGCGATGAGTACTTTCTTGGTTATCGACACGCCGAGCAGGAACGGCTGCAACGTCAGGCGCAGGAGCTCGAACCGGAAGCGCGCTGGCTGCTCGATCAGATCGGTCTGCCGGCCGGAGCGCGAGTGGTGGAGATCGGTTGCGGTCCGCGCGGCTGTCTCGATCTGCTCGCGGAGCGGGTCGGCCCGAACGGCGAAGTGGTGGGGGTGGAACGAAGCGACGAGGCCGTCGGCATGGCGCGGACGTTCATTGCCGAGCACAATCTGTCGAACCTCCGGGTCCTTCATGCCGACGCTCGACAGACCGGCCTGCCCAGGGGAGCGTTCGATCTGGCGATGGCTCGTCTGGTGCTCATCAACGTTCCGCATCCCGAGGAGGTCGTCTCCGAGATGGCGGCGCTGGTGCGGTCGGGAGGAGTCGTCGCCCTGCACGAGGCCGATTGGATGGCCAGCGCGTGCGATCCGCCCTTGCCCGCCTGGGATCGACTCAACGACCTCATGTTCGCGTTCGCGAGGAAGAACGGGAACGACTTGCTGATCGGCAGACGTCTGCCGCGCATGCTGCGCGAGGCGGGGCTCGTCGAGGTTCGGGTCAACCCGTTGGTGCACGTTCCGCCGCTCGGCCATTCCAGGCGGATGCTTCTACTCGATCTCGTCGAGAACCTCCGCGACCGTGTTCTGAGCGAGCAGTTGATCGATGCGGCGGATCTCGACGAGTCGATGGCGTCGGTGCGGCGCCATCTGGAAGATCCGCACACGTTGGAGGTCTTTACGCTGTACTTTCAAGCCTGGGCTCGCAAAGCGTAAGGAAGCCGTCCGGCAGCGGTGCGGAGGCGCCATAGCTGACGGTGCGATCCGTCTTGAATGTAGCGCTGACGAGGTGGGATGGTCGCCGCCACATGGCGCCGGAGCGAGACTACCAACCGACGCTTGAATCGGTCCGGCGACATCCGCTGCCCGAGTGGTTCGACGACGCCAAGCTCGGGATCTTCGTGCACTGGGGGCTGTACTCGGTGCCGGGCTGGGCCGCCTCTCGAGTCGACCTGCATCGCGTTCTCGCCGAGGGCG
>Ga0335084_10004236_pt1 | contig 14123 bp, 10 predicted proteins | sample Lox_Sample_44_FD_206721 | JGI IMG/M metagenome (GOLD analysis project Ga0335084, IMG submission 206721) | Soil microbial communities from Loxahatchee National Wildlife Refuge, Florida, United States - Lox_Sample_4.4 | ecosystem: Environmental > Terrestrial > Soil > Wetlands | place: USA...
GGGCGGGCAGGTGACCGGGCGTCCCGCGGCCCGAACTTCCGGGGCATGCGGCCGCTGAGGAAGTAGGAGAGGGCAGTGTTGCGCACCGCGGTGAGGTCGAGCCCGGTGCCGGCGAGCAGCTCGTGTCCGGCGCATCGAAGCCGGGTGACGGCGATGAGGAGGTGCAGGCAGTCCGCCTCGCGCGATCCGCAGGCCCGGGCGATCTCCCGTGCCCGGTCCCGGAGCTCGCGGAGCGTGCCGTCCGGTTCGGTGGGCGCCGCCTTCACCAGCGCCAGCAGCCGGTCCTCGTCGACCCCCCGCTCCTTGAGGAGCCGCTGCCCCGCGTTGTCCACGGTGAAGAGCGCCAGGACCGCGTGGGCCGTGGTGGGCTTCTGAGAGACGCTCTGGGCGATGTCGTCCGCCTCCGAGAGCACCAGCGCCAAGTCGCTGCTGTCGACCATGCCCTCCCCGGACCGGATTGCGGTGGATCCTCGAACACCTACCCCTGGGCGTGAGAGCCGGCAAATAAACTGCTACAGGCAGGCAGCGCGGTGTTCACAGCAGGGGGTACGCCACTGTCGGAATGCCCCGGCAATCACCATCCGAAGCCGCCGTAGAGCAGGGCACTTCCCGATGACCGCGCTCACCCTTCCTCGAACGCTGTCCGACCCCGGTGACCGTGTGGCCGCCGCCGTGCAAGGCCGGCGCATCCTCTGGCCACTCCTGGCGTTGATGGCCGCGACTGCCTTTGCCGGCGCGGCGTTCGCCCTTCGCTGGGACCCCACCCCCGGCATCCTCCAGAAGCTGGAGATGAGCGGGCAGCTCAAGGGGATGCCCGAGGCCGAGCTGACCGATCAGATCACCACCGCCGGGCGCTTGAAGCTCGTCACCGGCATTGCCAGCGGGGTCTTCGTCACCCCGCTGGTGGTGCTCGGCATCGCCGTGGCGCTGGCGCTCGTCGCCTGGCTCCTGGGGAAGAAGGCACCGTTCGCTGCACTGTTCACCGCGTCCGCCGTCGGGTTGCTCCCCGTCGCCCTGCAGCGAGCACTCTGGGGGCTGGTCGCTCTGTGGCAGATAGGCATCACCGAGGACCGCGCCCGGCATCTCCTGCCGTCGTCGGTGGGAGCCTGGGTCCATGTCGGCGGACCGAAGCTGGCCGGGTTCCTCGATGCGCTGGATCTCTTCCACCTCCTCGCCGCGCTGCTCATCGGGCTGGGCTTCGCCGCAGCCACCGGAATGCGGCGACGGGCGGGGCTGTGGGTCGGCCTCGGGCTCTTCCTGGCCTTCGTCGGGGTCTTCGGAGTGGGGCTGCCCGGCTTGATGGCCGGAGGAGGGCCTCGCCACGGGCCCGGTCCGGGCGGTGCGGGAGGTGGCGCATGAACGCGCTCGTCCTCTCCGCCGTGCTCGCCGCCACCCCCATCACCCTCGAGCAGGTCCGCCAGGAGTCGCGGAACAACCTCCAGGCGCTGCTCTCCGAGCTGGACCGGGTGCGCGCCAGCGAGCAGAAGCGGGTCAGTACCGGCGCGCTCCTGCCGCAGATCGGCGTCCAGGCCCAGGCCGCCAGGACCATCCAGCAGGACTACCGCGACATCGGCACGGTCGTTGCGCCCGGCTCGACCCCGGACAACCTCCAGTACCGCCAGGCGGTGACCGACTTCCCCCACTACGCCGCCAACCGCTTCCAGCTCGGGGCGACGCTCAACCAGGTGCTCTTCGACCTCGGGAAGTTCCAGGTGCTCGCGCAGTCCGGCCACCTGGAGGCTGCCGCTCGCGGCACGGCGGCCGAGCAGGTGCTCGCCTCCGAGTACGAGGCGGTCCGCCGCTTCTACGCCCTGTGGACGGCGCAGAAGCAGCTGCTCGTGCTGCAGGCCACCGCCGAGCGGAGCAAGGAATTCGCCGAGCGTGCCCAGGCCCTGTTCGAGGCCGGCCGTGGCACCAAGGGGGACGCGCTGGCTGCGGTCGTGAACCTGGGGACGGACCGGATCAACGTGGAGAAGCAGCGGGCGGTGGTCTCGCAGGCGCAGATCGACCTCGCCTCCTGGCTCGGCCGTGCGGAGGGCCAGGAGCTCGACGCCATCGACCCGCCGCTGCCCGAGACCCCACCCCCGCCTCCGGTGAGCCTCGAGCAGGGGCTGGAGCTCGCCCGGGTCAACCGCCCGGTGCTGGTGCAGTGGGGCGAGCAGGTGAAGGCGGCCAAGTCCTACGAGACCTCCCAGGCCGCCGGGTGGGCGCCGCGGATCAACTTCCAGCTCCAGTGGCTGCGCTCCGGCCCCGAGGCGGACACCGTCTTCACCGACTTCGGCAGGCAGAGCGCGGTCAGCGGCACCATCGCCCTCAACTGGGACCTCTTCAACGGCTTCCAGACCGATGCGTTGACCAAGCAGGCCCGGGCGCAGCTCGCGCAGGCGAAGCTCAACCTCGCCCAGAACGAGCGCGACATCGAGGGCCAGGTGAAGGTCGCGCTGGACTCGCTCGGAGCCCAGCTCCGGGCCCTCGAGGTCGCCCAGCAGAACCGGGTCACCGCCACCCAGAACCTCGACTACGCGCAGGAGCGCTTCAAGGCCGGTGCCTCGTCCACCCTGGAGGTGCGCGACGCCCAGCTGAAGCTGGCACAGGCATATCAAACCCTGATCCAGACCCGGTCGGACGCCGAGGTGGCGCGCGCCGGCCTGGAGAAGGCCATGGGAACCCTCGGTAACGGAGCGACGCCATGACGTGGTGGAAGGGGTTGATCGCCGGAGTGCTGCTGCTCGCGGTGGTGGGGATCACCGTCGCCGGATTGAGGGACCGGCCGCCGCCGGCGACCGAGGTCCAGGTGGCCAAGGTGAAGAAGGGAACCATCAGCCGGGTGATCATCGGCGCGGGGAAGGTCGAGGCCTCGACCACGGTGAAGATCTCCTCGAACCTGTCCGGTGACCTGGTGGAGCGCCCGGTGGAGCTCGGGGACAAGGTGAAGAAGGGCCAGGTTCTGGGGCGCATCGACCCCCGGCCGTTCGTCGCCGCGGCGAAGCAGGCCCAGGCGGCGGTGAGCGGAGCCAAGGCGGACATCTCCACCGCCCAGGTCGAGGTGGACCGGAACAAGCTCGAGCTGGACCGGGTCCAGGGCCTGGCCAAGCGCGGGATGGCCTCCAGCGCCGAGGTGGACAAGGCCCGCTCGGACTACGACAGCGTCGTGGCACGGCTGGCCTCCGCTCAGCAGAAGTATGCCGGGCAGGTGGCGATGCTGGAGCAGGCCCAGACCAACCTCTCGCGGACGACGCTGGCCTCCCCCATCGAGGGAACGGTCATCGAGCTCAGCCGGGAGATCGGCGAGCGAGTCCGGGGGTCCGACTTCTCCGAGGACACGGTGATGACCGTGGCTGCCCTCAACAGCATGGAGGTGAAGATCGAGGTCGGCGAGCACGAGGTGGTCCACCTCCGCAACGGTCAGCACGCCGAGCTGGCGGTGGACGCGCTCGAGGGTCAGAGCTTCGAGGGCTCGGTGGTGGAGATCGCCCAGAAGGCCACCATCAAGAACCCCGGCACCGAGTCAGAGGTGACGACCTTCCCGGTGAAGGTGGCGCTGGAGACCCGCCCGCCCGGCGTTCTGCCGGGGATGAGCTCGGAGGTGCGCATCACCGCCGAGACCCACGACAACGCGCTCATCGTGCCCATCCAGGCGGTCACGGTGCGCCCGGACAAGTCGCTCCCGGACTCGCAGCCTCCCGGCGAGGTGGGGACGTCGCTGGCCTCCAGGAAGCGCAGCGAGACCTTGGCCAAGATCGTCTTCGTGGTCGACGGGGACAACAAGGCCCGGGCGCGCCGGGTGCGGACCGGCATCGCCTCCGACACCGACCTCGAGGTGCTGGACGGGCTGAAGGAGGGCGAGCGGGTGGTGGAGGGACCGTTCCGGACGGTCAGCAAGGAGCTGAAGGACGGGGATCCGCTCAAGGAGAACGCCCCCAAGGGTCCCAAGCCCGCCGAACCCGCCGGGACCAAGACCGCGGTCCGTGGGTAGTCAGATGCTGATCAGGCTCGAGGACATCCGTCGGTACTACAGCGTGGGCACCGAGGTGGTGCACGCGCTCAACGGCGTCTCCTTCCAGGTCTCCAAGGGCGAGTGGCTGGCGATCATCGGGCAGTCCGGTTCTGGCAAGAGCACCCTGATGAACGTCCTCGGGTGCCTGGACACGCCGACCTCCGGACGGTACTGGTTGAACGGCAAGGACGTGAGCCACATGGCCGACAACGAGCTGGCGGACATCCGAAATCGCGAAATCGGCTTCATCTTCCAGACCTTCCAGCTGCTGCCGCGCGAGACTGCGCTGGGCAACGTGGAGCTGCCGCTCATCTACCGTGGGCTCCGGGCGAAGGAGCGGCGCGAGCGGGCGCGGGCCGCTCTGGACCAGGTGGGGCTGGCGAACCGGGTGACGCACCGGCCCAACGAGCTGTCCGGCGGCCAGCGTCAGCGGGTGGCCATCGCCCGTGCGCTGGTGACCGAGCCCTCGCTCCTTCTGGCCGACGAGCCCACCGGCAACCTCGACTCGGCGACCGGGCAGGAGATCATCGGACTGTTCGAGCAGCTGCACCGGGCGGGCCACACCCTCTGCCTGGTCACCCACGAGCCCACCCTGGCCGCGCGGTGCCCGCGGGCGATCCGCCTCAGCGACGGGGTCATCGTGAACGACGGGCCCGGACCCGAGGTCGCCCTCGACGGGCGGGCGGAGAGGGCGCGCGCCGCGGCCACGTGAGCCTCCGGGTCGACCTGGTGGAGGGCGGGCGAATCGCCCTGCGCACCCTGGGCGTCAACCGGCTGCGGACGGCGCTCACCCTCACCGCGGTGGGCATCGGGGTGGCCACGCTGCTGGCCATCCTGGGCATCATCCAGGGGCTGAACGGAGCCTTCGCCCGGCAGCTGGCGTCGCTGGGGACGGCGACCTTGAACGTGGCCCGCCATCCCTGGGTGGTCGCCGGTGACTGGTGGCGGTACCGGAACCGAAAGGAGATCACCCTCGCCCAGATGCAGGCTCTGGCGCTGCAGTCGCGGCTGGCGAGCGCGGTGGTCCCGGAGCTGAACGAGGCCTCGAAGGACCTGACCGCCGGGGACCAGAGCGTCAGCCAGGTGGACGTGATCGGCACCCTGGCCGACTTCCAGAAGATCTGGGGCTACGAGGTGCCGCAAGGCCGGTTCCTGACCGACGCGGACAGCGATGCCGAGCAGCGGGTGGTGGTGCTGGGGTCGGAGGTGGCCGAGCAGCTCTTCCCCGGGCGGAGCGCGCTGGGGGGGACGGTGCGCCTGGAGAACCGCCCGTGGCGGGTGATCGGCGTCCTGGCCAAGAAGGGACAGCTCCTCGGCCAGAGCATGGACCTGGTGGTCCTGGTGCCCTTCAAGACCTTCCTCCAGGTCTACGGGAAGCGCGAGCTCCAGATCGACGTCGCGGTGGACGACCCGCAGCTGCTGGACCGGGCGGAGGACGAGGTCACCGGCATCCTCCGCCGCGTCCGGAGCGTGCAACCGGGCCAGCCCGACGACTTCAGCATCAACCGGACCCAGCAGCTGGCCGACACTTACCAGCAGCTGACCAGCGCGCTGTATGGTGTGGCCATCGGCGTGGGGTTGATCACCCTCCTGGTGGGGGGGATCGGGATCATGAACATCATGCTGGTCAGCGTCCGGGAACGAACCCGGGAGATCGGCCTTCGCCGGGCGCTCGGGGCACGGCGGCGCACGGTGGTGGTGCAGTTCCTCCTCGAGGCCTCGCTGGTCTCGGCGGTGGGAGGGGCCATCGGCACCGCGGTCGGCCTGGGGCTGGCGAAGCTGGTCTCGGCGGTGACCAGCCTGGCGGCGGCGGTGCAGCCCTTGACCGTGGTGGGTGGGGTGGGGTTCGCGGCCCTGGTGGGGCTCATCTTCGGCATCTGGCCGGCCGCCCGGGCCGCCCAGCTGGACCCGGTGGAGGCCCTCCGCCACGAATGAAGACGGCGCGCTTCATCGCCTTCCTGGACAACCTCCGTCTGGCGCTGGGGACGCTGGCGGCGAACCCGCTCCGCTCCCTGCTCACCCTGCTCGGGGTGGTCATCGGCGTGACCACGGTGATCACCATGATGGCGCTGGTCGAGGGGCTGCGGACCAAGGTGACCGCGGACCTCTCCCAGCTGGGGGCCAACGTCTTCACCGTCTCCAAGTGGCCGGGGGGCGTCAACTTCGGGCGGATCGACTGGCGTCGGTTCCAGCGCCGGCCCAACGTCGGCCTCGGAGAGCTGAACGCGGTCCGTGAGGGCTGTCCATCGGTGGTGCTCGCCTCGGCGCACACCTGGCTGGGGCCGAACAAGCTCTCCAGCGCGGTGGCGGAGACGCTGCCCAACGTCATCGTCATCGGGTCCACCGCCGAGTGGATCGACACCAGCGGCCGCGCGGTCTCGACGGGTCGCTTCTTCTCCGCCAACGAGGTGGACGAGGCGAGGCCAGTGATGGTGCTCGGGCTCGACGTGGCCGACCGGCTGTTCCCCGGGCAGGATCCGGTCGGCCAGGAGATCCGGATCCGGGGACGAATCTTCCGGGTGGTGGGCGTGCTCGAGAAGCGGGGGAAGATGTTCGGGGTGTTCAACGCCGACAGCGTGGCCATCCTCCCTCTCCCCAATGCCCTGGACCTCTTCGGCCGCAACCGGAGCATGCGGCTGAACGTCCAGGCAGCCGATCCCACCGAGCTGCAGCGGGCGCAGGACGAGGTGACCGCGCTCCTCCGGATGAAGCGGAACGTGAAGCCGGGAGCCCCGAACAACTTCGAGATCGACACCAACGAGTCGATGACCCGCACCTTCAACAACCTGAGCACGGTCATCACCGCGGCGAGCTTCGGAATCTGCTTGCTCTCGCTGGTGGTGGGCGGCATCGGAATCCTGAACATCATGCTGGTGAGCGTGACCGAGCGGACGCGGGAGATCGGCATCCGCAAGGCGCTGGGGGCCAAGCGGCGCCGCATCCTCGGGCAGTTCGCGCTGGAGGCGGTGACGCTCTCGCTCTTCGGCGGGATGCTGGGGCTGGTGCTCGGGCTGTCGCTCACCGGCCTGGGGCGCTGGGCCTTCGGCTTCCCGATGGCCGTCCCGCCCTGGGCCATCGCCCTGGCCCTGGCGATGAGCAGCGGGGTGGGGCTGGTGTTCGGCATCTACCCGGCCGCCCGGGCCGCGGCGCTGGATCCGGTGGAGGCGATGCGCAGCGAGTAGGCTCCCGGGGCGTGGACGCACGCGCGCTGCCATTCCTCGGACTCGGCCTGTCCAGCAACCTGGATCCGGCCGTGGAGCCGGACCCCTGGGCGCTCCACGCCGCCGAGCCGGAGCTGTTCGACCTGGTCGAGTACAGCGCGCCGCTCTCGCTCGAGGAGGCCCGCCGGGACGGGGGCCTGTTCGGAACGCTGATGGCGGCCCGGGAGCGACTCCCGGCGCTCTTCCACCCGGTGCATCTCAACCTCGCCGGACCCGAGCTGGAGCCGGAGGACCGCCTCAGCGCCCTCGAGGCGCACGCCCGCGCCGTGGGCTCGCCCTGGGTGGGGAACGACGTGGCCTGGTGGCACGTCCGGGGCACGGCACTTCCCGGCTACCTGTACCTTCCCCCTCCGTTCAGCCCCGCCGGGCTCGAGGTCGCCGCGGCGCACGCGCTCCACGTGGCGGGGGCGCTCTCGGTCCCGCTGGCCCTGGAGAACCCGGTGGTGGTGCGCCGGCAGGGGCCGCTGCACGTGCTGGACTTCATGGGTCAGCTCCATGCCCGGACGGGCTGCCCGCTGGTGCTCGACGTGGGCCACCTGGTGGCCGCGCAGCTCGCCTCCGGGTTGCCGCTGGAGACCGGGCTCGACGGTTTCCCCTTCGAGGCGGTCATCGAGGTCCACGTGGCGGGCGCGGTGATCAGCCGCACGCCCGAGGGCCGGGGCGTCTACATGGACGACCACGGGCAGCCGCTCCGCAGCGAGGTCCTGGGGTTGCTCGCCGAGGTGCTCCCGCGCTGTCGCGGGCTCCGGGCGCTGGTCTTCGAGGGAGATGGACATCCGCCGGGCGTTGCCCGTCGCACGCTGACCACGCTCCGCACGATGCTGGGGCCGGTGGCCGAGCGCGCCCCGCTCTCCGTTCCGCGGCCCCGCACGCCCGCTCCCCGGCTCCCCCCGGATGCCGTGCCCTCGGCCTGGCGCGGGTTCGACGTGGCGCACGGACGGGTGCCACCGGCGGAGGACGCCGAAGGCGCGCGTGCCGAGCAGGGCCTGCGCCTCTCCGTCACTGCCGAGGCCCTCGATGCGCACTGGCCGCTGTCTCGGCCGCTGCTCGCCCCCTGCCGGCCAGCGCTGGAGCGGTTCCTCGCCTCCGATGCCTTCCGGGCGGCGTTCGCCGGCGGACAGCCGCTGGATGGCGCATGGTCCGGGTGGGCCAGGGGACAGGTGCACGCCTCCGGAGCGCCGGAGCTGGCGATGGCGCTGGCCTTCGACACCTGGGCCCAGGGCCTCGCCCGCGCGCCCGGGGGACGGAGCGGGGTCTTCGCCGCCGACCTGGGCGAGGCGCTCTTCGCGCTGCACGCGCTGCGACGGCATCTGGCGGCCCGGGCCATGGGCGAGGGCGTGCTCCCCGAGGGCGCGCTGGAGGGCCTGGCGCAGGCCGTCCGCCGCGCTCCCACACGTCCGTGGCGGGTGCACGCGCGGTGGAACCACGGCCGCCTGGAGGTGGGAGAGCGTGGGCTGGACCCGCCCGGGGCACCGGGCGAGACTTCCCGGCCGACATGAACCGCAACCTGGCCATCGTCCTGCTCGTCGTGATCCTCGGCTTCAGCGCGGCCGGGGTGGTGGGGTACCGGCGCGCCACCGAGGCGCAGGCGCACGCGGCGAAGGAGATCGCCGCGCTCCGGCTCCGGACGGAGGCGCTGGAACGGGTGGGGTGGATCCGCAGCAACCCCGACGCGGACGGCTACAAGAACGACGTCAAGGGCTACCTGCGCTGGTACTTCGAGCAGGTCTCGGCGCAGCAGGCGAAGTTCGGTGGCAACCCCGCGTTCGACGACTACCTGAAGGACATCGACAAGAAGGCCAAGGCGCTCGCCGAGGTCGAGCTGCCGCAGCTGCCCGATGGCCGGCCGCGCGGGCCGATGGCCAATCCGGTCAACCGCAAGGCGTTCTGGGAGTGGGAGAAGGCGATGTTCGACCGGATGCGCACCGGAAAGTACGCCCCGGTGCTGACCGGCACGGACAAGGGGCTGCGCCTCGACGTGGTCTCCGCCGACGTGGTGATGGTGGGAAACAAGCCGAAGATCCGCTTCCCCATCGTGCTCTGGGGCGCGCAGCGGGAGACGCGGGAGGACGAGCGCACCGGGGTGAAGCGGGTGCTGACCTGGGCCGAGTTCGCCACCACCTACCGGCTGCTCGACGACAAGGGGAAGCTCTACGGCGAGATGAGCACCGGCAACCCGGGGATGCGCAACGACTTTCCCGAGCGGCTCATCGCCGAGTTCCCGCCGCAGACGGTGCTCGGTCAGTACGAGCTCGACCCGGTGCCGGCCAGCGTCAGCGTGATGGAGATGCTGGTCGCCGTCCGCTCGCACGCGCCGACCGGCGGAGACATCAACGCCCAGTACAGCTGGAGGCTGCCGGTGCCGGACGACTGGAAGCTGAAGCCCGGCGAGGCCTGGGAGGGCGCGACGGTGACCACCCGGAGCGAGGAAGAGATCGACCCGGCGGTGGCGGCCCGCAAGGGGCAAAAGTAGTCACACCACCGCGAAGTGGCTGGCCAGCCGGTGGACGGCCAGATCGCCGGACTCGTCGAGCAGCGCCACGTCCAGCCGCGGGCTCACCGCCATGGCCCGGACGCCGCGGCCGGCCGGCAGCTCGGCCAGCACCCGCCCCTGTCGCACGTCCAGCGCACGGACCACCGGGCCGGCGGCGAGCACCACCCCGTGCTCGAGGGCCGGGGGCACCACCGCATTCGCCACGCCTGCCGCACCCGCGCGCCACACCGGCTTCCCGTCGCGCCGGACCCGGACCGCCGCTCCGGTGCTGCCCACCACCACCAGCTCCACGCCGGCGTGGAGCAGGCCCACCGGGCGCTCCGGCACCGGAACGGCGCGCTGCCAGAGGATGCGTCCGCGCACGTCGACGCAGCCGAGGGTGGGGCGGTCCTCGTGGAGGCCGGCGATCCACGCCCGGGCACCCCCGGCGGCCGGCGGGGCAGCCTGTCGCAAGGGGAGCTCGGTCAGCCACCGCACCTCGCCCAGCACCGGGTCGAGGGCCAGCAGGGCGGAGCGATCCTCCCGGCCGAGCGGGACCAGCACCACCGGTCCCCAGGCCACCGCCGGACCGGTGAAGGGCAGGGGCGCCGCCACCCGGAACCGTACCGTGCCGTCGTGAAGGTCCAGCCCGGTGAGCACACCCGACTCGGAGGCGGCGAGCACGGTGGCGCTCGACAGCGCGAGGTGGAGCCGGCGGGTTCGCGCGGGGAGGAAGGACCAGCGCTCCCGTCCGGTGAGCGCGTCCACCGCGCGCACCCCCCGCCTCTCGACGCCGAAGAGCAGCAGCTGCTCCGCGGAGATGGCCACCGGGTCCAGGGCCGCCCCGTCGTGAGGCTGGAACCAGCGGGGGTTCACGTCCTGGGGGCCGTAGCCGTACAGACGCTCCCGGGTGGCGCCGAGCGCCCGTCCGTCGGTGGCAGCCGCTCCTCCGCGTGGAGCGGGCCGGTGCAGCCGCAGCCTCCCGTCCCATCCGAGCACGTCCATCCCCCGGTCGGAGAGGAGGACGACGCCCGCCTCGGTCGCGACCAGTGTGGCGGGGCCCGGCCCGGCGAGGCCGGGGGCGAGCGCGACCGGGAGGAACCGCAGGCGCCGGAGGCTGCCGTCCCGCCGGAGCGGACGGACCGCGCGTGCAGCGCGCAGCGGCTTCCGTCGCCGCACCGGCGTCCGCTCCCGTCGCTCGCCGGCCGGGGGGCGAAGCAGGGCGAGCGCCGCCTCGGAGCGGCTGACCAGCTCCTCGAGGTGGGGGTTCCGCCGCTGGGTTGGCACGGCCCAGCGCACCGCGCGCGCCGCCGAGGCGCCGAGGGAGAGGAGCGCCCGGGCGGTCTCCTCGGCGGTCCAGGGCAAGGTCTCCTTCCCCAGCGACCAGCCGGGGGCCGTGAGCGACACCCGCGAGGGGCCGTCCGGAAGCTGGAGGTCGACCGCCTCTGCGCCGGTGCCGAGCGCCCGCTGGACCTCCTCGCCGCAGCGCACCAGCTCGAGCAGGTGCAGGAGCGCGGGTCCCTCGAGGTGCCAGCCCTCGGGCGCGCCGGAGACCCAGATGCGTCCCGAGCCGAGCAGGGCGCCGAGGGCGGCGGCGTGTCCCCGCGGGGCGCGCTCGAGGAGGCCCGCGGCGTCGTGCAGCTGGAGCACCAGCGCCTTGCCGGAGGCCCCGAGCCGGAGACCCAGCGGGGCGGCCGGTCGCCGCGGGGCAAGGCGCGACGGCTGGCGCAGCGCCCGGAGCCGTTCCCGGACGGCGCGACGGCTCGCGGCGGGCACCGGGGAGGCCTCGAGGTCGGCGGCAAAGTGCTCGCCCATCCGGACGACGCCGTCACACCACTCGCCCCAGTCGAGCCTCACCCGGCGCACGAGCCGGGCTGGCCGGGCGAGTGACGCGATGCGCAAGGTGCAGCCTTCCTCGGTGTTCTCGAGGCAGAGCGCCAGGCCGGACTCGGGCAGCGAGATGTCGGCCATCGGCGTGCCCCGGGCGAGCGCGCCGGTGCAGCCGAGCAGCGACTCGACCAGTGGAAGCAGCGGCTCGTCCTCGGCGCCGTCGACCAGGGCGACCCCGTCCAGCTCCAGGGACACCGAATCGTGCGGGGCGGCACTGCGCTCGCGGGTCCAGCGACGGCCGATCCGGATGCGGAGCATGCGAGAGTGGCGGTGCTTTGCACGGGTGGTCGCGCCCTGCAAGCACCAGTCCCGCGGGGTCCGTATGCCGAACGAGGTGAAGAGGCTGATCGCCGGGCCTGGTGTCTACATCTGCGACGAGTGCATCGCCCTCTGCAGCGACATCCTCCGCGCGCAGGTGGAACGCGCTCCGGTCGCCCGGATGGCGGTGCCGTCTGCGGAGCAGCTCTGGTCGGGCGAGGCGTCGACGGAGTCGCCCTCGGCGCCCCCCGGGGTTGATTGACCGCGAGGGACCGTCCCGCTACCTTCCCGCGCCCACATGACATTCTACGAGGCCGCACTCCGGGTCCTGGAGGCTGCCGGCCAGCCGCTCACCTCGGTCGACATCACCGAGCGGTCGATTGCCCAGGGCCTCCTCAGCCACGTCGGGAAGACGCCGGAACAGACGATGCTCTCCCGTCTGGCGGCGATGGCCCGCCGCGCCCGCGACCGGCAGGTCACCGTCACCGCCCCCGACACCTTCGCCCTCACCGCCTGGGGGCTGCCCGAGGACGCCGCCGCGCTGGAGGCGATGTCCGCTCCCTACGAGCATCCGGAGGAGGGGCTGCCCCCGCTTCGCCCGGTCGAGCGCCACCCGGAGCCGCGGAACGAGAACGTGCGTGGCGTCGGCCGGCAGGAGCGCCGGCGCCGGCACGAGGAGGAGGAGCGGGGGAAGAAGCGCAAGTACCCGCCCATCCCCGAGGTCGCCTTCGAGCTGCTCGGCGAGGCCGACGCGCCGCTGGCGCCCTCCGAGGTGCTGCGGCTGGCGCGGGAACGGCAGCTCGCCTCGGACGAGCTGCAGCCTGCGACGCTGCTCGGCAGCCTCGCCGAGGAGAACCAGCGGCGCATCGACGCCGGCCGCCGTCCCAACTTCGCCCTGGACCCCACCGGCGCGGTGATGCTCGAGCGCGACGACGCGCCGGTCGCCGAGGTCCAGGCCGCCTTCGCCCGGGCGCTCGACCTGCCGTTCGCCGACGGCCGGATCACCTTCCGCCACGCCCAGCCGTCCGCCCCCGAGCCCCTGGCGGATGACGGACTGGTCCATGCGGCCAAGAGCGCGGTCAAGGAGGCCCGCCGGGCGACGGCCCGGGCGCTCCGCGCGCACCTGGCCTCGCTCGAGCCGGGAACCCTGGAGAAGGCCTGCGTGAAGATGCTGCACGCGCTCCACTTCCGGGAGATCAAGATCGCCAAGCGCAGCAACCACGGCCCGCTCTTCACCGCGCGGCGCAAGGACGGGAGCCTGGAGCTGCGCTGGGCCATTCGCATCCACCGCGGCCACGGCGGGGTGGACCGCCGCACCATCCTGGACTGCCGCCGAGATGTCGGAGCCCAGTCGGCGCACAGCGCGCTCCTCATCGCCACCGGCGACCTCCGGAGTGACGCGCGGTCGGAGGCCCTCTCGGGAGCGCCGGTGCACGTCTGGGCAGCAGAGGGGCTCGCCGAGAAGTTCCTCGAGTCCCACAGCGGCGTCCGGGTGGTGTCGCTGGAGCTGTTCGAGCTGGACCCCTCCTTCTTCGAGGAGGCCGCCCGCGGCGCCGAGGAGTCACGCCGCCGCCGGGAGGAGCGCCACCGCGAGCGCGAGGAGCGCGACGAGCGGCCCCGGCGCCCGGAACCGGACGAGCCCGCCGCCGCGGAGGAGGCCGCTGCTGCCGAGGACGAGGCGGGCGGCGAGGACGAGGGTGACGAGGAGGCACCGGAGGAGACCGGGCCCGAGGGCGCCGCGGCCGCAGGCGCCGAGGGTGCTCCGGGGGCCGCCGGCGAACCGGGCGGTGGGGAGCGGAAGCGTCGCCGGCGCCGTCGCCGGGGTCGGCGGGGCCGCGGTCGCGAGGGCGCCCCGGGAGCGCCCGGAACGGCCGAGCCGGCGGCAGGTGCAGCGGCCCCTGGTGGGGCGCCCGGGGGGGAGGAAGGGCCCGCAGCGGCCCCGGAGCCCACCTCGGAGCCACCGCCCGCGGGCGGGCACTCCTCGGCCCCCGAGCAGGGATGACCCGGCGGCAGCAGCGGACGGCGCAGCCGTGCCGTCGCCCCGGTTGTTAGACTTCCGCGCGTGCTGAGGACGGCCTCCGTCGCCGCTGGGCTGGTGCTGCTTGCCGGGTGCAAGCCGCCACCGCACCCGGTCGAGCGGGTCGAGGTCGTGGCCGCCTCGCTCGCCGAGGCGCAGGTCCTCGCGCTCACCCCGTCGCAGGCCCAGACCGAGCTGTCGACCCGGCTGGTGCCGGACAGGGGCTTCAAGCTGCTCGCTGCCGGCACCCGCGGCGTCGAGGGGGCG
>Ga0335084_10004237_pt1 | contig 14123 bp, 10 predicted proteins | sample Lox_Sample_44_FD_206721 | JGI IMG/M metagenome (GOLD analysis project Ga0335084, IMG submission 206721) | Soil microbial communities from Loxahatchee National Wildlife Refuge, Florida, United States - Lox_Sample_4.4 | ecosystem: Environmental > Terrestrial > Soil > Wetlands | place: USA...
TAAGAACATGCGCAGCAAAGCTTTCTCGTACACGATCATCCTGGCACTCATTGGCACGCTGAGCCTGACGGGATGCAATGCGTTCAAGAAGAAGTCGCCCTCCGGCGGCGCGGGGACTGAAGGTGGTGTTCCGCCGCTGCCACAAGGTACAGACATTGCAGGAGGATCGCGTCCGATCGTCACTGGCGAGTTGCCGCATGGGCAATTTGTCCCGGTCTATTTCGATTTCGACAGCGCGAAGATTCGCCCGAGCGAGATGTCGAAGCTGGAGTCGGTGGCGGCCGCGATGAAGGGCAACGACAAGAAGCTCGTCATCGAAGGCTATTGCGATGAGCGCGGCACGGCGGAGTACAACCGCGCGCTGGGCGAACGTCGCGCGCAGGCGGCCCGCGAAGAGTTGGTGCACATGGGAATCGACGCCGGCAGAATCTCGACGATCAGTTACGGCAAGGATCGGCCGGCTGACCCCGGCCATGACGAGTCGGCGTGGGCGAAAAATCGACGCGACGAGTTTGTCCTCGTTGCTGAATAGTCCGCCCGTCGCCCGCGTTGACAGCGGAGCAGGGGGGGCGTAGACTGGCTGGCGACAAAGGAACCATTATGGACATTGGCTTTCGCGAGATACTGCTGATCCTGCTCATCATCCTGATTCTTTTCGGCGCGAAGCGGATTCCCGAGATGATGAGGGCCATGGGGCAGGGCGTGAAAGAGTTCAAGAAAGCCGCCAAGGACATCCAGTCCGACGACGAGGCGGATTCTTCCGCCAAGCCAGCAGCCCCTTCGAAGAACGAGCCCGGTAAACCAGCCTGAGTCTCGCTCTTCCGCGCGTCGTGTGAGAGGATGCGGTCATGAGTGACTCACACGAGCCTGAACTGTCCCCCCCCGGCCAACAGGAGGAAGAGTCTTCGGGCTCGGTGCTCAAACCGTTTCTCGAGCATCTCGAAGATTTGCGGTGGATGCTCATCAAAATGATCGCGGCGCTGGGCATCGCGATGTTGCTGTCGTTCGTCTACGCGCGCGAGCTTCTCACCATTATCATCTGGCCGTTGCGGCGCATCGCGGAAAAACCCGAGGAGTTTCTGTACACGCTCGAAGTCACCGGCGGTTTCACGCTGGCGATGAAACTGGCGATGTATGCCGGGGTTGTGCTGGCGTGTCCGTTCCTGTTGTACTTTCTTGCGGAATTCATCCTGCCGGCGCTGACACCTAAAGAGAAATCGCTGATGATGCCGGTGTTTGCATCGGGCGTGGGATTGTTCGCGGCGGGGGTCGCGCTGGGATACTTTGTTGTCATTCCCGCAGGACTGCGATTCTTTCTCGAGTACAACAAATACCTGAACATCAGCTCGCGTTGGACGATTGACAACTACGTCTCGTTCGTCTCGCACATGTGTCTGGCGTTCGGCATCTGCTTCGAGCTGCCGTTGGTCGTTTTGGCGCTGGCGAAGCTCGGCATCGTCTCGGCCAGGTTCCTCCGCGAGAGACGGCCTTACGTGATCGTGCTCATTTTCATCATCGCTGCGGTCATCACCCCGACGACCGACATGGTCAACCAGACGCTGCTTGCCCTTCCGATGTGTCTGCTTTACGAAGCCTGCATCTGGATCGCGTGGTGGATGGAACGCAAGGCTCAACGCAAACGCGCGGATTAGTCGTACTTCTTGTGGAACTTGACCTTCGACTCGTCAGTCTCTTGCGGTTCGGTTTTTGCTGGCTCTTCTTTGGGTTCGGTCTTCGGCTTCTCAACCGCGGGTGCCTTTGATTCTTCGACGAACATCAGCCGCAAGTCGGTGAGGGTCGCTTGAAGAACTTTCGATTCATCGGAATTGAGGTTGCCCTGGGTCTTGCGTTCGAGCATTTCGAGTGTGTCGATGAACAACCGGGCGGCGGGCAGGTTCTTTTCGGCTTTGCTGGTCATCGGGTTGACGAGCTTGCCGAGCGAGATCATCGCCTGCTGACCGAACAGCGCGACCACGTCGAGGAACCGCAACGTGTCTTCGCGTGAGCCAAGTGTGTCTTTTTGCACTTCTGCCATGTCAATCTGTCTTTACCAAAGGCCGGACGATCGCGACCGCGCTCGGTTTGTCCGCCAGGTACGTCTGCGCGACACGCTTGATGTCCTCGGCAGTCACCGCGCGGTATTTCTCGTCCATCGTCCGGTAGAAATCATAGCCAAGCCCGTACAATTCGTCGAGGCCAACCATCAGGCTTAGGTCGGCGTCGTCCTGCAACTTCACCTTGCGTTGGCCGATGAGACCGTTTTTCGCGCGCTCCAGTTCCTCCGCGCTCAGGCCGTCGCGCGTGAGCTTCTTCAGTTCCGCGTCGATTTCCTTCTCGCACATCTCGACCTTCTGTGGTGTCGTGCCGACGTAAAACGCAAAGAAGCCGGGAGCGAGTCCGAGCAGTTGGTAGGCGCCGACGTAGTAGCACAGGCCGAGTTCATCGCGGAGCCGCAGGAACAGCCGCGAGCCTTGTCCCGTGTAAGCCTCACCGAGCACTTCCATCGCGAACCGGTCCTTGTTGAAAACGTCAGTGCCGCTGAATCCGATGAGCAACACGGCCTGCTCTTTCTGCTTGTTCTGTTCCTTGCGAGTGTCAGCGGCCAGCCGCTCCGTGACGGATGTGGGGAACTCCACCTTCTCTGACTTCATCGCGCCGAATTTGGCCTGGACCTTCTTGTGCACCTCTTCCGCGTTCACGTTGCCGAAGACGGTCAGCACGATGTTGTTCGGCGCGACGAACCGGCGGTGAAACTCAGCGAGGTCAGCCCGGGTCAGTTTCGAGACGGTCTCGGGATTGCCCAGCACGTTGAACCGGTACGGGTGACGCGTGTACAATTCCTCGCGCAACAGTTGTTGACCGGCCCGGAGGATCTGGTCCTGTTCGGATTTGATCTCCGCAAGCTGCACGGCCCGCTCGCGCGTCAGCTTGTCCTCGGGGAAGGTCGGGTTCTGCAACACGTCTGCGACCAGATCAAGCGCCAAGTCGAAGTCCTCGTCCATCACACGCGCGTTGACGCCGAAACTGTTGTTGCCCGCAATCGCGCCGATATCGCCGCCGACCGACTCGATGGTGTCGGCGATCTGTTCGGCGGTGCGAGTCTTCGTGCCCTTCAACAGCATCCGTGAGGTCAGTTTCGTGATGCCGTTGTTCGCGTCAGTCTCGGCGAGAACGCCGCCTTTCATCAACGCGTGGATGTACACGAACGGCAACTTCGGGTTTTCGCGCACGAGCAAGCGAAGCCCGTTGGGCAGTTCGAACTTCTGAACCTGAATGCCTGCGCTCGGGGGCGCGGCAGTTCCCTTGGCGGACGCCGTGCCGACCGGATCGAGGGAGGCAATGGTGAGATTGTTGTCGGTGAGGTACTGCCGAGCGACACGCTGCAAATCCTGGGGTGTCACCTTGCGAATGTTGTCGAGGTACACGTCGGAATAATCCGGATCTCCGACCGAGATTTCGTTCTGGCCAATGTCCGACGCCTGACCGGCCATGGTTTTAAGGCTGTCGAAGTGATTGCTGATCGAGATCTTGACCGCTTTGCGACATTCCGCATCGGTGATTGGTTGATCGACAAGCTTGTTGACCTCGTCGCGTATGGCTGCAACCGCCTGGTCGCGCTTGTTGCCATCGGCGAGGGCGCTGACCTCAAACAGCCCGGGGTAACGCGGAGTGATGCTGCTAGCGCTGATGGAATGAACGAGGCCAAGTTTCTGTTGAACCTCGCGATACAGCCGCGAACTGTTTCCTTCGCCGAGAATGATTGCGAGGACGTCGAGCGCGGGCGCGTCGGGATGAGTGACGGCTGGGATGTGCCACGCGAGGTGGATATGCGAAAGATTGACCGGCGCTTCCTCGTGCTGTTGGCGCGTGCTGACTTGCGGCGGTTCCGTCGGGATGGTTGCGGGCTCGATTGCGCCCATCTTGAAATCCTTCGTCAACTCTCGCAATCGAGCTACGACGTCGTCGGCGTTGACGTCGCCAACTACCACGAACACGAGATTGTTCGGCACGTACATTCGCTTGTAGTAGGCGACCACATCGTCACGAGTGATTCGATTGTAGATGTCGGGATAACCGATGACGGGGAACCGATACGGGTGCGTCGTATACGCCGACGACCACAGCAAGCGGCTGGAACGCCGCGCGGGGTCGTCGACGTTCATCGCCATCTCGCGCAAGATGACCTGTTTTTCCTTGAGCAACTCCGCTTCGGGAATGGTCGCGTGCTGCATGCAATCAGCCAGGATATCGACCGCCGTGTGCCAGTTCTCGGACGGGATGTTGATGTAAAAAACGGTTTGCTCGAAAGAGGTATAGGCGTTGATGTAACCGCCTTCGTTTTCGATTTCCTTGGCGATGGCCGCAACTCCGCGCGTGGCTGTGCCCTTGAACAGCATGTGTTCCAGCACGTGCGAAATGCCCGCCCCCGTCCAGGGGCCTTCGGTGATGCTGCCCGCGCGACACCATGCCTGGGCGGTGACGACCGGCGCGCTGCGGTCTTCGCGAACGAGGATTGTCAGCCCGTTATCTAGAACCACCTTACGCACAGGCGGCGTATGGGCGGTCTCGGTGGTTGCCATCGAAACGTTTGTTGTGAGGATCGCGGTCGCAAACAAGCCACACGCGACATGATTGAATCGCATCTTGTGTCAGACAATCAATTGGAGCCGCTGTTCAACTTGTGCGAGCCGGAACTGCGCGCCTGTTCGCGCCCGTGCTCGGCGTGGGCGGCAGCGCGAACGTGCGCCGGGCGGCGGTGCGCGCGCGGCGCGGGCAGGTAGGGCTTCACGAACGCGTCTTCGAAATCGAAGCCGCCCTTGAAATCCTCACGGCTGTCCTGCTCGGTTTTGCCCAGAACATTCTTCTCGACGAGGTTGAACACGATCTCGCCGAAGTCGGCGCACTGATGGACGCCCCAGTAATCCAACACGGACTTGGCCATCGGCCCGAATTGGTCGAGGGTGTACCGGCGCAAGCCTTCGAGCAATTCCTGTCCCGACACGTGCCGGTGCAGGGGATCGGTGTGCGTCTGCTTCTTGAGCATCTTCAACGTGAAGTCCAACCCTTCCCGCACGAAATAGTAGGAATCACGATCGTACCGGGAATCTTTCTTGAGGATATCTTCAACCGCTTCTGTGAAGTTCTGTTTGTGCATACTATCGGTCCCTCGTCTCCATGCTGATGGCAGGCGTCGCCTCCGGTCGATGCGCCCGCCACATTCTTACCGCCGTCCCGAGCAGGATGGCCCCAACCACAAACGCCACAACCAACTGCTCGTCTCGTGTTAGCTTGAACATTTACCGCCCAACCCTATGCCCACGCTCAAACTATAGCGGACTTTCTCGCCGCCACAACTAGAATTTCACACCCACTCGCGCTTTCGCCGTTGCGCCACACGATCATGATACATCGCCAGAACATCACGACGGCTCACTACGCCGACCACGCGCCCCGATCCCTCGCGATCCACGACGGCGAGTTCACCGTGCATCGTCTGCCGAAACTTCTGCAAGACCGACGCGAGGTTCTCGTCGAGGTACGCGGTTTCGAAAGTCGGCGCCAACAAATCTTGCGCCACGACCGCACGTGGAGGCAGACCGCGCTCCGTGAAGAACAGGCGAATATCATCGAAGAAAATAACGCCGCGCAAAACGCCGTCCGCGTCGACAACGGGAAACGCTTGTTGCTTGCTGCCCGACACCCCCTCCAAAATCTCCGCCAGCGGCGAGTTAGGATGAAACGTCGTTAACGGTCTGTCCTTTGGCAGAATGTCTTTCACCCGGATGCCCTCCAATACGTCGACGACATACTCGCCTTCGTGCGCGGGCGAATCGATCCGCGCGTCGACCTGTTTCTCATAGATCGAAATTCTGCGGGGCGTCAACAGGTAAGCCGCGCCCGTGGTCAACATCAGCGGAACCAGCAAGCCGTAGCCGACAGCCATTTCCGACACCATGATCAACGTGGCCACTGGCGCCTTGGAGACACCGGCAAAAAACCCGGCCATTCCCACCAACGCAAACGCCGCCGGTTGTGTCGCCACGCCCGGCATCCAGTGGTGAAACACCAGACCCATCGTGGACCCGAGGCAGGCGCCGATAACCATCGAAGGCGCGAACACGCCGCCACTGCCCCCCGAACCGATGGTGAATCCGGTCGCCAGAATTTTGACGCCCGCGATGGCGAGGGCCAGCTTCAACGGCAGCGAACCGTCAATGGCCAATTGCGCCCAGCCGTAGCCCATTCCCAACACTTGAGGCAGAAAGAAGCCCATCGCACCGACCACTACGCCGCCGAGCGCGGGCTTGATGTGGTTGGGCAGGGGCAGCTTGCGGAACAATCGATCGCGCACGCCGTAAAAGACCTTCACATACACGATACCGGCGGCGGCGCAAATCATTCCCAGCAACAGGTACAACACCAATTCCATTGGATGATTGAAATTGAGCGAGGGTACGGAGAAGATCGCGCCCCATTTGCGATTGACGGCACAATAGATCGAATACGCCACGATCGAAGCGACGAACGTCGGCACCAGACCGGATGACTCGAATTCGACATCCCGGTACAGAACTTCCGTCACAAAAAACGCGCCGCCCAGCGGCGCCCGGAAAATCGCTCCCAGTCCCGCGCCCGCACCCGCCAGCATGAGCAATCGCCGTTCGCGGTCGGTGGCTTTCAGCCATCGCGCCAACGCGGAGCCGAAGCCCGCTCCGATTTGCGCGATTGGTCCTTCGCGTCCGGCCGAACCGCCGCTGCCAATCGTGAGAGCCGACGCGACCGTTTTCACCAGCGGCACGTGGCCGCGAATGATCCCGCGTTTCCGATGGAACGCATCCACCACCGCATCGGTGCCGTGGCCCTCTGTCTCAGGCGCGAACGTATAGACGAGTAGGCCGGACAGCAGTCCGCCAATCACCGGCACGATCAGCAACCCCCACCGGCGCAGTGGTTCGGTGACGATGACCACACCTTCGGCTCCGGGCTGTGGCAACGTGTACCCGCACCAGCGCACCATGAACACATTGTCGGTCCAGGTCAGCAGCAGATTGAAAAAGACTGCGCCGAAGCCGGCCACGATGCCGACCAGCACGCTCAGCAGCACCAGCCGGCCCAAAAGACCGGCTCGCAACATCTGCCACAGTTTTGATTGGGTTTTCGCCATGCGAAAACGTCGCATTATACGAGACGATCGTGATAAGTGGCGATCACATTGCGCCGGCTGAGCACGCCGACTACGGAACGCGATCCCTTTTTCTCGACCACGGGAAGTTCCTCCAGTCGCGTGGTGCGAAATTTCCGCAACGCCGAGGCCAGATCTTCCTCAGGACTGACGACATCGTAGGTGGGGGCCAACAGATCCTGCGCAATCACGGCCGGCACCTCGTGCACGGTGAAAAAGATGCGCACGTCGTGGAAGTCAATCACCCCACACAACTTCTCATCGTCGTCGAGCACCGGGAAAACCTGTTGCTTGGTGGACGCCAGCTCCTGCAAAATGTCGCGCAATGGCGTGTCGCGATGGAACATGACCGGCTTCGTGGAGGGGGGCATGGCCTGATTTACCGCGATGCGTTCCAGGGCGGCGTTGACGAATTCGCCTTCGTGCGCGGGAGAGTCCACGCGCGCGTTGACTTGACTGGCGTACATCGAAATCCGCCGCGGACTCAGCACGTAGGCGATGGCGGTGGCCAACATCAGCGGCACCAACAGCCCGTAGCCGGTCGTCATTTCCGAAACCATGATCAACGCGGCCAGTGGCGTCTTCGCCACGCCCGCGAGAAACCCGGCCATGCCCACCAGCGCGAACGCTTGCAGGTTCGGTGAGATGCCCGGCATCAAACGCTGCAACACGATTCCCAGCGCCGAGCCCAACAGTCCGCCCACAACCACCGCCGGCGCAAACGTGCCGCCGCTGCCGCCGGAGCCGACGGTCAGCGATGTCGCCAGGATTTTCACGAACGCCACCACGACGATCAACCACAAGGCAAGCCCGCCGTCCATGGCCAATTGCACCCAGCCGTAGCCTTGCCCGAGAACCTGCGGCAGGAAATATCCGATTGTGCCGACCGCCAGACCGCCGATGGCCGGTTTGACATACGTCGGTACGCGCAGTTTGTGGAAGACTTTTTCCTCGATGCCGTACAACGATTTCACGTAGAGAATGCCGACCAGCGCGCAGGCGACACCCAACGCCAGATAAACCGGCAACTCGGCCACGTGATTGAATTTCAACCGCGGAACGACAAACACCGCGCCCCAGAAGCCGCGCAGCCCGCAATAAACGGAATAGGAAACAATCGAAGCCACAAAGGACGGCACCAGCGCCGGCGACTCGAAATCGATGTCCCGGTACAACATTTCCACCGCGAACAAGGCGCCGCCAAGTGGCGCACGAAAGATCGCGCCCAGTCCCGCGCCGGCGCCGGCCACCAGCAACATCCGTCGTTCGCGCGCGCTGGAATTGAAAAAACCTGCGACAGCCGATCCAAACCCGGCTCCGACTTGGGTGATCGGCCCCTCGCGACCGGCCGAGCCGCCCGTCCCCAGTGTAAACGCGGTGGCCAGCGTCTTGACGAAGGGAATCCGTTTTCGGACCTCTCCACTCTTGTTGTGGAAGGCGTCGATGACCGAGTCGGTGCCGTGTCCCGCGGCATCCGGGGCGAGCAGATAAACGGTCAACCCGGCCAACAATCCGCCCAAAGCGGGAACCACGAACAGCAGCCAGCGATGTGCCGCCTCTGCCGGTATCACGGCTGTGGCTTCCCCCGACGGAGTCGGCATCTCGTAGCCGACGATTTTTCCCAAGAACAGATCCGTAGCGGCGTTGATGACGTAATTGAAGCCCACCGACCCGAGCCCGACGACGACGCCGACCAGAACGCTGAGCAAGATCAGTCGGGTCAGATAATGTCTGCGCAACGCATTGAGGGTTTCTGTCAGCAGCTTGATCATAAAGCCGACCCTGAATCGGTGTCAGCCAGCCACGATGTTCACCAGCTTCCCAGGTACGACGATCACCTTCTTGATCTGCTTGCCCGCCAGTGACTGCTTCACGCGGTCGTTGGCGAGCGCGAGGTTCTCCAATTCCGCCTGTGACGCGTCAGCCGCCGCGTCCACGCGATCCCGCAGCTTACCGTTGACCTGAAGCACAATCGTGACGGTCTCTTCCTTGAGCAACTCGTTGTCGTGCTTCGGCCACGGCTCGTAGGCAAGCGATTGTTTGTGGCCGAGTTTCTCCCAAAGTTCTTCCGCCAGATGCGGCGCGTACGGCGCGAGCACCAGCACAAATGGTTCGAGTAGCTTGCGCGGTCGGGCGTCTTGCGCCGTCACTTCATTGACGAAGATCATCATCTGCGCGATCGCGGTGTTGAAATTCAGCGACTCGGTGTCGTTGCCGACTTTCTTGATTGTCTGATGCAAGACCTTCAGCAACTTCGTGTCGGGTTCGCTGTCGTCGACGATGAGCTTGCCATCCTCGTCGCAGAACAATCGCCACACACGACCGAGAAAACGATAGACGCCTTCCGCGCCGCGCGTGCTCCAAGGCTTCACCATGTCCAACGGTCCCATGAACATTTCGAACACGCGCAACGTTTCGGCGCCGAATTCCTTCACCGGCACATCCACAGGAATGACATTGCCGCGCGATTTACTCATCTTCTGGCTGTCTTCGCCGAGGATCATCCCTTGGTTGACGAGTCTCATGAATGGCTCCGGCGTCGAGACATGGCCGAGGTCGAACAACACCTTGTGCCAGAAGCGCGAGTAGAGCAGGTGCAACACTGCGTGTTCTGCACCGCCGACGTACAGATCGACCGGCATCCAGTACTTCTCTTTGTCCCTCGCGACGGATGCCCGGTCGTTGGTTGGATCAATGTAGCGCAGGTAATACCAGCACGAGCCCGCCCACTGCGGCATCGTGTTCGTCTCGCGTTTCGCCGGCCCGCCGCACTGCGGACATTTCGTATTGACCCAATCCGTCGCCTTCGCCAACGGCGGCTCGGCGCTGCCGGTCGGCGTGTAATCTTTCATCTCGGGCAGACGCAACGGCAATTCACTTTCGGGCACCGGCACCGTTCCGTGCTTCTCGCAATGCACAATCGGAATCGGCTCGCCCCAGTAGCGTTGCCGCGAGAACAACCAGTCACGCAACTTGTAATTCACCGTGGCTTTGCCGAGGCGCTTTTCTTCGAGCCATGTAGTGATCCTCTTTTTCGCTTCAGGCGTGGCAAGGCCGTTGATGATACACGAGTTGACCGAGACGCCGTCGCCAACGAACCCCTCGGGCTCGGTGCCAGCAGGTGGCTGCACGACAACTCGCACAGGCAGGTTGAACTTCCGGGCGAACTCCAAGTCCCGCGTGTCGTGGGCCGGTACGGCCATGATCGCGCCGGTGCCGTAGCCCATCATCACGTAATCGGCGACCCAGATCGGAATCTTCTCGTTGTTGACCGGATTGATTGCGTAGCCTCCGGTGAAGACGCCCGTCTTCTCCTTCTCCAACGCCGCGCGCTCCAGCTCGCTCTTGCGAGCGGCTTCGGCGCGATAGGCTTCGACGGCCTTTCGGAGTTCCGGAGTTGTGACTTTGTCCACGAGCGAATGTTCCGGCGCAAGCACCATGTAAGTCGCGCCGAACAATGTGTCAGGGCGCGTGGTGAACACGCGGATCGTCTCGCCGCTCTCGGTCTTGAAATCGACCTCGGCGCCCTCGCTGCGCCCGATCCAGTTGCGCTGCATTTCCTTGATGGATTCGGGCCAATCAACCAGCTCCAGGTCGTCGAGCAACCGCTCGGCGTAAGCCGTGATTTTGAGAATCCACTGGCGAAGCGGACGACGGTAAACATCCTTGTGGCCCTTTTCCCTGCACGTGCCATCGGCGTTGACTTCTTCGTTGGCAAGCACACTCCTGCAACCGTCGCACCACCACACGGGGATTTCCGCCTCGTAGGCTAGACCCTTATTGTAGAGTTGGAGAAAAATCCATTGCGTCCACTTGAAGTAATTCGGGTCGGTCGTGTCCACCTCCCGGTCCCAGTCGTAGCTGAACCCGAGCATCTGAATCTGTCGACGAAACGTGTCCACGTTTTCCTTCGTCGTGACGGCGGGATGCGTGCCCGTTTTGATGGCGTACTGCTCGGCGGGAAGCCCGAACGCGTCCCAGCCCATCGGGTGCAACACGTTGAAGCCGCGCATCCGCTGGAACCGGCAATAGATGTCGGTCGCCGTGTAGCCTTCGGGGTGTCCGACGTGCAATCCCGCGCCGCTCGGGTAGGGGAACATGTCGAGCACGTAGAGTTTCTTCTTCGACGAATCTTCGCGCGCGGCAAACGTCTTGTGCTCGGCCCAGTACCGCTGCCACTTCGGCTCGATCTTATTGAACGGATACTTTTTGCGGACTTCAGGCATTGGATTCGGGGCGGACTATATCGGCAGACAGAAATGCTGACAAGCGTTATGGACTGCGCGGATCGCGGCCTTCGTCGGCGTCGATGAAATCGAACATCGTCTGGATATCGGTGCGGCCGGTCAATCCGCTCTCCTTAAGTCGTTGGGCCAGTCGCCCGCTGGATTCATCGCGCCAGCCCCGCTTGGTCATGAACCCATTCCAGATTTCAATCTCCTCGTCACTGGGCTTGCGTCCCTGCTCAAAGCACCACTGCAAAACGTCGGCGTCCTCGCCGCCGAGTTTGACGCGCGTGACCACGTCCTCGTATTTGACGTGTAGAAAACTGCAACAGCGTCCATCAAAACCCGTGCCGAGATTGTCATGATACTCGGAAGGCAGGGCGCCTTTCGCATGCAGCCGAATCTTGTCGAGCATCCGACCGAAGTAAACGATGCCACCGAGTTTGTCGTAACAACTTCGTAGACCTTCGACCTTCATGCTCGTGGATTGTAACCTACCAACTGTGTTCCTGCCACTTTTGTCTTGTCTCCGTCGTCAGCAGCGCTACACTAACGGCCATTGGTGGCAGAGTTTGGTCTCGGATAATTGAAATCTTCGATGGAGGGTCGCACCATGCAGATTGATCAAGACAAACTCGACAAGTTCATGAATCAGGTTCTCGGGGAACTTGGAGCGGGGATGAACGCGGCTTTGGTTTTGATTGGAGACCGTCTGGGTCTGTACAAGGCCATGGCTGGCGCCGGTCCGATGACTCCGGCCCAACTGGCTGCAAAGACCTCCACGGACGAGCGGTACGTGAAGGAGTGGTTGTCCGCACAGGCGGCGGGAGGGTTCGTCACGTACGATGCCGCCAGCAAGACGTTCACGTTGCCTAGCGAACAGGCTTTCGCTCTCGCTGTGGAAGACAGTCCGGCGTACCTGCCGGGGGCCTTCCAGATCATCAACTCCGTGATTAAAGACGTTCCAAAACTTGTCGAAGCCTTCCGCTCAGGAGAAGGCGTAGGCTGGGATGAACATGACGCGGCCTTGTTCGAGGGAACCGAGCGATTCTTCCGACCCAACTACGCCGCCCATTTGGTGTCCGATTGGATTCCGTCGCTCGATGGCGTCGCAGCGAAGCTCAAAACAGGCGCCCGAGTGGCCGACGTCGGGTGCGGCCACGGCGCCTCAACGGTCCTGATGGCGCAAGCGTTTCCCAACTCAAAGTTCGTTGGCTTCGATTACCACGGGCCTTCGATCGGCTGGGCACGGCGTTCGGCCGCGAGGACTGGAACCAAGAACGCGAGCTTCGAGGTCGCAACCGCCAAGGATTTCCATGGTGCCAAGTACGATTTTGTGACGTTCTTCGATTGTCTGCATGACATGGGCGACCCGGTCGGGGCGGCGCAACATGTCCACGAGATGCTCGCGCCGGGCGGCACTTGGATGATCGTTGAGCCGTTCGCCGGCGATCGCTTGGAAGAAAATCTCAATCCGATCGGCAGAATGTTCTATTCGGCATCCACGACGATCTGCACGCCGGCGTCTCGCGCGCAGGAAGTGGCTCTCTGCCTCGGAGCGCAAGCTGGAGAGAAGCGGATACGCGACGTGACCACTCAGGCCGGCTTCACCCGGTTCCGCCGAGCGACCCAAACGCCGTTCAACCTCGTCTTCGAGGCCCGTCCGTAATCAACGCACAAACGTCGCCCGGCGCGAATCAAGCCGCCTGATGTGTGCGTCGGCGAATTGTCACCAACATCATCTGCAGCGCGACGGCCAACACCAGCGCCCACGCGCAGAAAAAGTACGGCGCGCGCAGGGAGTGACCATCGCCGACCCAACCCGCGCAGAGCGGCCCGAAGAACATTCCGCTGCCGACGATCGCCTCGTGAAACCCACTGCCTTTACCCTTCTCGCTGATTTCCTCCAACGTGAAGAAGATGCTCGCCTGATACGTGTAGCCTGACACCGCCCCACAAATAATGAACGCCAGCGCGAACATCCACGTCACGTTGGCGACACCGATCCACAAGATGCCGGCCACACAAGCCGCTTGGGCCACCCACAACGGCCACAGTCGCGTCCGCCAAAACGCCAGAAGTTGCAGCGCCACAAACGCCGCCAGCGCCGCGCCGCGGCCCAGCGCGTTCAAACCGCTGTGAACTTCGGGGCTGATTCCCAGCATCGTAGCCAGTTGCGGGAACAGCGCGCCGACCCCGCCCGTGGCGAAATTGATCGCGAAATTTGCCATCCACGCCGTCTTACGGAACCCGCGACCTTTGGGCACATGCGGTTCTAGGTAGGGACGGACCGCCGTGCCATCCGATAATTGCGGCTCGCCCGGCGGTCGAGCCCTACCAGCGCGCGTGGGCACCAACAGCAACGCCACAATCAACACGATTGCCGCCGCTGAAATGTAAAAGGGCAATCGCGTGCCGTGCTGAAACAATGCGCCCGTGTACGCGAAGCCGAGAAGCAGACCGAGATTCCACGCCACGCTGAATTTCGTCAGTCGCTCAGCCAGTTTGGCGCCGCTCAATCCTTCGCCCAGCCAGGCGATGATGGCCGGCCAGAAACCCGATAGACCGACGCCGAACAGCGCGCTCACCACGAGCAGCCACGCCACGTTTGTCGTCAACGCGCACACGACCGACATCGCCGCCGCGACGACGCAACCACTCACCGCCATACGACGACGCCCGACGCGATCAGACACGCGTCCGGTCATCAACGC
>Ga0335084_10004238_pt1 | contig 14121 bp, 13 predicted proteins | sample Lox_Sample_44_FD_206721 | JGI IMG/M metagenome (GOLD analysis project Ga0335084, IMG submission 206721) | Soil microbial communities from Loxahatchee National Wildlife Refuge, Florida, United States - Lox_Sample_4.4 | ecosystem: Environmental > Terrestrial > Soil > Wetlands | place: USA...
GAGGAGTACATCGGCAGCGGTCCGTACGTCTTCAAGCGCGACGAGTTCAAGCCGGGCGACAAGGCCGTCTACGTCAAGTTCGCCAAGTACGTGCCGCGCAAGGAGGCGCCCTCCGGCACCGCCGGCGGCAAGCACGCCTACATCGAGCGGGTGGAGTGGAACCTCGCGCTGCGCGACGCGCAGGCGCAGGTGAACGCGCTCGCGAAGGGCGAGGTCGACATCATCGAGCGCCCGGCGTTCGAGAGCTACGAGCAGCTGAAGAAGGCCGACGGCGTCGTGCTCGTCAACAAGGATCCGCTCGGCTTCCAGTACATGGGCCGCTTCAATCACCTGCAGCCGCCGTTCAACAACCAGAAGGTGCGCCAGGCTGCGCTCGCCGCGATGACGCAGGAGCCGTTCCTGCGCGCGCAGGTCGGCGTGAAGGAGTTCTATCGCAGCTGTCCGTCGATGTTCACCTGCGGCACGCCGTATGGCAGCGCGAAGGGCAGCGACATCCAGTCGAAGTCCAGCATGAAGAAGGCGCAGGAGCTGCTGAAGGCTTCGGGGTACGACGGCACGCCGATCGTCATCCTCAAACCGACCGACCTCGCCTCGATCCAGAAGCTCCCCGACGTCGCGGCGCAGCTCCTCCGGCAGGCCGGTTTCAAGGTCGACCTGCAGGCGATGGACTGGAACACGGTCGTGACCCGGCGCGCGAAGAAGGATCCGCCCGCGCAGGGCGGCTGGAATATCTTCCTCACCGCGTGGGTCGCGCCCGACATCTGGAACCCGCTGACCAACGCCGCGGTCGGCGCCGACGGCGAGAAGTCGTGGTTCGGCTGGCCGAAGGACGAGGCGATCGAGAAGCTCCGCGACCAGTTCGCGCGCGAGACCGACGAGGCGAAGAAGAAGGCGCTCGCGGAAGCGATCCAGGCGCGCGCGTTCGAGGTGGCGACGCACGCGCCGCTCGGCGAGTACGTGAATCCGCTCGCCGCGCGGAAGAACGTGACCGGCTTCGTGATCGGACCGGGCGACATCTACTGGAACCTCAAGAAGACCGACGCCGCCAGCGCGGACCGCCGCGGGTAAGTCCGGGACGGCCCGCTCATGTGGGCGTTCCTCGCGCGCCGCCTCGCGGCGACCATTCCGGTACTGCTGATCGTCGCAGTGCTGGTGTTCCTGATGCTCCGGCTCACGCCGGGCGACCCGGCCGCGATCCTCGCGGGCGACGCCGCGACCACCGAACAGATCGCAGCCATCCGCGCGAGCCTCGGACTCGATCGGCCGCTGCCGGCGCAGTTCGCGATCTGGTTCGCGAACCTCCTCGCCGGCGACCTCGGCGAGTCGTTCTACTTCCGGATGAAGGTCACCGCGCTCATCGGCCAGCGCCTCGAGCCGACGCTCGCGCTCGCGACGCTCACCATCGTGATCGCGGTCGCCGTCGCGGTGCCGCTCGGGGTCGCCGCCGCGTGGCGGTTCGGCGGCTGGCTCGACCGCGCTTTGATGGGGTTCTCGGTGCTCGGCTTCTCGGTGCCGGTGTTCGTGCTCGCGTACATCCTGATCTACATCGTGTCGCTCAAGCTCGGATGGTTGCCGGTGCAGGGCTATCAGCGGCTCGCGGACGGGCCCGGACCTTTCCTGCGGCATCTCATCCTGCCGGCGATCACGCTCTCGGTCGTGTACATCGCGCTGATCGCGCGCGTCACGCGCGCCTCGGTGCTCGAGGCGCTGGGCGAGGACTACATCCGCACCGCCCGGGCCAAAGGTCTGCCGGAGCTCCGCGTCCTCGTGCGCCACGCGCTTGCCAACGCGGCGGTGCCGATCGCCACCGTGATCGGGATCGGGATCGCGCTCCTGATCGGCGGCGTCGTCGTCACCGAGTCGGTGTACGCGATCCCCGGCCTCGGACGGCTGACGGTGGACGCGGTCCTCGCGCGCGATTTCCCGACGATCCAGGGCGTGATCCTCTTCTTCTCGTTCGCGTACGTGCTCGTGAACCTCGTCGTCGATCTCTCGTACGTGTTCTTCGACCCGCGGATCAGGTATTGATCATGGCTCCTTCTCCAGTTTCGGGGAGCGCGAGGGGGCGTGGCCCCCTCGCCGCCTGACGACCGGCATGGGCGCTTCCGACTACGACGCGCTGTCGGTCGGATCGGCCGCGGTCCGCCGGCAGAACGACGCGTGGCGGCGGTTGCGGGCGAACTGGTCGGTGCGGCTCGGCGGTGCTGCGCTCGCAATCCTCATCTGCGTCGCCCTTGCCGCGCCGTGGTTCGGCACGGTCGACCCGACGCTCTTCGACGCCGCGAGCCGCGATCTCCGCCCGGGTGAGACCGGCGAGATCACGACCCTCGACGGCGAGACCCTCGAGCACACCTTCCTGATGGGCTCGGACTCGTTCGGGCGCGACATCTACAGCCGGGTCGTGTACGGCACGCGGATCTCACTCCTGGTCGGTGTCTTGTCGGCGGCGGTCGCGCTCGTGTTCGGGATCCTGCTCGGCCTGAGCGCGGGCTATCTGCGGCGGCTCGACGGGCCGCTGATGCGCGTGATGGACGGCCTGATGGCGATTCCGGCGATCCTGCTCGCGATCGCGCTGGTCGCGCTGTGGAAGGCGAGTCTGCTCACCGTCATCGTCGCGATCGCGATCCCCGAGATTCCACGCGTGACGCGGCTCGTGCGCTCGCTCGTGCTCACTATCCGCGAGGAACCATACGTCGAGGCGGCGGTCGCGCTCGGCACCTCGACGCCGAAGATCATGTTCGCCCACATCCTGCCGAACACGATCGCCCCGCTGCTCGTGCAGGGCACGTTCATCTGCGCCTCGGCGATCCTGGTCGAGGCGATCCTGTCGTTCCTCGGCGTCGGGTTGCCGCCGGACATCCCGACGTGGGGAAACATCATGGCCGAGGGGCGGGTCCAGTTCATCGCCTATCCGCACAACGTGTTCTTCCCCGGCGTCTTCCTCGCGGTCACGGTGCTCGCGGTGAACATTTTCGGCGACGGCCTGCGCGACACGCTCGACCCGCGCATGGCGCGGCGGCTATGAACGGCCCGGTACTCGAGGTTCGTGACCTCACGATCGCCCTCCCGCCGGGGGCGGATCGGGCCGAGGCCGTGTCGCGTACCTCGTTCGACGTCGGACGCGGCGAGATCCTCTGCCTCGTCGGCGAGTCGGGCTCGGGCAAGTCGGTGATCGCGCAGGGCGTGATGGGCCTGCTGCCGAAGACGCTGCCGGTCACCGGCGGCGCAATCCGGCTCGACGGCGAGGACCTGACGCGCGCGACGCCGGGCCGCCTCCGTCAGCTGCGCGCGACGCGGATGTCGATGATCTTCCAGGAGCCGATGACCGCGCTCAACCCGGTCATGCGCTGCGGCGAGCAGATCGATGAAGTCCTGGTCGAGCACACGACGCTCGACGCCGCGGCGCGGCGCGCGAGGATCCTCGACATCGTCCACGAGGTGCACCTGCCCGATCCCGGGCGGATCGTCGCCTCGTATCCGCACCAGCTGTCCGGCGGCCAGCGCCAGCGGATCATGATCGCGATGGCGCTCGTGCTCGAGCCGGCGCTCCTGATCGCCGACGAGCCGACCACCGCCCTCGACGTCACCACCCAGGCGCAGATCCTGAAGCTCGTCGCCGAGCTGCAGGCGCGGCACGGCACCGGCGTGCTGTTCATCACGCACGACTTCGGCGTTGTGGCGGAGATCGCGCACCGGGTGGCGGTGCTGCGCCAGGGCGAGCTCGTGGAGCTCGGACCGCGCGCTGCGGTGTTGCAGCGCCCGCAGCACGAGTACACGCGGATGCTGATCGCATCGGTCCCCGGGATGGCGCCGCACGAGCGTCCCGTCGACGCGGATGCGCCGGTGATCCTCGCGACGCGCGCGCTGTCGAAGACTTACGCCGCCGGCGGATGGTTCCGCAAGCGCGGTGCGGTCGCCGCGGTGGAGGACGTCTCGCTGGAAGTGCGGCGGGGCCAGACGCTAGGGGTCGTCGGCGAGTCGGGGTCGGGCAAGTCGACCGTCGCACGCTGCATCGTGCGCCTCGTCGACCCGAGCGCCGGTGAAATCCTGATCGACGGCGAGGACATCGCCGCGCGCCCGGCCCGCGCGCTGCGCGAGTTCCGCCAGCGGGTGCAGATCGTGTTCCAGGACCCCTACCGCTCGCTCAACCCACGCCGGCGGGTCGGCGAAGCGGTGATCGAAGGCCCGCTCAACTTCGGCGTGCCGCGCAGCGAGGCGCTCGCGCGGGCCCGCCGCCTGTTCGAGCTGGTGCGCCTCGATCCGAATTCGCTCGACCGCTACCCGCACGAGTTCTCCGGCGGGCAGCGCCAGCGGGTGTCGATCGCGCGCGCGCTCGCGATGGAGCCGGAGCTGCTGGTCGCCGACGAGCCGGTGTCGGCGCTCGACGTGTCGGTGCAGGCGCAGGTCCTCGCCCTGCTCGCCGAGATCCGCGAGCGGCTGCAGCTCGCGATGCTCTTCATCACCCACGACCTGCGGGTCGCCGCGCAGGTCTGCGACACGGTGGCGGTGATGTCGCAGGGGCGCGTGGTCGAGTACGGGCCGGCGCGGGAGGTGTTCGCGAATCCGCGGCACGACTACACGCGGCAGCTTTTCGCCGCGGCGCCGGGACGGAACTGGACCTTCGGAGCGGGCGCCGCATAGGGAAGCGGCGGGAGCGCCCGATCGAACAAGGGGGCGCACCCCCTCGTTGATCCCCCGACTCAGCTCATCTGCGACTGCAGGTAGTTCTGCAGCCCGACTTCCTTGACGAGATCGAGCTGGGTCTCGAGCCAGTCGATGTGGTCTTCCTCGCTCTCCATGATGTCCTCGAAGAGCTCGCGGGAGATGTAGTCGCCGACCGCCTCGCAGTGGACGATCGCCTCCTTGAGGAGCGGGTATGCGTGCTGCTCGGCCTTGAGGTCGCAGGTGAGCGCCTCGGGCACGTTTTCGCCGACGAGCAGCTTGCCGAGGTCCTGCAGGTTGGGCAACCCCTCGAGGAACAGGATCCGCGCGATCAGCCGGTCGGCGTGCTTCATCTCGTCGATCGACTCCTTGTGCTCGTGCTCGTAGAGCTTCTTGTAACCCCACTGCTCGAACATCTTGGCATGGAGGAAGTACTGGTTGATCGCGGTGAGCTCGTTCTTGAGGACCTTGTTGAGGAAATCGAGGACTTTCTTGTCGCCTTTCATCGCGCCTCCGGCCGTCGGCGGACGTCGCGGCGGACACGCTCGGGGCACGTCTCGCGGGAACCGCGACGTCGCGGAAACCGCGGCGACGATAGCACGTGCCGCCCGGGACGGGCGGCGCGGGGGGAACGGGGAGCCGGCCGGGCCGGCGGCTCAGGCTGCGGCGGCCGCGCCGGCGCAGGTGTCGCGCTCGACCAGGATCTCGCGCGCGACCGGCTCGCAGCGACCGCAGCAGCTCGCCACGCCCAGGCAGTCGCGCACCTGCTCGAACGTGTCGGCGCCAAGCGAAACGCACTGCCGGATCTCGCGGTCGGTCACGGCGTTGCAGATGCAGACGTACATGGCTCGGTCCCTAAGCCTGAATGGGATCGATTCTCACTCAAAACCTCGATCGAGGCAAGAGGAATTACCGTCTGTTAGTGCCTACTACCAATACGTATAACAGTAGTCTATTGAGAGTTAGGCATTTTCTCACATCAACTCCGCTTGACGTGAAAAATGAGAATCGTTATCGTTCGTGCAGTGCAGAACCGGCCCACGATCCCCGACCGCCCCGCCCCCGGGCCGGACGACTCCGCGCCGCCATCCGGCGGTCCCCGGCGCGTCCGGAGCGAGGAGCTTCTGCGGGGCGGCGTCGAGCTCCTGATCGAGCACCAGGGACGCGAGTACCGGCTGCGCGTCACGCAGAACGGGAAGCTGATCCTGACCGCGTGACCCGGCGCGCCGCTCGGCGGCGCCCTACCCCGCCAGCCAGGCCCGTCGCGGGCCGAGCCAGCCCGAGATCGAGGAGCAAGGATGCAGATCCCGGAGGCCCGGCGCGGCCGCGCGGAAACAGTACTGGGCGCGGTTCTCTACCTGATGACCGCGTACCGCCGGACGCAATGCCCGCGCATTGCCGCGTGCGTCGCGGCCCATCTCGAATGTCTCGCCGCACACCCACAGGTCGACGCGACGATCCGCGATCTCTGCGCCGGGATGTGCGACGAGTGGCGCTGCGCAGCGCAACCGCCGCGTCTCCGGCCTGATGTCCACTGACATCGGCCGCGCGCCGACGCTCCGCCAGCCGCCCGCCAGCCCACTCGCAGTCAGCCAACCCCGATGCTCGCCCGCTCGCCCTACTTCCTCGAGGACCCTGGCACTACCCGGTGGCAGCGGCTGCGCACCAAGGCACCGAGCCTGATCGGCGTCGTCGCGCTGCACGTTGCCGGCCTCGTCGCACTGCTGCAGTACGCGCCGGCGCGGGAGGCGCTCACTTCCGCGGTCCCGATCATGGTGAGCCTGATCACGCCGAAGCTCGAGGTCGAGAAACCGAAGATGGAACCGCCGAAGCCGAAGCTCGAGCCGGTGAAGAAGAAGCCGGTTGCGCCGCTCATCGTCGCGCCGGCCGAGGCGCCGTCGCCGATCGTCGCGCCGGCGCCGCCGCCCGAGCCGCCGAAGCCGGTCGAGGAAGCCGCGCCGGCGGTTCCCGCGGCTCCGCCCGCGCCGATTGCGGCGCCCGCGCCGCCGATCATTCCACCGAACTTCAACGCCGACTACCTGCACAACCCGCCGCCGCCCTATCCGCCCGCCTCCCGCCGTCTCGGCGAGCAGGGGCGGGTCGTGCTGCGCGTACTCGTGAGCGCCGACGGCCAGCCGGAGCAGGTTGACGTGCGCACGTCGAGCGGCTCGCCACGGCTCGACACCACCGCCCTCGACACGGTGCGGCGCTGGAAATTCGTGCCCGCGAAGCAGGGCGACCGCCCGGTTGCTGCGTGGGTCCTGGTCCCGATCTCATTCCGGCTGGAAGGCTGATACGCAAAATGGAACAGGCAGGCTCGCTCGGCTTCTCCCACTTCCTCGCCCAGACCGACTCGCTCGGTAAGGTGATCCTCGTCATCATGCTCGTGATGTCGGTGGCGACGTGGTATCTCATCGTCACCAAGGGCATCGAGGCGCTCGCCCGCAAGCGCCGCGGCACCCGCTTCCTCGCCTTCTTCTGGGACTCGCCCTCGCTCGCCGCGGTCGAACGCCATCTCGAGGAGCACCACCCGAACGACCCCTTCTCCCACCTCGCGTACCACGCGATCGTCTCGTCGCGGCACCACGCGCGCCACGGCCTGAACAAGCTGAACGAGACGGGCAGCGGCGCCGACTTCCTCACGCGCTCGATCCGGCGGGTCATCGACGAGGAGACCGCGAAGCTCGAGTCCGGGCTGACGGTCCTCGCGTCGGTCGGCAGCACCGCGCCGTTCGTGGGCCTCTTCGGCACGGTGTGGGGCGTCTATCACGCGCTCGTCGCGATCGGCCTCGCCGGCCAGGGCACGCTCGACCGCATCGCCGGCCCGGTCGGCGAGGCGCTGATCATGACCGCGCTCGGGCTCGCGGTCGCGATTCCGGCGGTGCTCGCCTACAACGCGCTCGTCCGCTCCAACCGCCTCGTCCTCGCGCGGCTCGACGCGTTTGCGCACGACCTCTTCGCGTTCCTGACCACCGGCGCGCACTTCAACGAGACCGACGCGGCGAACTCCGCGCGCGCGGCAGGCACCGGTCCGCGCGGCGTGATCAAGGGAGCCGCGTAGATGGCCTTCGGCAGCTTCGACTCCGGTGCCGGCAGCACCCGGCCGATGGCGGAGATCAACATGATCCCGCTGATCGACGTGATGCTGGTGCTGCTGGTCATCTTCATCATCACCGCGCCGCTCCTCACGCACGCGGTGAAGATCGACCTGCCCAAGGCAACGAGCGCGCCGAACCTGACGAAGCCCGAGAACATCCAGCTCGCGATCAACGAGAGCGGCACGATCTTCTGGAACGGCGAGTCAGTCGATCGGAAGACGCTGCGCGAGCGGCTCGCCGCGGCCGGCCGCCAGGAGCCACAGCCGGAGGTGCACATCCGCGCCGATCAGGCGGCCCGCTACCGCTGGGTCGCCGAGGTGCTCGCGGACTCGGCCTCCGCCGGCCTCACGCGGATCGGGTTCGTCTCCGATCCGGACGTCGGCCAGCTGCACTGAACGAGCGCACTGATTATCGGCCGCAGACATGAACCTCGATCGTGAGCCAGTGATCCGGCATCCCGCTGGTAGCCAGCCAAACCTCGTCGTCAAGAACCACTTGGGGAGGCTGGATGAACCGCAAATTCGAATTGAGGCCGATCGCGAGGATCCTCGCCGGCATGAGCAACGCAACGCGCTCGGCCGGGAATCCGCTAGGGACGATGTTGACGTGCATGGCGCTGGCACCGGGCGCCGCATTTGCACAGGCTCCGACACCCGCCCCGGAGCCAGCCGAAGCGACGCTCCCGGAGGTCAAGGTGACCTCGCCATCTGAGGGCTACAACGCCTCGACCTCGACCATCGGCGGCAACCGGGCGCCGACTTCCGTGCTCGACATTCCGCAGTCGGTGAACATCATCAACCGCCAGGTGATGGAAGCGCAGGGGGCGACCAGCCTCGCCGACGCGCTGCGTAACGTCCCCGGGATCACGTTCGGCGCCGCTGAAGGCGGCACGATCGGCAACAACATCAACCTGCGCGGATTCTCGGCGCGCACCGACATCTACCTCGATGCGATGCGCGACCGCGGGCAGTACTACCGCGACGTCTTTTCGCTCGACGCCGTCGAAGTACTGAAGGGCCCGTCGTCGATGCTCTTCGGCCGCGGCTCGACCGGCGGCGTGATCAACCAGGTGAGCAAGACGCCGTCGCTCGTCCCCTACAACGAGGCGACGGTCACCGTCGGCACGCAGCCGTCGCTACGGCTCACCGCGGACGTCAACCAGCCGATCTCCGAGAACGCGGCGTTTCGCATCGCGGCGATGGGACAGAACGTCGACTCGACGCGCGACGTGATGACCTACCGGGACTACGGGGTCGCGCCCTCGCTCCGCTTCGGCATCGGCACGCCAACGCAGGTGACGCTCTCGGCCCTGCTGGTGCACAACCGCGACATGCCCGACTACGGCCTGCCGCCGGTGAACGGGCGCCCCGCCGACGTGAACCGGAAGACGTTCTACGGCCTGACCGACGACCGGACGATCCAGGACGTGGCGCAGGTGGCCGCGACCGTGACCCACCAGTTCGCGCCGAACGTGACGCTGCGCAACCAGACGCAGTACTTCCACTACAACATCAACGCGGTCGAGTCGGGGCCGAACAGCGTCGGGACGGTGTCGGGGGGCATCTACACGCCATTCGCAACGACCAACCTGGCGAACAGCACGAACCTGCCGCTCTCCCGGCTCTTCGTGCAGCTCGGGAGCCACGACCGGACGATCACCGACGAGTCGCTCTACAACCAGACCGACCTGATCACCGAGTTCCAGACCGGCCCGATCCGCCACTCGCTCCTCCTCGGGCTCGAGGTCGGCTGGGACAGCTATCGCAACCAGGGCTACCTGCGCAATCTGCCGGTCGTGCCCCTGGTCGACCCGCCCGACATCGCGGCGCCCTCGAACACGGTGTCGGTGCCGATCAACCTGACGCAGGCGAGCGCGACGTCGATTGCGCCGTACATCAACGACACCATGCAGCTGGCGGAGCAATGGAAGCTCGTTGCCGGCGTGCGCTACGACCAGTACGACGCGCGCATCTCGAACTCGCTGAACCTGCCCGCATCGGCGAACCAGAACGTGAACTACACCAGCGTGCGGGCGGGGCTGATCTACGAGCCCACGCCGGTGCAGTCGTACTACCTCGCCTATGGCACGTCGTTCAATCCGTCGCTCGAGACGCTTGCGCTCACCAACGGCCAGCAGTCGCTCGATCCGGAGACGAGCGCCTCGGTCGAGCTCGGCGGCAAGTGGGCGCCGAATCCGAACCTGCTGCTGACGTCGGCCCTCTTCCAGATCGAGAAGAACAACGCGCGCACGCAGATCTCGACCGGCGTGTACGAGCTGACCGGCGAAGTCCGTGTCCGCGGGTTCGAAGCCGCTGCCACCGGCCGCCTTACGCGGAACTGGCAGATTCTCGCCGGTTACACGTTCCTCGACGGCGAGATCGTGAAGGCGGCGACGTTCGACGCGACCCAGGGGAAGGTGCCGGCGAACACGCCGCGGAACAGCGCCTCCCTGTGGACCACCTACAACTTCACCGCCGAGTGGGAGGCGGGCACGGGTCTCGTCTACATGTCGAACCGGTATGCCAACAACACCAACACCGTCTCCGTCGGCGACTACACCCGCTGGGACGCCACCGTCGCGTTCCACCAGCCGCGGTACGACCTGCGGCTGAACGTCCTCAACATCACCAACAACTTGAGCTTCGCCCAGTTGATTCCATCCGATCGCGGGCGCTCGGTACCGGGCATCTTCCGTACCGCGCTGCTCTCGCTCACCTACAGGTTCTGACGCGGGAGGCGTCGCACGAGTGCTGCTGCAGATTCCAGGGGTGTTGCAGGAAGCCGAGTTGCGCGCGATCCGCGGGCGACTCGAAGCGGCTGGGGACGCATGGGTCGACGGGCGTGCCACCGCCGGCCATCAAGGGGCGCAGGTCAAGCACAACCTGCAGATCGCCGAGGGCTCCGCCGTCGCGCGCGAGCTGGGCGAGCCGATCATCGCGTCGCTCGAGCGCAACCCGCTGTTCATTAGCGCGGCGCTGCCGAGCCGCATCTATCCGCCGCTGTTCAACCGCTACGAAGGCGCACAGGGCATGCACTTCGGCAACCACGTCGACGGTGCGGTGCGACTGCTGCCGGGCACCGGCATGAAGCTCCGGACGGACCTCTCGGCCACGCTCTTCCTCGCCGCGCCCGGCGAGTACGAGGGCGGCGAGCTGCTGATCGAGGACGCGTCGGGCACGCGCGCGGTGAAGCTCCCCGCCGGGGACATGGTCTTGTACCCGGCGACGAGCCTCCATCGCGTGACGCCGGTGACGCGCGGGACCCGGCTCGCCTCGTTCTTCTGGATCCAGAGCATGGTGCGCGACGACACGCAGCGGACGCTGCTCTTCGACCTCGACATGGCGATCGTGCGCCTCACCCGCGACGCGCCCGGCCATGCGGCGCTGGTCTCGCTCACCGGCTGCTATCACAACCTGCTGCGCATGTGGGCCGACGTGTGAGGACGAAGACATGGGAGCGCTGAGACACGTCGACGCGCGCCGCATCTGGCTGCAGGTTCACCTGTGGCTCGGGCTCACGCTCGGCGTCGTCGGCGCGCTGGTCGGCCTGACCGGCAGCGCGCTCGTGTTCGATCACGAGCTCGATTCGCTCCTGAATCCGCAGCGCTACGCCGTCACGGGATCGCAGGTCGCGCTGAGCTACGCCGACTATGGGCAGCGCGCAACGCAGGCGCTCGAAGGTCGAGCACGCCCCGCCAACCTGCGCCTGCCCGAAGGCGAGGGCCTGCCCATCGTCGTGCTCGCCCGGGCGCGCGCGGAAGGCGGAGGATTCCATCGCGTGTACCTGGACCCACCCACCGGTCGCGTGCTCGACGTGTCGGCGAGCGGCGGCTTCATCGGCTGGGCACACAGTTTTCACGAGTCGCTGACGCTGCGCGCGCACTCCGGACGCGAGATCGTCGGCGCGGTCGGCATCGCGATGCTGATCTCTTCGCTCAGTGGCCTCTATCTGTGGTGGCCGACGGGCGGACTCGGCCGCCGGGCGTTCGGGTTCCGGCCGGGCTTCGCGCCTTCGCGGAACCTGCACTACACGTTCGGGTTCTACGGCTCGCTCGTCCTTGCACTGCTGTCGTTCACCGGCGTCTTCCTCGCGTATCCCGAGCCGGGGCGCGCGATCGTCGGCGGGTTCGGTCCGGTTTCCGCTTCGTCCCGCGGCATCCAGGCGCCCGAGTCCTCGGGCCGTCCGATCCCGCCCGACGATGCGGTTGCCATCGCCCGCGCGCTCTACCCGGAGGCGAAGGTCGCGAGCCTCGGGCTCCCGGCGGGCCCGCGTGGCGCCTATCGCGTCAGCCTGCGTGCGCCCGGCGACTCGAGCGCCCGCTTCGGACCGGTGGTGTTCCTCGATCCGCGCAGCGGCGCGGTGCTGAATCGCATGGACCGGGGGACGCGAACGCGCGGCGATGCTTTCCTCGTCTGGCAACGCGTACTCCATGAGGGCGAAGCGTTCGGCATCGTCGGCCGCATCGTGATCTGCAGCGCCGGCGCGCTGCCCGCGCTGCTCGTAGTCACGGGCGCGATGATCTGGCTGCGGCAGCGGCGCAAGCCCCGTACGGACCGGGTCGGCGCCGCCGCGGCCGTCGGTTCCAATGCCTGATCCGGCCGTGAGGCGGCGTCCGGCCGCCGCCGTGCGGTTCATCCTCGCCCTCGCCGTCCTCGCGGCGCCCGGTCTCGCCGCGGGCGACCCGGTACCCGACTCCGCCCAGACGATCGTGCACACGCTCGACTACATCGCCGTCGACTACGCCGGGGCGGTCGAGGAGGGCAAGGTCAAGAACGAGGGCGAGTTCAAGGAGATGATCGAGTTCGCCGGCCGCGTGAAGGAGCAGCTTTCGGGACTCCCGTTGAATCCGCGCCGCGACACCCTCGCCGGGCAGGCCAGTGAGCTCGCGCGTCTCGTCGCGGACAAGGCCGGCGCGGAACAGGTCGCCGCCGCGGCATCGCGGCTGCGCTGGGGAATCATCGAGGCCTACGGGATCCAGATCGCGCCGAAGCGGCCGCCGGATCTCGCGCGTGCCCGGCTCCTGTACCAGGAGCACTGCAGCGCCTGCCACGGTGCGGCAGGGCACGGTGACGGCCCGGCCGCCAAGGGCATGGAGCCGCCCCCCGCCGACTTCCACGACGCGGCGCGGATGAGGCAGCGTTCGGTCTACGGCCTGTACAGCACGATCAGCCTTGGCGTCGCGGGCACGCCGATGGCCGCATTCGGGCAGCTTCCGGAGGACGACCGCTGGGCGCTCGCCTTCCACGCCGCCAACTTCGCGGCCACCGATGCCGAGCGTGCGCAGGGCGAGGCTCTGTGGAAGACGGCGGCCGGCAAGGCGGCGTTCCCGGACATCGCCAACGTGGCGAAGCTCTCGGCGAACGAGGTGAAGACGCAGCTCGGCGACGCCGCCGCGTTCGTGCAGACGTACCTCCGCGCGCGCCCCGAGGTTCTCGCCGCGGGCAAGCCGGCGCCGATCGCGCTTGCACGCGAGAAGGTCGCCGCGAGCACTGCCGCGTACCGGGCCGGCGACCGCGCGCGGGCGAGCGAGCTCGCCGTGCAGGCGTACCTCGACGGCTTCGAACTCGTGGAACCTGCGCTGCGCAACGTCGACGCGAGCCTCGTCGTCGAGACCGAGCGGGCGATGATGGCGCTGCGGAACCTCATCGGCGCCGCGGCACCCGTGCCGCAGGTGGAAGAAAAGGCGGCGCGCGTCGAATCGCTGCTCGCCCAGACGCAGGAGACCCTCGCGAGCGGAACGCTGTCCCCGGGAGCGATCTTCGTGAGCGCGCTCGTCATCCTCCTGCGCGAAGGGCTCGAGGCCCTGCTCGTCGTCGCGGCGATCGGGGCCTTTCTCGCGAAGGCCGGCCGCCGCGACGCGATCCCGTACGTGCACATGGGCTGGGTGGGCGCGGTCGTGCTCGGGCTCCTCACCTGGGCCGCGGCCGCCGAGCTCGTCGAGATCTCGGGCGCAAATCGCGAGGTCATCGAGGGCGTCACTGCGCTCGTCGCGTCGGCGATGCTCCTGTACGTCGGGTACTGGCTGCACGGCAAATCGTCGGCGCGCGCCTGGCAGGGCTTCATCAGGGACCGGGTCGGGACCGCCCTTGCCGACGGCACGCTCTGGGCGATGGCGGCGGTGTCGTTCCTCGCGGTGTACCGCGAGATGTTCGAGACGGTGCTCTTCTACCAGGTGCTCTGGGTGCAGGCGGGCGCCCCTGGCCGGGGCGCATTCTTTGGCGGCGCGACCGCTGCGGTCGTGGCGCTTGCGGCGGCGGGCTGGGCGATTTTCCGCTTCAGCGTGCGCCTGCCGTTGGGACCGTTCTTCGCCGCCATGTCCCTCCTGATGTGTGCGCTTGCGGTCGTGCTCGCCGGAAAGGGC
>Ga0335084_10004239_pt1 | contig 14113 bp, 11 predicted proteins | sample Lox_Sample_44_FD_206721 | JGI IMG/M metagenome (GOLD analysis project Ga0335084, IMG submission 206721) | Soil microbial communities from Loxahatchee National Wildlife Refuge, Florida, United States - Lox_Sample_4.4 | ecosystem: Environmental > Terrestrial > Soil > Wetlands | place: USA...
TTGTCGAACTGGTGCTGGCGGATCAGCCCGCGGACGTCCGCGCCGTACGACCCCGCTTCGCTCCGGAAGCACGGCGTGTAGGCCGTGTACTTGAGGGGCAGGTCGCGGCCGTCGAGAATCTCCTCGCGATGGAGATTCGTGAGCGGCACCTCAGCCGTCGGAATCAGGAACAGATCCCAGTCGCCCGCGATGCGAAAGAGATCCTGCTCGAACTTCGGCAGGTTGCCCGTGCCGGTGAGCGCCGCGGTGTTGACCAGGAACGGCGGCTCGACCTCGCGATAGCCATGCTCGCGCGTGTGCAGATCGAGCATGAAGTTGATCAGCCCGCGCGCCAGGCGCGCGCCCGCGCCCAGGAGCACGGAGAACCGCGCGCCGGACATGCGCGTGGCGCGCTCGAAATCCAGAATGCCGAGCCCCGTCCCGAGCTCCCAGTGGGGCCTGGGCGCGAAGTCGAACGCAGGCGGCGTGCCCCAGCGCTTGATTTCGGTGTTGTCGGCCGACGAGTGGCCCGTGGGCACGCTCTCGTGCGGCAGGTTGGGCAGCGTCAGCAGCAGCGCATCGCGCTGCTGCTCGACCTGCGCCAGCTCCACCTCGAGGTCGCGAATCCTGACGGCGCGCGCCTTGTTGTCCGCGAAGATCGCGCTCGCATCGCGGCCCTCACGCTTGGCGCGCGCGATCTCGTCGCCCGCCGCGTTCTGTTCGCGTTTCAGGTTCTCCACGGCGGGAATCAGCCGGCGGCGCTCCGCCTCGAGGCCAGCCAGGTGCGCGAGCTCCCTGGCCGGATCGAGGCCGCGCAGCCGCAGCCGAGCCTCGACTTCGGAGAGATGGTCCCGGACGAAGACGGGATCGAGCATGGCTCATGCTATAAGGCCCTATGACCGTACGCAAAGCCGTCTTCCCCGCCGCCGGGCTCGGCACGCGCTTCCTGCCGGCCACCAAGGCGCAGCCCAAGGAGATGCTGCCGCTCGTCGACAAGCCCATCATCCAATACGGCGTCGAGGAAGCCGTGGCGTCGGGCGCGGACCACATCATTCTGGTGACGGGACGCGGCAAGAACGCCATCGAGGATCATTTCGACGTGTCGGTCGAACTCGAGAGCTTTCTCGAAACGCGCGGCAAGACGGAGCTCCTCGACGAGATCCGGAAGATCTCCAGTCTCATCAACGTCGCCTACGTGCGCCAGGGCGAGCCGCTCGGCCTGGGCCACGCCGTCCTGGTCACGCGTCAGCTCGTCGGACACGAGCCGTTCGCCGTGATTCTGGCCGACGATGTCATTGACGCGGCGCCGCCGGCGCTGGCGCAGATGATCGACGTTTTCAACAAGGTGCAGAACCCGGTCCTGGCCGTCGAGCGCGTGCCGCAGAGCGACCTGCAGAACTACGGCGTGATCGCGGCCGAGCCGGCCGGACCGGGCGTTTACAAGATCCTCGACCTCGTCGAGAAACCCGCTCCCGGGCAGGCCCCGTCGGACCTGGCGATCATCGGCCGCTACGTGCTCACTCCCGACATCTTCCCCATGCTCGAGGAAACCGCCCGCGAGCGCGGAAGCGGCGAGATTCAGCTCACGAACGGACTCAAGCGGCTCCTGCGCACGCGGCCGCTCTACGCCTGTGAAATCAAGGGCGTCCGCCACGACACCGGCAACAAGCTCGGCTTCCTGAAGGCCGTCGTGTACTTCGCGCTGCGCCGGCCGGATCTGGCCGGGCCGTTCCGGGACTACCTGAAGACGCTGACGCCGGCGTAGAGCGGAAACCGACGCCGGATTACTTCTTCTCCCCAGGTTTTGACGTCGACTCGCCCGCGGTCGAAGCGGGCGCGGCGGCCGGCTTGGCGTCCTTGGCGTCGGGGCCTGCGGCGGGCTTCTCCGCGCTGCCCTCAGTTGTCGTTGGCGGCTTGTCAGACTTCCGCGCGTAGTCCGTCACGTACCACCCCGAGCCCTTGAACTGAAACGCCGGCGACGAGATCAGCTTCTCGAGCCGGCCGCCGCAATGCGGGCAGGTCTCGAGCGGCGGATCCGAGAACTTCTGGATCCGCTCCAGGCGTCGTCCGCACGACTGGCACTGATACTCATAGAGAGGCATGGCGCAGGGTCGTCCAACACGCCATTATAGAGAAAGTCTCTCCCCTCCATGGCCGGCACCCTCTTCGTCGTCGCCACCCCCATCGGCAACCTGGAAGATCTGACGTTCCGGGCCTTGCGAACGCTCCGGGAGGTGGACGTCATCGCCGCGGAGGATACCCGGCGAACTGCCAAGCTCCTTGCTCACTACAACGTCCGCAAGTCCGTCGTCTCGCTCCGCGAACACAACGAGGCTCGCGAGACGCCCCGTCTTCTCCAGCGGATCGAGAGCGGCGAAAGCGTCGCCCTCGTCTCTGACGCCGGCACGCCGACGATTGCGGACCCCGGTGCCCGCCTCGTCCGCGGCGCGCACGATCGAGGCCTGAAAGTCGTACCCATTCCGGGGCCGTCCGCGGTGGCCGCCGCGCTTTCCGTCTCCGGCTTCAGCGCCGGGCAGTTCGTGTTCCTCGGCTTCCCGCCCTCGTCAGGGGCCGCCCGCGATCGGTGGTTTCATGACCTGATCCGCGAAAAGCGCGTTGCGGTCTTCTTTGAATCACCTCACCGCATCAGACGTACCCTTCGCGAGACGCTGAGCTTGGTCGAAAGACCTATTATTGTCGCGCGCGAACTGACCAAACTCCACGAGCAATTGGTTATAAAACCAAATAGATTAATTATTGACGTACTACATGAAATTGGTGAGTTCTGCGTAATCGTTGATTCGCCACACGAGCCAGGCGTTCAAACAGTTGATTCAACGGCAGTTGTTGCAATGTTTGGTCATTTAACGCATTCTGGTGCTATTGGCGCAGATGCTGCAAATGCCATCTTGTCGCACAGCTTCAACATTCCAGTGTCCGAGGTCAAGAAGCTGATCAAGAAGGCCAGAATCGAGGCCAAACAGCGGGAGAACCCGCCTACCTTGACCTGAATCAGGGCTTTTTGTTAACTTCGGGTCGAGCGCCGGCTGGTCGGCTGGCGTGCCCACGTTCATGGCAAAGCGCTCGCGGCCCAAGGGCGGCCGGATTCCGGAACACCACGGGCCCGCCCGCCCTGACCGACACCCGACAGCCGCCGCAGTAGCGCCGGCCGCGCCCTCGGCGCCCCCTCCACCCCTAGGTCCGTCCAAGGCTGCCGTGGCGGCGTTTGAGCAGGCCATGGAGGCCCTTCAGCGCCACGACTACCGGCAGGCGGCGGCAGGCTTCCGCGCCCTGATCGAGCAGCACCCGTCGGAGGGGGTTCTGCTCGATCGTGCACGGGTCTTTCTCGGCCGGGCTGAGCGCGAGCTCGCCGCGCGTCCGGTGGAGCCGCGGACGGTGGAGGAGCGCCTCACCGCCGCCACCGCCGCTCTGAACAACGGCGATCACGATGCCGCGGAGAATCTGGCGCGCACGGTCCTGGCCGAAGATCCCCGGCAGGACCTCGCCCTGTATCTCCTCGCGGCCATCGCCGCGCGCCGTGGCGGGGTCGAAACCGCGCTGTCCTATCTCGGCCAGGCGATTGCCGTCAGCCCCGAGGCCCGGGCCCAGGCGCGGTTCGATCCAGATTTTGAAACGCTCCGCGACAGCGACGCGTTCCGCGAGCTGACCGAAGCGCCGCTCCCGACCGCGTCGAACCTGGCCCGCCGGCTCCGGCGCGGCCGCGGCGAGCGATAAGATGGTTCGGTGACCGCCGACCTGCACGTCGTCATCCTCGCGGCCGGCAAGGGCACGCGCATGAAATCCGTGCGGCCCAAGGTCCTGCATCCGCTCGCCGGCCGGCCCATCATCGAGCACGTGCTTCGAACGGTGGACGAGCTCGCGGCGGCCTCCACGATCCTGGTCGTCGGGCACGGCGCGGACGAAGTGCGCGCGGCGCTCGCGCATCGCCCGGCGCTTCAGTTTGTCGTCCAGTCACCGCAGCTCGGCACCGGCCACGCGCTGCTTCAGACACGTGCGGCCCTCGCCGGCAAGGCCGGCACGGTCCTGCTGCTGTACGCCGACGTGCCCCTGCTGCAGGTCGGGACACTCTCGCGGCTCATTGAAACGCATCGCGGCGCGCGCGCCGCGGCGACGGTTCTCACGGCGGACCTCGACGATCCGTACGGGTACGGGCGAATCGTCCGCGACCGGTCCGGCAAGATCATCCGCATCGTCGAGGAACGCGACGCGTCGGGCGAAGAGCGCGCGGTCAAAGAGATCAACAGCGGCATCTACACGTTTGCGCTCGCGCCGTTGTTCGAAGCGCTCGACGGCCTGGCCGCTGACAACTCGCAGGGCGAGTACTACCTAACTGATCTCGTCGGCATCTACCGCCGCCGGAATCTGCGCGTCGAGACGCTCCACATGGAGACGCCCGACGAGCTGCGTGGCATCAACAGCCGCGCCGACCTGGCGGATCTCGGCGCGGTGCTGCGCGGCCGCAAGAATCGCGCGTTGATGCTCGACGGCGTGACGCTCGAGGATCCCGCCACCACGTACGTGGACGATGAGGTCGTGGTGGGCGCAGACACGGTGATCGGTCCCGGCGTGCTGCTCGAAGGCACGACCCGCGTCGGGCGCGGGTGTCGGATCGCCGCCGGCGTCCGCCTCACCAACGCGGTGCTCGGCGACGACGTCACGGTGCTCGATCGTTCGGTCATCATCGAGTCGTCGGTCGCCACCGGCGCGTCGGTCGGTCCGTTCGCGCACGTACGACCCCAGTCGGAGATCGGCGAGCACGCGCGCGTCGGCAATTTCGTCGAGCTCAAGAAGACGACGATCGGGCCCGGATCGAAAGCGAATCACCTCGCGTACCTCGGCGACGCGACGATCGGCCGCGACGTCAACATCGGCGCCGGCACGATCACGTGCAACTACGACGGCGTCGCCAAGAATCCCACGGTCATCGAGGACGGCGTGTTCATCGGGAGCGACACGCAGCTCATCGCGCCCGTGCGCATCGGCAAGGGCGCCTACGTCGCCGCGGGATCGTCGATCACGACCGACGTGCCCGCCGACGCGCTCGCCATCGCGCGCGGCCGGCAGGAGAACAAACCCGGCTGGGCCACGAAGCGCCGCGCCAGAAAAACGACGGACGGCGCCTGACGTGTGCGGCATTGTCGGTTACGTCGGGCCAAAGCCGCTGCTGCCGGTCATCATGGACGGGCTGCGGCGCCTCGAGTATCGCGGCTACGATTCCGCCGGCGTCGCGGTCGTGCGCGACGGCGCGCTCCACATCCGCCGCAGCGCCGGCAAGCTCTCGCGTCTCGAGGAGGTGCTGGCGAAACAGCCGCTCGAGGGCTCGTTCGGCATCGGCCACACCCGCTGGGCGACCCACGGGCGGCCGACGGAAGAGAACGCGCACCCGCACCGCGACTGCAAGAACCGCATCGTCGTCGTCCACAACGGGATCATCGAGAACTACCTCGAGCTGAAGCGCGAGCTCTCGGCCGAGGGCCATACGTTCGTCACCGAGACGGACACGGAGGTCGTCGCGCACCTGGTCGAGAAGGAGACGCGGCGCGACGGACTGGCCGCGGCCGTCAGGCGCGCGCTCGCGCGACTGCACGGGCTGTTCGCGCTCGTGCTCATCTCCGCGGACGACCCCGAGACGATTGTCGCCGTGCGCAACGGTCCGCCCGTCGTCGTCGGCCTCGGCAAGGACGAGTATTTCGTCGCGTCGGACATCCCCGCGATTCTGGCGCACACGCGCGAGGTCGTGTTCCTGGACGATCGCGAGATCGCCGTCGTCACGCGCCGCGGCGTCGTCTTCACCGATTTCGAAGGCCGCGCGCACGAGAAAACGCCGCGCCACGTCGAATGGGATCCGGTCATGGCCGAGAAGGCCGGCTATGACCACTTCATGCTCAAGGAGATCTACGAGCAGCCCTGGGCCGTGCGCGAGACGGTGCTCGGGCGGCTCTCGCTCGAGCGCGCGCAGGTCTTCCTGGACGAGATGCAGCTCGACACGGACACCCTGAAGCGCATCGAGCGCGTCGTGATCCTCGCATGCGGGACGTCGTGGCACGCGGGCCTCGTCGGCAAGTTCCTGATCGAAGAGCTCGCGCGCGTGCCCGTGGAGGTGGACTACAGCTCGGAATTCCGGTACCGGCATCCGATCGTGAACGACCGCACGCTCGCGATTGTGATCACGCAGTCGGGAGAGACCGCCGACACGCTGGGCGCGTTGCGCGAGGCGCGACAGCGCGGCGCCCGCAGCATCGCGATCTGCAACGTCGTCGGCAGCATGGCCACGCGTGAAGCGGACGGCACGGTCTACACGCACGCCGGTCCGGAGATCGGCGTCGCCTCGACGAAGGCGTTCACGTCACAGCTGGTCGCGCTGCATCTCTTTGCGATCTATCTCGGCCAGGTGCGCGGCACGCTCGCGCCCGATCTGGCGCGGACGATGCTGGTCGAGCTCGACCAGCTGCCGCTCAAGATCGAGGATGCGCTCAAGACCGACGCGCGGATCAAGCAGCTCGCGGGCGCGCTGCAGCACCGGCGCGATTTCCTGTACCTCGGCCGGGGCGTCAACTATCCAATCGCGCTCGAGGGCGCGCTCAAGCTCAAGGAAATCTCCTACGTCCACGCGGAGGGCTACCCGGCGGGCGAAATGAAGCACGGCCCGATCGCGCTCATCGACGAGGACCTGCCGATTGTCGCGCTCGCGGCCGACGACGGGTTGTTCGAGAAGACGATCGGAAATATTCAGGAAGCGAAAGCCCGCGGCGGCCGGGTCATCGTCGTCACGACGACGTCGAAGGCGCCGGCGTTCGACGGCCTGCTCGACCGCGAGCGCGACGTCGTGCTGACGGTGCCCGACGCGCACCCGCTGCTGCTGCCCGTGCTGATGGTCGTGCCGCTGCAGCTCCTCGCGTACCACATGGCCGTCGCGCGCGGCTGCGACGTCGATCAGCCCAGAAACCTGGCGAAGAGCGTCACCGTCGAGTAGGGGGACGGGGCTTTTTTCCACAGATCCGGCCCGTCCGGTGCCGGAGGTCGGCCATTTCACCTCCGGCCCCTCGAGGGCCGGATCTGTGGAAAAAAGCCCCGTCCCCCTACACCCCAAACCCGTAGCCGGCTTCGTGCGCGGCTGTGTCGCGGGAGCGTTGAGCGGGAGCCACGCCGCAGACCGACGCGGCGATGTCGATGAGATCCTCGTCCGAGATGTGCTTCTGGGCCTCGGCCATCGTCACCATCCGGCGATAGACCTCGTCGAGGTCGCGCCGCGAGAGCGTCAGCCCGAAGTGCGCGAGACGCTTTTCCACCGCGTGACGGCCCGAGTGCTTGCCGAGGACCAGCGTCGTGCGCGGCACGCCGACGTCCTCGGGGTGCATGATCTCGTAGGTCCGGCGGTCCTTGAGCATGCCGTCCTGATGGATGCCCGCTTCGTGCGCGAATGCGTTGCGTCCGACGATCGCCTTGTTCGCCTGCACGCGCTCGCCGGTGATCTCCGTGAGGAGCTGGCTGGCGGAGAAGAGCTGGGGAGTCTGGATGCCCGTCTCCACCGGCCAGCGATCCGGCCGCACGCGCGTCACCATCACGATCTCCTCGAGTGCGGCGTTGCCGGCGCGCTCGCCGATGCCGTTGATCGTGCACTCGACCTGGCGCACGCCCGCGCCCACCGCCGCCAGCGTGTTCGCGACGGCCAGGCCGAGATCGTCATGGCAGTGCGCGCTCCAGATCACTCGATCCGCGTTCGGCACGCGGCTGATAACCCGCTCGAAGAACCCCGCGATCTCGTCGGGTGTCGAGTACCCGACGGTGTCCGGCAAATTGATCGTCGTCGCGCCCGCCGCCACGACCGCGTCGATCACTCGGCAGAGAAAATCGAAATCGCTCCGCGTCGCATCCTCCGCCGAGAACTCGACGTCATCGGTGTACGACCGGGCGCGCGCGACCGCTGATGTCGCCGCGTCCAGGCACGCCTCGCGCGTCATTCGAAGCTTGCGCTCGAGGTGCAGGTCGGACGTCGCGATGAACGTGTGAATGCGGCCCCGGCGCGCCGGCGCAATCGCCCACGCGGCGCGGTCGATGTCCCCGGGCGCGCAGCGCGCGAGCGCCGCAACCACCGGCCGTTCGAGCGCCAGCGCCACGCGGCGCACCGCCTCGGCATCGGCGTCCGATGCCATCGGAAAGCCGGCCTCCACGATGTCGACGCCCAGGGCCTCGAGGGCGCGCGCCAGGCGCACTTTCTCGTCCACCCGCATCGAGAATCCGGGGGCTTGCTCGCCATCGCGCAGCGTCGTGTCGAACACGATCAGCCGGTCAGCCATCCGTGCAGCATGGCGTCGCCGGAGTCAAAAGTCAAAGTTATGATGCTTAGACTTGTAGTAGACTTCCTTATGGTCCGCGGCGACCGTAAGTCATGACATTTGAAGACCTTCGGGTGTTCGTCACCGTCGCCGCCGAGCGCAGCTTTTCGCGCGCGGCCCGGAAGCTCCGGCGGACCCAGCCGGCCGTCAGCCAGGCCATCCGCCGGCTCGAGGACGACACCGGCGAGCGCCTCATCGACCGCTCGAACCGCGACGGCACGCTGACGGACGCCGGCGAGCTGCTCCTCGACTACGCGACGCGCCTCCTGCGGCTGGCCGACGAGGCGGCCGGGGCGGTTGGCGAGCTCCGGGACGTGCGCAAGGGGCGCGTGCTGATTGGGGCCAACGAGGGCGGCGTCCACGGCGTGTTGCCGCTCGTCGCCGCGTTCCAGAAGGAGTACCCGTCGGTGCTCGTGGATGTGCGGCGCGTTCACGCGCGGCAGCTGGCGCAGGAGGTGCTCCTGCGCACGGTCGATTTCGGCGTGCTCACGTTCAACCCGCCCGAGCGCGAGCTGCAGTCGCTGCTGCTCGGGACCGACGAGCTCGTCCTGCTCGTGCCGCCGCAGCACCCGCTCGCCGGCCGCAAGCAGATTGCGATGGAGGAGATGGGCCGGCAGCCGGTCATCGCGCACAACGACCCGTCGCCCGCGCGCGATCGCGTGCTGCGGATGTACGAGCAGCGCCACGCGCCGCTCAACATCCGGATGGCGCTGCCGAGTCTCGACGGGATCAAGCGCGCGGTGGAGATGGGGCTCGGCGTGGCCTTGCTGCCCCGCCGGTGCGCGCAGGGGGAGATCGCCCGCGGCCAGCTGGTCGAGGTGCGCGTGCCCGAGCTCAGAACGCCGCGGCAGATTCGGTTCGTGTATCGCCGCGACGGCGAGCTCTCCCACGCCGCGCAGGCGTTCCTGAACCTCGCGCGGTCGATCAGCCGTTGAAGTTTCTTGCGTACGGCAGCGCGGCCGCGACGCGCTCGACGTCCTCGTAGCGATCGAGCAGCATGCCGGTGGCGTCCCACTGGCCGGAGATCAGCGCCTCGCGCGCCGCCTCGGGAATCGCCGCCCGGACCGTCCTGCCCGCCGCCGACACCGTTCGCTCCACGAGATCGACGACGAATTCGGCCCCGGGAGCCGCAGCCGCGCGACGGAGTGCCTCGAGATCGCCTTGGGCGACGGACGCGCACGGCAGGCCGATCGCCGCGGCGTTGCCCGCGAAGATCTCGGCAAACGATTCGCCGACGACCGCGCCGATGCCCCACCGCGCAATCGCCTGCGGGGCGTGCTCGCGCGACGACCCGCAGCCGAAGTTCGAGCCGACGATCAGCACGCGCGCGTCGCGCCGGGCCGGATCGTCGAACGGATGCGTGCCGCCTCGCGCGGCCGCGCTTCGCCGATCGTCCTCGAAGAGATGCGCTTCGATGCCGTCGAAGGTGATGGCGCGCAGGAACCGGGCGGGCATGATCCGATCCGTGTCGATGTCGTCGCCCGGCAGCACGAGCGCCGGCCCCGCCACGCGGCGAATGACCCGCGCGCTCACGACCCCGCCGCCTGCGCCAGCATGGCGCGCACGTCCACGACTTCGCCCGCGATCGCCGCCGCCGCGACCATCGCCGGGCTCATCAGCAGCGTGCGGCCCGTCGGGCTCCCCTGCCGGCCCTTGAAGTTTCGATTGGACGAGGACGCGCAGAGCTCGCGGCCCTCGAGGCGGTCGGTATTCATCGCCAGGCACATCGAACAGCCGGCGCCACGCCACTCGAAGCCGGCGTCGCGGAAGATCGCGTCGAGTCCCTCACGCTCGGCTGCCGCGGCGACCGCCTGCGATCCGGGCACGACGAGCGCGCGCACGTGCCGCGCCACGCGCCGGCCTGCGGCGACTTTCGCCGCTTCGCGCAGGTCCGACAGCCGCGCGTTCGTGCACGATCCGAGGAACGCGACGTCGATGCGGGTGCCCGCCATCGCCTGCCCGGGCTGGAAGCCCATGAATTCCAGCGCTTCTTCGATCCCGCCGCGGTCCGCCGCGGATGCGCCCCGGGGATCGGGCAATCGCGCGTCCACCGGCACAACCTGGCCGGGGTTGATGCCCCACGTGACAGTCGGCGCGATCCCGCGTGCATCGAGGGCCACCCGATCGTCGTACGTCGCGCTCGGATCCGACGCGAGGCTCCGCCACCACGCGCGCGCGCGTTCGAACGCCGCGCCCGCCGGCGCGAACTTCCGCCCGCGCAGGTACTCGATCGTCGTCTCGTCCGGGTTCACGTAGCCGATGCGCGCGCCGCCCTCGATCGACATGTTGCAGATCGTCATGCGCTCGTCCATCGACATGCGCGCGATCGTGTCGCCGCCGTACTCGTAGGCGAAACCCGCCCCCGCCTTGATGCCGAGCCGGCCGATGATCGACAAGATCACGTCCTTGGCGTACACGCCCGCCGGCAGCCGCCCCTCCACGTCGATCCGTCGAACCTTCAGCGGCGACATCGCGATGGACTGCGACGCCAGGACGTCGCGCACCTGCGTCGTGCCGATCCCGAACGCCAAGGCGCCGAACGCGCCGTGCGTGGACGTGTGGCTGTCCCCGCAGACGATGGTCATGCCGGGCTGCGTCAGCCCCAGCTCCGGGCCAATCACGTGGACGATCCCCTGCGCGCCGCTCGCGAGATCGAACAGCGGAATCCCGTGCTCCCGGCAATTCCGCTCCAGCGCCTCCGCCATCGTCTCCGCCATCGCGTCGGCGAACGGACGCGCCTGGCCGCGCGTCGGCACGATGTGATCGACGGTAGCGAACGTGCGCTCGGGTGCGCGCACCCGCCACCCGCGCGCCCGCAGCTCGGCGAACGCCTGCGGGCTCGTCACCTCGTGCACGAGGTGCAGCCCGACGTAGATCTGCGTCTGTCCGTTCGGCAGCACTCGAACGGCGTGGCGATTCCACACTTTCTGAAACAGGGTCTCCGGCACGGTTCGCGCCGATCGTATCAGGACGTCCCGGCCGGTGATTCGGGCATCAGGGTTGCTTATGGAGCGGGGCAACCCTCAGGCACCAGGCACCAGGCATTGGGCATCAGCGAGTGTCTGGGCGGGTTGCGCCCCAAGGAGATCAGCGACATGGCAAAATCTGCGATCGTTCCAAGCGCTCAGGTGCGCAATTTCCGCCAGCTCAAGCTTTGGCAGGAAGCCATGGACCTTGCGGTTCTGGTGCACCAGGCCGCAGGCAGGCTTCCTGCGTCCGAGCGGTTTGAACTCGGGCGCGAAATGCGCCGGTCGGCGACCTCGATCCCGTCCAACGTCGCCGAAGGCTTCAGCCGGCATTCGCGAAAGGCGTACCGCCTGCACGTCGCAATCGCCGTTGGCTCGACCGCGGAGGTCGAAACTCAACTCGAACTGGCGCTTCGACTCTCGCACCTCGCGACGGATCTCGTTGAAGACCTGCTGGAGCGGTGCGCGACGGTCGCGCGCATCGGTCAAGGGCTGTGGCGGTCGCTGCGGCCTTCTCGGCCGCGGTGATACTCTCATCACGACAGCTGCTGAGCGGCGGCAGGGCGATCGCTCGCCAAGCCAGTGCCTAATGCCTGATCTGTTTCCCGTTCCATTGCCTAGTGCCTGATCGTCCATGGACTTTCTTTCCTCCCTTAACCCCTCGCAACGCGACGCCGTCCTGCACACGAACGGCCCGCTGCTGATTCTCGCGGGCGCGGGCTCGGGCAAGACCCGCGTCATCACGTTCCGCATGGCGTACCTCATCGGCAACGGCCATGCGGCGCCCGACGAAGTGCTGGCGGTGACGTTCACGAACAAGGCCGCGGAAGAGATGCGCGGCCGCGTCGAGCAGCTGCTCGGGGAGGACTGCCGGCAGATCTGGCTCTCGACGTTCCACTCGCTGTGCGCGCGGCTGCTCCGCCGGGAAGCGCCGACGATCGGGCTGTCGCGCGACTTCGTGATCTACGATTCCTCGGACCAGCTCGCCGTCGTGAAGCAGGCGATGAAAGCGCTCGACGTCGACGACAAGCTGATCCAGCCCCGCGCCGCGCTCGCGCGGATCAGCCAGGCCAAGAACCGCATGGAGTCGCCCGAGGACATGCGCGCGGCCGGATGGAGCCTCCGCGATCAGCAAATCAGCCGCATCTACGAACGCTACCGCCGCACGCTCGGCGAGGCCGGCGCGCTCGATTTCGACGACCTGCTGCTCAAGACCGTTGAGCTCGTGGAGACGAGCGAGCGCGTGCGCTCGTTCTACGCCCGCAAGTTCCGGTACGTCCTCGTCGACGAGTACCAGGACACCAACCGGCCCCAGTACCTGCTGATTCGCCGGCTGGCCGAAGTCCACCGCAACCTCTGCGTCGTCGGCGACCCCGACCAGTCGATCTACCGCTGGCGCGGCGCCGACCTGCGCAACATCCTCGACTTCGAGCACGACTTTCCGGATGCGCGGATCGTCCGCCTCGAGCAGAACTACCGATCGACGCAGATCATTCTCGACGCCGCCTCGGCCGTGATCAGCCGCAACCGCAACCGCAAGGAGAAGCGGCTGTGGACCGACCGCGCCGGCGGCGAGCGCATCCTGTACGTCCGTGCCGGCGACGAAATCGAGGAAGCCGACTACATCACGCGCACGATCCGCCAGGTCCGCTCGAGCGACGCGGAGACGACCGTCGCCGTGCTCTATCGGACCAACGCGCAGTCGCGGGCCATTGAAGACGCGCTGATGCGCGAGGGCGTCGCGTATCGCATCATCGGGGGCGTCCGGTTCTACGAGCGCAAGGAGATCAAAGACGCGCTGGCCTACCTGCGCCTCGTCATCAACCCGCACGACGATGTGAGTTTTCGCCGCGTGGTCAACGTGCCGGCGCGGGGCATCGGCAAGTCGGTGCTCGACGCGCTGGACGCCCTCGACCTGGCCGACCACGCGGCGCCCGAGGCGCCGCTCCTGGCGGCTGACGGGCCTCAGGCCGCGCCGCCGCGCTCGCTCTGGACGAAGCTCGGCGTGGTGCTCGACCGGCGGCTCGCGCCGCCGCGCGCGCTCGCGGCGCTCAAGAGCTTCCGCGACCTCATCGCCGGGCTGTCGGCCGACGCGGCTCACGCCAGCGTCTCGGCGGCCCTCGGGCTCACGCTCGACCGCAGCGGCTACCTGCAGGACCTCCGCGACGAGCGCAGCGAGGACGCCGAAGCGCGCATCGAGAACCTGATGGAGCTCGTCTCGGCCGCTCGGGAGTACGAATCGCGCGAAGCCGACCCCGCGCTCGGCGGCTTCGTGGACCGCCTGTCGCTCCTCTCGGAGGCCGACGAGGCCGAGGGGGCGGTCGAGTCGCGCGTGTGGCTGATGACCATGCACGCGGCCAAGGGGCTGGAGTTCCCGACGGTCATCGTCGCCGGCCTTGAGGAGGGTCTGTTTCCGCACTCCCGCGCCACCGAGGACGCCGACGATGTCGAGGAGGAACGGCGGCTGTGCTACGTGTGCCTGACCCGCGCGCGCGAGCGCCTCGTGCTGACGGGCGCGGCGCGGCGGCGCATTTTCGGCGAGTACCAGCCGACCGAGCCGTCGCGCTTCCTCGACGAAATCCCCGTCGAGCTCGTGGACCGCATCGAGCCCGCGCGCGCGACGCCGCGCTGGACGGGCGCGTACGAGCTGCGCAACCCGTATGGCCGGCGCGGCCGCGGCGCAAGCGTGCGTGACGCCGATGCGTCCGCCCGGTATGCCTACGAAAACGAAGATCAGTCCCAGTCGTCCGTTCGGCCCGGGATGAAGGTTCGCCACCGCCAGTTCGGCGTCGGCACGGTCATGACCGTCGA
>Ga0335084_10004243_pt1 | contig 14110 bp, 13 predicted proteins | sample Lox_Sample_44_FD_206721 | JGI IMG/M metagenome (GOLD analysis project Ga0335084, IMG submission 206721) | Soil microbial communities from Loxahatchee National Wildlife Refuge, Florida, United States - Lox_Sample_4.4 | ecosystem: Environmental > Terrestrial > Soil > Wetlands | place: USA...
CTCTTCATGGCGTCACTCCTCGGTGCTGAGCGCCTGGCGCGGACACACGCGGACGGCCTGTTCGACCTGCGCGCGCAATTCCTCGCCGGGGTGCTCGATCAGAATCACCAACCGGTCGTCGTGGCCCAACCGAAACGCTTCCGGGCAGGCGTCCACGCAGAGTCCGTTCGACTCGCACAGGTTCCAATCGACGACGATCTTCATTCGCGCAACCTCTCGTGCGGTCGGAGTGTAGCGCCGCGCACGACCGCCCGCGGTGCAACGTGTCGAAATTCGCCGGCGCCGATCGTCTAATGGGTGTCGCACACAGGGAGATTCGCCATGACCGCTGCTGCCCACCCGCCGATCGTCTCGCGCGACGAATGGCTCGCCGCCCGCAAGGCCTTGCTCGCGCAAGAGAAAGCACTGACCAAACAACGCGACGCGCTCAACGCGGCGCGGCGCCGGCTGCCGATGGTGCCGGTCGAGAAGACCTATGTCTTCGACGGCCCGACCGGCGAAAAGACGCTGCTCGACCTGTTCGACGGACAACGCCAACTCGTCGTGTACCACTTCATGTTCGACCCCGTCTGGGAGAACGGCTGCCCCGGCTGCACCGGCTTCGTCAACGCCCTCGGCGATACGTCGCTGCTCGGCAAGCGCGACGCGACGTTCGCGATCATCGCCCGCGCGCCGCTCGAGAAGCTCGACCGGTATCGCGCGGCGAAGGGTTGGAATCGCACGCTGTATTCGTCGTTTCGCACCGATTTCAACTACGACTTCCACGTGACGTTCGACGAGTCTGTCGCGCCGGTCGTGCACAACTACCACGACAAGGCCGAACTCGAGCGGCGCGGCGAGGCGCGCTTCGCGAAGGGCGAGAGCCACGGCATCAGCGTGTTCTTCCGCATCGACGAGGCGATCTACCACACGTACTCGACGTTCGCGCGCGGCACCGAAGGAATCGTCGGCGCGGTCGCGATGCTCGATCTCACGCCGTTCGGCCGACAGGAAGCGTTCGAGGATTCGCCGGCCGGGTGGCCGCAGCACCCGACGTACGGCTGACGCGAAGGCGTCAGGAACCGGCCGCCAGCCTCGCCGATGCGATGACGCGCGCGGCGCTGTCGCGCCGCAGATCGAAGTAGTACGGCACCGCACCGAGATACACGACGATCTGCAGCGTGCCGTTCGCGACGAATCCGCCGACGATGCCTCGGTAATCGGGTCCGTGCGCCGCCGCCACCGCCAGCTCGAAGGCGAAGCCCTTGTGCGACCCGAAGTTCTGCGGCTTGAGACCGCTCGACGTGACCACCGCTGCGCCTTCGCCGAAGACCTTCGTCAGGGTCGATTCGACGACGGCGACGATTTCGTTCGGCAGCATGTTCGATCGAAACGGCGGATAGGCCGCCTGCTTCGGCGCTTTCTTCTCCAATGGTTCGCCGTCGTGGATGTCCGCATAGATCAATAGCGCATCGAGTCGGGGGCCGTCCTGCGTCCACAGCAGCTTGTTCCCGCCGGCATTCCAACCGGCGTCCGCGTCGAGCTGCAGTGCGCCGACCGTCACAGGTCCTGCCGGAAGCTCCACCATCGGGTTGCCAGCGCACCCGGCGAGCGACGCCAGCGCGCACCCAACGACCATCCATCGAACGTTCACGGATCCTCCGACAAGTACGATTCGACCATCGCGCGGTCCGTCGCGTCGGGCTGCGCGGCCAGGTAACGCTCGAACTGACGGCGCGCCCCAGCGACGTCGTTGGCTTTCAACAGCAGATAGCCGTAATTGCGGAACGCTTCCGGCGGGGCGGGCGCAGCGCTCGTCGCTGCCGCGTACTCCGCCTGAGCCGCTTCGGGGTCCCCCGGTCCGCCGCGCTGCATCAGCATCTCGGCCCGGTAGAAACGTACGTAGCCCTCCGGCATGCCGAACCGCGCCTGACGCTCGAGCAGGAATTCGGTGCGCCCGTACCGGGCCGTCTTGATCTGGTCTTCCATCAGCCAGCCGTAGTTGGCGGCGACCAACGCCCGAAATGCTTCTCGATCGGCCGGTTCGGCGGCCGGCGGCGATTGCACCGACTTCGCCCACGCCTCGAGCACCTGCGCACGCTCGGCGGAGTCGGGGTGCGTCTTCGTGAACAGACCCGGCTCTTCGCGCTTGATCTCCGCGTGGGCGTCCTCGTCGATCAGATCGCGCCAAATGCGATACGTCGCATGCGGATCGAAGCCGGCCGCGAGCATCAATTGCGCACCGAGCAGATCCGCTTGTTCTTCCTGCTCGCGCGAGAACGCCAGCACGTTCAGGGCCGCCGTCAGCTGCCCGACCGGAATCGGCACGCCGACCACCGCCAAGCCGATGTCGAAAATCGAACCGATCGCCGTACCTTTCTTGATCTTGCGGAACTGCGCCAACGTGTGGGCGAGTTCGTAGTGCGCGATCTCGTGACCGATCACCGTCGCAAGTTCGTCCTCCGAGGCGACGCGCGTCAGCACACCGGTCCACACCTGCATCATCCCGTTGGCGGCCATCGAGGCGTTGAAGTACGGATTGCGCAGCACGTAGACGCGAAAGTCGCTGCAGTAGTCCTTCGCGACTCGGCACACGAGCGTGCGGACGTAGTCGACGAGCGCCGGATCGCGAACGCGCAGCGGCGAACTGACGAGCGACTTCTCGTAGTCGCCGAGTTCGAGCCAGAGCCCGCGCTCGTCCTTCGCCAACTCGGGGTGATAGCCGGGTGAAATCACCGGCGCCGGAATCGGCGGCACCGTCGCCGCGACCGCCGACATCGCCGCACAACAGAGGACGGTCAGCGCGGCCGCGAGCGCGTCAGCCACCGTGCATGCCCTCGAACAACACCGACACGGTCTTGTCCGCGCCGGCGGGTTCGCGCAGATCGCCGGTGCCGACGCCGACGAACCTGCACCACACCACGTCGCCGCTCGTCAGATCGACCAGCGACGCATAGCCGGATTGGCCGCCCACGTTCACGCCATAGACGCCGAACAAGCCGGCGATGATGGCCTTTGCCTGTTGGCCGCCGCTGGCCCGTGCATCGTGATACGTGACGAAGAGCGCGTAGTCGGCACCGTAGCGCTCCTTCATGAACGACACGCCCGGCCCGAGCGAGTAATCGAAGCGGCCGTGCTTCGCCGGCAGCCGGCCGTTCCAGATCGCGATCGTTTGAGCGACCGCCTGATGGAGCTTCTCGTACGAAATCAGCCGCTCGTCGGGTGCATCGGGATTCGTCGTCACGAGGTCGTGACCGTGTGCGGCGAGCTCTCGTCGAGTCGCCGACACGAAGTTGGTGCGGGCGGTTTCGGTCCAATCCGGCTGCGGCTCCGCCACGCCGCCGGCCGTGATCACGTAGAACTTGATGTCGGACTCGATCAACAAGACACGCGCGCCCGCGGCGATCGCCTCGCCGCCGCCCGCCGTCGGCGGTGTCGCCTGCCGACTGACGGCGCAGCCGCACAAGCACGCAAACGCCCACAGCCAGACGAGTCGGCCCATATCCCCTCCCGAAGCGTCTCGGGAATATGCCTCCGGCCAGCGCTTCCGTACATAGGGCGGTGCCTCACGTTGCAGCGCGGTCGTTCGCACATCGCGACGCCCGATCCGTTGCGCAACAGATTCTGTTGCGCAACACAATCTGTTGCGCTACGGTATTCGCATGCCCGTCGCATCCGCCAAGAAGATCGAAGCGTTGCGCGCCGACTTCCGCTCGGCGGCGCAACTCGCCGACATGCTCGGCGTCAGCCGCTCGCAAATCACCCGGTGGCTGCGCGGCGCCGGCATGGATCCGCTGAATGCCGAGAAGGTCGATCTGCTCGAGCTCGTCTGGTCGAACCTGCTGCGCCTCTACGACAAACCAGCCGCGCTCGCATGGATCTTCGGCATCAACCCGCAACTCGGCGATCGGCGGCCGATCGATCTGATCCGCCAGGGCCGCACCGAAGAACTGATGCGCGCGATCCGCGCCGAACGATCCGACTCGTTCGCGTGATCGCCGCGCCGCGCCGCCGTGATCCTGTATCGGTGTTTTGCCTGGGACGATCGCGCCCCGCTCGCGGAGCCGGACGGTCCGCTATGGTTCCCGCGCGTCTTTCAGGGTGAGGGCCGGCACGACAATCCCGAGCTGTACGGCTGCCTCTACCTCGCCGACCGCGCAGTGTCGTGCGTCGTCGAGCAGCTCGCCCGATTTCGCACGCAACGCCTGACCGCAGCGTTGCTGCGTCGTCGCGAGTTGCCGCTCGCGCTGGCCGAGCTGGAGCTCGCCGAGCGCGCCGAACTCATCGATCTCGACGATCCCACGGTGCTCCGGCGCGAACGTTTGCGGCCGTCGACCGTCGCGACGCGCCACCGCACCGTCACGCAACCGCAAGCGCGCACCCTGTTCGAAGCCCACAAGACGGCGGCCGGGTTGCGTTGGTGGTCCACCTACGAAGCGCAGTGGGCGAACGTGACGGTGTTCGAGCGCGCCGCGCGTTCGTTGCGCTTGCGCACCGTGCACTCGCTCACCCTCGACGATCCCGCCGTCGCCGCGGCCGCGGAGTTCTTCGGAATGCGGACGACTTGAGCGATCATCGCACCTTCGTTTCCAACAACGCGGACACAGCCATGTACGACCTGAAGGGGAAAGTCGCGATCATCACCGGCGGCGCGAGCGGCATGGGCCGTGCAACGTCGCTGCTCTTCGCAAAGATGGGCGCGAACGTCGTGCTCGCCGATCTGAACGTCGAAGGCGGCGAGGAAGTCGCCAAGCTCGCGTCGCAGAGCGGCAACAAAGCGTTGTTCCAACGCACCGACGTATCGAACGAAGCCGACGTCAAAGCGTTGGTCGCGCGCGCGGTCGGTGCGTTCGGCCGCCTCGACATCATGTTCAACAACGCCGGCATCGGCGGCGCCGTCGGGCCGTTGGAACAGATCAAGGTCGAGGACTGGGACAAGACCCAGGCGGTGTGCCTGCGCGGCGTGTTCCTCGGCATGAAGTACGCGGTGTCGCCGATTCGTGCGGCGGGCGGCGGCTCGATCATCTCGACCGCGTCGATCGCCGGCATCGACGGCTATCCGAACCTGCACGCATACAGCGCCGCCAAAGCCGGCGTGGTGAATCTCACGCGCTCCGCCGCACTCGAGTTCGCGTGCGACAAGATTCGCGTGAACTGCATTGCGCCCGGCGGCATCTCGACGCCGATCCTGTACGGCTTCGCCGGCGCGAACAAAGCGATGATCGACGCAATGCTCGAGAAAGGTCAGCCGTATCCGCGCGCGGGCCAACCCGAAGACATCGCGAACGCGGCACTGTTTTTGGCGAGCGACGCGTCGCAGTTCATCACCGGCCAGACGATCGTCGTCGACGGCGGGGCAACCGCGGGACCGGTCGCGCTCGCGCCGAAACCCGGCGAGAACCGGCCGCCGCCGGAACGCGCCTTCGCGGGGCCGTCGTTCGAGCGATAGCTCGAGGTTCTCACGGAGTGCTGCGCAGTAGCCTTCCCGCCAAACGAACACGGCCTCGATGAACGCCGCCATGCAACACCTCGAGCCCGCGGAGCGCGATCGTTCACGCGTCGGCGACGTCGTCGGCACCGCCCGACCGCTGCGCCGCACTCCGCCGGCGATCGCGGCCGTCGGCGACGGCTACCTGCTCGTCTATCGCATGCCGTCGCTCGACGGCGCAACGCGCATCGCCACCGCGATGGTGTTCGTGCCGCGCACAGCGGCTCCGTCGGACGGACGCAAGCTCGTCGCCTATTGCCACGGCACGATCGGCTGGGCGGCGCAGTGGGCACCGAGCATCTGCGTCGAATACGCGAGCCATCCGAAATACAGATCGCACTGGGAATACGCGCTGCCGATCGCGGATTTGCTGGCAGAGGGCTACGTCGTCGTCGCTCCGGACTACGAAGGTCTCGGCGACACGACGCTCGGCGTGCCGAAGACCGGACATCTGTACTACAACAGCCTCAGTGAGGGGCGCTCGGTGAACTTCGCAGCCTTGGCGAGCAAGCGACTGCTGGGCGATCGCCTGTCGGGCGTGTGGGCCGCCGTCGGTCATTCGCAGGGCGGCCGCGTCGTGCTGTCGGCCGCCGAGAACATCGCCGAACTGCAGGCGCACGAGCGGTCCCTCGATTTCCGCGGCGGCGTGCCGATCTCGCCGTCGACGAACACCGTCGCGAAGATGAACGAGCGCTGGCAGGCCGTGCTCGACGCACAAGCGGCCGGCAATCCGGATACCGCGGTGTTCTATCTCGGCGTCTTGTCCGTCTACAGCATTCTGTACGTGCGCTCGATGCACTCGGCCGGCTACGCGATCGATCCGGCGATGATGTTCGGCGAGCGAGCGCTGCGCTTCTATTACGAATGCGCGCACCTCGCCTTCTGGCCGCTGATGAACGACATCACCGAAGACGCCGTGCGCTACGTCTATTGCGACGTGACCGACCCGAGCCGCGTCTACAACGAGCCGGCGACGTATCCCGGCGTGCGCATCGACGCGATCAACTCCCCGGCCTTCAAGAACATGATGGAGGCGAACGAGATCGGCCGTGTGCGCGTCCCCGGCGACTATCTGATCGTGCAGGGGACGACCGATTCGTATACGCCGGAGTCCTGGTGTCGAGAACTCGTCAACGGCATGCTCACCAACGGCACTCGGGTGCGCTACAGCGTGCACACCGGCGCGGACCACTACGGCGTGCTGCAACGTCCGGCCGCGCGCGCCGTCACGCGCGAGCACCTCCGACAAATCTTCGCTTAGGAGTACGCCCATGACCCGGCCCACTGCCCCGCGCGCCACGCCCGGCGCGAAGATGATGTATCTGATCAAGCGCAAGCCGACCACGTCGCGCGAGGAACTCGTCGCGCACTGGTTCGCGAATCACATGCCGCTGGTGATCGAACGGCAGCACCAATCGGCGGCCGCCGGTAAGCCGCACGCGACGCGCTACGTCGCGACGTTGTTTCAAGCGGACGCGAACGGCGAGTATCCGTGGGACGGTGTCGCGCAACTCTATTGGGCGCGCGCATTGCCGAAACCGAAGGCCCCGTTCGGCCATCCGCCGGCCGATTCGTTTCAGCAGCGCGCCGAAGCGTATTGGCCGTGGGCGACCACCGAATACGTGATCATGGACGGTGCGCTGCCGAGCGGCCCGAACACGCTGAACGCGCCGTACCCGACGACGCGCTCGGGCTTCTACAAGTCGACGTTCATCGCGACCGCGGCGGCGAACGTCGCCTACCCGGCCATGTTCGACCACTGGCTGACGATCCACGCGCCGGGCGTCGTGAAGGCGATGCAGAAGGTCGGCGGCTTCCGTTACGTCGTCAGCCACAGCATCGATCCGGCGAACGAACCGTACGCGGGTATGGCGGAGCTGTACTTCCCCAACGCGGACGCTTGGGCGCGGTTCGTCGGCGAATTGCCGTCCGACGGCTTCGAACGCTTTCTCGACCTGCCGAAGACGCTCGTGTTCCGTTCCGACACCGAGATGGTCGGCATTCCATGATCGATCACACCCGGATCGCGACGTTCTCGACGCGCGTACCGAGCACCTTGATCGAGCGAAGCTCGTCCACCGCCGCGGCGCGCGGATCGCGATCGAGCCGCACGAAGTCGGCGTACTTGCCGACCGTCAGGCTGCCGATGCGGTCCTCGGCGCGCAGGTGATGCGCGGCGTCGATCGTGATGGACCGCAATGCGGTCTCGATGTCGACGGTCTGCTCCGGGCCGAGCACGACGCCGGTATAGGTCTTGCGCGTCAGCGCGACGTACAGCATCAGCATCGGGTCGGGCCAGGTCATCGGCGCATCGCAGTGATACGACGCACGCATACCGAGCCGCGCGGCACTGCCGATCGGCACGAAGCGGTCGCCGCGATCGGCACCGAGCAGATGTTTGCTCATCGGATCGCCCCAGAAGTGGAACATCGGCAGGAAGAAGCTGCACACCACGCCGAGCGCCTTCGCGCGCTCGAGCTGGTCGTCGCGCATCAAGCCGCAGTGTTCGATTCGGAACGGCCGCTGCGCGTGCGGCGACTCGGCGAGCGCGATCTCGTACGCGTCGAGCACCGTGTCGATCGTGCGGTCGCCCTGCGCGTGCACGGCGATCTGGTGGCCCTGCGCCGCATAGTTCTTGATCAGCCAGTGCAAGTCTTCCTTCGAGTAGTTGAGCCCGCCGGTGCTGTCTTTCGGCAGCCCCATACGCACCAGCGTCATCTCGTTGTTCAGATACGGCCGCGTGACCGCGACGTTGCCGAGTAACACCGAGCCGTCGCCCCACATCTTCGTGCCGATCACCCCGAAGCGATCGTCGCCCTGATCGACCGGCAGCAACGAACGGCCGCCGCGAGCGACGTATTGATAGCCGAACACGCGCAGCGGCAACGGCCCGCGCTCCATCAGCGTACGGTAGAACGACACCATCAGCGGCGACAGACCCGGCTCGCACACCGTCGTGTAGCCCGCGAGCGAAAACTTCTGCAGCCAGTCGGCGAGTGCGACGACGTTGCGCTGTTGGCCGCACAGCTTTGCAAAGCCTTCCATCAATGGACCCGTCGCGCTTTCGGTGAACCGCCACATGCGGCCTCGAGCGTCGCGGGTGATGTGCGAATCGATCAAATCGTCCTGTTGATCGTCGATCGCGAACGCTGTGACCGCGGCACCGTTCAAGTAGATCGCGTGCAGATTAGTCGTCTGTACGGCGATGCCGACGTCGCCCGAAATCGCGTCGAGCTCGTCGCGAGTGGGTTCGCGCGAACCTTCGTGCAGTTGTTGGTCGAGCCCGGTGAACCACACCACGTCGCCCGCCTTCGCCTTCGCGACGCGGCGCCTGATCTTCTCGATGACGGCCGCGTACGTCGGCGTGTGCACTGCGCGCACGTCGACCACCGGATCGCCGACCGTTTGCGCCGACAACATCGGGTGGCCGTGCGCTTCGACGAAGCCGGGAAACAATACCGAGCCCGCGAGATCGACCGATTGCGCGCCGGTGCCGGCCGCCGCGCGCATCTCGCGCAGCGTACCGACCGCCGCGATGCGTCCGTCGCGCGCGACGAGCGCGTCGACCTGCGGCCGCCGCGCGTCCATCGTGACGATCGAACCGCCGAAGTAGATCGTTGCGTCGCTCATATCCCCTCCAACACGCTGCGTTCCAGCGCATCGAACAATTCGTTCACGACGGCCGGTTCGAACTGCGGCGTCGGACCGATGACAACGACGTCGCTATGGCGCGCGCCGCTCGCATCGGGCTCGAACGTCAAGCTCGAGCGCTTGCCCACCAGCTGAAAGATTGCGCGCGCGTTCGGCTCGTCGGCGAAGCGCACGACGCCCTTGGCGCGCAACGCGCTGCGCGGCAACCCCGCGACGAAGCCGCGAAATGCATCGAGATCGATCGGCTCCTCGAGCCGTCGCGCCGCCGCCGCGTAGCCGACCCGATGTTCGTGGTCGTGCGTTTCCCGCCGCCGATCGCGCGACGCGGAATCGGCCCCACCCAGCAACACCGGCCACGGCAGGCGCGCGCCACTCGTGCGGAGGATTCGCATCGCGGGCTGCGCGCCGAGCAGCGTCGCCTCCACCGAAGCAGCGGCCGCGGCGTCGACGAGATCGCACTTGTTGAGCAACACGATGTCGCAGACCGCGGCCTGATCGATCGCGAGTTCGCCGCTCGCGTAGTCGAGCAACGGAAACTGTTCCGCGTCGACGACACACACCGCGCCGTCGATCGCGATGCGCCCCCGAGCCGCGTCGGTCAGGAAGGCTTCCATCACGCCGTACGGGTCGGCCACGCCGCTCGTCTCGAGCACGATACGCTCCGGCCGCGGATCGGCCGCCGCGAGTTCGAGCGCCGCAGCGACCAAATCGTCGCGCAGCGTGCAGCACACGCAGCCGTTCGTCAGCGCGATGCGCCCCGGCGCCGACGATTCGATCAGTGCCGCGTCGACGTTGATCGCCGCGAAATCGTTGACGAGTACCGCCAGCCGTTGCGGTGCGTCGGCCAGCAGACGATTGACGAGCGTCGTCTTCCCCGCGCCGAGAAAACCGGCAACGAGCGTGATCGGAACAGTCATGCGCTTCCGCTCCGAGTGGTGTCGCGAGTCTAACGACGCAATCGGTCGGTCGCGCTATGCCGATGGGCATATCGACGCGGCGCCTTCCCGCATGCGGTCAGCCGCCGCGCAGCAACTCGATATTGCCGCCGCTCGCGGTCGTATTGACCGAGCGCGCCCGCTCGGTCGCGAACCGCAGCAGATAGTGCGGCCCGCCCGCCTTCGGTCCGGTCCCCGACAATCCCTCGCCGCCGAACGGCTGCACGCCGACCACCGCGCCGATGATGCTGCGATTGACGTACGTGTTGCCGACGGCCGACAGCTCGAAGATGCGGTGCGCGCGCGCGTCGATGCGGCTGTGAATGCCCATCGTGAGTCCGAAGCCGAGCCGCCGTACGGCGGCGACAGTCGCGTCGAGATCGTCGGCCGCGTAGCGCACGACGTGCAACACGGGTCCGAAGTGCTCTTCGGTCAAGCCGTCGATTTGGTCGAGTTCGACGATGTGCGGCGCCATGAACGAACCGTTGGCGCACGCCGGCGGGAGCGGCACGGTGTGGACGCGCCGGCCGGCCGCGCGGAGCCCGTCGACGTACGCGGTCAACCGCGCGACGGCTTCGGCCTCGATCAACGGACCGACGTCGGTCGATAGATCCGCCGGATCGCCGATCGAGAGTTCCGCCATCGCGCCGCGAATCATGTCGAGCGCGCGATCGGCGACGTCGTCCTGCAGCAACAGTACGCGCAGCGCCGAACAGCGTTGGCCGGCCGAGCCGAACGCCGAGCGCATCACGTCGTCGGTCAGCTGCTCGATGAGCGCCGTCGAGTCGGCGAACATCGCGTTCTGGCCGCCGGTCTCCGCGATCAGCGGCACGATCGCGCCGTCGCGGGCTGCAAGCGTGCGGTTGATCGATTGCGCCGCGGCGAGGCTGCCGGTGAACGCGACGCCGGCGACGTCGGGGTGGGCGACGAGCGCTGCGCCGACGCGACCATCGCCGGGCAGGTAGCGCACCACGTCTTCGGGAAGCCCCGCTTCGCGCAACAGTTCGAGCGCGTGCGCGCCGATCAACGGCGTCTGTTCCGCCGGCTTCGCGACGACGCTGTTGCCGGCCGCGAGCGCCGCAACGACCTGCCCGAGAAAGATCGCGAGCGGGAAATTCCACGGGCTGATGCATGCGAAGGCGCCGCGGCCGTGCAGCGAAAGCTCGTTCGATTCGCCGCTCGGCCCCGGCAACCGCATCGGCTCGCCGAATTGTTCGAGCGCGAGGTCGGCGTAGTAGCGGCAATAGTCGATCGCTTCGCGCACCTCGGCGATCGCGTCGGGAATCGTCTTGCCGGCCTCGCGCACCAGCAACGAGACGAATCGGTCGCGGGCGCGTTCGATCGCATCCGCCGCGTCGAGCAAGATGCGCCCGCGCGCGGCGGCGCCGGTCGCGTCCCAGGCGGGTTGTGCGGCCACCGCGGCGCGCACCGCTGCATCGACGTCGGCGTCCGTCGCGAACTGCGCGGAGCCGACCTTGTCGCGGCGGTCGGCCGGGTTGTGCACGTCGACCGTCGGCCATTCGGCGCTGACGGCGTAGGTGGGGCGCGCCTCGTGACGGCGGGTCGATTCCGCGGCGAGCGCCGCCGCGATCGCAGCGACGGCGTCGCGATCGGCCAAGTCCACCCCCGCGGAATTGCGGCGCCGCGGCCCGTATAGCGCGGCCGGCAAGCGAATGTGCGGATGCCGCTGCGGGCCGCGCGCGACGCGCGTGACCGGATCGCGCACCACTTCGCGCGCCGGCGTGTTCGCATCGAGAAAGCGATTGACGAAGCTCGAGTTCGCGCCGTTCTCGAGCAGGCGCCGCACCAGATACGCGAGCAAGTCGCGATGCCCGCCGACCGGCGCGTACACGCGCACTTGCGGCAGGTTCGGATACTGATCGGCGGCGACCCGGTACAACAGCTCGCCCATGCCGTGCAGGCGCTGGAACTCGAAGCCGTCGGCGTCGCCGGCCATCGCCATCACCGCCGCGACGGTGTGCGCGTTGTGCGTCGCGAACTGCGGAAAGAGGCGCCGCCGCGCCGCGAGCAAGCGTTCGACGCACGCGAGGTACGCCACGTCGGTGTTCGCCTTCTGCGTGAACACCGGGAAGTCCGGCAAGCCGGCTTCCTGTGCGCGCTTCACCTCGGCGTCCCAATAGGCGCCCTTCACCAAGCGCACCGGCGAGCGTCGGTCGAGCGTCACGTCGAGTTCGATCAGCCAATCGATGACCGGCAGCGCGCGTTTGCCGTACGCCTGCACGACGAGCCCCAGGCCGTCCCAACCGGCGAGCTCGGGGGCGCGCGCGAGGCGTTCGTACAAGTCGAGCGACGGTTCGAGACGGTCCGCCTCTTCGGCGTCGATCGACAGCCCGACGCCGTAGCGCGCGGCGAGCACCGCGAGTGCGAGCAGCCGCGGATACAACTCTGCGTGCACGCGCGCGGCGTGGGCGTATTCGTAGCGCGGATGCAGCGCCGACAACTTCACCGACACGCCGGAACTACGTCGGTCGTCGCGACCGCGCGCGCGGCTACCCACGCGCTCGAGGGCCGCATAGTACGCATCGAAATAGCGCTGCGCGTCCGCCGCCGTGCGGGCGCCTTCGCCGAGCATGTCGAACGAGAAGACCGCCTCGCCGCCGTGCTCCGCGGCGCCGCGTTCGAGCGCCTCGTCGATGTCGCGGCCGAGCACGAACTCGCCGCCGAGGATCTTCATTGCCCGGCGCATCGCGCTGCGGATCACCGGTTCGCCGGCCCGACCGATCAAGCGACCGAGCACGTCCGCAGGGGCGCCCGCCGCACCGCGGTCGAGCGCGATCACGCGGCCGGTCAACATCAGGGCCCAGGTCGATGCGTTGACGAACGTCGATTCGGAGTTGCCGATGTGGTCGATCCAGCGACGCGGCACGATCTTGTCGGCGATCAACGCATCGACGGTAGCCGCGTCCGGAATTCGCAGCAGCGCCTCGGCGAGGCACATCAGGGCCACACCTTCCTCGTTGGCGAGGCCGAATTCCTTCAGGAACACGTCGAGCACGCTGTGCTCGCCGCGTCGCGCGCGCACCGCTTCGACGAGACGCGTTGCCGCGTCTTCGATCTCGGTCCGCTGCTCGACGGTGAGTTGCAGCCCCGCGGCGAGCGTCGTGATGCGCGCTTCCTCCGCCGCGAATTTCGCTGCGCGGATCGTCCGGCGCGATTCGCCGAGGTCGCTCACGCGCCGATTCCGATCGCGCGGCGCAGCGCGGCGTCGTCGTGCACGCGTTCGATCGCACATCGCGACGCGAGCACACGCAGACGCTCGTCGGCGGCCATCGCGCCGAACGTCTGTGCAAACCGATCCGCTGCGACTTCGCACAACGGCGACGCCTGCGTTTGCGCGTCGTCCGGCACCGCCGCGACGCCGAACCACGCGCGATACGGCCCGACGACGGCCGTGAGCGCGGGGTCCGCGGGGTCCGCCGGTAGCGCCGCCAGATCGCGTTCGGCATCGCTCCACTGCAGATCGACGAGGCCGCGCACGACGGCGCGTGCTGCGCGCGCGTGCGGTTCGTCGGGGTCGAGCGCGAGTACATCGGCGACCGCCCGACGCACGTCGGCGATCGACACCGCGCCGCCGCCGACCAGCGCGCGCACCTGATCGAGCGCTTGCGCGCCGAGCCGCGACGCATCGCTCGAGATCGCCTGCGGGCGCGTCGGTAGGCGCGCGTCGACGTCGCCGGCGCGGTCCGATACGCCGGTCGGCGGATCGCTCGACACCGAGGTCGCGTTTGTCGAATCGCGTTCGTTGCGCTCGACTGCGCTCGCCGGATAGCCGCGTTCGGCAGTCGGCGCGGATGCGCCGCGATACAGCGCGTACCCGCCGCCGACGACCACGAGCGCGACCAGTACGGCGATCCACGTCGACGACGCTCCGCTCTCATCGGCGCGTGCAGTCGTGCCGTGCGTGACGGCATCGACGCTGCCCAACAACGTATTGATGGCGCGGTCGGCGCCGCGCGCCGGCCACTCGGACAGGTCGATCACCTGCTCCGAGCGCAAACCGCGCGGCGGTCGCGCGCCACCGAGCCTGATCGACACC
>Ga0335084_10004244_pt1 | contig 14109 bp, 14 predicted proteins | sample Lox_Sample_44_FD_206721 | JGI IMG/M metagenome (GOLD analysis project Ga0335084, IMG submission 206721) | Soil microbial communities from Loxahatchee National Wildlife Refuge, Florida, United States - Lox_Sample_4.4 | ecosystem: Environmental > Terrestrial > Soil > Wetlands | place: USA...
GCCGGCGCGTGGCCATCCCGATGGTCGCCGGCCAGCGCAGCCTCAACCTGGCCGTGGCGGCCGGCGTCGGCCTCTACGCGGCGCTGGCGTCGGTTCGCGCCGGGTGATCGGCCGTACTAAGATGGGGCCGCATGGGGCTCCTCACCGAGCCGGGCGACGTCTCCCGGACCCCGCTCGCAGCCATCCTCCTCGAGGCCCTGAACGTCCGGGCGAACGGCGTCCTGGAGGTCACCTCCGGCGGCGGCACCTCCCGCATCTGGTTCCGCGAGGGACGGCCGGTCGGCGCGGCGGTGTTCCAGGGGTTCCGGCCGCTCGGGCAGATGCTGCTCGAGGCCGGCCTCATCGACATCGACGCCCTCTCGCGCAGTCTGGCCGGCATGGCAGAGACGCGCCGGCCCCAGGGCGAGATCCTCGTCGAGATCGGGGCCTGCACCCGCGCCGACGTGGACTCCATGCTCGAGCGGCAGCAATCGAGCTACTTCAACGCCATCGCCGCGCTGGAGTCCGGCGCCTACGCGTTCTCGCAGGACGCGCCCATCCCGGAGTGGACGCGCTCGTCGCGCCTCTCTCCCCTGCGCACCATCGTGGACGCGCTCGAGAAGCCGCAGGCGAGCGGCCTCGTCGCGTCCGCGCTCGAGGCGGTGGCGAAGGGCGGCGTGAGGCTCGCGTCCGGCTACGCCGAGGTGGCCGACGGCTTCCGCTGGAACGCGCTCGAGCGCGCGTGGGTGGCGCGCATGGAGGTGCCGCTCACCCGCGACGAGGCGCTCGCCCCCGGGACCGTGCCGGCCGACCAGGCGCGGGCCATCCTGGCGGGCCTTCTCCTCCTCGGCCTCGCCGTCTCGGCCGCCGAGCAGCCGGTCGCCACCGGCCACACCGTCATCGGCCTCGGCGACGCCAGCACGCCGCCAGCGGAGGAGCCGAGCGTCCCCGGCCGCCGCAGCGACCCGGTCGAGGCGCGCGCCCGCCGCCAGCGCCTCCTACAGCAGGCGATGCGCAACATGGGCGTGGGGCCCTTCCAGAGGCCGGCCACCGGGTCCGTACCCCAGGCGGGCGCGGCCCAGCCCGCCCAGCCCACCGCCGGGGCGGGCCGGCCGGCGCCGGGCTCGCCGGAGTCCGAGCTGCGCGACGCCCTCCTCAAGTTCGCGCCGCGCGCCCGCGAGCACGACTTCTTCGTCCGGCTGGGGCTCACCGAGAAGGCCACCCGGGACGACGTGAAGAAGGCATTCCTGGCCCTCGCGAAGCAGTTCCACCCCGACCGCTTCTCGGCCCCGGCCCTCGCCGACCTCGCCGACGTCGTGAAGGACTTCTTCACCGCCGTGAACGAGGCCTACGAGACGCTCTCCGACGATCGCCGCCGCGCCGACTACCTGGCCCACACCCGCGGCTCGTCGCGCTCGGCGGGCTCCGAGGGCGCGAGGATCGACTACCAGAAGGGCGAGGCCTGCCTGCGCACCCGCGACTGGGCGCGCGCGCGCGGATTCTTCGAGTCGGCGATCCGGGCCGACCCGAAGGCCGAGTACCAGGCGGCCCTGGCCTACGTGCTCGTGGCAGATCCGCGCACCAAGGACCGCGAACGGGCGCGCGGGATCCTCGAGGACGCGATGAAGGACCCGACCTGCGACCGCGCCTTCTACGTGGCGGGCCTCCTCGCGCGCGACGACAAGGAGGACGCGCGGGCGGAGAAGCTGTTCCGGCAGGCGGCGACCATCAATCCGCGCAATGCGGACGCCGTCCGCGAGCTCAGGACGCTCGAGGCCAGGCGGACCGACCGCCGCTGAGGCCTCGCGCCGCCGGGCCGGGGGCGCGTCCCGTGGATGGGTGAGCCACGCGCGCGCGACCGGGCGCCGCCGAGGGCGCGGCCGTCGCCTTGACGACGGAACGCTCCTCAGGCTTCATGACCTGGGGACGCCTCCGAGAGGGCGCGGAAAGGCCGACGCTTGGCAAAGCAGCACCTCCTGCTCGTCGACGGGGATCCGAAATCACTGCGGGTGATGGAGGTCTCGCTCAAGAAGGCGGGCTTCTCCGTCACCACGGCGGTGAACGGCCGCGACGCGCTCGAGAAGGCCGAGATCTCGCCGCCCGACCTCATCCTCTCCGACACCAAGATGCCGGAGATGGACGGCTTCGAGCTGTGCCGCCGGCTGAAGGAGGACGAGCGCTACCGCGGCACGCCGTTCATCTTCCTGACCGGCCAGAAGTCGGTCGAGTACAAGGTGAAGGGCCTCGAGCTGGGCGTCGAGGACTACCTGACGAAGCCCATCTACATCAAGGAGATCGTCACCCGGGTGAAGATCCTCCTCCAGAAGAAGGAGAAGGAGCGGCTCGAGAAGAAGGATCTCAAGGCCAGCTTCAGCGGCAACCTGGCCGACATGGGCGTGGTGGACCTGGTCCAGACGCTCGAGATGGGCAAGAAGTCGGGTGCACTCCACGTGAAGGGCCGGACGGGCCTCGAGGCGGTCTGCTACTTCCGCGACGGGCGCATCCTCGACTGCGAGCTGGGCCCGAAGCTGGTCGGCGAGCAGGCCTTCTACCGGCTGCTCAACTGGCAGGAGGGCGAGTTCGCCATCGAGTTCAAGCAGACCGAGCGGGACGAGCGCATACCCGTCTCGACCCAGGGCCTGCTCATGGAGGGCATGCGCCGCATCGACGAGTGGGGGCGCATCGTCGAGCAGCTGCCCGCGCTCGACAAGGTGTTCGAGATCGACACGGCGCTCCTCGCCGACCGGCTGGCCGAGATCCCCGACGACGTGAACGCCCTGCTCCGCCTCTTCGACGGCCACCGCACGCTCGAGCGCGTGATCGAGGAGGCCGACTACGACGACCTCGCCGCCGCGGGCGTCATCTCGAAGCTCTTCTTCGAGGGGATCATCAAGGAGGCGGTCCCCGGGCTTCCCTCGCCGGAGCTGCCCGAGCGCCACGCCGAGGCGGCCGCGCCCTCGCTCACCCCGGCGCCGCGCTCCGAGCCCACCCCCGAGCCCGACGGCGTGGACTGGTTCGCGGGCCCCGTCGCGGGCGGGGAGCAGGGATCGCCGCCCGGCCCCGCCCGGGAGCGCGCGGCAGGTGGGGACGGAAAGGTGCTTCCCTTCCCGGAGCGCCGCCGCGAGGGCGCCCCCGCCACCACCCCGACGCGGACCCAGCCGGCGCTCACGCCGCCCTCGAAGGACGGGAAGCCGCCCGCCTTCCGGCCCTCCCAGTTCTCCATCCCGCTGCCGCCGCCGGGATCGCTGCCGCCACCGCCGTCGCTCGGACGGCAGGGTCCCGGCAAGGCGCCCGCCGCGCGCGGGACCGCCGAGCGCGCGCCCACCGCTCCGGCGCAGGCCGAGGCCCGTGCGCCGGTTCCGGCCCCGCCGGTCGAGGCGCCGGACGCCGGTGGCGAGGGCGCCCCCGAGGCCGAGCCCTCGACCGAGGTCCGCCTCGACGTCGACGTCGCGCCGGACATCGCCGCCGACATCGCGGACGAGGTCCAGCGGGCCGGTCCCGTCGAGGAGCCACCCGACGAGCCGTCGCCGCCGATGGCCCCGCCGCGCCGCTCCACCCGGGCCGTGCCGGCCGTGCGCCCCCCGTCGGACGAGACGACGGTGGTGAAGCCTTACCCGATGCGCCCGCCGGAGCCCGGGGACGACGACATGCCCCTGCCGAGCCGGCGCTCGCCCCTTCCCCTCGTCGCGGCGATCGCCGTCGTCGTCGTCGCCGCCGTCGCCGCCGCCTGGAAGCTCGGCTACCTCGACTCGCTCCTCGGCCGCGCGGCTCCGGGCCCGGCCGCGTCCGCGGCTCCCGCGGTCCCGGCCGCGGCGGCGCCCGCACCGCCGGCCGCCGCACCGCCGGACCAGGCCGTCCCGGGCGCCGGAGCGACCGCCCCCGGGGCGGCGCCGGCCCCGGAGGCCGCAGCGCCGGCCGCCCCGGAGCCCGCCCCCGCGGTGAAGGCCGCGAGGCCGGCCCGCGACGTCGACGCCGAGCAGAAGCGCCTGCTCGCCTCGGCCGAGCGGAAGTACGAGTCCGGCCGCTTCCAGGACGCGATCTCCGAGTACCGGCGAGCCATCGCGCTCCGCTCGACCGCGCCGGCCCACGTCGGCTACGCCCGCGCCCTGTACGACGCCAACCGCTCGGCGGACGCGATGCGCGAGGTGCAGACCGCCATCTCCGAGAACGGCAGCTACGCGCCGGCCTGGCTCCTCCTCGGCGAGATCCACCAGGCCCAGGGCCGCCCGGCCCAGGCGCGCGCGGCGTACGAGCGCTTCCTGCAGCTCTCGCCGAACGGCGAGCAGGCGCGGGCGGTGCGCGAGATCCTCTCGAAGCAGCTCCGGTGACGTTCCGCGTCCTCGCCATCGAGACGAGCTGCGACGAGACCGCCGCCTCCGTCGTCGAGGACGGCCGCCGCGCGCTCTCCGACGTCGTGGCCACGCAGATCGAGATCCACCGGCGCTGGGGCGGGGTCGTGCCCGAGCTGGCGAGCCGCAACCACGTGGTGCAGGTCATGCCGGTCGTCGACGAGGCGCTCTCTCGCGCGGGCGTCGGGCCGGCCGAGCTCGACGGCCTCGCGGTGACGAGCGGGCCCGGCCTGGTGGGCGCGCTGCTCGTGGGCGTGCAGGTGGCGAAGGCGCTCGCGCTCGCCTGGGGCAAGCCGCTCGTGGGCGTGAACCACCTCGAGGGCCACCTCGTGGCGGCCTTCCTCTCCGATCGCCCGCCCGCGTTCCCGTACCTCGGCCTCGTCGTGTCGGGGGGCCACACCTCCCTCTACGACGCGCGCGCGTTCGGGGACTACCGGCTGCTGGGGCGGACCCGCGACGACGCCGCCGGCGAGGCGTTCGACAAGGGCGCGAAGCTGCTCGGTCTGCCGTACCCGGGCGGCGTGGCCATCGACCACCTGGCCCGCACGGGCGATCCGTCGGCGGTGAGGTTCCCGAAGGCGATCGTGAAGGGTGCCGACCTCGACTTCAGCTTCTCCGGCCTCAAGACCGCGCTCCTCCACCACGTGAGGAAGAACGGCGTGCCGGAGGGGCAGGGGCTCGCCGACCTGTGCGCGAGCTACCAGGAGGCCATCGTGCGCGCGCTCGTCGAGAAGGCGTTCCGGGCGGCGCGGCGGCTCCAGCACCCGCGGCTCGTGCTCTCCGGCGGCGTGGCCGCCAACTCGCGGCTGCGCGCGGCGGCGACCGCGCGCGGAGCCGAGTACGAGGACCTCGAGGTGCTCGTCCCGGAGGTGCGGCTCTGCACCGACAACGCGGCGATGATCGGCGTCGCCGGGACGCAGGCGCTCCTGCGCGGCGTGCGCTCGGGCCCCGACCTGGCGGCCGACCCGGGCTGGCGGCTGTGACCTCGGCGGGACCGGTTGCTCCGGGCGCCTACCCGTCGCCGCGCGCCCTGCTCGAGCGGCACGGCCTCGGCCCGAAGAAGAGCTGGGGCCAGAATTTCCTCGCCGACCCCTCGGCACTCGACGCCATCGCGGAGCTGGCCGCGCCGCCCCCGGGCGAGCCCGTCGTCGAGCTGGGCGCCGGGCTCGGGCATCTCACCGTCCGGCTCGCCGCGCGCGGGGCCCGGGTGCTCGCCGTGGAGCGGGACAGAGACATGGCGAGGGTGCTGCGCGCGGAGCTGGCCGGGAGCATCGAGCTCGTGGAGGCCGACGCGGCGCGGATCGACTGGGCCGCGCTGGCGGACCGGCTCCGCGTGGCGCGGCTCGCCGTGGCGGGGAACCTGCCCTACCACCTCTCGAGCCCGATCCTGTTTTCGCTCCTCGATCGGCCGGAACGGATCGGGCGCGCGGTGTTCCTCCTCCAGCGCGAGGTGGCCGAGCGGCTGGCCGCCTCGCCGGGCACGAAGGAGTTCGGGCTCCTCTCCGTGCTGCTCCAGCGCGAGGCGGACGTCCGGGTGGCGCTCCGCGTGCCGTCGGGGGCGTTCCTCCCGCCGCCGAAGGTGGAGAGCGCCGTGCTCGTAGCCGGGTTCCGGCCGCCGCCCGGCGGTCCGCTCGACGGTGCGCTCCTCCGGCGGCTCGTGAAGGCGGGCTTCGCCCAGCGTCGGAAGACGCTCTCGAACGCGCTCCAGGCCGCCCGCATCGTCCCCGGCGACGCGCTCGCCCGGGCGCTCGAGCAGGCCGGCATCGATCCGAGGCGGCGGGGCGAGACGCTGGAGGTCGCGGAGTGGGAGGCGCTCGTGCGGGCGATCGCTCCGCCCGTCGCCGGGTCCTGAAGCCGGATCGGGGCCTTCCGAACCATCACGGGCGCCCACCCGCAGAACCTGCCGCCCGCCCACGCCACCCGGTCGAGCAGGCGCCCGTGAATCCCTACGTGCCGATCCCCTTCGCCGTGGCGAGGAGCAGGCTCATGTTCCGGGCGCCGTTCTCGCCGAGGTACCGGCGGAACGCGCCCGCGTCGAGCCGCATGGCGCGGATGGTGCGCGCCACGATGGCCTCGTACCCCGGTGCGTCGGGCTTCTTGAGCTCGAGGGCGATCTTCAGGATGGCGCGGTGGTAGGCCGGGTCCACGTCTTCCTCGACCTCCTCCGTCCGCCTCGCCGCCGTCGAGAGCTTCGCCGTCGTCCCGGGCCTGCGCGCCATGCCTTCGTCGCCTCCGCGTTCCCCTCGAGCAGCGCGTCTTCCGGAAATCGGAGCGACGATACGTTGCGATGCATGACGTGTCAAACAAACTGTGATCCCCGGATCAGGGTCGCCGCGATCCTCGTGTCGCGATCCGCCGCGCGGAAGGCACGCCTTGCCAGGACGTTCACCCCCTGGCAAGCTCCCGCGCTTCCGGCGAAAGACATGGAGCGCCCGCGCTACATCGCCGTGGAGGGGCCGATCGGCGTCGGCAAGACCGCCCTCGCCCGGCTCCTCGCGGAGCGGGTGGGCGCGCGCCTCGTCCTCGAGCAGTCCGAGCAGAACCCGTTCCTCCCCGCGTTCTACGCCGACCGCCGGAAGCATGCGTTCCAGGCGCAGCTCTTCTTCCTGCTCTCCCGGTTCCAGCAGCAGGAGGCGCTCGCGCAGCAGGACCTGTTCAGCCGGTCCACCGTCTCGGACTACGTGTTCGCGCGCGACCGCATCTTCGCCGCCCTCACGCTCTCGCCCGACGAGCTCGTCCTCTACGAGCGCATCTACGGCCTGCTCGGCGCCCGCAACGTGGCCCCGGATCTCGTGATCTACCTGCAGGCGCGCAGCGACGTGCTCCTCTCCCGCGTGCGTCGCCGCGGGATTCCCCACGAGCGCTCGATGGACGCCGCCTGGCTCGACGAGGTGGCGAAGGCGTACCAGGAGTTCTTCTTCCACTGGGAGGAGACGCCGCTCCTCGTCGTGAACACGAGCGACATCGACCTCGAGAACGACCCCGAGGACCAGGAGGCCCTCCTGGCCGTCGTCCGGAAGCACCGCAAGGGAATTCAACACTACGTGCCGCTGGGCACGAGGCCCGGATAGTTGCTAGATTCCAGGAGCGGTCGACTTGAGGGCAGGACCCCGGCACGGGGCCTACACCGGAGGTCGAGGATGTCGAGCCAGTCCCCCACGCCAGCGAGGCGCGTCACCGTCCACGAGCTGCGCCGGATGAAGGACGCCGGCGAGCCGATCGCCGTCGTCACCTGCTACGACGCCACCGCCGCGCGCTGGGTCGACGCGGCCGGCGTCGACGTCGTGCTGGTGGGCGACTCCCTGGGCATGGTCGTGCAGGGGCACGACTCGACCCTGCCGGTGACGATCGATCAGATGGTCTACCACTGCGCCGCCGTGAAGCGCGGGCTGGCCCGGGGCAGCGGGCGGCCGCACCTCGTGGGCGACATGCCGTTCGGCAGCTACCAGGCGAGCGCCGACGAGGCGGTCCGCGCCGCGGCGCGGCTCGTGGCAGAGGGCGGCGCCGAGGCGGTGAAGCTCGAGGGCGGCGCCGAGTACGTGGACGTGGTGCGCCGCATCGTGCGGGCCGGCGTCCCGGTGATGGGCCACCTGGGGCTCACGCCGCAGTCGGTGCACCGCATGGGCGGGTACGTGGTGCAGGGGAAGGACAGCGAGAAGGCCGCGCAGATCCTGAAGGACGCGCGGGCGCTCGAGGCCGCCGGATGCTACGCGGTCGTCCTGGAGTGCGTGCCGGCCGAGCTGGCCCGCATCGTGACGAGCCAGCTCCACGTCCCCACGATCGGCATCGGGGCGGGTATCCACTGCGACGGGCAGGTGCTGGTGCTGAACGACCTCCTGGGCATGGACGCCTCGTTCAAGCCCCGCTTCGTGAAGCACTTCGCCTCCCTGGGCGAGGCCGCCACCGCGGGCGTCGCCGCCTACGTCGCCGAGGTGCGGTCCCGCCGGTTCCCCGACGACGCCCACGCGTTCCACTCGCCTGGCGTGCGCCTCCTGCCGGCGCCGGATGACGACGACGCCGGCGAGGAGCCGAAGGGCGGCGGCGTGACCGGCGCGCCGGTGTAGCGCCGGGAGAACCGAGTGGCCGATCCCCAGCTCTTCCGGAGCCCCGCCGAGTGGGCGGAGCGGTGCGCCGCCGCGCGCGACGCCGGCGACCGCATCGCCCTCGTGCCGACCATGGGCTTCCTCCACGAGGGCCACCTCTCGCTCATGCGCGAGGCGAGGCGCCGCGCCGACGCCGACGCGGCCGCGCGCGGGAACGGCTCCCGGGGCCTCGCCCTCGCGACCATCTTCGTGAACCCTTCGCAGTTCGGGCCCGGCGAGGACCTGGCACGCTATCCTCGCGACCTCGAAGGCGACCTCCGGAAGTGCGCCGCGGCCGGTATCGACGCCGTCCTCGCGCCGGACGACCCGTCGCAAGTCTTCGGGATGGGCCACCAGACCTGGATCACGGTGGACGAGGTCGCGAAGGGGCTCGACGGCGCCTCGCGCCCGGGCCACTTCCGCGGCGTGGCCACGGTGGTGGCGAAGCTCTTCCACCTCTCGAGGCCGCACGTGGCCTTCTTCGGCGAGAAGGACTTCCAGCAGCTCGCGGTCATCCGCGCCCTGGTGGGCGACCTCGACTTCGGGATCGAGGTGGTGGGCATGCCCATCGTTCGCGAGGCGGACGGCCTCGCGATGTCGTCGCGGAACGCGTACCTCTCGCCCGGCGACCGCCGCCGGGCGCTCTCCCTGTCGCGCGCGCTGTCCGGCGCGGCGGAGTCGGCGCGCCGGGGCGAGCGGGACGCCGCGGCCCTGCGGGCGCGGGCCCGGGCCGTGATCGAGGAGGCGCCGGCCCGGGTGGACTACGTGGAGATCGTGGAGCCCCGGACGCTGCGGCCGGTGGAGCGGGCCGAGCCGGGTTCGGTGATGCTGGTCGCCGCCTTCGTGGGGACGACACGGCTCATCGACAACGCGAGGCTGCCGTGAAGGGCGGGCCGGGGTCGGGCGGCAAGGCGCGGGGCGGCAAGGCGGGCGGCGGCAAGGCGCGCGAGGGCGAGAAGGTGGTCGCCACCAACCGCCGGGCGCGCTTCGACTACGCCATCGAGGACAGCTGGGAGGCCGGCATCGTCCTCACCGGCAGCGAGGTCAAGTCGCTCCGCGACGCCAACGTCAACCTCTCCGACGCCTACGCCCAGCCCAGGGGCGCCGAGCTCTTCCTCGTGAACTGCCGCATCGGCGAGTACGCGCAGGCGGCCCACTTCGGCCACGCGCCGCTGCGGGACCGGAAGCTGCTCCTCAACCGCAACGAGATCGAACGCATCCGCGGCAAGGTGGAGCAGCGCGGCTACACGCTCGTGCCGCTCCGGCTCTACTTCCGGGGTGGGTGGGCCAAGGTCGAGCTGGGGCTCGGCAAGGGCCGCGCCCACGAGGACCGCCGCGACGCCATCGCCGAGCGGGAGACCCGCCGCGAGATGGACCGGGCCATGGGACGAGCGCGGCGGCGGTAGGGGGTCTCGCGCAGGCCAGCGCGGGACCCGCGGAGCGAGTTGACCGCCGGCGTCTGGTGACCGACGAGACACTGCGGCGCTGATCGTGAGCTGGATGGACGGCCGACAACGCAGCGGGCGCTCCAGCTTCCCATTGCATCCCATCGCTCCATCCTGTACACTGAACCATATGGTTCAGTGTACCCGGGCCAACTTCGACGCCTCGTTCGGAGCACTCTCGGACGCCACCCGGCGCGGTGTCCTGGAGCAACTCGGGCGTGCGGACGCCTCGATCACGGCGCTTGCCCAGAGGTTCCACATGACCCTCACGGGCATGAAGAAGCATGTCGGCGTCCTGGAGCAGGCGGGGCTCGTCACCACGGAGAAGGTCGGACGCGTGCGCACCTGCAGGCTCGGCCCACGCGGTCTGCAAGAAGAGGCGGAGTGGATCGAAACGCACCGCCAGCTCTGGAGCGCACGCTTTGACGAGCTGGACGAGGTCGTCGAGAACCTGAAACGAAAGGAAAGAGCCGATGGACCCAAGAAGAGAAAGTGAAGCCGCCCCAGCGAAGAACCACACGACGGTGGAACGGAGGTCCGAGCGCGAACTCGTCGTCACACGAACCGTGAACGGTCCGGCGCGCCTCGTGTTCGAGGCGTGGACCAGGGCAGATCTATTCAGGAGGTGGTGGGTGCCAAGATCGTACGGTCTGACCCTGCTCTCCTGCGAGATGGATGTTCGTGTTGGAGGCGGGTACCGGTTGGTCTTCAGCCACCAGGATTCGACCATGGAGTTCTTCGGCAAGTACCTGGAGGTGACACCCCATTCGCGTCTCGTTTGGACGAACGAGGAAGGCGATGGCGGCACGACCGTCACCACCGTGACCTTCGATGAGATCGCCGGCAGAACGTTGGTGGTGCTGCACGATCTCTATCCCTCGAAGGAAGCGCTTGACGCCGCCTCCGGATCGACGGGCGCGATGCCTGAGGCGCTCGACCAGCTCGACGAACTTCTCGTCAGCCTGGGATCGACGACGACAGGATGACGCAGCCAACCCAAACAATGGAGCGTGTGGCCGGGCCGACCGCGAGACGGGATCGGTGGGCGTGCCGGAGGTCCACGGGGCCACGACCGCGCAAGCTGACGTCTCAGCGCTTCCTGCCGGCTGGGGGCCGCGGTCGTACGGCGGCCCTCCGCGGCCGCTGCTTCGCCGACACCGAGCGGATGACGAGCTCGTGCCGCGCCGCGGGATCGAGCGGCGCGCGCGCCCGTGCCAGCGCGGCGTCGACGAGCGCGCGGACCTCCGTCCTGTCGAACGTGGCCGCGCTCTCCACCGTGAGCGAGCGCACCACCTTGCCGCCCCCGCGAAGCAGGTGGTGAGGGTCGGGGAGGCCCGCGCCCTGCAGGAAGCAGAGCGAGATCCCCTTCGCCTGGCAGGCGAGCGACAGGATCGCCTCCGAGGGACGGTTGCGGGGCCCGTATCCGATGACGAAGAAGTTGTAGTTGTCGTAGACGAGCTCCGTCGCCGTGGGGAGGAGCGCGCGCATCCTCCGTCGAGCCGCGCGGATCCGGCCCGCCATCTCCGGCGTGAACTTCGCGAGGAAGCCCGCCAGCTCGCGCTCGGGGGAGGTCCGGCCCGTCCTCGCGCTGGCAGGGCTCATCCGTTCGCCTCGGAGGCAGTCTCGCGCTTCGGGCGACGACGGGATCTCGCCGTCGGATCCCTTTCGGGTGCATGCGGCGAGTGCACCCAAAGTGAATGCCAAAACCGACGTGGACTCGGTGGCTTGGGCGCTGCGGCGTGAGGTCCCTGCGGCGCCCCGAGCCCTTCGTGGAACACCTTACGGGTAGCGCGCTCTCCCTCGACCGGGGGGACTGCCGGGCGTGGGCCCGATCCTGTAGGCTCGATCAAGGCGATGTTCGATCGGCTGAGCCTGCCCGAGGATCTCGTCGACTGCCGCGGAGCGGTGATCGCGCGGAGGGGCTTCGTCGTCTCTCCCGAGGCCATCGACGACGCGGCCGCCGTGGCGGTGCCCGAGGCCCGGCAGGCGCTGGCGGGCACGCCCCTGGCGGCCGACGTGGCGGAGCCGCTCTCGGACCCGACCTACACCCACCTCTTCCAGGGCGACGGGGTGCGCGACGCGGTCGAGCGGGTCCTCCTCGGCGTACGCCTCCCGCCGGTGCTCTTCGAGGAGCTGCTCGCAGCCCGACGGGCGGGCTCGCCGCTGCACCGCCACGCGTTCGCCACCGCCACGGTGGCGGTGCGCATGCTGCTCTCCGCGCTGGGCGAGGCGAAGGGCCTCTCGGACCTGGGCGCGGCGGCGCTGCTGCACGACGTCGGCATGCGCCACCTCCCCTCGCGCCTCCTCCGCAACGAGGAGCGGCTGTCGCGGTCCGACGGCGAGCGCATCGCCGCGCACCCGCTGGTGGGCGCCTACCACCTCGCCACCGTGCTCGGCCGGCACCCCGCCGTCATCGCCGCGCGCAGCCACCACTGGCGGTGTGGGCAGGGCTACCCGGTGCTGGCCAAGGGCCCACCGCGCTCCATCGAGGTCATCTCCGTGGCGAGCGCCTTCGCCGCCCTCACGCAGCCGCGCTCCTACCGCTCCGGGGCCTACGACGCGCGGGGCGGGTGCGACGTCCTCGTGGAGGAGGCGGCGCGGAGCCGGGCCGACGGCTCGTCGGTGAAGCTGCTCGTGCACGCCCTGCGAGGCGGCCGGGGCGACCCCCGCAACATCCGCTTCGGGCACGAGCGCGACGGGCACGCCCCGGAGCGGAACGGTTACCAGCAGCCGAGCGCGCCCCAGCGAAACATGCTCTGACGGGCCGCCGGGCTCACCGCGGGAGGAACCGCCACCGCACCTGCTGGTTCGGGTCGGCCCCCTCCACCCAGGCCGCCCAGTAGAGGCGGTCGGTCGGCGTGGCGACGAGCCGCGGCGAGTAGCCCGGGATGTCGATGGGCGCCTCCGCCGCCGAGAGGTCCACCGGCCGCGCGAGCGTCCCGCGTGAAGGCCAGGACGCGTTCACAGCCGGGGTGGCCCGTCCCGTCCCTTCCGGCCCACCTCGCCGCGCGCGAGGTCGGAATCGCTTTCACGGTCCCGGCGCGCATGGCAGAGTCCGCCCGTCCTGAACGCCGCCGACACGTCACCGGGAGTCTCCATGCGCCGATCCCTCGCCTCCCTCGCCGCCGCGCTGCTCGCCTGCGCCACCGCCCCGGCCGCGCCACCGCCGCCGGCACCCGCTCCGGCCGCCCCGGCGCGCGTGCCCGTCCTCGCGCCGGCCGCGCTGGACGAGCCGCTCGGCGCCGCCGCGGCGCGCATCGCCGGCCCGGCCGAGGGGATGTCCGCGGCCTGCGCCGACGCCACGACCCGCGCGAAGGCGGGCCTCGCCGGGATCAAGGCCGCCACCCCGCCGCGGGATCCGGCCGCCACGCTCTCGGCCTACGACGACGCGCTGGCCGCCCTGAACGACGTGGACGCCCAGGCCGAGCTGGCCCGGCAGGGCAGCCCCGATCCCGCCATGCGCAAGGCCGCCGAGGCCTGCGACCGCGACGTGCAGGCGCTCCTCACCGAGATCGCGCAGGACCGGGGGGTCTACGACGCGCTCTCCGGGCTCGACCTCTCGGCCCAGGACGGCGCCACCGCCTTCTGGATGAAGCGCGACCTGCGCGAGTTCCGCCGCGCCGGCGTGGACCGCGACGACGCCACGCGCGAGCGGGTCCGGAAGCTCAGCGACGAGCTCGTCGAGATCGGGCAGGAGTTCGACCGCAACATCCGCGACGACGTGCGCAAGGTGCAGCTCGCCCCCGCAGACCTCGCCGGCATGCCCGCCGACTGGAAGAAGGCCCACCCGGCCGGCAAGGACGGGAAGGTCACCGTCACCACCGACTACCCGGACTATTTCCCGTTCGTCACCTACGCCCGGAGCGCCAAGGCCCGCGAGGCCCTCTGGCGCGCGTTCAACACCCGCGCCGCACCCCAGAACGTGGAGGTGCTCTCCCGCATGCTGGCGAAGCGGTACGAGCTCGCCACCCTGCTCGGCTACGCGACCTGGGCCGACTACACCACCGAGAACAAGATGATCGGCACCGGCAAGGCGGCGAGCGACTTCGTCGATCGCATCGCCGCGGCGGCCGCGGTCCGCTCCGAGGCCGAGATGAAGGTCCTCCTCGCACGGAAGCGGAAGGACGTGCCGGGCGCGAAGGGGATCGATCCCTGGGACGTGTCCTACTACTCCGACCGCGTGAAGGCGGAGCAGTACAAGTTCGACGCCCAGGCGGCGCGCCCGTACTTCGAGGTGAGCCGGGTGATCCAGGG
>Ga0335084_10004245_pt1 | contig 14107 bp, 13 predicted proteins | sample Lox_Sample_44_FD_206721 | JGI IMG/M metagenome (GOLD analysis project Ga0335084, IMG submission 206721) | Soil microbial communities from Loxahatchee National Wildlife Refuge, Florida, United States - Lox_Sample_4.4 | ecosystem: Environmental > Terrestrial > Soil > Wetlands | place: USA...
TTTGGCTTTTGCTGGTGTGGGGTGGGCGCCTCGCCCGCCGATGTTGATCTGGATTTTGCAGGAGTCATCGACGCTGCTTCGTGGTTAAAGGAAATCTTTCAATCAAGTTCGAATTCGGGCAAGAATTCGAAAACAAAAGCAAAATCAAGTTCACAATCAAGAACGGCGGGCGAGGGCCCGCCCCACACGTGCCAAACTCAGTTGTCGGAATCGCCACCGTTGATCATTTTGCCGGAAACCCTGGCGATATGAATTCTGGTCTTGCCATCCTTCGGTTCAATGTGGATGGTAAGCATGTTCTTCTTGTCAGTAGAGATGATGGAATAGCGGTCGCCGGTATTGGAAACCACGCTGGCGTTGGGCAACCGTGACTTATAAAACTCGCCCACGGTGCTGACGGGATCGCCGGTCTCAAAATCCGCCGCCGCGGTATGCATCGCGCCCATGGTCATGTTCGACGAGGTGCCCTTGACCACCTCTGCCCCGGGATACAAATCAATGCCCAGGTTGCGGGCGGCCTCATCGGGATCGGTGGAAGTATTGACGCTGCCGAAGGGAGTCTCGACGCGCACGTTGCCATTCTCATTGTGGATCCGGCTGCGCTTGGCGATGCGATAACCGATGAAGGAGACGGTCCCGATCGCCATGATCCCGAGAACCACCAGCACCGCCACGACAATCAGAATGATCTTGAGCGCGCTACTGCTCTTCTGCGGGGACGCGGGTGTCAATGCGGGAGTCGCCGAAGCGGCCCCGGCGCCGGGTTGGGTGGTGCCGCACTTGGCGCAAAACTTTGCTCCGCTGTCCAGAGTCGCGCCACAGGAATTGCAGAACGCCATCGCATCACCTCGTCGTTATTAATTCTTCACAGACGGCGGAGTATATCGCAAATCAGAGCAGCCGGGTGGAGTAGTCCGCCAGGCTTAACCCCAGCAGCAACAGGAGAAAGAAAATCGCGGAAACGACCACTACCTTGACCAGCTTTTCACTGGTGTACTTGACGTGCATGAAGATCAGGACGACCAGCAGTGCCTTGAAGGTCGCAATGACCAAGGCCACGACGGTGTTGAACGGACCCAGATCGATAAAGGCGACACCGGCGGTCACGCCGGTCAGGACCAGCAGCGTCACCCATACTGCAATGTTGGTTTTCGCGGAGACGGTGTGTTCAGACATGGCAGTGCTCGCTATTTCTTCCGATCGATCAAATACAGCAGCGGAAACAGGTAAATCCAGACAATGTCCACAAAGTGCCAGTACAGGCCCGAGTTTTCCAGCGGCGTGTAGTATTCGGGTGTGTAGGCGCCTTTCCATGCGTGGTAAAGCAAATAACTGAAGATACCCACCCCGATGATCATGTGCAGGGCGTGCATGCCGGTCATGGCAAAGTACAGCGAGAAGAAAATCTGCGCATGACGCTGGTCCACCGGTTGATCAGGATGGCTGGGAATGCTGCCCTGGAAATTGAATGTGGGGCCGGGGATGTGATGTTCTTCGAACTTGCTGGTCCACTCGACCGCTTTGATGCCCAGGAAGGCCAGGCCCAACACCAGGGTAAGGGCCAGGTAGATTACCTGCTGCTGACGCTTGCCCAATTGGGCAGAGCGCACCGCCATCACTACGGTCAAGCTGCTGCAGATGAGTACGGCGGTGTTGACCGCGCCCAGCGTGATGTCGAGCGAGTTGCTGCCAGCGGCGAACTCGGGAAAGTACCAGAGGCGGTAGATGAGATAGGCGCAGAACATGCCGCCGAAAAACATAATTTCGGTCGCCAGAAACAGCCACATGCCCAGGGACGAGGCCTCGCGCTGCTGCTCCATGTCGGCGAAGTGGTGCTTGAGCGCCGGATTGTGATGTTCCATCGCGATCGGGCTATCCGCCACTGCGGGCCTCCTGCGGAGCGGGAATATGCTCGTAGTCGTAAGCTTCCCAAGTGACCACCGGGGGCTGTGCAAAATTAAAAGTGGGAGGTGGCGAGGTGGTCGTCCACTCCAGTCCGGAGGCGCCCCAGGGATTGTCCGGAGCAACTTTTCCGTAGCGCATGGACCACAAGAAATACACCATCGGCAGAAGGTAACCGACGGCAAGAACGGTGGCCCCGGCGGTGGACAGTACGTTCAGGACCTGGAATTCCGGCGGATACTGCCAGTAGCGGCGCGGCATGCCTAGATAGCCCAGAATGAACTGAGGGAAGAAAGTCAGGTTGAATCCCAGGAAGACGATCAACGCGGCCAGTCGGCCCAGGGGTTCGGGATACATGCGTCCGGAAATTTTTGGCCACCAGAAGTGCATGCCTCCGAGGTAGCCCATGAGCGCGCCGCCTACCATGATGTAATGGAAGTGGGCCACCACGAAGTAGGTGTCGGTTACGTGCACATCAATTCCCAAAGCGGCGAGGAACAACCCAGTAAGGCCGCCCATGGTAAACAGGCCGACAAAACCGAAGGCATACAACATGGGGGTGGAGAACGTAATCGAACCCTTGTACATGGTGGCGGTCCAGTTAAAGACCTTGATGGCCGACGGCACCGCAACCAGGTAGCTGAGGGCGGAGAAGACGAGCGCCGCATAAAGCGAAATTCCGGCCACGAACATGTGGTGGGCCCAGACCAGGAAGCCGAACACGGCGATGCTTATGCTCGACAGGGCCACGAACTTATAGCCGAAAATGCGCTTGCGGGAGAAGCACGGAATAATTTCGGTAACCACTCCCATCGAGGGCAGAATCATGATGTACACGGCAGGATGGGAATAAAACCAGAACAGATGCTGGAACAGAAGCGGGTCGCCGCCGCGGGTGGGATCGAAAATCCCGAGGTGGAGAGCGCGTTCGAGGACCACCAGCACCAGGGTCACCGCGATCACGGGCGTTCCCAGCAACTGGATGATGCTGGTAGCGTAGTGCGCCCAGATGAACAGAGGTAAACGGTCCCAGGTCATCCCCGGGGCCCGCATGCGGTGTATGGTGACCACGAAATTCAGCCCCGTGAGGATAGAGGAGAATCCCGAGATAAAGATGGCCAGCCCAGCCTCGACGACTTTGGTGTTGCTGAAGGCGGTACTGAAGGGTGTGTAGAACGTCCAGCCCGTGTCCACGCCGCCAGTGAGCATGCAGTGCAACATCAGCAGGCCGGCGATGATGTACAGATACCAGCTGAGAAGATTAATGCGGGGGAAGGCCAGATCTTTGGCGCCGATCATCAGCGGCACCAGGAAATTGCCCAGCACCGCGGGGATCGAGGGGATGAGGAAAAAGAAAACCATCACCTGGCCGTGCATGCTGAAGAGCTTGTTGTAAGTGTCAGCCTGCACCAGGTCGCCCGCCGGAGTCAGTAACTCCAGCCGGATCAGCAGGGCGAAAAATCCTCCGATAAAGAAGAAGAAGGTGATGGAAAGGAGGTAGAGCAGGGCGATGCGCTTGTGATCGACGGTAAGCAGCCAGGACTTGATGCCATATTCCTGGTTGAGATAATTCTCGCGTTCCGCGGTGATTGCTGCGGTAGCCATTGCTATTGCACCTTGGTTTCCTGCGGCTTCGCGCCTGACGGAACCACCGTCGGGCCACCCGCCGCTCCCGAGGGACTCGGGTTCAATGATTTTACGTAGGCCACCAGGGCGTTGAGCTGTTCTTCGCTCACCAGTCCCTGGAAAACCGGCATGATGGGCTTGAATCCACTCACCACCTTCGCCGCCGGCGTCAAAATGGACTCCCGGATATAGTTTTCGTCGGCGGTGATCACGCGTCCGTCCTCCAGTTGTACCGGCTTGCCGAACAGCCCCACCAGATTGGGGCCACGGCCCTGCGTATCCGAGCGGTGGCAGGTGGAGCAGCCCAGTTGCTGGAAAATATTCTGGCCGTTCGACGCCATCGTTCCCGAGGCGCCCCCGCCATTGAGCCAGGCCTCATACTGCGCCGGTTCGAGCACTACGACTTGCCCGATCATTCCCGAGTGTTGCGATCCGCAATACTCGGCGCAGAACAGATGATAGGTCCCCGCCTTGGTGGGATGAAACCATGCCGTGGTGTAGCGGCCGGGCAGGACGTCCTGCTTGATACGGAAAGCGGGAACATAGAAGCTGTGGATCACATCCTGCGAGGTCAGAAGCAACTTTACGTCACGGCCCAGGGGCACGTGCAGTTCGTTGATCTCGCGTTGACCTTCTTCGTGTTGCAGCTTCCACATCCACTGCTTGGCGACGACATACACTTCGGTGGATCCGCGCGGAGGCGTGCGCTCCTTGAAGTAAATGACTGCGCCCCACACGAAGATCACGGCGAAAATAAAAAGGGGAATCACCGACCAGGTTACTTCCAGCGCGGTCGAGCCTTCGATCTGTTCGGCGGCGACTCCCTTGCGCCGGCGATAACGGACCGCGAACACCGTAATCATGGCGAAAATCGCCAGGCTCATGAGCGCAGACAAAGCAACCATGAAGATGAAGAGCGCGTCCACGCTTCCGGCGGTCGTCGAAGCCCGTGTGGGCCAAAGTGGAAAAGTATCGAACATAGTCAGTCGTCGGTCTTCAGTCCTCGGTCCTCAGCACTCCCAGTGTGTGGGTCGGACACTCCTGTCCGACAGCTTTTGCCTTTGCCTTGCCTGCCAAACATCTCATCTTGCGGCGTGCTCGTTTTGTCCTGATCCCAAACGGATCAAGACAGTCATCAGGATCCCCAGGCTCAGTATGGTTGCGAGCCCCGCCAGTTTCAGCACACGCGAAATAATTGCCCCGTATTTGCCGGTCGTGGGATCGTAGTGATAGCAGTACAGCAATACCTGATCGGCCAGCGTGCCGATCTTGTTCTGCGAGGCCTGGATCAATCCCAGGCGCAAATCTTTAGGCGCATACTCGACGCCATAGTAATACTGAGCGATCTTGCCTTCCGGCGTAAGCACCATGATGGCAGTGGCATGGGCAAACTGGCCGGTCTTGGGATCGTACTGGTACTGAAATCCGGCGGCCTTGGTCAGGGCGTCAATCGATTCCTGCGGCCCGGTCAGAAAGTGCCAGCCCTGGGCAGCTCCGGAGCGTCCGTAGCGCTTCAGGAACTCGGCCTTTTTCTTGGTGGCCATGTCGGGGGTTTCCCGGGGATCGAAGCTAATGGTCAGGACGTCGAATTCCTTTCCTACGTCGAATTTTAGAACTCGTAGCGCGCTCTCCAGGCCGCTGAGCACCTCGCCGCAAAGCATGGGGCAGTTGTAATAGACCAGGTTGAGAATCATCGGCTTTTTGCCGAAGTAGTCTCCCAGGCGGACCGGCTTGCCGGTCTCATCGCGGAAGTTGAGGTCCGCGGGAATCTGTTCGTCCAGATGCTGCTCGATGCCGACATTCTGCAAGCCGGGCGGACGCACGTTGGCCGGCGGCGACATGATGCCCTTGGTCATGCCCTGGCCGAAGGCTGGAGCGCAGACCAGTAACGCGGCGAAGATGGTCGCCAGAATCCGTTTCGAGTTGTAAGTTATATCTGGCACTGCTAATTCTCCCAAAGCCGGCGAAGCGGGACCTGCAACCAAAGCCCGGTAGTTCCGGGTGGGGCGGGCGTTCAGGCCTGCAACAAAAGCTCGTACCTGACGGGCTGCAGCCCCCGAGATACCTCAGCGGCTAAAGCCGCCCCCGTGGCCCAGCCTTAATGCAGCGCTAAAGCGCTGCTCCACCCTGAATCACAATCCACAATGAGCACTGAAGATCTGCTTCTAGTCAACAATGTGCTCATTTCTTCTTCGTGGGCTGGCGGCTGGTATCTGACCGCCGCGCCGCTTCTTTCACCATGTTCACTTCCGACGGTGGAACCGCACCGGCCTGGGGCCGGGTGGGAAGTCCGCGCTGCACCAGCAGTTCCATGGCACGGTCAATCGGAATTCGCACCACGCCGGCGGGTTGATCGACCCAACCGTAGCTGTGCAGCGTCTGCTCTTCATGCATCCGAAAATCGTTGATCTCGCGGCGTTCGTTGGTCTCAAGGCGAGGCTGGGGAAATTTCGTGACGTCGCCCGGCGCAACTGACCGCGTTTCTGCCGTGGTCTGCTGCACTAACGGATTGAGTGCGGGTTGATGGCGGTGCTCGCGCGCATCCAGGTAGCTGTACATCCCCTTCAGGAGGGCAGCAACCAGCAGGCAGCCGATGGTCAGGCCAACCAGAAAGAGGATGACAGGTTTTGCCGCGAGGTCTCGGCGCTCAAACTCCGCTTCCTCGTTATGCCCGTCGATGTGAATGTCGTCAGTCATCTGATCACTCGACTCATCTACTCGTGCGCCGCTTCCAGAACTTCGACCGCAAAAACGTCATAGGCGGGGACCAGCGGCATGGCGCTGAGATTGCGGAAGAAATACGCCAGCCACAGACCTCCCATGGCAATCGGGACCACGATGTCGAGCCAGGTAACGTTGAAGGTCAGGGAAAAATTGGGCTCGACTACCCAGAACAGGTCCACATATCGCATCAACATGAGCCACGCCGCCAGCCAGACCAGCCGCGTGATATCACGTTTGAACGGACGCGAAATCAGGAACACGAACGGCACCGCGAAGTGGAACAGCACCAGGAACAATCCGACGTATCCCCAGCCGCCATTCAAGCGGCGCATATACCAGGTAATTTCTTCGGGCAAATTTCCCGCCCAGATGATGAGCCACTGCGAGAACGCGAAGTAGGCCCACACCATGATGAAGGTCAGCATGAATTTTCCGTGATCGTGCACCTGCTCCGGCTTGAGCAAGTCCGACATGGGCTTGTAGCGGAACAGGATGCGCTCTACCACCACGGCGAAACACAGCGCCGACAGCACCTGCCCGATCAGGAACGACAGGCCAAAGATAGTGGAAATCCAGCTGGGGTCAATGGACATGATCCAATCGATGGCGGCGAAAGTGATGGTAAAGCCGTAGAGGATCAGGCCGGGCCCGCTGAGCGCCTTGAAACGCGCACTGTTGTCGCGCCGGGGCGGGTGGTCCTGTTGTGCCGACCATTTTGTCAGGAAGAAAGACAGCGCCCACCAGATGGCGAAATAGATCGCGGCGCGGATGATAAATCCATTGACCGACAGATAACTTTGCGTGAGTTCCTGCAGGTGTTCGCGCAAATGCTTGTCCGCAATCGCATCCAGCGGCCGGGCCCAGATGTAAAGGCGGCGTATTCCAAACAGCAGTGGGACGAACAACGCCACCATCAGCGGCACACAACGCATGGCCGCTCCCAGGATTCTGCGGATGACCATCCCCCACGCGCCTTTGGTCAGGTGTCGAAGCATGAGAATCGCCATCGAGCCCAGAGTTATTCCCAGCCAGGCCATGAAAGCGATGAGATAGGCGCGGAAGAATTGGTCGGGCTGACGCCAGGCGCCGACGGCGGCGATGACTGCAAACACCAATCCGACCAGCAAGGAACGCTGCTGGATGGTTTTCACCACCGGCGGCGCCATCAGGTCGAGATTGGTCATGGGAACCGTGCTCATTTCGGCTCCTCTTCTGCCGAACGGTGCGCAGGCTTGGGTTCAACTACGGGCAAGGTTGCACCGGAACCCAGTTCCTCGAATCGCGGCGGCTCGGAAGGTACCTGCTGTCCCGCTGCAACGTCGGCGGGCGTGGCATCCTGGCTCAATTGCAACGCGCGGATGTAAGCCACAATGGCCCAGCGATCCTGGGGCGCGATTTGCGAGGCGTAGTCGGGCATGGCCCCATAGCCGTTGGTAATCACGTCGAAGAAGTATCCCAGGGGCGCCTTGCGCAGGCGCTCGATGTGATAAGAGGGCGGCTTGCGCGGGAAACCACGGGACGGAATCACGCCGTTGCCATCGCCCACTCGGGAGTGACAGGGAGCGCAGAAAATGTCATAGCGCTGCTGTCCGCGCGCCATTAGGTCGGCGGTGAGCGGAAAGGGCATATAGTCTCCCGGATTGCTGCCGATTTTTCCGGTATAGAGATAAGTGTCTTCGCGCAACTCGCCGCGGGCGACCGTACCCTCGACCGGAGGCCGCGCCGAGCGCAGGTCAGTATAGAAATCGCTCCGCGCAAAGGGCTTGAAGCGCGGTTGGTCGTGCATATCCTGCCGGCATCCGGCCAGGGCCAGCAGGGCCGAGAGCAAAACAAGGGTTGAACGGCGGCACAAGTCTCTCCCCATTGTCATCCGGAGCCGAGTCGAAGGACCCCTATGGGCGCATGAGTCCGGAGGAGAGTAGGGGTCCCTCGACTTGCTCTCACCGCGCCAGCGCAGCTCGAGCCGCGCTCGGGATGACTCGTTCTTTCGGCAGATGGCTGGAAAACGATCAGCACCGAATACAGCGCTGAAGCAATGCTCCGCCCCAAACTTGAAGCATTGGAAAAGGCGTTTAATCGGGCACCTCCGAAATGGAGCGTGGCCCCAGCCCTTCCAGAAAGCGGCGGACTTCGGTCGGGCTGTATTTTGGATCGGAGGAGAACACGATCAGGAAGAACCTGTCTTTGGTCGCAAACGCGAAGCGCGGAACATTGAACACCGGGTGGTAGGGCATGGGCAGCCCGTTGAGCGCCAGCATGCCGAGCACAGCAAAGATTCCGCCAAAAAGGATGGTCATCTCAAAAGTGACAACAATAAAAGCCGGCCAGGAATGATATGGCTTGCCGCCAACATTCACCGGGTAACTCACTACCGAAATCCAGTACTGCAGGAGATAGCCGCCCAGACCGCCGAGCAAGGCCCCGATCAGCACCACCAGCGGCACTTCATCGTGATGGAAGCCGATGGCCTCCGCCAGACCCTCAACCGGGAACGGACTGTAGGCATCAATCTTTTTGTAGCCGGCTTCCCGCGCGCGATTGGCCGCGTCCAGCAGGGTCTGGACGGAATCAAATTCGGCCATCAATCCGTATGCCTTGGTGCGTTTCATTCCTTGACCTCCGCTTCCGGCAGCAGAGTCCGCATTTCAAAGATCGAAATCATGGGCAAGACACGCACGAACAGGAACATGGCAGCCAGGAACATGCCGATGGTCCCGATGAAGGTCATCCAGTCCCAGCGGGTGGGATAGTACATGCCCCAGGAAGAAGTCAGGAAGTCGCGATGCAGGCTGACTACCACGATGATGAATCGTTCCAGCCACATGCCTACGAGCACGACCAGCGAGATCAGGAATAGCCACACGGGATTGCTGCGCAACTTGGAGATCCACAGTACCTGCGGAATTCCCAGGTTGCAGATCAGCAGCATGTAGTAGAAAAACGAGTACGGCCCGTGCAGGCGGTTCCACAACAGGAAAGCGTCGTAGCGGTTCCCACTGTACCAGCCCATGAAAGCTTCAATACCGTAGCCGTAAGCCACAATCAGGCCGGTGGCCAGCATGACTTTGGCCGAATTCTGCAGGTGCGTTTCAGTGATGAAACCCTCAAGGTTGTAAATCTTGCGGATGGGAATGGCCAGCATCAACACCATGGCGAAGCCGGAGTAAATGGCGCCGGCCACGAAATAAGGCGGGAAGATGGTGGTATGCCAGCCGGGCACGATTCCGATGGCGAAGTCGAAGCTCACCACGGTATGCACTGACAGCACCAGGGGCGTGGCCAGTCCGGCCAGTAGCAGGTAAGCGGTCTCATAACGATGCCAATGCCGCGCCGAGCCGCGCCAGCCCATGGCCAGCATGCCGTAGATGATTTTTTTCCAGCGTTCTTCGGAACGGTCGCGCAGGGTGGCGAGATCAGGAATGAGGCCGATGAACCAGAACAATGCCGAGATGGTGGCGTAAGTAGAGACAGCAAATACGTCCCACACCAGAGGGCTGCGGAATTGCGGCCAGTAATTCATGGTGTTGGGATAAGGGAACAGCCAGTAGGCAACCCACGGCCGCCCCACGTGGATGGCGGGGAAAATTCCCGCGCAGGCCACGGCAAAAAGCGTCATGGCCTCGGCAAAGCGGTTGATGGAGTTGCGCCACGATTGCCGCAACAGCAGCAGGATGGCGGAAATCAGCGTGCCCGCGTGTCCGATTCCGATCCACCAGACAAAGTTGACGATGGCAAAGCCCCAACCAATGGGGATGGTCACACCCCAGATGCCCACGCCCTTCACGAACAGATAGCCCATGGCGAAGAGCAGCATCATGGTGAGCAGGAACATCACGCCAAAGCCCACAAACCAGGCGTTTGAGGTGGGACGAGTCAGAACAATGGCGCTGATCTTGTCCGTGACCGAGCCAAACGTGTAGCCGGGTTCGATGACTGGTGCGCGCTCGTTTTGGAGTGGCTCGTCCATTGCTTAGCTGTGCTCCGTTGGCGAATCCTTCGCCCCTTCCAGTCCTGGATTGGGGTTGCGAATGTCCGCCAGGTAGGTGGTGCGGGGGCGCGTGTTCAGGTCCGCCAGCAGGCTGTAATTCCTGGCCTGGGCTTTCAGCTTCGAAACCTGGCTGTTGGGATCGTTGATGTTGCCAAAGACAATGGCGTTCGCCGGGCATGACTGCTGGCACGCGGTCTGCAGTTCGCCATCCTGAATCTTTCGATCTTCGCGCTCGGCGTCGATCCGATGCTGGTTGATGCGCTGCACGCAGTAAGTGCACTTCTCCATCACACCGCGGCTGCGCACGGTCACATCGGGATTGCGCATCATCTTGTACTGCGAGGTTTCCCAGTCCTGGAACAGGAGGAAGTTAAACCGCCGCACCTTGTAGGGACAATTGTCGGAGCAGTAGCGCGTACCGACGCAGCGGTTATAGACCATGTCATTCAGGCCTTCGCTGCTGTGCACGGTCGCACCCACCGGACACACGACTTCGCAGGGAGCGTTCTCGCACTGCTGGCACGGTACCGGCTGGAAGTAGGCCTTGGGATTGTCGCGGTCGCCCTGAAAGTAAGAGTCTATGCGAATCCAGTGCATGTGCCGGCCGAGGACAGTCTGTTCCTTGCCGACCACAGCAATATTGTTCTCGGATTGGCAGGCCACGATGCAATTGTTGCAACCCACGCAGGCATTCATGTCCACCGTCATGCCCCAGGCGTAGGGTTCCGCCGCATAGGGGTACGGCTTGTACAGGGTCAGTTCCTTGGGCGGCTCTTCTTCTTTCGCGAACTCCGGTTCCTTGCGGTATTCCTCGAGGCTCGCGGTGCGCACCAGGGGACGCGCGCCGGTGGGCGTCTCCATGGTCTGGTAACCCTGGGTGGAGGCCAGTTTGTAGGTGCCTCCAACCTTACGTATGACAACGCCGCTGGTGAACCAGGGCGTAGCGCTGGTGCGCAGTGGGTACATGTCGAAACCGGTGCCGGTGCCCACGCGCCCGGCGCGGCGGCGTCCGTATCCCAGGAAGACGGTAACGGAGTTGTCGGGATGGCCCACCTGGATCCAGACCGGAGCGGTCAGCTTCTTGCCATTGAGTTCGACCTCGACCAGGTCCTCGGTTTTGATGGCCATGCGCTCGGCCATGGCCGGGCCCATCAGCACCGGATTGTCCCAGGTGAGCTTGTTCATCGGCTTGGGCAGTTCCTGCAGCCAGCCGTTGTTGGAAAATTGTCCATCGTAGATGGAGGGATCGCGGCGGAAATTGATCTCGATGGCCTTGGGGTTGGGTGGCGGCGCGACCGGGAAGCTCGCCGTCTTGCTCTCGACCTGCCGGGTTGGGAACGTGGTGCCTTCCACCCAGCCATCATGCAGCGATTTGCGCCAGAACGTGTCGAAGTCGGCGCTGGGACGCTGTTTCTTCCAATAAGCCTGCACGATCTCGTGGCCGCCAGTACTGGCTTGACCCGAGAGCATTGCCACCAGTTCATACGTGCTCTTGCCGTCATAGAGCGGGGCGATTAACGGTTGCACAATGCTTACGGTGCCGTCATAAGCGCGGGTGTCGCCCCAGGCCTCAAGATAGTGGGCCTCGTTCACGTGCCACTGGCAGAGCTCCGCCGTTTCGTTCTGGTAGAGACCAAGGTGCACCCGCAGCGGGATGTTGGTGTTCTTGAGCGCGTCGGCGAATCCGAAATCGGCAGGCGCATCATAGGCTGGATTGCCGCCCATGATGATCAGCATGTCCACCTTGCCGCCGCGCATGTCCGCTACCAGGTCGTTGAGCGACTCGGTTTGATTCACTGGGTTCGCGTTTACGGCATCGGTGTAGAAAACCGTCTTGCCCACGTTGCCCAGGGATTGGTTGATGGCATGGGCGACGGCGTGAAGAGCTGGAGACTGATGCTCGCCTGCGATTACCACGCTAGAGCCGCGGTGAGCGATCAGATCGCCTATGAGGGTGGGGAAAAATCCCTTTGGACCGGTAGGTCCAGACGGAAACCCACCGCTGTTAGTAAGCAGGTTCAGAATCGACGACGCGAAAGGTTCTATGTCCGCTGCTCGCACCGGCAAGCGATGATCAGCCTTTGCCCCCGTCGAACTGGGCGTGCTCTCGACCACATACAGCCGGCTCATCTCGCCCGCATCTGGATTGCGCCGCTTGGCAAAATCGCGGACGTAGCGGGCGAATCCGGGGAACCCCGCGTAGAGAAAGTCGGCGTCAAGCGAGAGAATTACCTCCGCGTTCTCCAGCTTGTACTGCGTCTCCACAGGCTGCCCAAAGGCCAGCTTCGCGCCCTCGAGCACATTGTCACGATTGACCGGCTCGTACACATGCCACTTGGCTTGGGGATTAGCCTTGATAAACGCCTGCAACTGGTCAGCGAGCGTCGGCGACGAGACCGTCGGAGTCAAGATGCGGATGCCCGCTCCCTGCAAACTCTTCTGAACATTCAGGGGTGCGCGCATGGCGTCGACCAGCGCTCCCCAGGAGCGAATGTCGCCCAGGTAAGTCACGGTCTGCGAACGGTCAGGGTCGTACATCCCCAGGATCGACGCCTGGGAGAAGATGTCGGTGCCCCCGAGGCTTGCAGGATGTTGTCCGTTGCCTTCAACCTTGGTAGGACGATACAGATTGCTCTCGACCAGAATCGGACTGGCATACCCGCTCAGAGAGAATGCGGTGGCAAAAAATAGCGGTCGCCCCGGAACGACTTCTTCGGGCTGCCTTACGTAAGGCACAATCGGTTCGAGCGGCTGCTTGGTGCAGGCGGTCATACCGGCCATGGCCAGCGACGCGCCCATCAGCTTGAGGAAGCCCCGGCGCGAAACCGAGTCCAGCCACTCCGACGCGCCCTTGGGAAATTCCCGGTGCAGCATTGCCTGGAAATCGGGGCTGCCCGCCAGTTCTTCCAGGCTGCGCCAGTATTCCGGACCCTGGGTCTCGGCAAGGCGGTCGCGGGCCGCATCCAGATCGAGCTTACCCTTCTTGCTGGGGCAAACGTCTTCGCGGCGTGGTTTATCGGGTTGTTCTTCCATCTTCATGTTCTGCTATGGAGGCCGGGCGTCGCCGCCCGGAGGGACGGGCGAGATGCCCGTTCTCCATCAACCAAGATCTACCGATGGCACGTCGAACAGCTGGTTATGTCCGTCACCGTGCGCAAATTGTATTTCTTCACCAGGTGCTCACCGAGGGAGAGCTGGTCTGTATATTCCTTGCCATCCACCGCGACCGGTTTGCCGCTCGACGGCTCTTCGTAACGCATGTTGAAAACCTGATCGCGGGGACGAAGATGCTTTTCCGGCGCACGATGGCATTCCAGGCACCACTCCATCTGTAGCGAAGCCTGGTTATACATCAGCGGCATGCGGTCCACCGGACCGTGGCAGGTGTTACAGCCTACACCCTTGTTGATATGAATGCTGTGATTGAAATAAACGAAGTCGGGTAGATCGTTCACGCGAGTCCAGACCAGCGATTTTCCGCTCTTGTAGCTTTCGCGTACGGGCTCCAGCAAGGCTGCGTTGGTCCAGATTTGTGCGTGGCAGTTCATGCAGGTCTTGGTGGGAGGAATGCCGGCGAAGCTGGAGGTTTCGACCGAAGTGTGACAATAACGGCAATCAATTCCCAATCCGGCGACATGGTGTTGATGACTGAAGGGCACAGGCTGCGGTCGGCGTACCCCGGCGTAGGTTACGTAGGGAGACCGCTGGATGGCTGCCGCAGCCCAAAACAACGCCGCTACGACGAATATGGCGCCATAGATCGTCGCTCGCGAAAGTGTGTTCGTGCTGCGGTGAAAGATCTGCATCGAAAGAGGACGTTCCGTGCCGCGGCGCCCCGTGACGGGCAACCGGTTGCTGCAGCGTTAA
>Ga0335084_10004247_pt1 | contig 14104 bp, 15 predicted proteins | sample Lox_Sample_44_FD_206721 | JGI IMG/M metagenome (GOLD analysis project Ga0335084, IMG submission 206721) | Soil microbial communities from Loxahatchee National Wildlife Refuge, Florida, United States - Lox_Sample_4.4 | ecosystem: Environmental > Terrestrial > Soil > Wetlands | place: USA...
CCAGCGCCCTCGGCACGCTCCGGGTCAGCGCGCTGCAGACCAACTTCACCACCGCACAGTCGGTGCTGGTGTCGCTCAACCCCGCGCTGTTCGCGCCGCAGACCTTGCCGCTGGGGGGCGCGCTCGTGCCGTTCGCCGAGACCACGGTCTCGGGCACCGTGACCAACATCCGGCTCCTGGTGAACGGCTCGATCACCTTCACGCAGGCCGCGTCCACGCCCAACGCGCCCGTCGTCGGCACGCTGACCGGCGACGTCGCGGAGTTCGTGCCGCTGCCCTGACTCAGCCGCTCACGACGTCGAGCCGCGCGAGCCCGCGCAGGATCGGGTTCGGGCGGTGAGTCACCGGCCCGCCCCCGAGCGCCAGCCGCGGAAAGGCCTCGAACAGCGCGCGGAACGCGATCTCGCCCTCGAGCCGCGCCAGCGGCGCGCCCAGGCAGAAATGCGCGCCGAAGCCGAACGACAGGTGGTGGTTGTCCTTGCGCGCGACGTCGAAGCGGTCGGGCTCGGGGAAGACTTCGGGGTCGCGGTTGGCGGCGCCGATGCACGGCACCACGAGGGCGCCCTTCGCAATCGGCACGCCGCCGTACTCCACGTCTTCGAGGGCCGTACGGCCGGTCGCCTGCACGGGGCTGTCGAAGCGCAGCATCTCCTCGATGGCGCTGCGCAACAGCTCGGGCTCAGCGCGCAGGCGCGCGAGCTCGTCGGGGTGCTGCAAGAGCGCCAGCGCTCCGTTCCCGATCAGGTTGGTGGTCGTCTCGTGACCCGCGAGCAGGAGCAGGATCGCGGTCGACACGAGCTCCACGTCGCTGAGCGCGTCGCGGTCCTCCTGCGCGGTCACGAGCGCCGAGATCAGGTCGTCGCGTGACTCGCGTCGGCGCGCGGCCACGATCTCGTTCAGATACTCGCGCAGCGCGTCGAAGGCGGCCGCGGACTTGTCGGGCCCGGCGCCCGCCGCGACCGCGCTCGCCGCGCCCACGATGTCGGCCGCCCAGACTCGGAAGCGCGGATGGTCACTCGCCGGCACGCCCAGGAGCTCGGCGATCACGATCGCCGGCAGCGGCGCCGCCAGCTCACCGATCAGCTCGAGCTTCTGCGCGCGCGCGGGCCCGGCCAGGAGCTCCTTCGCGATCACCTCGATGCGCGGCCGCAGCGCCGCCACGCGCCGCGGAGTGAACGCCTTGTTCACCAGCCCCCGCATGCGCGTGTGATCGGGCGCGTCCATCATCAGCATGCTGCGCACCAGGTTGCCGTCACTCGCGAGCTGCGCGGGCAGGCGGTTCAGGTTGAGCCGGATCGCGTCGGACTTGCGGCGGTCCGCCGAGAGCCGGCCGTCTCGCAGCGCGGGCTGCACGTCGCGGTGGCGGGTCAGCAGGAACACTCCCGCGCCCACGTCGACGGGCACGGGCACCTGGAACACGGGGTTCGAGCCGCGCAGCATCGCGTAGAGCGGATACGGGTTCGCAAGCAGGCCGGGGTTGAAGAAGGCGGCGGCGGAGGTCGCGGGGGCGCTCATCGGATGTCCTCCCTGGGGATTTACAATGACTGACTATTCAGTCATTATATCGCCGATGCCCCGCGTTGCAAAGGCCCGGCAGGCGGAACACGAGGAGGCGAGGCGCGCGCAGATCCTCGAGGCCGCCCTGCGCGTGTTCGTTCGGGACGGCTTCCACAGCGCCCCGGTCGACGCGATCGCCCGCGAGGCGGGGATCGCCAAGGGCACGATCTATCTGTACTTCCCGACCAAGGAGGCGGTGCTCCAAGCGGCGATCGAACGCTTCTCGCTCCTGCCGGTGATCGAGGAGTCGCTGGGCAAGCTCGTCGAGATACCTCCGCAGCAGGCGATCCCCGCGCTCGTGGCCCTGCTGTGGCAGCGGCTCAAGGAGCGCGCGCCCGTGTTCCGGATGATGCTCGGCCTGGGCGGCATGCTGCAGCCCGGGAACGCGCGCCTCTTCCTGGAACGGGTCGTCCTGCCCGGGAACCGCATGCTCGCCGAGTATCTCGACCACTGTGTCGCGCGCGGCGCGCTGCGGCCGATCGACACCTTCGTGGCTGCGCGCTCGCTGCTCGGGAGCCTGCTCACCTTCGTGCTGAGTCAGGAGGTGCTGGGCGGCGCGGAGCTGCGGCCGATCGACGACGCCGCGATCGTCGAGACCGTGAGCGACGTGTTCCTGCGCGGCGCGCTGCCAGGCCGGGACGTCTGAGCTGGCGCCCGCGGCAGTCACTCGGTTCACGCCCTGGCGCAGCGCGCGCTTCCTCTCGGTGGTCGCGCCCGCCCTGGCGCGCTATCTCACGCTCGGCGACGACGATCTCGCCGGCTGGGAGCGCGCGCACGAGCGCACCGCCCGCGGCATCGCGGCGCTGGGCACGGAGCTCGGCGGGCTCTACATCAAAGTATGTCAGGTGATCGGCGCTCGCGCCGACGTGCTTCCGGCCGTGTTCGTGCGCGAGCTGTCGCGCTTCCACGACCGGGTGCCGCCGCGCCCGCTCGCGGAGCTCGCACCCGTGCTCGAGCGCGAGCTCGGGCGCCCGCTCGACCCGGTGTTCGCGCACTTCGAGACCACCCCGCAGGCCGCGGCTTCGCTGGCCCAGGTGCACCGCGCGAAGCTTCGCGACGGCTCCCTCGTCGCCGTGAAGATCCAGTACCCGGAGGCCCGCCGGCTGTTCGCAAGCGACCTTTCCAACGTGCGTCGCGGCGCGCGCTGGGCCGCGCGGCTCTTTCCGCGCTTCCCGCTGCGCGGGGCGGTGGAGGAGATCGCCGAGCGCATCGCGCTCGAGCTCGACTTCGCGCGCGAGGGCGAGTCACTCGAGCGCGTCGCCGCGGCCTTCAAGGACGACCCCGACGTGCGCATCCCGCGCCTCTACACCGAGCTGAGTGGCCCGCGCGTCCTGGTCATGGAATGGCTCGACGGCACGCCGATCCACGAGCTCGAGCGCCTGCGCGCCGACGGCGTCGACCTGCCCGGCCTGGCCGACCGCCTGGCGCGCATCTACCGGCGCATGATCTTCGAGCACGGCTTCTTCCACGGCGATCCGCACCCCGGGAACCTGCTCGTGTTGCGCGACGGCCGGATCGGCCTGCTCGACTTCGGCCTGGCCAAGTCACTCCCGCCCGGCTTCGGCGCGCACCTGGCGCGCATGTTCGCGTCGGCCCTGGCCGCCGACTCGGCGGGCGCGGTGGCGCACGCGCGCGCGCTCGGCTTCGAGCTCGCCGGCGCCGACCCCGACACGTTCCTGCGCGGGCTGGGCATCGCGCTGGGCGCGAAGCACGAGATCGCCGACCTGCGCGACGTGTTGGGCGCGGGCCTGGGCGCGCGCGTGCCGCCCGACATTGCGCTCGTCGTCCGCACCCTGGTCCTCTTGAACGGCCTCTCCGAGAGACTCGCGCCCGGCGAACGCCGCATCGCGCGCGAGCTGGTCGCCGGGGCGGTCGCGGCGTTCGAGCCAGGAGCCTAGTAGGATTGCCCCGTGCCGTCGTTCCGCACGCGCGGGTTCGCCATTCACTACGAGGTCCACGGCTCGGGGCAGCGCACGCCCCTGCTCCTGATCATGGGCATGGGCGGCACCTGCCAGGGCTGGCTCACGGTCACGGTGCCCGACCTGGTCAAAGCCGGACGGCGCATCGTGATCTTCGACAACCGCGGCGCGGGCCAGTCCGAGGATCCCGGCGGCGCGTTCAGCACGGTCGAGATGGCCGAGGACGCGCGCGCGCTGCTCGACCACCTGGGCATCGCGCGCGCGCACGTCCTGGGCGGGTTCCTGGGCGGCATGATCGGGCAGGAGCTCGCGATCCATCACCCCGCGCGCGTCGCGAGCCTGATCCTGGTCGGCACCTACGCGCGCGCCGACGCCAAACGGCGCATGGTGCTCGACCTGTGGAAGAGCATGGTCGAGCTGCACGTGCCGGCCGAGCTGCGCATCAAGAAGCGGCTGATCTGGACCCTGGGCGACGCCACGCTCGCGCAGGAGGACCTGATCGAGGCGATGTGGCGCTTCTATCTGCGAGACGACGCCCCGATGGACGACCGTGTCTTCGTGCGCCAGGCCGAGGCGTGCATCGCGCACGACGCGCTCGAGCGCGTGGCGGAGATCATCGCGCCGACGCTGGTCGTGGTGGGCGAGGGCGACATCCTGACTCCGCCGCACCTGGCGCGCGAGCTGGTGGGGCGCATCAAGGGCTCGCGGCTGGTGACCCTGCCCAACGCGGGGCACCTGGTGGCCGCCGAGCTCGCCCCGCGCTTCAACCGCCTGGTGAATCGCTACCTGGCCGAGCAGGAGCGCCGCGACCCTCAAGCGCCGAACTGGTAGGACCGATGAGACGCCCGGAGTCTTTGGCTCCGCGGGGTCCCCGTTGCTGCAACAGCTCGCCCTCATCTGCGTCAGCGCTTACACGCTCATGAGTCTGTTCGTGGGCGCGCGGCTGATCCGCCGCGGGCTGCCCACGCGCGCCGCGCCCGAGTTACTCATGGGGATCGCGTATTTCGCCGCGCCGGGCGTCGGCTACCCGATGGTCGTGGCCAGCAACGCGATCGCCGACCGGCTGCTGTCGACCCTGGTGTTCGCGCTGGGTCACAGCCTGATCGCGCTCGGTGTCTCGGTGTTCTTCTTCTTCAACGCGCGCGTGTTCCGTGCCGGCCAGTCCGCCGCGCAGGCCTTCGCGGCCGTGTGCTCGATCGTGTTCTCGCTGGCGGCGCTCGAGATCGTGCGCGGCCACAACGCCGTGGGAAGTGACTTGCTGGGCCTGGCCTCGGTGCGCAGCGCCATGGTGATCCTCTTGTTCGTGCTCGGCCTGGCCTACGCGTGGACCGCCTGGGAAGGCTTCCGGCACCACCGGCTCATGCTGCGCCGCGCGCGCGTCGGCCTGGGCGACGCCGTGGTCGCCAACCGCTTCCTGCTCTGGGGCTTCGCGGGCAGCCTGCAGGTGTTCGCGAACCTGGTCTCGGCGTGGGCGCTGTGGAGCGGCGACAACATGCTGACGAACCTGCCCTCGATGCTCGCGACCGCGGGGGTCGGTGTGGTGAACAGCGTCCTCCTGGTGCTGATCTTCCTGCCGCCCGCGCGCTACGTGCGCTGGCTGCAGCGCGATCCGCGCGGTGCGCTGGCGGCCGTCTGAGTCGTGGCCGGCTCGCGTCCCTTCGAAGCCGTGTGCGCCGAGCTCATGAGCTCGGGCATGGACCGCTGGACCGCGCGCGGCACGCTGCAGCTCGCGCTGATGGACGCGGGCCTCGACGCGTCCGCCGTGACCGCGTACCAGCTCGCGATCATCGTGGAGCGGCTGCTGCCGCGGCAGCTCCAGTCACAGAATGGCCTCGACGCGAACGCGGTCTGCGCGCGCCTGCGCGAGGTGCTCGCGGCCTTCCCGGAGTCGGCGGCCTAGGGAGTGACTCGCCGGAAGCGCGCGCCCTCGGGCCCGCGCTCCACGACCAGCGTCACGCCGCCCCGGTCGAGCGAGACCCGGTCGTCGCCCTCGAACTCGGGCTGGTTCGTGCGCCAGATACGGTCGATCGGCCAGGGTGAGACCAGCCGCACGGGCTCGCTGAGCGCGTGCCGCGCGCGGTGCAGCGCCCACTCCAGGCGCGCCACGTCGGGCAGATAGGGCAGCGCCTGCGCCGGCTCGAAGGCCGCCAGCCAGTCGGCCAGCTCGGCGCCGTAGTCGCACAGGTCGGGTGAGCGCGAGGGCACCTCGCGCGCGAAGCGGCGCGCGGCCGCGCGAAAGAACTCGTCGCCCACCAGCCGGGCGCACACGGGGTAGGTCGCCGCCAGCGCGCCGGCGAGCGCGGCCAGCGTGGTCTCTCGGTGCACGCGCAGGCGGGGGCCGCCGGCGAGCAGCTCGCGTGCGAACTCGCGCTGCAGCTCAGCCAGCACGAGTCACCACGCGCGCCAGCCGGGCGTCGGCCTTGCGCGCCTCGTCCAGGAGCGAGCCCAGCGGAGGGATGTTCTGGTCGCGCTCGAGCACCGTGGGCCGCGGGCCGAGCCGCGAGATCGTGCGCTCGAACAGCGCCCATACCGGATCGGCCACGGCCGCGCCGTGCGTGTCGACGAGCGCGCCGCCGCTCGACTCGTGCCCCGCCACGTGCAGCTGCACCACGCGCTCCGCGGGCAGTGAGTCGACGTAGGTCTCCGGCGCGAAGCCCAGGTTCGCGCCCGACACCCAGGCGTTGTTCACGTCGAACAGGATCCAGCAGTCCGCGCGCTCGGCGACGGCGGCCAGGAACTCCCATTCGCAGAGCTCCGACTCGGCGAAGCGCGCATAGCCCGAGACGTTCTCGAGCGCGATCCGGCGGCCCAGCGCGTCCTGCGCGCGCGACACGCGCTCGGCCACGTGGCTCACCGCCTCTTCGAGATAGGGCAGCGGCAGCAGGTCGTGGAGCTGCCGGCCGCCGACCGAGCTCCACGACAGGTGATCGGACACGAGGGCCGGCTCGAGCCGATCCGCCAGCGCACGCAGCCGCGCCAGGTGCGCGAGATCGAGCGGGTCGGTGCCGCCGAGCGACATGCCCACGCTGTGCAGCGTCAGCGGCAGGCGCGCGCGCAGTGACTCGAGCAGGCCGCGCGCCGGATCGCCGGGCTGCACGTGGTTCTCGGCCATGACCTCGAGGAAGGGCAGGCCGGCGGCGCCGGCCTCGAGCTCCGCGAAGTGCGCCGGCCGCAGCGCGAGGCCGCAGCGGGCGGGCAGCGACTCACTTGCCGGGCGGGCTCGACTTGCCACCGACGATCTTCTCGCAGGTGCCCTTGGGGACCCAGAGCCACTCCTGCGGATCGTTGTCGGCCTTGGCCGAGTTCGAGCAGTCGTGGTTCGCCGACGCGCAGTCGTTGTAGCCCTTCTTCGCGATGCCGTAGCACTTCTCTTGCGGCGGCCGCTTGCCGGAGTTCTCGTCGGCGGCGGGCGCGGGGCCCGCGATCAAGAGACCCAGGAAGCTGGCGACGGCGGACGCGGCGATCGTGCGGTTGGAGCTCATGGCGGGACTCTAACTCAGCTCGGGCAGCGCGAGCAGGTCGGCTGCCGTGGGCATCGCGGCGGAGGCGCCCCGCCGCAGGGTCGACGCGCTGCCCGCGCGCACCGCCTCGCGCAGCGCGCGCGTGATCGGCTCGCCGCGCGCCAGCGCCACCGCGAGCGCGCCGTTGAACGCGTCGCCCGCGCCCGTGGTGTCGACCGCGCGCACGCGCGGCGCGGGCACGTGCTCGAAGCCGGTCGCGTGCACCCAGACGCAGCCCGCGGCGCCCAGAGTCACGACCACGTCGCCGCGCGTCTTCTGCTGCAGCACCGCGCCCGCCGCCGCGGCCGACTCCACGCCGTGGATGCGCACGCCCGAGAGCTTTTCGGCCTCGCCTTCGTTGGGCGTCAGAACATCGACCCGGGCGAGCGTGGCGTCGCTGAGCTCGCGCACCGGCGCAGGGTCGAGCACCGTGCGCACGTGATTGGCGCGCGCGAGCTCGAGCGCCGCGTCGACGGTCTCGGCCGGAAGCTCGAGCTGGATCAAGAGCACGCCCGCCGCGCGGAAGGCCGAGACGGCGTCGCGCACGTGCTCGACCGACACGCGCTTGTTCGCGCCGCCCGCGACCGCGATCTGGTTCTGTCCGGTCGATTCGTCGACCGTGATCGCCGCCAGCCCCGTGCGTTCGCCCACCAGTGATTCGACGTACGACACGTCGACGCCCGCGTCGCGCAGCGCGCCGAGCGCGATCTCCGCGAACGGGTCGGCGCCCACGCGGCCGATCATGCGCACGCGTCCGCCCAGGCGCGCGGCGGCGATCGCCTGGTTCAGGCCCTTGCCGCCCGCGCCGAGCTCGAGCCCGGTCGCGCGCAGGGTCTCTCCGGGCGCGACGAAGCGCGGCACCCGCAGGGAGACGTCGACGTTCATGCTCCCGACGACGGCAATGTCGCGCATGGCCAGGAGTTAGCGGTACAAAGGAGAGATGCAAAGCGGCGGCGCCGTCGTCGAGGTCGCAGTGCCCGTCCCCCTGGACGAGACATTCGACTACGCGCTCGAGGCCGGCGCGCGCGCCGAGCCCGGCGTGCGGGTGCTCGTGCCGCACGGGGGGCGCCGCGTGGTGGGCGTGGTGATCGCGCTGAAGACCGGCGAGGACGCCGGGCTGCGCCGGGGTCCGCTGCGGCGGGTGATCCAGGTTCTGGACGAGGAGCCCGTGCTGCCCGCGACCCTGCTCGACGCCGTGCTGCGCGCGGCGCGCGACGCGCTGTGTCCGCCCGGGATCGCGCTGGCCGCGGCGGTGCCGCCGGGCACGGCGCCGCGGCCCGGCACGCGCGTGTCACTCCTGCCGGCGGGCCGGCGCGCGCTCGAGCGCGGGGAGCTGCGCGGCTCTCTGGGCACGGTGCTGTGGGCGCTGGGCAAACGCGCGCGGAGTGAGTCGGAGCTGCGCGCGCGCTTCCCGTCGGCCGTGCCCGCGCTCGCCCGGCTCGAGAGACTGGGCATGATCTCCCGTGCGGCGGCGACCGACCCGCCGCGCGTGCGCGTGCAGACCGAGCGCGTGTACCGGCTCGCGCCCGACGCGGACCTCGAGCGCGCGAAGCTGGACCTGGCGCGCGCGCCCAAGCGGCTCGAGCTCCTGCTGGCCCTGGGCCCGCACCCGGCCCCGGCGCGCTCCTCGCCCGCGCTGCGCGCGCTGGTCGAAGCCGGGCTCGTGATCTGCGAGGAGCGCGAGCTCGTGCGCTCGAGCGTGGCCGAGCCGCTGGTGCGCGCCGCCGATGCGCCCGAGCTCACTCCGCACCAGCGCGCGGCCGTGGCCGAGATCGCGTCGGCGATCGAAGAGCGCCGGCACGCGCAGTTTCTCTTGTACGGAATCACCGGCAGCGGCAAGACCGAGGTCTACATGCGCGCGGTCGAGGCGTCGCTCGCGCGCGGGCGCGGCGCGATCGTGCTGGTGCCCGAGATCTCGCTCACGCACCAGGTCGTCGACCGCTTCCGCGCGCGCTTCGGCGGCCAGGTCGCGGTGCTGCACAGCGCTCTCTCGTCGGGCGAGCGCTTCGACCAGTGGCGCGCGATTCGCGAGGGCCGCGTGCCGATCGCGATCGGCGCGCGCTCGGCCGTGTTCGCGCCGTACGAGGAGCTGGGGCTCGTGGCGATCGACGAGGAGCACGACGCCGCGTACAAGAGCGAGGAGGGCTTCCGCTACCACGCGCGCGACGTGGCGCGGCTGCGCGCCGAGCGCGCGCGCTGTCCGCTGGTGCTCGGCTCGGCCACGCCCGACGTGGGCACCGCCTGGCGCTGCGCGCACGGCGAGATCGAGCGACTCACTCTGCCCGAGCGCGTGGCGAGCCGGCCGCTGCCCACGGTCGAGATCGTCGACCTGGGCGCGGAGCGCGCGCGCGGCGGGCGGCGCGGCATGGTGTCGCGGCCGCTGCGCCACGCGCTGGCCGAGACACTGGCCGCGGGCCGCCAGGCGATCCTGTTCCTGAACCGCCGCGGCTTCGCCGCGCGCGTGTACTGCTTCGCCTGCGGCTTCGCGCTGCAGTGCAAGCACTGCGACGTGTCACTCGTGTACCACGCGGCCGAGGGGCCGCGGCGCCCGCAGGACCCGCTCGAAGGCGAGCTGCGCTGTCACTACTGCGGCTACCGCGAGGACCCGGCCGATGCCTGCCCGAAGTGCGGCAGCGCCGAGGGCGGGCTGTTCTCGTTCGGCACCGAGCGCTTGCACGAGGAGCTGGTCGCGGCATATCCGAGGGCGCGCATCGGGCGGCTCGACCGCGACACCTCGGCGCGCAAGGGCGCGCAGCGCGGGATCCTCGCGGCCTTCCACCGCGGCGAGCTCGACGTGCTGGTCGGCACGCAGATGGTCGCCAAGGGCCACGACGTGCCGGGGGTGACACTGGTCGGTGTCATCCTGGCCGACCTGGGGCTGGCCTTCCCCGACTTCCGCGCCGGCGAGCGCACCTTCCAGCTGCTCACCCAGGTCGCGGGCCGCGCCGGCCGCGGCGAGGACCCCGGCCGCGTGATCATCCAGACCTTCCTGCCCAGTCACTACGCGGTCGCGCTGGCCCAGACCCACGACTACCCGCGCTTCTACCGCGAGGAGGTCGCGCGCCGCCGCCCGCACGGCTGGCCGCCATTCCGCGAGCTGGTGCAGCTCTCGCTGTCGGGCCCGAAGGCGCCTGCGGTCGAGCACGCCGCGCACGCGCTCGCGGCGCTGGCCAAGACCGTGCCCGCAGACGACGCCTCCGAGCAGGTCGAGGTGCTGGGGCCTGCGCCGGCGCCGCTGGCGCGCATCCGCGACGAGTTCCGCTGGCAGCTCCTGCTGGCGGGCGGCCACGAGCCCGTACGGCGCGTCGCCGCCGAGCTGGCGCGCCAGGCGCGCGGCCCCGGCTTCGCCGGAGTCACCCTGCGGCTGGATGCCAATCCCTTGCAAATGCTATGAAGTGCCCCCCATGCGGCTCGAGGTCCTCCAGTTCCCCGACCCTCGCCTGCGCGAGAAGGCAAAGCCCGTCGCCAAGGACGAGGTGACGCCCGAGCTGCGCCAGCTCGCCCTCGACATGGCCGAGACCATGTACGACGAGCCGGGGATCGGCCTGGCGGCGACACAGGTCGGTGTCGCCAAGCGCCTGATCGTGATGGATCTGGAGTGGCGCGAAGAGGATTCCGAGCGCAACCCGCGCCTCTTGCTGAATCCCGAGATCGTGCTGCGCGAGGGCCGCACCACCTCCGAGATGGAGGGCTGTCTGTCGGTGCCCGACTTCAAGTCCGACGTCGAGCGCGACGCGCGCGTGGTCGTGCGCGCGCGCACGCTGGACTGGGAGGAGGTCGAGTTCGACGCGACCGAGCTCGAGGCGTTCTGCTTCCAGCACGAGATCGACCACCTCGACGGCATGCTGTTCATCGACCGGATCAGCAAGCTGAAGCGTGACCTGTACGTGCGGCGCCGGAAGAAGCAGCTCCGGCGCGAGCAAGAGGAGCGCGAGGGCGCGGGCCATACCGGCGGCTGACTCGCCGCTGCGCCTCGTGTTCCTCGGCACACCGGAGTTCGCCGTGCCTTCTTTGCGCGCGTTGTCCCGAACCCGGCATACACTGGCGGGTGTCGTTTCGCAGCCCGACCGACCGCGTGGCCGCGGGCGCGTGGTCGAGCCGACGCCGGTGGCGGCGCTGGCGCGCGAGCTCGGCGCGCCCTTGCTCCAGCCCGAGAAGCTGGGCGACGCGCCGGCGCTCGCCTGGCTGCGCGAGCGGGGGGCGGACCTGGGCATCGTGGTGGCGTTCGGACAGTTCATCCCGAAGGCGGCGCGCGAGACACCGAGGCTCGGCATGGTGAACGCGCACGCGAGTCTGTTGCCGCGCTGGCGCGGCGCCGCGCCGGTCGAGTGGGCGCTCGACGCGGGCGACGCGCGCACGGGCATCTCGGTCATGCGCGTGGCCAAGGAGATGGACGCGGGCGAGGTGTGTCTCGTGCGAGACACTCCGATCCGGCCCGAGGAGACCGCGGGCGAGCTGGCCGAGCGTCTGTCGCTCATGGCGGGCGAAGCGCTCGTGGCGGGCGTCGAGGAGATCGCCTCGGGCCGCGCCGTGTTCCGCGCCCAGGACCCCGCGGGAGTCACGTTCGCGCCCAAGCTCGAGCGCGCCTTCGCGCGGCTCGACCTGGCGCTGCCCGCCGAGCGCGTCGCGCGCCGCATCCGCGCCGCCACGCCGCGGCCGGGCGTGGACCTCGAGCTCGCACGCGCCGGGAAGCGCGTCTCGGTGCTGCGCGCGCGCGTGGGCGCGACACACTCCGGCGTCGCGCCGGGCGCGCTGCGCGCGGCGGACGGCCAGCTGCTCCTCGCCTGCGCGGACCGCTGGCTCGAGCTTTGCGAGCTGCGGCTCGCGGGGAAGCGCGCCCTGCCCGCGAGCGAGCTCTTGCGCGGGCTGCGGCTCGCCGAAGACGAGCGGGCGGTGCCGGTATGAGCGCAGGCGAGCTCGTCCCCAGCGCGCGCGGCGTCGCCTTCCACGTGCTGGAGCGCGTGGAGCGCGACCGCGCCTTCGCCGACCTGGCGCTGCACGCGGCGCTCGGCACGGCGCGCCTCGAACGCCGCGACCGCGGCTTCGCCACCGAGCTCGCCTACGGCACGCTGCGCCTGCGCGGCCGGCTCGACGCGGCGCTCGCCCAGAGTCTCGACCGCCCCTTCCAGCGCCTCGAGCCCGTGGTGCGCAACCTGCTGCGGCTCGGCGCGTATCAGCTCCTGTGCCTGCCGAACGTGCCCGACGCCGCGGTCGTCGACGAGACCGTGAGCTTGGCGCGCAAGGTCGGCGTCGAGCGCGCGACCGGCTTCGCGAACGCGGTGCTGCGCGGGCTGGCGCGCAAGCGCGACGCGGGTGAGCTCGTCTACCCCGACTTCGCGACCGACCCGATCGGGCACGTGGAGACCTGGGGGTCACTGCCGCGCTGGCTGGCCGAGCGGCTGGTCGACCAGCTGGGCGCGAACGAGGCCCTGGCCTTCGCGCTGGCCTGCACCGAAGCCCCGCCGCGCACCGTGCGAGTCACTGCCCGCGCCGACCGCGACGCGGTCGCCCAGGCGCTCGGCGGCCGGCCCACGCGCTTCGCGCCGCGGGGAGTCACCAACGCCGCGCTCGACCCCGTGCGCGCCGAAGGCTTCGACCGCGGCGACTGGGTGGTGCAGGACGAAGCCTCTCAGCTCGTGCCGCTCCTGGTCGGCGCCGAGCCCAACGACACGGTGGTCGACTGCTGTGCGGCGCCCGGCACGAAGTCGGTGCAGCTCGCCGAGCAGGTCGGCCCGCGCGGCGAGGTGATCGCGCTCGAGCTCCACCGCAGCCGCATCGCGCTGATCCACGCCTCGGCGCGCAGGCTCGGGCTCTCCAACCTGCGGCCGCTCGAGCGCGACGTGTCGCAGGGCTTCGACCTGCAGGGCCAGCGCTGGTTCAAGCGCATCCTGGTCGACGCCCCGTGCTCGGGCCTGGGCACCCTGCGCCGCAACCCCGACGCGCGCTGGCGGGTGCGCCCCGACGACGTGGCGCGTGCCGCCGAGAGCGCGCACTCGATCCTCGCCTCGGCCGCGCGCTACGTCGAGGAAGGCGGCGTCCTCGTCTATAGTGTCTGCACCTTCACCGCCGAGGAGACGACCGGAGTGACTTCGCGCTTCCTCGAGTCGCACCCGGACTTCCGGGTCGACGACCCGCGCCCGTTCCTGCCCGAGCCGGCGCACGCGCTGGTGACTGCCGCGAACGCGCTCGCGACCTGGCCGCAGCGCGACGGCTGCGACGGCTTCTTCGCCGTGCGGCTGGTGCGGAAATGAAAGACAGTCCCTGGAAGCTCGCTCCCTCGATCCTGTCGGCGGACTTCGGCCGCCTGGCCGAGGAGGTGCGCGCCGCCGAGCAGGCCGGCGCCGACTGGCTGCACCTCGACGTGATGGACGGTCACTTCGTGCCCAACCTGACGATCGGCCCCGACATCGTGGCCGCGGTCGCCAAGCGCACGAGCCTCCCGGTCGACGTGCACCTCATGGTGCGCGAGCCCGACCACCTGCTCGACGCCTTCATCTCGGCCGGGGCCACGGCGCTGGGCGTGCACGTCGAGGCCTGCACGCACCTGCACCGCACGCTCAGCGAGATCCGGGCGCGCAAGGTGCGCGCGTGCGTCGTCTTGAACCCCGCGACCCCCGCCGAGTCGATCCGCCCCGTGCTGTCACTCGTCGACCAGGTGCTGGTCATGACCGTGAACCCGGGCTTCGGCGGCCAGGCCTTCATCCCCGAGACACTCCCGAAGATCCGCCAGATCCGCGGCTGGATCGACGAGCTGCGCAAGCCCATCGACCTGGTCGTCGACGGCGGCATCGGCCCCGACACGATCGAGAAGGTCGCCGCCTACGGCGCGCGCGTCTTCGTCATGGGCAACGCGTTCTTCAAGAGCCCCGACTACAAACGCTTCGCCGACGGCATCCGCAGCCAGCTCGCGTCCCTCTCGGGCCCTTAGCTCAGTGGTTAGAGCAGCCGGCTCATAACCGGCAGTGCCCAGGTTCGAATCCTGGAGGGCCCACGCCTTACTGGGCGTTCGTTCGCCTGCGGCTCACTGCGCGTGGCTGCGCCACTTGCGGGCCTCGCTCAGGGCGGCCTTCGCTCGGCCAGTTCGTGGCGGGTGTGTGCTCGAGAGTTAGGATGAGGTCGTGCCGAAGA
>Ga0335084_10004248_pt1 | contig 14102 bp, 11 predicted proteins | sample Lox_Sample_44_FD_206721 | JGI IMG/M metagenome (GOLD analysis project Ga0335084, IMG submission 206721) | Soil microbial communities from Loxahatchee National Wildlife Refuge, Florida, United States - Lox_Sample_4.4 | ecosystem: Environmental > Terrestrial > Soil > Wetlands | place: USA...
ACCCCAACGTGGACTTCTACTCCGGGTTGATCTACCAGGCCATCGGCATCCCGACGGCCGCCTTCACGGTGCTCTTCGCCATTCCGCGCACCTCCGGATGGATCGCGCAGTGGGGAGAGCTGCTCGGCGACTCCGAGCAGAAGATCGCACGGCCCCGCCAGGTCTACCTCGGCCCCGCCGAACGCTCCTTCGTCCCCATGGAGAAACGCTAGCTCGAGGCGGCGGCCCCGCTCCTCGCCGGCCGGAGCCGGCGGGGAAGCCGGAACGCGAGAAATGCCTGACCCGGTGACGCTGGCCGCGCTGCTGGCCTCGGCGGCGGGCGCCGGGGTGATGAACGCGATGGCCGGGGGCGGCACGATCCTGACCTTTCCGACGCTCATCTTCTTGGGGGAACCGGCCATTACGGCCAACGCGACTTCGACCGTCGCCCTCTGGCCCGGGTCGGCCGCGAGCCTCTATGGATTTCGGCGCGAGGTCCAGGGCCACCGCGATTGGCTCCGCCGTCTCTTCCTGCCGAGCTTGCTCGGGGGTGCGCTCGGGGCCGCTCTGTTGCTCCAGACTCCGGCGAAGAGCTTCGAACGTCTCGCCCCCTTCCTCGTCCTTTTCGCGACTCTGCTTTTTTCGGTTCAGGGCGCGGTTTCCCGCTGGTCGGCGGCGCATCACGAGGACGGCCGCGCGCCGGGGCGCCGCGTGGCAGCCTGGGTCTTTCAGTTCGGTGTGGCCGTCTACGGAGGCTACTTCGGCGCCGGCATCGGGATCTTGATGCTCGCGGTGCTCGGGTTCCTCGGGCTCGCGGACATCCACGCCGCCAACGGCCTCAAGAACATCTTCGCCATGTGCATCAACGGTGTGGCCGCGGCTTACTTCATCGCGCGAGGTGCCGTGGATTGGCCGGCGGCGCTGATTCTCATGGTCGGCGCGATCGCGGGCGGTTACGCGGGCGCCCGCTTGGCCCGGAGGATCGGGCGGGAGAAGGCTCGCTCCGCCGTCGTGGTCATCGGCCTGGCCGTTGCGATTCTGCTTTTCCTCCAGAGAAATCGCCTGTAGGCGCGGCGAGTCGTTCCCGGACGGGCGCGCACCTCGCCGGGTGATGAGCGGCCCCCAATCCGGGACGAACGGCATAACCCGAGTCCGGGGCCGGCGTATCCCCGAATGCTCGCGAGGCATGCGCATTCAGAGGGGGGAGACGATGAAGCGGAATCTCTTTTGGTTCGTCGCGGGCGCCCTGGCCCTGGGCGCTCTGGCCGGGGCCTGCGCGCACGCGAGCAGCTCGGCGTCGCCGGGCGGTGTGCGTGTGGTTTCCGACGCGCAGGACGCTACGGGCTGTGAGAAGTTGAGCGAGGTGCGGCTGACCGGCACTTGGACCAGCGCTGGCGCGCGCGAGGAGCTCGAGAACCTCGTGCGCTCCAAGGGAGGAAACGTGCTGCTGCTCTCGGGTGGCAAGGCGACCCCGGACTCGGGCGTGGCCTACCGCTGCGCCGGCGGGACGAGCGCCGGGAACTGATCGCCCCGACGGCTCGGGCTCGTCTTTCCGCCCCGCGGGTGTAGATTAGCCGGCAGTCCGTCGATGAACCGCAGTATCGGATTCTGGCTTTCCCGCCGGGCGGAGATTACTCCGCGCCGCTTGGCTCTCGTCTTCGGGGAGCGCCGCTGGACTTACGCGGAATGGAACGCCGAGGTCCAGCGGGCGCGGCACGCGCTGCGCGATGCCGGAGTCAACGCGGGAGACCGGGTTGCGGCCTTGACGTTCAATGAGCCGGAGTTTCTGACGCTGGCCTTCGCGTGCTGGCAGTCGGGAATCATCTTCGTGCCCTTGAACTTTCGTCTCTCGCCCCGAGAGCTCACTTTCATGCTCTCCGACGCGGGCGTCCACACGCTGCTCTGCGGCCCGGACTTCGCCTCGGCGGTCGACACGATCCGCGGCGAGATTCCCGTTCGCCGGTACGTTTGCCTTCGGCCCACGCGGGGCTGGACGAGCTGGGAGGAGGTCGTCGGGAAGATGCCGGAGACCGGCTGGAGCCACCCGTCGCGCGAGGACGACGTGGCCCTCATCATGTACACCTCCGGCACGACCGGCCTTCCCAAGGGCGCGATGCTCACCCACGGCAACATCTTCTGGAACAACGTCAACGGCGCGCATGCCTTCGCGCTCTTGGACGACGAGCGCACGCTCGTGTGCGCCCCCCTCTTCCACATCGGGGCGTTGAACGTGACGCCGCTCTCGACGGTTCAGCAGGGCGGCACGATTCACTTGATGCGGAGCTTCGACGCGAAGGGCGTGCTCGACCAGATCGAGCAGCATCGAATCACGTCGATGTTCGGCGTGCCGGCGATGTTCCTCTTCATGAGCCAGACGCCGGACTTCGCCCGGCGCGATCTCTCGAGCGTCCGGACCGTGATTTGCGGGGGCGCGCCGGTTCCGGAGCCGCTCATCGAGATCTACGACGCCCGTGGCATCGCTTTCCTACAGGGCTACGGGCTGACCGAGACCTCTCCCTTCTGCACGGTGCTGCCGCGGGAGGACTTGCGCCGCAAGCTCGGCTCGGCGGGTGTGTCGGTCATGTACACCGAGGTCCGGGTGGTGGACGAGCAGAACCGGCCGGTCGCGAGCGGCGTCCCGGGCGAGATCGTGGCGCGCGGCCCGAACATCATGAAGGGCTACTGGAACCGGCCGGAGGCAACGGCGGAGGCGATCGACGCCGAGGGCTGGTTTCACACCGGCGACATCGGCAAACACGACGAAGAGGGCTACTTCTACATCCTCGACCGCAAGAAGGACATGGTCATCACGGGAGGAGAGAACGTCTACCCGGCGGAGGTGGAAGCCGTCCTCTACCAGATGCCCGGGATCGCCGAGGTCGGCGTGATCGGCTTGCCCGACGAGAAATGGGGAGAGTCGGTGGTGGCCGTCGTGGTGGCCGCACCCGGCGTGCGGCTGACGGCGGAGCAGGTCATCGCGTTTACCGACGGGAAGCTCGCGCGCTACAAGATGCCCCGGCGCGTGGAGTTTCTGGATGCGCTGCCGCGCAATCCGCAGGGAAAGCTCTTGAAGCGGGTTCTGCGCGAGCGGTACCGGCAGGCGCCGGCGGTCGACGCCTCACGGGACGGGCAACGAGAGCTGGCCCGCTAGGCCCGGCGGCTCCGCGGGATCGTCGGCCGCGGCCGACAGCCCGTGCAGGGAGACGCCGAGCAGGCGCACGGGCCGGCGGCTCGCGTCGGTTTTCTCGAGCAGCGCCACCGCCCGGGCCGCGATATCGGCGGCATCCCGCGTGGCCGGCACGCGCGTCTCGCTGCGCGTGATCGTTTGGAAGGTGGCGTACCGCAGCTTCAGGGTCACCGTGCGGGCGAAGAGCTCTTTTCGGGAGAGGATGTCGGCCGCGTGACGGGCCAGCGCTTCCACCTCGTCGCGGATCCGGCCGAGGTCGGAGAGGTCCTTCGCATAGGTCTCCTCGCAGCCGATCGATTTGCGCTCGCGGTTGGGCTCTACCGGCCGGTCGTCCTGCCCGAAGGCGAGACGGCGTAGGCCCTCCGCCCAGCTTCCGACCGCGCGCTTCAAGACCTCCGGGTCCGCCGTCCGCACGTCCAACAGCCGCTCGATCCCGGCCTCCCGCAACTTCCTGGCCGTCACGGGGCCCACACCCCAGAGGGCGTCGACCGGCAGTTTCTGCAAGAAACGCTCGACCCTCTCGGGCGCAATCACCGTCAGGCCGTCGGGCTTCTTCCAGCCCGAAGCGATCTTCGCGAGGAACTTGTTGGGCGCCACACCGGCCGACGCCGTGAGATGAACCTCCTCGCGGATCCTCTCCTTGAGGCGCTTCGCCACCTCGACGCCGAGCGGGAGGTTCCAGGCGTTCTCCGTCACGTCCAGATACGCCTCGTCGAGCGAGAGGGGCTCGACCAGCGGCGTCACGCCGCGGAAGATGCCGAAGACGCGGTCGGAAACCTCCTTGTACTTGCGGAAGTCCGGCGGCACGACGGCGAGCTCGGGGCAGAGCCGAACGGCCCGGGACATCGGAATCGCCGAGCGCACGCCGAACTTTCTCGCCTCGTAGCTCGCCGCGCAGACCACGCCGCGGCTCTGAGGACTGCCGCCGACCGCCACCGGCCGCCCGCGCAGCGCCGGATCGTCGCGCTGCTCGACCGACGCGTAGAACGCGTCCATGTCCACGTGGAGGATGCGGCGCAGCGCGGTCCCGGTCACGGCTGGCGCCCGGCGATCAGTAGTCGAGCAGCAGCCGCGCCGCGCGCTCGACCTGCTCTTCCGAGGGGAGGAAGAATTCCTCGAGCGGCGGCGAGTAGGGCACCGGCGTGTCGAGCGCCCCCAGGATCCGGACCGGCGCGTCCAGGTACTCGAACGCCTCCTCCTGGATCACGGCGGCGAGGCTCTCGCCGACCGAGCCCGTGCGGGTGTCTTCGTGGACGATGAGCACGCGGCCGCAGCGCCGCGCCAGGCTGAGCAGCGCCGGCCGGTCGACGGGAGCGAGGCTGCGCAGGTCGAGCACCGAGATCTCTCGGCCCTCCCGCCCGAGCTTCTCCGCCACCCGCAGCGCGATGTGAACGAAGGCTCCGTAGGAGACGATCGCGAGGTCCGAGCCCTTGCGGCGCAGCGCGGCCTTGCCGATCGGGATCGGGGCGGGCGCCGCCTCGGGCAGCGGCTGCTTGATCCGCGGGTCGCGGTAGAGGGCGATGTGCTCGTAGTAGAGGACGGGGTCCGGATCGGCCACGGCCGAGGCCATCAGGGCCCGAGCGTCGTGCGGTGTGGAGGGAACGACGATCTTCAGCCCCGGCGTCCGGTAGAACCAGGCTTCGGTGTTCTGGCTGTGGTAGGGACCGGCGTGGCGGAGTCCCCCCCACGGCATCCGGAGAACCATGGGGACCGCTCCCCCCCAGCGGTAGCGGATCTTCGCCGCATTGTTAACTAATTGGTTAAATGATGTCGCGACGAAGTCGTTGAACTGCATCTCGCCGATGGGCCGCTGGCCGGCCAGGGCTGCGCCGACGCAAACGCCGAGGACCGCCCCTTCGGCGAGCGGGGAGTTCAAGATCCGGTCGCCGAAGTCCTTCAGCAGCGGGCGCAGCAGCAGGAAGGCGTTACCGTACTTGCCGCCCACGTCCTGGCCGTAGACGAAGACGCGCGGATCGGCGCGCAGCGCGTCGCCGACACCCAGGCAGACGGCTTCGAGCAGCGTCTTTCCCTTCGGGTCGAACGGCGGCCCCGTTTCGAGCGGCGGAAAGGAAGACTCGCCGCCCTTTCGCGCTGCGGCCTCGAGCGGTTCGGCCGGGCGCCGCGGGGGCGCGGCCTCGAAGACGCGGGAACCGGCAGTCTCCGGCTCCGGCCAGGGCGCTTCGATGACACCGCGGGCTTGCTCCTCGACGATCTCCTCCGTCTCGCGCTCGAACCGCTCGACCTCCCCCTGTCCGATCAGGCCCTCGGACTCGAGCTGCGCTCGGTAAAGGCGGATCGGATCGCGTTGCGACCAGTAGTCGAACAGCTGCCGGTCCGCGTAACCGCCCTCGGTGAGTGCCGGATAGCTCCAGGAGATCGCAGGCTCTTTGCCGAGGTAGAGCATGTCGTCATGGTGCGCGTGCCCGCAGATCCGCAGGCACACGAGCTCGATGAGCGCCGGGCCCTTCCCGGCGCGAGCCCGCTCGGCGGCCCAGGCGAAAGCCGCGGCGATTCCCTCCGGCTCCGTGCCGTCGAGCGTGACTCCGGGAAGGCCGTATCCCGCTGCCTTTTCCGCGAAGACGCGAGCCGCCGACTGGTCGGCGACGGGTGTGGAGAGCGCTGTCTGGTTGTTCTGGACGCAGAAGATCGCGGGCAGCCGGCGCGCGGCGCAGAGGTTGATCGCCTCGTGCCATTCGCCGAGCGATGTGCCTCCCTCGCCGATGAAGGACACGGCCACGCGCCCCGAGCCCTCCCGCGCGAACGCCATCGCCATTCCGGCGATCGTCAGCGAGGAGATCGCGAGCGGCGCGGCCGCCGGGAGGATGCCCCAGGAGAAGTCGCCGATGTGCAGATCCTTTCCGTCCATCGGGGGGCCGGCCTTGCCCATCTGGGCGTTCAAGACCATGCGGATCGTTTCTCCGCCGGGGCGCATCGCGAGGGCGGCGCCCAAGTCGCGAATCAGCGGCGCGACGACGTCGCCTTTCCAAACGCCGGTCGCGGTGCGATGAGCCGCTCCGCGGCGCAGCCGGATCGGAGCCGCGTAGATCGCTTCCTGGCCGAGCGAGCGGAAGCCCTTTCCCTGAAACGCGGTGCCCTTGTATCGGACCTCGTTGCCGGCGAAGAAGGCTTTCAGGCGGTTGTCGGTGGCGCGGGTCATGATCATGCCGCGCAGGATCTCGATGCGTTCCTCTCGGGTCAGCGAGGCCGCGATCGCCTCGCGGCGCAGGAATCCGTCGCACGCTTCCAGAAGCTCTGCGCGCGCCTGTCGCAGGCGCTCGCCGGCGCCGATTCGCGGCGTCGTGTCGGGAAGCCCCTCGGGCGGCGCCACCTCGACGGCCCGCCGGAGGGCGTCTGCGACCGCGGGGCGCAGCGCCTCGAGCGCCTCCGCATCGCGACCCGGGTCGCCGGGGCAGGCGGATTGGAACGCTTCGAGAGCCCGCTCGAGGGCGAACGGGAAGCGCTCGGCCACGAACGCGGCAAACCTGGCGGCGAGCGTCGGGCGGGCCGCGACCGAAGCCCGCGCCTCGACCATGCGCTCCATCGGGAGAAGATGCTAACCCGAGAAGCCGCTCGCCGCCGCGGACGACGGCCTCTCGCCGCGGGTTTTTCGGAAGGGCCTAGGCTTCCGGAAGCTCGCAGGAGTCGGTGGGTTCGGTCAGCATGCCGTCGCCCAAGATCGTGGACTCCTCCGCGTGGATGCAGCTCGACCTTCCGTCGTAGGGGTTCTTGAGGACGCCGTTCCGGCCGCAGCGGGGACAGCGGACGACGGTGCCCTCGAGAAGGACGACGGAGCCCTCCGGCAGTTGCGTGAAATCTTCGATCGTCATCATCGTCGGTCCTCCTGTTCTCTACGACACGTCCTCGAAGGGACGCCAGCCCTGAAGGATTCGCATGTAGTTGGCGCGTTCGAGGGCCTTTGGATTGCCCGTGCGGGCATAGCTCATGCTGCCCTGCATCTGCTTGAGGGAGGCGTACTCGTGTTTCTGGAGCCACTGCTCGACGTCCTGACGGATTCGAACGAGCGTTTCCGGGCCGCGGCGCAGCAGGACCGAAACCATCTGCACGGCATGCGCGCCCGCCATGATGGCCTTGATGGCGTCGGCGGCGTTGTGCACGCCGCCCGTGACGGCGAGCGAGCCCGGAAACTGACCCGACAGGATGGCGAGCCATCGCAGCCGCAGAAGCAGCTCGTTGGGGCTCGAGAGGTAGAGCTTCGGCACGACCTCGAGCTCCTCGATGTCGATGTCGGGCTGATAGAAGCGGTTGAAGATGACGAGGCCGTTGGCGCCCGCTCTCTCCAGACGCCGCGCCAGGTTGGAAAGTGAAGAGAAGAACGGGGAGAGCTTGACGGCGAGCGGGATGCGGACCGCCTCGCGGATCGCGGTCACGACATCGAGGGCGCGACGTTCGACGTCCTCCCCCGTCTCCAGGGGATCGGTCGCGAGGTCGTAGACGTTGATCTCGAGCGCATCCGCGCCCGCTTGTTCCATCAGCCGCGCGTACTCCATCCAGCTGGTCGGTGTGGTGCCGTTCAAGGACGCGATGACCGGCACGGAAACCGCGGCCTTGATGCGCGAGATCTGCTCGAGATATTCGTGGGTGCCGAGCGCGAACTCCGCCGGGTCGGGAAGGTAGGAAAGCGCCTCGGGATACGACTCGGCCGGGGCATTCACGGCGTCGTACATCGCGAGCTCTTCCCCCACGATTTGCTCTTCGAAGAGGGAATGCATGACGATCGCGGAGGCACCCGCGTCCTCGAGCCGGCGGACCATGTCGAGGTCGTCGACGAGCGGGGAGGAGCCCGGCATGAACGGGTGCGGCAGGTGGAAGCCGAGATAGTCGGTCGAAAGGTCCATGCTCATTTCGCTTTCGCCACTTCTCCCGTTTCTGCTTCGGGCAGGGCCGGGGCCGGCGCCGCGGGCCGGGCCTCCGCGGCCGGTCTCTCGGCGTCCACTCTCCAGTCCGAGAGGTGCTGGTAGAGGCGCAGGCGCCGCCGCGCCTCTTGGGCGGCCGCGGCGGCGAGGCGCCGCTTCCGGGCGGGATCCGCCTCGAGCATCCGGAACCGGCTCTCGTTCTGCATGAACTTCTCGATGGGCACCTTGGGCGCTCCGGAGTCGAGCTGCAGCGGCGGCTGCCCCTGCGCGATGCGCCGCGGATCGAAGCGGTAGAGCGGCCATGACCCGGAGTCGACGAGCAGCCTCTGCTGCTCGCAGCCGAAGGCCATGTCGTAGCCGTGCGCGATGCAGTGGCTGTAGCCGATCAAGAGCGACGGACCCGCGTAGGACTCGGCCTCCTGGAACGCCTTCACGGTCTGAAAATCCTTCGCGCCGAACGCCAGCCCCGCGACATAGACGTGGCCGTAGCTCATCGCCATCAGGCCCAGGTCCTTCTTTGCAATCTCCTTGCCCGAGACCGCGAATTTCGCGGCGGCGCCGAGCGGAGTCGCCTTCGACTGCTGGCCTCCGGTGTTCGAGTAGACCTCCGTGTCGAGCACGAGAATGTTGACGTCGTGCGTCAGGGAGAGCACGTGGTCGAGGCCGCCGAAGCCGATGTCGTAGGCCCAGCCGTCCCCGCCGACGATCCAGACGCTCTTTCGCACCAGGTCGTCCGCCAGAACTTGGAGCTGCCGGGCCTGTGCGCCGCCGAGCGAGCCGAGCTTCGCGCGCAACGCCAGGACGCGCTCTCTCTGCGCGCGGATTCCGGCGTCCCCCGATTGGTCGGCGTCGAGCAACTCCTTGACGAGCGTCTCGCCGATCGACGAGGCGAGCCCTTCGAGCAGGAGCCGGGCGTGCGCGGTCCGGCTGTCGAGAGCCAGGCGCATGCCGAGGCCGAACTCCGCGTTGTCTTCGAACAGCGAGTTCGACCAGGCGGGCCCGCGTCCGTCGCGATTGATCGTGTAGGGCGTCGTCGGCAGGTTGCCGCCGTAGATCGAGCTGCAGCCGGTGGCGTTGGCGATGAGCAGCCGGTCGCCGAAGAGCTGGGTCAGGAGCTTCAAGTACGGCGTCTCGCCGCAGCCCGCGCAGGCGCCGGAGTACTCGAAGAGCGGATCGGCGAACTGGGAGCCCTTGACGTCCATCACGCGGATGCGGGAGCGGTCGGGCTCGGGCAGATCGAGGAAGAAGGCGTAGTTCTCCCGCTCGCGGTCTCGGAGCGGCCGCTGAGGCGCCATGTCGATCGCCTTGTGCTTGGGATTCGACTTGTCCTTGGCCGGGCAGAACATCACGCAGAGCGAGCAGCCCGTGCAGTCCTCGGGCGCGACCTGGATCGTGTAGCGCCAGCCCTCGAAGTCGGCCGCGCGGAAGCGGTCGGACTGGAAGGTCGCGGGCGCTCCCTCGAGCAAAGCCGGTTCGAAGACCTTCGCGCGGATGGCCGCGTGCGGGCAGACGAGGGCGCATTTGTTGCACTGGATGCAGATCGCCGGGTCCCAAACCGGGATTTCGGCGGCGATGTTTCGCTTCTCCCAGCGGGTCGTTCCGGTCGGCCAGGTCCCGTCCACCGGGAATGCCGAAACGGGGAGGCGATCTCCCTGGCCGGAGATCATCAGGGCGGTGACGCGCTTGACGAAGTCGGGCGCCTCGGCCGGGACCGCGGGAGGCCGGCGGGCGGTCGCGGTCGCTTCGGAGGGCACACGCACCTTCGCGAGCCCGGCCAGCGTGGCGTCGATGGCGGCGAGATTTCTCCGCAGCACCTCCGGCCCCTTCTTCGCATAGGTTTCCTGGGCCGCCCTCTTGATCCGGTCGATTGCCGCCGCCTGGGAGATCGGCTGCGTGATCGCGAAGAACGCGGCTTGCATGATCGTATTGATCCGGCCCTTCATTCCCGCCTCCCGGGCGATCCGGTTGGCGTCGATCACGAAGAAGCGGATCCCCTTCGCGACGATCGGCTCCTGGATTTCCCGCGGCAGACGGTCCCAGACCTCCTCGGGGCCGTACGGGCTGTTGAGCAGGAACGCCGCGCCGTCGAGAGCATGCTCGAGGATGTCGAAGCGATTGACGAACTCGAACTGGTGGCAGCCCACGAAGTGCGCTTTGCCGATGAGGTAGGCCGAGCGGATCGGCCGCGGGCCGAAGCGCAGGTGGGAAACGGTCACCGCGCCGGACTTCTTCGAGTCGTAGACGAAGTAGCCCTGGGCGTAGCCTTCGGTCTCCTCGCCGAGGATCTTGATCGAGTTGCGGTTGGCTCCGACCGTCCCGTCGGAGCCCAGACCGTAGAAGACCGAGCGCATGACCTCCGGGGGCTCGATGTCGAGGTCGGCGTCCCAGGGCAGCGAGGTATGCGTGACGTCGTCCGTGATGCCGACGGTGAAGTGGTTGCGCGGCGCCGGCCGCGAGAGCTCCTCGAAGACGGACGCGAGCATCGCGGGAGTGAGCTCCTTGGAAGAGAGCCCGTACCGGCCGCCCACGATGCGCGCGGGCCTCCGGCCTCCGTCGGCCTCGTGAAGGGCCGTGACGACGTCCTGGTACAGCGGCTCGCCGATCGAGCCCGGCTCCTTCGTGCGGTCGAGCACCGCGATCGCATCGACCGTCGGAGGCAACGCCGCGGCGAAGCGCCCGACGTCGAAGGGGCGGAAGAGACGGACCTTGAGCAGGCCAACCTTCTCACCCCGCGTGAGCAGCCACTCGACCGTTTCGTGCGCCGTCTCCGCAGCGGAGCCCATCAGGATGACCACGCGCGTGGCTTCCGGGTGGCCGACGTAGTCGAAGAGGTCGTAGCTCCTCCCGGTGATCCCGGCGAACTTCTTCATCGTGCGGGCGACGATCTCCGGGCAGGCGAGGTAGAAGGGATTGGAGGCCTCGCGGGCCTGGAAGAAGGCATCCGGGTTCTGCGCGGTGCCGCGCAGGACCGGCCGGTCCGGTGTGAGCGCCCGGCGCCGGTGGGCGGCGATGCTCTCGGGATCGAGGAGCACCGTGAGCTCTTCGTCCCGGAGCTCCTCGATCTTCGCGACTTCGTGCGAGGTGCGGAACCCGTCGAAGAAGTGGAGGAACGGGACGCGGGAGGCGAGGGTCGCCGCCTGAGCGATCGCAGCGAAGTCCTGGGCCTCCTGGACGGAGCTCGCGGCGAGCAGCGCGAACCCCGTCTGCCGGCAAGCCATCACGTCGGAGTGATCGCCGAAGATCGAGAGGGCGTGCGTCGCGAGGGTGCGCGCCGCGACGTGCATCGCAAACGGCGTCAGCTCCCCGGCGATCTTGTACATGTTGGGGATCATGAGAAGCAGCCCCTGGGAGGAGGTGAACGTGGTCGCGAGCGCGCCGGCCTGCAGCGCCCCGTGGACCGCGCCCGCCGCGCCTCCTTCCGACTGCATTTCCACGACCTGAGGAACCTTGCCCCAGATGTTCGTCTGCCCCTTGGCCGACCAGGCGTCGGCGTGCTCGCCCATCGTGGAGGAGGGCGTGATCGGATAAATGGCGATGACCTCGTTGACCCGATGGGCCACCGAGGCGACAGCCTCATTGGCGTCGATCGTGACGTGGTTCTCTGGCACCGCTCCCAAACCGTAACCAGCCGGGGCGGCGGCCGCGATGATGCCGATGCATCAATTGGCAGGCCGCCTCGAGGGGATGGGCTTTCAGCGGGTCCGCCGGCGCGTGTCAGAATCCGCAGCTTCGGGCGATCGGGAGGACGAAAACGAACGACGCGGGACAACTGGATCTGTTTGGTGAGTCCGTGGCTCCGGTCCGGGGAAAGGATCGGGACGTGGCGCAGCGCCTGGAGCGCGAGCACACCGAGACCGCGCAGATCGCCTCTCGCCTGCCCAAGGGCGTCTTCTTCGGCACGAGCACCTGGAGCTTTCCGGGCTGGGCCGGGATCGTCTACTCCCGGCGAGCGTCGACCGCGGAGCTCGCGCGCGAAGGGCTCGCCGAATACGCGCGGCATCCGCTCTTGACGACCGTCGGGATCGACCGCGGCTACTACGGACCGATTCCGCCGAAGGATCTGGAACGCTACGCGGGGCAGTTGACGCCGGGGTTTCCCTGCTGCGCCAAGGCGCCCGAGGCGGTGACTGACGCCTCGAGCCCGGATTACCTTCGGCCGGAGCGTTTCGTCGACGAGATGGTCGGGCCCTTCCTCGAGGTCTTTCGGGAGCACACGGGGCCGTTTCTTCTTCAACTCCCGCCGGCGCCGCGCGAGTCGACACCGGAGCCTTTGCGTTTTGCCGCGAGGCTCGACCAGTTCCTCGGGGCGCTGCCTCGAGGCGCACGCTACTCGGTCGAGCTGCGCGATCCCTCGTTGCTCACGCCGGCCTATCGTCAGGTTCTCGCGGCCCGCGGCGCCGCGCACGTCTACAACTACGCGACCGCGATGCCGATGCCGGCCGAGCAGGAGCGAGTGGTGCCGGTCGACACGGCTTCCTTCGCCATGATCCGGCTCCTGCTGCGGCCGGGCACCCGCTACGGGGAGCGGCGCGAGGAGTTTCTGCCCTTCGACCGGATCGTCGATCCGAGTCCGGAGATGCGGGCGCAGGTCGTTCGACTGACGCGTTCCGCGCTTGGGCTCCGGCGAGAGGTCTATGTCCTCGTCAACAACAAGGCGGAAGGATGCTCGCCGCTGACGATCCGGGCGCTGGCGGAGCTTCTGGCCGAAAACGGCGAGAATCCCGTTCCATGAAGACCGAGAAGGAGATTCGAGGCGAAGCGCGGCGGATCCGGGACCGCGTCAAGGAGCTCTCGGGATTCTGGATCGGGGAGGCATCCGCGGCGATCTACGCGCTCGAGTGGGCGATCGACAAGCGGGAGGCGCCTCCCTCGGAGGACATCGGGAAGGCGCGCGGCGGCCGCGAAAAGATCGCCGCGGCACTCGTGAAGCTCGCCGAGAAGACGCCGCCGCCTCGCGTCAAGCCCAGGGGAGCCGCCGGGAAGAAAGAGAAGAAGCGCCCAGGGCGTCGCGTCTGAGCGCCTCTTCCTAGACCGTCGTCGCCGCCTTCGCCAGCGAGGCGATCAGGGCATCGAAGCTCTTCTCGGCGGCGGCCATCGTTGCCTTCGGGCCTGTGCACTTGAAGAAAACGAGACCCCCGGGAGTCTCGACGATCGCCCCGAGCAGCTTGTAGCCGGGCCGAGCGCCCTGCGACTGCATCATCGGTCCCGCCGGGGCAAGGTAGGCGCCCGAGATGACGACACGGTGGACGCGGAGGCCGCCGACGGTCTTCTCGCTCGTCTCCGGCTTGGGCGAGCCCTCGAACTGCTGCGCCCAGCGCGCGATGTTCTCCTCGACGCCGCCCCCCTGGCCTTTGCCGAAGTAATAGACGCCGCACTCGCCGGCCTCGGCTCCCTTGGCGGCCGGGATCGAGTAGGTGGCGACCCGCATCGGGCGCTCCGGCTGTGCGGTCCAGCCCGCCGGGACTGCCCAGCGCACGCCGCCGGCCGTTCCCTCGGCGGCGAGAAGGGCCGCTGCCGGCACGAGCAGCGCAAGCAGCGCGAGCAGATGGACTCTCGATCGTAATTTCATGGAGCGCTCCTCAACGGCAAGGATACCTCCGCCGCGGATCCGGATGCGGGACGCAGCAAGACCTTGCGGACACCGCGCTTTGCTGCCAGAGCGAGCGCTTGGCCCGCGCGGGACAGCGGAAACTCGGCGGATACGAGACCCGCAACGTCCACCTTCCGCCGCCGCAGCAGATCGAGCGCCGGCCCGAAGGGACCACAGCGCGAGCCCACGACGGTCACCTCGTTGACGACGAGAGGCGCGGCGTCGAACCGCGCCGGAGCGTGGTGCGTCGTCTTCCAGACGATCGTGCCTCGCGGCCGGATGAGCGAGAGCGCCCGGGGCATGCCCGCCGGGGATCCCGTTGCTTCGACCACGAGATCGAAGGAGGCGGAACGCGCTCGACTCCTCCGGCCGAGCCGCCGCACCGGTACCCCGGCATTCTCGAGCACGGCGGCGACGAGCATGCCGAGCTTGCCGCATCCGAGCACCGCCGCCCGCATTTTCTCCGTGACCT
>Ga0335084_10004249_pt1 | contig 14102 bp, 13 predicted proteins | sample Lox_Sample_44_FD_206721 | JGI IMG/M metagenome (GOLD analysis project Ga0335084, IMG submission 206721) | Soil microbial communities from Loxahatchee National Wildlife Refuge, Florida, United States - Lox_Sample_4.4 | ecosystem: Environmental > Terrestrial > Soil > Wetlands | place: USA...
GCTCCTGGACCGCGTAGTAGCCGTGGTCGATGCGGGTCCGCTGGTTCATCCGGACCAGGCTCTGGCGCAGATGGAGTCTTGCATCAACTTCGGTCAATCGGCGTGTCTGTTCGGCGAGATCACCGTCAAGAACAATTCGATCGAGCAGAACAACTTCGACATGTACCGTGTGGTTCGCATCAACGAGTCCCCGAGGAAGCTCGAAGTCACCTTCCTCAAGCCCGCAGCGAACCAGCCGCCCGGAGGTCTGGGCGAGCCGGGTACGGCGGTGATTCAGGCTGCAATCGCCAACGCAATTTATGCAGCGAGTGGCAAGCGTGTGCGCCGTCTACCCTTCACGCCGGAGAACGTGAGCGCGGCCTGACGGTCTTACAGGCACCGAAGAAGTAAACCCTCGAGTTCCCCTCCTTCCGCAAGGGAGGAGGGGCAAATTGGGGGTTTTTCATTTATAGTGTTCCTAACCGAGGTGCACGCACCTCTCTCTTAAGGTTTTTTGCCGAGTCGAATAATGGACAGTGTGGATTTGCAGGTCCTCAAGAGCAGCGTGGAGTGGCTCGCGAGCGGTCATCGTGTGGTGCTCGCTACGGTTGTAGAGACGTGGGGGTCCGCGCCACGTCCTGCCGGCGCTCTGCTTGCTATTCGCGACGACGGGCAGGTCTCCGGTTCGGTCTCGGGCGGTTGCGTCGAGGACGATCTGATCGATCGCATTCGCAACCATTCCCTAGCCGGCGACAAGCCGGAGACCGTGTTGTACGGCATCAGCAAGGAGCAGGCGGCGCGCTTCGGTCTGCCGTGTGGCGGTCGGTTGCAGATCGTGCTGGAGCCGCTCGCCGATGCCGATCAACTGTCGCAGTTGTTGAAGCGCATCGGTCAGCAGGAGCTGATCGCGCGTACCCTGGATCTGGATACCGGTCAGGTGACGCTTGCGCCCGCGAGCCGCAAAGATCTGCTGACTTTCGACGGCACGAAGCTCACGACGATACATGGGCCGCGCTGGCGCCTGTTGATCATCGGCGCGGGCCAGCTCTCGCGGTATCTCGCGCAGATGGCGCTGGCGCTCGATTACAACGTTGTAGTGTGCGATCCCCGAGAAGAGTATGCGAACAGTTGGGACGTGTCCGGGGTCGATTTCGATCGCGGCATGCCCGACGACGTGATCACACAGTTGGACCTCGACAGCCACAGTGCAGTCGTGGCGGTGACGCACGATCCCAAACTCGATGATCTGGCGTTGATCGAAGCGCTCAAGTCCGCTGCGTTCTACGTCGGCGCGTTGGGATCGCGCCTTAACACCGCCAAGCGCAAGCGGCGGCTCGCCGAGTTCGATTTGTCTCAAGGTGAGCTCGATCGTCTGCATGGCCCCGTGGGGCTGCGTATCGGCAGCAAGACCCCGCCTGAGATCGCCGTGTCGATCCTCGCCGAGATGACCGCGGTGCGTTACGGTGTGGACCTTGGTACGGTGGGCACCAAGGAAAGCAAAGAAGTGGTCGAGCAGGACGGGCCGGTCTGCGTCAGCGCGACGCGCGACTGATAGGACAGACAGAAAATGAGACTCACAGGCAAGGTGGCGATCGTTACCGGCGGCGGCTCGGGCTTCGGTGAAGGCATCTCCAAGCGTTTCGCGCAGGAGGGTGCCAAGGTGGTCGTGAACGACATCAATGTCGCTGGCGGTGAGCGTGTCGCGAAAGAGATCGCGGCGGGCGGCGGACAGGCTACCTTCGTCAAAGCGGACGTGGCGAAGGATGCAGACTGGGCGGCTCTGGTGCGCGCGACGCTGGACGCCTATGGCGAGCTCAATATCGTCATCAACAACGCCGGCACCACCCATCGCAATCAGCCGATGCTGAACGTCACCGAGGAACAGTTCGATCGCGTCTACGCGGTCAACGTGAAGAGCCTTTACTGGAGCGCCAAGAATTGCGTGCCCGTGTTCCGCAAACAGGGCAAGGGCGGTGTGTTCGTCACAGTTGCTTCGACGGCGGGCGTGCGTCCACGTCCGGGGCTGGTCTGGTACAACGGCAGCAAGGGTGCTGCGATCATGTGCAGCCGGACGATGGCCGTCGAGCTCGCGCCGGACAAGATCCGCGTGTGCATCGTCAATCCGGTGATCGGCGAGACCGGGTTGCTGACCGAGTTCATGGGTGTGCCCGATACACCGGAGAACCGGGCGAAGTTCATCGCGACGATTCCGCTCGGGCGCATGAGCCGCCCGCTCGATGTGGCCAACGCATGCCTTTACTTTGCATCGGACGATGCGGAGTTCATCACCGGCACGTGCATCGAGGTGGATGGCGGGCGGTGCGTGTGACTACTGCTCAAAGCCAACGCAGAGGCGCAGAGAAGCGCGGAGATCGCAGAGAAGACCTAAGAGAAACCCGACGAAGGCACCGTAGATGCAGACATGTTGCGCCGGTGCGCAGCGTGTCGGTATTCCAATCTTGTTTTTCTCTGCGGTCTTTGCGCTCCTCTGCGTCTCTGCGTTGGCTTTGGAAGTAGTCAGCTGGAAAAAGCCTGAATCCCGGTCTGCGCACGTCCCAATATCAACGCATGCACGTCATGCGTGCCTTCGTACGTGTTCACCGCTTCCAGGTTCATCACATGCCGAATGACGTGATATTCATCGGCGATGCCGTTGCCGCCGTGCATGTCGCGTGAGCTGCGCGCGATATCGAGGGCCTTGCCGCACGAGTTGCGCTTGATCATCGATACCATCTCCGGTGACGCGGAACCCTGGTCCATCAGCCGGCCCACGCGCAACGACGCCTGCAACCCGAGTGTGATTTCGGTCTGCATGTCCGCGAGCTTCAGCTGGATGAGCTGGTTGGCGGCGAGCGGTCGGCCGAATGCGTGGCGATCCAGTGTGTATTGACGCGCGGCGTGCCAGCAGAACTCCGCGGCACCCAGAGCGCCCCATGCGATTCCATAACGCGCTTTATTGAGGCAGCCGAAGGGACCCTTCAGACCGCTCACGTTGGGCAGCAGATTGTCGTCGGGCACGAACACATCGTCCATGACGATCTCGCCGGTCACCGAGATGCGCAGGCTGAACTTCCCCTGAATCTTCGGTGCGGATAGTCCCTGCATACCCTTTTCCAGGATGAAGCCCCGAATCACATCCTTCTCGTCTTTGGACCACACCACGAACACGTCGGCCACCGGTGAGTGTGTGATCCACATCTTGGAACCTTTCAACCGCCAGCCGCCATCGACCTTACGCGCACGCGTCGCCATGCCCCCCGCATCTGAGCCGGAGTTGGGCTCAGTCAGGCCGAAGCAGCCGATCCACTCGCCGGTGGCGAGCTTGGGCAGATATTTCTGACGCTGCGTTTCGGTGCCGTACGCGTAGATCGGATACATCACCAGGCTGGACTGCACGCTCATGCTGGAACGGTAGCTCGAATCCACGCGCTCGATCTCGCGCGCGACCAGGCCGTAGCAGACGTGGTTGACCCCGGCGCAGCCGTATCCCTGAAGCGTCGAGCCGAGAAAACCCAGTGCGCCCATCTCGCGCAGGACATCGGGCTCGAAGCGCTCGTGGCGGTTAGCCTCGACTACGCGCGGCATCAGTTTGTCCTGCGCATAGGCGCGCGCGGAATCGCGCACCATGCGCTCGTCTTCGCTGAGTTGCTCTTCGAGCAGCAGAGGGTCTTCCCAGCTGAAGACCGGCTTGTCGAGCGGGGCATTCATCGCAATTTCTCCTGGCTGTCGGCGCGGAAAGTATACACGGCCTCGCCTCAGGGCCGGTTCGCGAGCCGGTTCACCGGCGTTCCTCGTGGAATGCGCAGAGCACTATTGGGTCTTGGACTGGCGGCAAATGTCGTAACCGTCGCGCCAGCCGCTGGCGTACTGTGTGTCTCTGGAGAAGCGCGTCTCGTCACGCCGCTTGAGCGCCCCAGGCTGCGCGCTGCGGCAGCCATCGTTGTAGCCATCGCGGAATGCCGGCGGGAATCCAGTCAGATTGACCTTCGCCGCAGGAGGCTTGGTTGCACATCCCGCGCAGAGAGCGGCGAGCAGGATGCAAAGGGCGCCGCAGCGCATTCGGTTTGCAGCCAATCGATGAGAGCTTCGGTGCCACAAAAAAAGATGCCCGACAAGGGAGGCAATCGGGCAAAAAGAGAGCGCTAACGCGCACGAAAACAAATTGTGAGTTCAAAAGAAGAAGCGGTTCAAACCCGGCTACTCCTCTTCATTGTTGTTCATTGTTGCTCGATTCCCGGGATTTGATCGCGCGGGATCTGGTGAACTCCGGGATCTGGCGACTCTTGGCTTGCTCCGTCGCGTCGACACCCGCATCATAAACTATCTGCTCACTGAGGGCTCGATTTTTTTTGCGTCGGATCTGCTTTGCCTGCTCGATCGGCCGCAATCGCGTTGCCGTCGGCGCTGTCTGGTGTATTGACCGCGGCCACCGCAGGGTGAGATTCTGGCTTGATGAGACTCGGAGCCTTTTGTTCAAGGCCCTTGCCAACGCTCGGTACGCTGAATGGAATCGCGGTGACCTTCGCCAGCGGGAGATAGCCGGTGATGGCTGCGATCCCGATGCAGCCGAATACCGTCACCGAACCCGCAGCGAGCACCATCAGCGGAAACAACCAGCCGTTTCGAGCCCTCATGTCCTTGTGCATTCACGTTATTGGTCGAGGTGCTCTCTTCAGGTCAGTATTCTGAGCGCACACCAACACGCACGCGATGTGCGCCAAGTCCTCCTTGCAAGGCCCATACCACTTGAAAACTTCTTTAACAATCAGAGGTATGCCGCGCAAAACACCCCTGGTTTCGTCACTCCGCGGCGACGAAACCAGGCGGCTGGCTCTTACGAGTTAGTTATCAGCGACTTACATGTCACTGAAGTGAGACAGACGCGCGGGAGGCATGACCTAATGCAGCCTCGCCGCGCGCCGTGGGGCTACGCCGTGCGCTGAATCTGCGCGAGGGGTTTGAACATCGTTGGATTGAGATGATGACGTTGTAATAGTTTGTAGAACTCAGTGCGGTTGCGCTTGGCGAGTCGCGCTGCCTGGGTCACGTTGCCATTGGTGATCTTCAGCAACTTGGCGAGATAGTCGCGCTCGAAGTCGAAACGGGCAGACTCGAAGGAAGACAGGTCGCCCATCTCGCCGCGGATCGCGCTCTCGAGCAGTCCGGGCGAGATGAGCGGGGTGGTCGCGAGCGCCACCGCTTGCTCGACCACGTTGTACAGCTCGCGCACGTTGCCCGGCCAGGTATGACGAACGAGTACTTCCATCGCATCCTGCGCGAAACCGTTCAGCGTCTTGCCATAGCGCGCTGCCAGATTCTTCAGAAAGTGATTCGCGAGGACCGGGATATCCTCGCGCCGCTGAGACAGCGACGGCAACGCGAGCGACACCACGTGCAGCCGATAGTAAAGATCCTCGCGGAATGTGCTTGCCTTGATCGCCTCTTCGAGGTTGCGATGCGTGGCCGATATGATGCGCACATCGACCTTGACCGACTGCGTGGAGCCGATCGGGCGCACTTCGCGCTCCTGGAGAACACGCAGCAGCTTGACCTGCAGCGGCAGCGGCATGTCGCCGATCTCATCGAGGAACACAGTGCCGCGACCAGCGGCCTGGAACAATCCTTTGTAGTCCGACGCCGCGCCCGTAAAAGCACCCTTGACGTGGCCGAACAGCTCCGACTCGAGCAGTTGCTCCGGGATCGCGCCGCAGTTGACGGCAACGAAGGGTTGCCCGGCACGCGCACTCGCCTTATGGATCGCGCGCGCAAGCATCTCCTTGCCCGCGCCGCTTTCGCCGAAGATCATGACGCTCGCATCGCTGCCGGCCACCAGGCGTGCCTTCGCGAGAATCGCTTCCATCTCCGGGCTGCGCGTGATGATGTCGGCTCTCCAAGAGGTGTCGGTGACGCCGTTGGATACCGGTGTGCCGCTGAACTGCAGCGCCTTCTCGACCTGATCGATCAGCGCCTTGCCCTCGAAGGGCTTGGTGAGGTAGCCGAAGACGCCACGTTGGGTGGCCGCCACTGCATCCGGGATGGTGCCGTGGGCGGTGAGGATTACGACGGGCAATGCAGGATGTTTCTTCTGCAGCGACTCGAACAGCGCCATGCCGTCCATGCCGCCCATGCGCAGATCGGTGATGACCACATCGGGGCACGATACGGCCACTTGAGACAGGGCCGCTTCGGCGCTTTCGACCGCGGTGACCGCGTAGCCGGCGCCCTGCAGGCGAATGGACAACAAGCGCAACAGATCGGGATCGTCATCGACCAACAGCAATTTGGCTTTCACTGAGTTCATGGCTTTCTCGCTGGTTTGTTTCGCTGGAGCATCTTACGCTCAGCATCGACTAGTGCATCGAGCTTCTGTTTGACTTCCTCGTAGCGCCGCGTTTCCTCCTTGACCTTCTGCGCCTGCGCTTGAACCTCGGCATCCTTCTGCTGCTGCTCGGTGAGCATGGTGCTCAACAAAAGGGCGACTGGACGCAGATCAGAGGACTGCGTCCGAGGTTCCTTCAGGAAAGAAGATAACATTTCTTGCGCCTGCGCGCTGTCCCGGAAGGGGGCCTGCGGCATGATTCGCTGCAGAACGAGTTGCATCAATGTGAAATCGGAGTACTGCTGACGATAAAACCGCAGCGTGCGTTCGTGCTCCTGCACAAGCTGCTCGGCGGACAACGTGCTGAGGAATGCATAGTAACCCATCAGTCGGTCAGCGTCTCCTACCGCCTGCCGTACGAACGGCGGCTCTGCCTCGGCCGCCCGTGCTTGCTGTTTCGGCTCCCGGGTCTCGACCGGGGCGGGTCTGGGGGCCGGCTGCGGGCACCCAGCGAGCACTATGACAACCAATAGCGCGGCAGGTGCCGTGAGCGATGAAATTATTTTCATGCGCCCGCCGCATGTGCCATCGGCAAGCTGATGCGGAAATGCGCTCCTGTCGGCGCATCTTCGATGATCTGCACCCGCCCGCGGTGAGCGACCACATATTCGCGCACGATGGCCAGGCCCAGTCCGGTGCCTTTCACCGGGCCTCGCGGCTTGGCCGACCCCTGGTAGAAGGGCTCGAATACTTTGTCGCGCTCCTGCGGTGCAATGCCCGGCCCCTGGTCGGCCACGTCGATCAGCACCTCCTTTCCGTTGACACGCGCAGCGATAGCCACTTCTCCGAAGGGCGGCGAAAACTTCACCGCGTTCGACACCAGATTGTCGAGGATCACCTCGAGCTTGTTTTCATCGGCGTCCAGGGAGATCGGCGGACAGTCCACGCGCAGGACGATATCTTTGGCGCGGACCGGGAGCTGATGTGCTTCGGCCACGCGCGTGAGCACAGACCCGAGCTCAACACGCGTCAGGTTCAAACCGGATTTCTGGAATTGAACCGTGTGATAGTTTAGCAAGTCTTCGATCAGCCGCTGCAGGCGCAGGGCATTCTGGCGCAGGATGCGTGAGACCTCGAGCTGATCGGGCGAAAGCGTACCGACCGAGCCGTCCCCCAACAACTCAGATCCCTCGCGGATCGCTGTCAGTGGCGTCTTGAGCTCGTGCGAGATCTGCCGCATGAATCGCGTCTTCTGCTCTTCCAATTCGATCAAGCGCAAGCGCACCCAGTCGAGCTGGTGCCCGAGCGCCTCCAGATCCTTCGGGCCCGATACCGATACCGCATGCGAGAAATCGCCATCGCCCAGCCTGCGCAGCGCCGCTTCGATCTGTCGAATCGGCTTGAGGATGAGGATGGTCGCGCCGATCACGAGGAATAGCGCAACTGGAACCAGCGCTACGAGCTGCCAGTAAATGAAGTTGTGTACGTCCCCGGACAGTGCCTGCATCGAGGCGATCTCGCGGCTCACGATCGCTCCACCGGTGAGATCGAGCGAGCGCGCAAGCGAGCCCAGTATTTGATACCGCTCGACCGCTCTACCCAGATCCTTGGGACGGTCGCGCAGGCTGGACACATTTTCGTAGATCTCCGCCTCGGCTTCCGCCAGCCCGGCCAGCGCCGCCGCCTGCTGCTTTGGCAATGAGAGCGAACGCATGCGGTCCACGGTCTCGGCGAATTCCTTGTGTGCGGTGCCAAAGCTGTTGAACAGCTCCGGCTCGCCCAGAATCGAGTACTGCCGCGCGCTGCGCTCCATTTCGGTGAGCAGCTCGATCAGGAGGCGGCTGTTTTGCGTGGCCTGCACCGCGTTGTACACCGCTCGCTGACTCTTGGTGGACAGCTCATGAATCGAGATTGCGTTGTTGATCAGCGCGAAGATCAATGGCAGCACCGCAAGCGAAAAGCCCGCCAGAATCAGCATCGGGAACGACTTGGGATAGAACCGCCACATCGATTGCAAGCTTTTCTCCGCGAGGCGATCTGTCGCCTCCGAACGCCACCCGGGCATTCTAGCCGGGCTTTGCGCCTCGGCGTGTGGAATCAACGGCCGGTAAAGGCAACGCTTACGCGACCCAGCGTGCCGAAATCGGCCGACACTCGATCGCCGGTGAATACAGTGAGCGGAACCATGCAGGTACCGGTGGTGATGATTTGGCCGCTGCGCAATGTGATCGATAGCCGCGACAGTTCGTTTGCCAGCCAGGTGAGCGCCACGCGTGGATCGCCGAGGACGTTAGCACCTTTACCCTCGCGTCGAGTCTTGCCTTCGACTTCGCCGATGACCGCGTGCTCGACCAGATCCATGACCCGCCAGTTTGCCGGCGTCGCGTCGCCGAGGACGAAGTGATGCGCGCACGCGCAGTCGGCGATCAATTGGGACGCGCCAACGCGCACGAAATCCACATAGCGCGAATCCGGCACCTCGATTGCGGGGTGCAGGGAAGCGACCGCGTCGAGTACTTCATCGACCGTATAAGGTTGCGCGCGCGGCGCGAGATCACGGCTCATGCGAAACGCAAACTCGGGCTCGGCCACCCGCATGCCATTGCCCTCGAGCGACATGCTGCCCCCGCTTGCCTGCGCGCGCTCGGCGAGCAACCGGCCGGCGATCGGACCGTCCACTCCGATATGGGTCTGGCCGGCCGCGCTGGTGGCCGCGATCTTCCAGCCGAACAGGGGTGCGGCGCTATGGCCCTCCAGCAATGCCTGAATGGCGTAGCCTTCTTCACGCGTGCCGGGGCGCAGGTCCACCGGAAGCTCAGGCAGTTTCCGACCGCGGAGCCAACTGTCCCATAGCAGGTCGGATGCTCTTTGCTGCCGTTGTGCATTCATCATATCGTGATCCCGATCGTGTCAGGCGCCTGCGCGCACGACGTTGAGCAGAGGTTCACCGCGCGCGAGGCGGTTGAGATTTGCGGCGACCGCGCGGTTGCGACGTGGCAGCAGGCCCGCGGTCCACGCCGAAGCGTGCGGCGTCATGATGATGTTGTCGAGCTGTTCGAAAGGCTGAGAAGACGGTCGTGGCCCTTGGCGCTGTCCCTGCTCGGGATAGCGATACCACACATCGATCACGGCGCCCGCGATGCGCCGCTCACTGAGCGCCGCGTACAGCGCGGCTTCATCGATCAGCAGGGCGCGCGATACATTGATCAGCAACGCCTGGCTGCGCATGGCCTTGAGCGCTCTCGCATCGAACAATCCGCGCGTGCTTTGCGTGAGCGGGGCGGCGATCACCACGAAATCGCTTTCTGCGAGCATTGTGTGCAATGCGTCCATGCTGTCGATGCGCTCGGCCAGGGGGTCGCTGCGCGGCGTGCGCGTGCAGGCAAGCACCCGCATGCCGAATGCCTGCGCGCGGCGCGCGACCTCGCGGCCGATGCGCCCGAAACCCACGATGCCGACAGTCTTCCCGAACAACTCATCGTGCACCGGCCCGCACAGATAGGAGCCGCCCCAGTCTTGCTGTCGCAGGCGGCGATCCATGCCGCGAAGATCGATGGTCCACTCCAGCATCGCTCCCAGCACGTACTCGGCAATGCCGATCTCGTGCTCGAAGCAGTTGCATACTGTGACGTTCACCGGGACTCTGGCGAAGTCGATCGCGTCAATCCCTGCCCCTGGAAGCTGCAGCAGCCGAAGATGCGTGGCTGCCGCCAGATCCCATTCCCAGTTCATCGATACCATCGCATCGGCCCGAGCGAGCGCACGCTCGAAGGCGGGGCGATCCGCGGTGTCCACCACCTCGATCTCCCAGGGCGTGTCGAGAAACTGCGCAACGAACCTTAGGCGTCCGTCATTATCGATGTTTTTGATCAGAAGTTTCAAAGCTGGTTCTCTGCGATTGTCGCGGCAAGCGGCATGGGGCCTTGGGGCGCGTGTGTTAACCGGTACGCTCGCTATGGCGCGATGCGGTATGAAACGGCCGTGCCGACCCGATAAGGCGCGGTAGAGCAAGGTCGCGCATTCCATGCGGGCGGAATTTTAGCCTGGCGGTGCTAGGCAAAGCCAAGTTAGCCTACGGCAAAATCCCGCTGCAATCTAGAAAAGCTCTGAGCAAGTCTTGATCTGAGCTTCCCTAGGTATCCAAGCTGTTCGGGTTCTGGTGCCGGGAGGGGGAATCGAACCCCCATGGTGTCGCCACCGCGGGATTTTGAGTCCCGTGCGTCTACCAATTCCGCCATCCCGGCAAGGCCTGCAACAGCCCGGAGGGTTCGCTGCAAAAGAGGCGCGATTATCCGCGAATTCCCCGCCCGGAGCAACGCGGGCTGCAACCGCCGGTGGCAGCGCACGCCCTATAATGCGGCTATGGATGTGGATCAATTCGCGTTCGATCTGCCTGCCGATCTGATCGCGCAGTTTCCGCCTCCGCAGCGCGGCCAGAGTCGGCTTCTGCACCTGATGGGTGCGAGCGGCGCGCTGCGCGATCTCGCCTTCTCAGACTTGCCCGATCTGCTGCAACCCGGCGATCTGCTGGTGTTCAACGATACACGCGTGATGAAGGCGCGGCTCTTCGCGCGCAAGCATAGCGGCGGCAAGGTGGAGATATTGGTCGAGCGCGTGGTCGCCGGCAATAGGGTGTTAGCTCAGGTCAGTGCGAGCCACCCACCGCGCCCGGGCAGCCTGTTGCACGTAGCGGAAGCACTTGATGCCGAAGTCCTCGAACGCGATGGCGAATTCTATGTGCTCCAGTTCACTGGCCAGCGCACTGCTCAGGAAGTGATGGAGCAGTTCGGCAGCATGCCGCTGCCGCCCTATATCGAGCGAGCGAGCTGTGCACAGGACGAGACGCGCTACCAGACGATTTACGCTCGTGCACTGGGCGCGGTAGCCGCTCCGACGGCCGGTCTGCATTTCGATCAGCCGATGCTCGAGCGGCTGCAAGCGCGCGGTGTGCAGTGTTGTTTCGTTACCCTGCACGTGGGTGCAGGGACGTTCCAGCCGGTGCGCAACCATGATATCGAGCGCCATCGTATGCATAGTGAGTGGTACGACATCCCGGCCGCCACCGCGGCTGCTGTCGAGAGCACGCATCGCACCGGCGGCCGCGTGATTGCGGTGGGGACTACGAGCTTGCGTGCACTGGAGTCGGCCGCGCGTGGCGGCACGTTGCAGGCGGGCAGTGCGCAGACCGATCTTTTCATTCGCCCCGGATATCGCTTCCAAGTCGTGGATCGCTTGATCACCAACTTCCATCTACCGCGCTCGACGCTGCTGATGCTGGTGTGCGCATTCGCCGGCATGCGCCACACGTTCGCTGCTTACCGCCATGCCGTGGCCCAGCGCTATCGCTTTTTCAGCTACGGAGATGCCATGCTCGTCGATCCCGCCGACGGCTCAGAGGTGCACACCCGGTGAGCGCGACTTTTGACGTCATCGCGCGCGACGGCCACGCACGCCGTGCGCGTCTGACGCTGACGCGTGGAACGGTGGATACGCCGGCATTCATGCCGGTGGGGACGTACGGTACCGTCAAAGCCATGAGCCCCGCAGGGCTCAATGCGATCGGCGCGCAGATCATTTTGTCGAACACATTTCACCTGTGGCTGCGGCCGGGTCTGGAGGTGATCGCGGCACACGGGGGCCTGCATCGCTTCATGGCCTGGCATGGCCCGATTCTCACCGACTCGGGCGGCTATCAGGTATTCAGCCTGGGCCCTCTGCGCAAGATCAGCGAGGACGGTGTCGCGTTTCGCTCGCCGGTCAACGGCGACCGCTGCTTTCTGTCGCCGGAGGAGTCGATGCGCATCCAGCGCGTCCTCGATTCCGACATCGCGATGGTGTTCGATGAATGCACGCCGCATCCTGCAACCGAGACTCAGACCGCCGACTCCATGCGGTTGTCGCTACGCTGGGCCGAACGCAGCAAGCGCGCGCACGAAGGCAATCGCAATGCGCTGTTCGGTATCGTACAAGGCGGCATGTACGAGCGGCTGCGCGATGAGTCGCTGCGCGAATTGAGCGAGCTCGGTTTCGACGGTTACGCGATCGGTGGGCTGTCGGTCGGGGAACCGAAGGAGGATATGTTGCGCATCCTGCGCCATTGCGCGCCCGCGCTGCCCTCTGAGCGGCCGCGCTACCTCATGGGCGTGGGCACGCCGGCCGACATCGTCACCGCCGTGTGCTGGGGCATTGACATGTTCGATTGCGTACTGCCTACGCGCAATGCGCGCAACGGCTGGCTGTTCACGCGCAATGGGGTGATCAAGCTGCGCAACAGCCGCTACCGCGCGGATCTGCAGCCGGTGGACGAGCGGTGCGGTTGCTATACGTGCGGCCACTTCACGCGCGCCTATCTGCATCATCTGCAGCGGGTCAACGAGATGCTCGGCGCGCAGCTCAACACCATCCACAATCTGCATTACTTTCAGGAACTGATGGCCGGGCTGCGTGCAGCCATCGAAGCCGGGCGCGTGGCCGAGTTCGCCGCCACGGTCACCGATGCCGTGGAGTTTGGCTAGCGAGGATCTCAATATTCGTCCGCCGCAGGAACTGGCCATGCCTTTTGCACCGCGCTGGTGCTAAAATTCGCGTCTTTCCAAAAACCTGCCTCTCCGCTTGAGCGCGCGGCTGGCGGGAACACAACAGGGGTGCAACCCCGTGGAGAAGTCATATGTTGATTAGTGAGGCCTACGCGCAGACCGCGCCGTCCGGTCTGAACTTCCTGGACCCGCAGATGTTGGTCCTGGTGTTCATGTTCGCCGCGATGTACTTTCTGATCATTCGCCCGCAGATGAAGCGCTCGAAGGAACAGAAACAGATGGTCGCCTCATTGCAGAAGGGCGACGAAGTGGTCACCTCGGGCGGCACGCTGGGCCGCGTTGCCAAGGTGGGCGATCAGTTCGTGAACCTCGAGATCGCTCCTAACATCGAGATGACGGTGCAGAAGTCCTCCATCCAGATGGTGATGCCCAAGGGAACCATGAAGAGCGTATCGTGAAGGCCGGGCGCGCCTCAACCCGCCTTGATCCGGCCATGCTGCGACTGACGCCGGCCGCCTCTCACCTTCGACGAAGTCTATGAACCGCTATCCGCTCTGGCTCAACTTCATCATCGCCGCCGTGCTGCTGGCGGGTTTCACCTTTGCCCTGCCCAACTTCTACGGGGAATCGCCGGCGGTGCAGGTCTCGCCGACCAAGGCCGTCCTCAAAGTGGACGATGCGTTGCTCAAGCGCATCGAGGAAGCGCTGAAGGCCGCCACGATCGCCTACGACGAAGCGTTCCTCGAGCCTGCCGGCATCAAGATTCGGTTCAAAGATACGGACACGCAGTTGCGTGGCAAAGAGCTGCTCTCGCATGAGCTCGGCGATAACTATGTCGTCGCGTTGAACCTCCTGTCCAATTCCCCGCGCTGGTTGTCTGCGATCGGTGCAAAGCCGATGTACCTGGGGCTCGATCTGCGCGGCGGTGTGCACTTCCTGCTGCAAGTCGACATGAAGGGCGCCATCGTCAAGTTTCTGGACAGCAGTGCAGCCGGTATCCGCAGCACGCTGCGCGGTGAGGAAGAGGCGCGCTCGAGCGGCATCACGCGCGACGGTAACCAGATCACCATTCGCTTTCGCGAAGCCACCAATCGCGACAAGGCGCAACAGATCATCGAGCACAACTATCCGGATCTGCAGGTGCTGCGCGAAGAGCAGGGCAGCGAGTATCTGCTGATCGGCTCACTCAAGCAGACCGCGCAAAAGCGCATCCAGGAATTCGCGATTCAGCAGAACCTCACCACGCTGCGCAACCGCGTCAACGAGCT
>Ga0335084_10004250_pt1 | contig 14097 bp, 21 predicted proteins | sample Lox_Sample_44_FD_206721 | JGI IMG/M metagenome (GOLD analysis project Ga0335084, IMG submission 206721) | Soil microbial communities from Loxahatchee National Wildlife Refuge, Florida, United States - Lox_Sample_4.4 | ecosystem: Environmental > Terrestrial > Soil > Wetlands | place: USA...
GCCTTCAGGACGCGAGCAACACTTCCGCGGGGATCCCGAGCTGGCGGTGAAGACGGCGGATCATCTCCAGGGTGAGGCTCCGCTTCCCGGACAGGACCTCTGAGACCCGGGCGCGCGAGCCGATGCTTGACTCGAGGGCCTTCCGCTCGAGCCCCAGCTGCTCCATCCGGAAGCGGATGGCCGCCACCGGGTCCGGCGGGTAGACGGGGTAGTGCTTCTCCTCGTAATCCTCGACCAGGGTCGCGAGGATCTCCAGGCGATCGTGTTCTGGCGACCCGGGACGCGCCGACCAGAGCCGCTCGATCTCCTTGAGCGCCGCGCGGTGCTGCTTCTCGTTGTGGATGGGTTTGATGTCCATGAGCTCACACCTCCTCGACGTCGATGTCGTCGTACTTCGCGTGCGTACCGACGAATCGGATGAACGCGATCTGCGCCGAGTACTTCAGGGCCACGACGAGCCGGTACTTGTTGCCTCCGATGTTGAAGACCACGCGGTCTTTTCCGACGAAGCTCGCATTCCGGTACGCCGCCTTCACGTCGGCGGGGGTACGCCACGTCGCCCGGCGCGCCTCGGCGAACCATGCTCGCAGCGGCTGCTCTGCGTCTCCATGCCCCCGCTGCTCCCAGAACTCGCGCAGGGTCCGGCGCGCGATGACCCTCACCGGGACAGGATAGTGTGCTCCCAGGGTGGGAGCAAGGCCCTGTGCGCACCAAGTCCGCCACGTTGCACCAGTCCTCGTCGGCGGGCGGCCGGGATGCGTTCCGCGACTGCTCGTACGCTTCCAGGTCCTCCGGCCGTACGCGCCGCACCGACCCGAACAGGACGCTGCGGAGCTTGCCCGCGTTGATCGCCTCGTGGACGGTGGCCGCGCTGACCCCCGAGCTGCTTGGCGACGGCGGAGACCGGCAGAAGCCCCTCCGGCCGCAGGTACTCCGTCCGCCGCAAATCCGCCGCAAGTGGATCCGCGAAAGCTGTGCGCCTGACCGGCGCCGGACGGCCGCGGGCCGGCGCAGCCGCTTACGTTGCGCTCGCAGCGCGCCAGCGTGCGGAAGCCATTGAAGACGGCTCTCTCTGGAACGCGCGACCACTTGGTGCACGAGCCGCGGGCACGCGGCTCAACTCTGCGATCAGGGGACCATTCATCGGCATTCGCAGGTCAGGACGGAAGGGAGCTTAGATCGTCTACAAGAAGGCCTTCCGATGGGCGGCGACCTTGCTCTGGGCCTGCTCCCACGGTCCTCGTCGCGGCGATGAATGATCCGCTCGGCGGCCTAAGTGGCCTGTGCCCCCATCGGTTGGGGACAGCCTGAAGAAGGAGATCACGTCGAGCAGGTGGGCCGAGCGGTCCGAGAACCGCGCGGCCGACGCCGCCAGCTCCTCGGCCGCGGCGGCGTTGCGCTGCGCGACCTCCTCGAGCGCCCGGACCGCGGTGCGGTTCTGCTCCGCGGTCGCGTGCTCCTCGCTCGACGCGCGGGCGATCTCGCTCACGAGCTCGGCCGTTCGCCGGATCTGGGGGACCAGGGCGGCGAGCATCTCCCGCGCTCGGACCGAGATGTCGATGCCGGATCCCGATAGCTTCGACACGTCCCGCGCCGCCGACTGGGAGCGCTCGGCGAGCTTGCGCACCTCCGCGGCGACGACCGCGAAGCCCTTCCCCTGCGCGCCGGCCCGGGCCGCCTCGATCGACGCGTTCAGGGAGAGGAGGTTCGTCTGGTAGGCGATCTCCTCGATCACGCCGATCCGCTCGACCACGTCGGTCATGGCGCGCTCGGCGCGAGAGACGCTCTCGCCGCTCTGCTCGGCGGCGCGCGCCGCCTCGCCGGAGACTCCCTCCGCCCCGTGCGCCGCGTCGGCGTTACGCCCCGCCGCGTCGGTCGTCACCACGATGGACGCGGAGAGCTCCTCGAGGGTGGCAGCCTGCTCCGTCGCGCCCTGCGAAAGCGAGTCGGCGCTCGAGGCGATCTCCACGCTCGCCGCCGCGAGCTCGTCGGCGGTCTCCTGCGCCTGCGACAGCACCTCCCGGAGCCGTTCCCCGAGCGCCGAGGTCGCGCGCCCGATCCGCTCGAGCTCGTGCCGCCGCACCCCGGAGGAAGAGCCGCCCCCTGCGAGGTCGCCCGCGGCGAGTCGCTCGAGATCATGGATGGAGTCCTCGAGCGGACGTCGGAGGGACATCGCGACATAGAAGAGCAGCGCCAGGCAGAGGCTGACGCCGAGGGGAATGCCCCACCAGAGGTGAACGAGGCCAAACTTCCCGACGGCTAGCCCGATGAGGAAGATGGTCGCGAAGGCGGCGACGATCGCCAGGCCAATGGCCGACAAGAGCGAGCCCCTGAAGAGGAGCCGCATCGGGACGAACGAGACGGGCACGGCGATGCCCATGACCAAGAGCACGACCCACAAGAACTCGTTCATCACGTACTCCTCCCGGCTTCAAGCTTCCGTCGGTTCGCTCCAGCCATCAAGAGACCGCGAGTGAGCCGATGGGCTTGTAGCCGAGCCGGTAGGCGGTGACGATGAAGGAGCCCTCAAAGAACGAGCGCGATCGTTCCGCTTGCCAGGACAACCCAGAGCATGCCCATGCCCCATCGAGCCCGACGAGCACTCCCGATCGCCGAGAAGTTCGTGCGGGCGAGATCCAAACCGAGCACTTCAGAACATCGGCGTCGGGACACGACCCCACCCGGTTTCGGGTCCGAGATCCCTCACCTCCACGAGCGTGAGGGAGTGCACGTCCACGTCGATGAAGAACTGCGGCTCTCGAACGGCGCCGATGGCGAAGAGGGCTGATGGATCGGCCGCGGCTTCCTCCTCGCCGTTCACGATGCGCAGGAAGATGATCCTGCGCACCGTGGGAGACCGGGGCGAGGCCTCGCCCACGGCGTGGTTCATCATCTCGTGGCCGCCCTCGAGGTGGCGAAGGGGATGGAAGATCCAGTCTGCGATCATCGCGACGGTCTGGTGGTGCTCATAGAGACGGAACGCCGGGTCGGTATCCGCGATCATCCCCTGCATCACGTATTGAGTGGGAACGATGTAGCCGAGCACGGCCCCCCGCCGCTCTGCCAGCCGCGACACGACCTCCGGCATCTGAAGGACGTCCCTCATCCGATGCCGAAGCATGACCGCGTCACCCGGCAGGATCGCGAGCACCGAGACCCGGCCGTCGGTCCAGAGGGGCAGCCTCGCGACGGTGTACGAGCGCAGGGCGAAGGCGCTCCCGACCGAGAGCGCGAGGAGTGAAGCGACCGCGAGGGCGACCCGGAAGGCAGGGCTGCGCGGAGCGAGGACCTTCGCGAGCGCCGTTCCAACGGCCTCGGAAGGAACATGCCGGTCCGCGACATGTAGGCGGTGTACCGGTCGCCGAACGCCGCCACCATCCGCCGCTCCTCGTCGCGCGCGAGGAAGGCGTACAGCCCCACCATCACGGCCCAGAGCACGAGCGTGAGGAAGCGCGGCCACAGGATGGCGAGCCCGAGCCCGGTCGTCGCGAGCGCCGCGTACTGCGGATGCCTGATCCACCGGTACATTCCACCGAGGGCCGGTCCGCGCCGCAGTAGCCTGTGCGCATAGACCTGAGCTGCGCAGACCAGGAACACGAGGGCCCAGCCCACGAACAGGACCGACCCGGCCACCCGCAGCGCCTTCAGGAACCCGTCCGGAGGCAGGACCATGTGCGGGAGGAAGAAGTCGGCCAGCCAGTGCGTGGCCGGCCAGCTCGCGAGGAAGAGGAGGAATGGATTGAACGCTGCGTAGAAGAACGCCGTGAACGGGCTGATCATCACGAGCACTTCCAACCTGATGAGGAAGTACAGCGCGATGATGCCACCGCGAGCTGTCGTGACTTGCTCAAGAGAGGCTCGCGCTGCCACGAGTACGCCACATCATCGCTGAGGGCGCGATACGCCCTGGGTCGGCTGCGTACACCAGGCAAGAACCGATCGTTCCCCCGCGGGCTTCAGGCCGCCGAGGTCGCGGCCGTGGTGACGGGCCGAAGTGCCTTCACGGGACTGTGGTCGAGGGCCCGGTCCTTGACGACCAAGGTGGTGACGGGCGCCGCGCACGTCTCCTGCAGGATGAGGTCGTGGCCGATGCACAGGCCGACCTGAGCGACCAGCCCGACCCCCGCCTCGTTCAGGAGGCGGGCCTGGGCCACCGGATTGCAAACGGCTGCGAACTTCCCCGGGTTTGCCTTGGGCAGGTTCACCTCGCCGTAGTCGATGGCTCCGACCCGGCAGCAGACCAGCTCCGCCCCCAGGCCATGGCTGGCCAGGATCTCTGCGAGCCGCTGCGCCTCCCGGATCAGGCTGACGCAGAACGCGACGCCGACCCTGCTCACGCCCCTCGCCTTGGCGAATGCCACCAGCTCCTCGACACGGCTACGCAGCCGCCCCTCCTCGGAGAACGGCGTGCGGTCCGCCGCCACCATGAGCGCTTGCCGCTCCGGCTCGAGGTAGGGTGCGGGATCGTGCGCGACGTCCACCCGGGTCTTGGTTGGGCAGGTCGACGGCATCCGCGCCCAGTCACACTTGACGCTCGCGGCGGTGGAACAGGTCAGGCAGCCGAAGGCGTCCGTGGCGGCGTTCATGTCCCGCTTGGAGCCGAATCCCGGTCGCAGAGGTTCACGGAAGATTCGTTCACCGCGGCAGGTGTTTGGCCAGAAGAGTGGCGACCGAGAGCGGGCCGTCGACGCCCTCGGCGCAGTCGAGCTGGATGACCTCGTCCCCTGGCAGATTGGGGAGGCCGCCCGGCGCCACGAGGAGGAGGGCGGTCGGAACCAAGGCCCGGAGCCACTTGAGAACCTCCGGCAAGCGCCCGCGTCCGGGCGCGGGCTTGACTACGATGACCAGCCTCGACGGCGGCAAAGGCATATGCGTGTGAACCACCGGACGGGCCGAAGATTTCAGGGTTCGAGGCACCCAAGCCGAGCAGAACCCCTTTCAGATGCCGCCCGGAGTGTCGAGCAACTCGGACTCCACGATCTCGCGCAGGTATCTCGAGCCCACGAACCCTGTGACGCGCTCGACCTCGCGCCCGTTGCGGAAGAACAGCACCGTGGGCGTGCCCATGACGCCGTACCGCGCCGCGCTGTGACCGGCCGCGGCGGCGTTCAGCTCGGCAACTTTCACGCGGCCGGCGTACTCCGTCGCGAGGTCCATGATCACCGGCTCGAGCATCTGGCACGGCCCGCAGCCAGGGCTCCACACGTCGACCACGACCGGCAGCTTGGACCGGAGCACCTCGCGCGCGAAGCTCGCGTCGTCCAGGTGCGTCGGCTGCACGCGCGGTGCTCGAGCTCCGAACAGCTTCGCAAGAAAGCCCATCCCTACCTCCACCCGTGAGAGCCCGGAAGGAAGGCGAAGATGCAGTCTCTGGCGCGTCCGACCGCGGTCCTCGACCAGTTCGAGCGGGAGCTCGTGCTCGCGGCTCTCGAGGCCCCTGAAGCCGACACACCGCCGCCACATCATGGCGAGACGAGCGTGAACTCCCAGGCGCACCACGCGTCGTCAGGGTGCGGATCGGGCGGGCAGGAGATGCACCGCGTCTCGATGCGAGGGTCCACCGCCTTTGCGAACTCCGCGTACTCCACGAGGCCCACCGACTTGCACGGGAAGTCGGGGAGCCCCCTCCTGCGCCTCGCCGACTGGACCCGGCAGTCGCGCATGACGAACACGGCGCGGCGGTCGCTCCGCTCCGTCAGCTCCTGGATGTTGAGGCGCGCGTACAGCCGGTGACGAAGGCACTCGAGGAGCGCCGGGATCCCACCGCCAGGCGCGATCCCGAGGCGATCCATGATCCGCTTCGCCTCGACGACGGTGAAGCGCTGCCACGCCGCGCGGTCCGCCGCGATCGCGACCTCCATCCCGTGCGTCGCCTCGATCGCCTGGAACCAGAGCCCGTCATGGGCGAGCCAGTTCTTGGCGTCGTCCAGCACGATCCGGACGAGCTCCTCCTTCGTCAGGTCCTGGAGCAACGCCACGCCGTCCATCGACTCCGGCATCTTCACCTCGGGACGCATCGACCCTCCCACTGCGCTCGAACGGGCCCCCATCCTCGGTGGAGCGAGTCTACGCGGGAAGAATTCGCCGGTCCGGGGAGGCGCACGACGCGGTCCGCCGAAGCGGAGCCATCCGCTCCGGTTTGGCAGGGCCGGACATCAACGGTTCCTCGAGGTTCCGCAGGGCTCGGGATGACCGAGCCGGTGAAGGGCGTGAACGGTGGCGGCGAGCTCGGCGCAACGGTGGCGGCGAGCTCGGCGCACGCCTCGCACATCGCGAGGTGCAGCGCGACGCGATGCCTCATCGCGTCGTCGAGCTCGCCGTCCAGGAACTCCGAGAGCAGATCCGCGACCTCAAGGCACCTCGGGAGATCGAGGGAAGCGATGATCATCGCGCCACCTCCTGTGCTCGTGGGAGCCCAGCCCCTCGAAAACGAGCCGAAGGGAGGCGGTCGACCCGTTCGAGCCTTGGCATTCATCCCTGGAGATCGCGCGAGCGCCAGGACCGTTCCGGTTGTAGTGGGCATACGCCCGTTAGTCTTTGGTCATTACCGAGTCCCCGCTTGTCGTCAGGCAGCCGTACGGGTTACCTCTGGCGCCGACGATGGAGAACGAGCGCGAGCTTCTGGATGCGGTCCGTTCGGGTGACAGGCATGCGCTCGAGCAACTGCTCGCCAAGCACCAGGCGTCCATCTTCCGGTTCGGCGCGAAGATGTGCGGGGACCAGGAGGACGCGCAAGACGTCCTCCAGGAGACGATGCTCGCCGCGCTGTGACTCGCTCCGGACGACGCTGGCCCTCTGCAAGCGCGCAAGTGAAGCACCGGTCCCCCCGATGGTCGAGCGGTTCGTTCGGGATGCGCTGCAGCGGTTCCTCGCGGACGGACGCTGACCTTCTTCCAGACCATTTCACCTCGAGGCGGTGGAGCTTTGTGATCCCGGGGATCGGGACGATCCACCGCTTCTGCGCCAGGAGCCAGGCGAGCGCCACCCGCGGGGCGGTTGCCTTCTTCCGGGCGGCGACCTCGTTCAGCAGGCCCACGACGACCTCGTTCGCCTTGCGGGCCTCCGGCGTGAAACGCGGCGACCACGAGCGGAAGTCGGTCGGATCGTCCCATCCATCGCGGGGCCGTACGCGGCCGACGTGCTCATGTGCCGAGGCCGATGGCATAGACCTCGAGCCCGCTTCGTCCGAGCCTGCGCTTCTTCATGGTCCGTCCTCCTTCGGATGGCGGTGGCGATGGGCGGGCCCGCCTCGGGCCCCCTCGCCGACGGGACGAGGAGTAGCGCTCCGGGGCCGCGCCGGATAGGTGGCGGGAAGGCGAAGGGCCTCGATGCTGTGGTTGAAGATGCCCGCTGATAGGATGGCCGGACCGTGAAGACCAGCCTCCTGCCAGGCTCGCGGACCTCGGCGCGCTCGCCGACATCGTCAACGACACCGGACGCGTGAAGGATGTCTGCCGCGATCCCGAGGACGATGCGGTGCTCTCTGCCGCCGTCGAGGGCCGGGCAGAAGTCATCGTGACCGGGGACGATGACCTGCTCTCCCTGGTACGAGGGCATCACGATCCTGTCGCCGCGCGCGTTCTGGAAAATGATCAAAGGCTGAACTCGAAGCTCCCCAGCTTCTTCGTCTACCGAATCCTCAGGGCGCAGACCGCTCCTGCTCCTGCGCCCTCGCCGTCCGCGTTGGGATCGGCGTCACCTTTGCCGCCTCGCCGAGCCTGATCCGGTCGAACGCGCCCGCGACGAGCTCGGCCGCCTCCGCGCGTTCCTCGACTCGGTCCGCGTGAGCTTAGGTCGCCGCGATGCCGGGCAGCACGTGCGCGAGCGACTTCTCCGCGACTTCGAACGGTACGCGAAGCTCGCCGGCCCACGTGGCCAGGTACGACGGGCATCATGGATGGTGAACCTCGAGCCGAGCGTGAGGCGCCCGTCCTCTTGTAGCCGCGTGAGTGCTCGCACGAGCACCTCGGGGGCGATGTGCCGTGGGGGAGCCTTCGCGGCGCACGCTACACAAACTCGACCCAGACGGATCCCGACGGGGTCGCCTCCGGACGCGGGTCGAGGAGCCCGTCGCGTTCGCGCGGTCGCGCGGGATGCGCCAGGTAGGCGTTGCGTTCTGCGTCCCGCTCATCCGCGAAGCGCAGGAGCTTGGAGGGAGGCTCATGGCCGAGGGCCTCGGCGCCGACCTGGTCTGCTGCCGCGTCGGCGCGATCGATTACGACCAGATCGGGCTCCCCAAAGCGCACCCGGACAAGTTCGCGGCGATCTGCGACCCCGTCGCACAGGCCAAGCTCCTGAACGCCGCGAAGGTCGACCTCGTCGCGCAGGCGGGGCTCTGCATCGGGCACGATCTCATCCTGCAGGAGGAATGCGAGGCGCCCGTGACGACGATCGTCGTGAAGGATCGGGTGCTCGACCATCATCCGGTGAGCGCTTTGCGCACCGGTAAGAGTTGACCTCGTCGACGCCTCCGAATGGCTGCCACGCTATGCTTCGCCACCCCATGGCCGAGGAGCCGAATGGCCCACCTGCGAACGCCCGAAGACGCCATCGCTCACCTGCGATCGCTCGAGAACGAAGATCTCGTCCGGATCGTGATGGACGACGCGAAGAACTGGCTCGCCCATGACGGGCTCTGGTTCCAGGCGGTGGAACGGGCGCACGGGATGGAGGCGGCGATCGACGCGGATCGCGCCGCCTGGCAGCGGTTCGCGGTCGTCGAGGCGACCCGCATCATGGACCGGCTCAGGATGAAGGTGGGCGGCGGGATCCCGGCGTTGCTCGAGTGGGCGCGGCACCGCTTGTACGCGCGGCTCAACACCCAGCAGGCGACGGAGGTGAGCGACACGCGGTCGGTCTTCGTGATGCGCGACTCCCGGGTACAGTCGGCGCGCAAACGGAAGGGGCTCCCGGAGTTCCCCTGCAAGAGCGTCGGGATTGTCGAGTACGCCGAGTTTGCGCGGACGGTCGATCCCCGCATCGAGACCCGCTGCATCGCCCGCCCTCCCGACGATCACCCCGACGATCTGTGGTGCGCCAGGGAGTTCACGCTGACCGAGGCGAAGGCGGCCCGATGACTCCCACCTCGAGCGACTTCGACGCGCGGGCGAGATCCTGGGACGAGGACGCGTCGAAACGGGAACGGGCACAGCGCGTCGCGGCCGCGATCGCCGGGCGCGTGCCTTCGCTCGGCGAGAAGAAGGTGCTCGAATACGGCGCCGGAACCGGGCTCCTCGGCCTCGTCCTCCAGCCGCTCGTGAGCGAGGTGACGCTTGCCGACACGTCTCGCGAGATGATCGCCGTCGCAAACGAGAAGATCGTCGCGGGAGGGCTCCGGAATGCGAAGGCTATGCTGCTCGATCTCACTGTCGCTTCGCTCCCCGAGCTCCGGTTCGACCTCGTCTGCACGCTCATGACCCTGCACCACATCCCGGACACGGACGCGATCCTGCGCGCGTTCCACGCCGTGCTGTCGAGCGGCGGGACGGTCTGCGTCGCGGATCTCGACCGGGAAGACGGGTCGTTCCATGGGCAAGGCTTCACCGGGCACAACGGGTTTGATCGCGCGGAGCTACGAGCGAAGCTGGAGCGGAGCAGGTTCCGGGACGTGCGCTTCGAGACCGTGTTCGAGGTGAAGAAGGTCACGGCCTCCGGCGCCCGCGCGTTCCCGGTGTTCCTCGCCACGGCGGTCAGGGAGTAACGCCGCTCGAGCCTCCAGCGCGGCGCACCGTGGGTCCGCCTTGCGGCGGTTGTGCACGAACGTCAATAATCCGGGCGGAGGCTTCACCGCGTGCCACGACCCTTCTCCTGCCGCCGCATCGCCGGCCGCCCGGCTGCCCCGATCTTCAAGCCGGTGGGGATCCCCGTCCGCGAGCTCGAGGAGGTCGTGATGACGCTGGACGAGTTCGAGGCGATGCGCCTCGCGAGCCTCGACGGGCTCTACCAGGAGCAGGCTGCCGAGCAGATGAACATCTCGCGCCCGACCTTCAGCCGGATCATCGAATCGGCGCACCGCAAGATGGCAGACGCGCTCGTGCACGGAAAGGCGCTGCGCATCGAGGGCGGTCCCGTCCAGATCGGGCGCCGCCGCTGCTGTCGCATGCACGACGGCGGCGACGGGTAGCCGTCGAGCGCGCGGCACGTCGCCGCAGAACCCCGACCCGACGACGCGGGATCGGGTGCCCGGTTGACAGGTTCCGGACATATGTTCATAATCCTTTCGTGCTCGGCCCTGCGGTGACGCTGCCGCCCCGGTCGGTGCGGTGGACCGCATGCGCCTGAGCCTGGCCTGCAACGCGCCGCGCTGCAGGAAGGAGAGAGTCATGAAGGCGTGCATTCCGGTCGCCCACGATCGCGGGCTCGAGAGCCGAGTGCATCCGCACCTCCGCTCCGCGCCGATGTTCCTCCTCGTCGATACCGAGACGAAGGCGACCCGAGCGATCACCAATCCGGAGTCCGGGTGCGGGCACGGACGCTGCCGCCCGCTCGACCTGCTCGCGGCCGAGAAGCTGGACCTCTTCGTGGTGAGCGGGATCGGGCCGGGGGAGCTCGATCGCCTCCAGGCGGCGGGGATCCGCGTCTACCACACGCCGCGCGCCACCGTGGGCGAGGCGATCGACGCGATCGGCCGGGGCGCGCTACCGCCGGTGATCTCCGGCCACGTGCTCGGTGCGGGATCCGGTCGCCACCGCGGCGGGCGCCACGGGAACGCCGGCCACCACCGTCATCAGGGCTGTGGCCACGGTCACGGGTCCCCCCGGTTTCGCGGCGGGCAAGGCGCATAGCACGAGAACACACGTCCCAGGAGACACACGATGAACATCTGCATCCCAGTCGAGGCGGACCGTGGCCTCGAAAGCCCCGTCTGCGCGCACTTCGGCTCCGCCCCCGCCTTCATGATCGTCGACACCACCACCGAGGTCTGCCGAGCAATTCCGAACCGGAACGCACACCACGCGCACGGCATGTGCCTGCCGGTCGCGGCGCTGCGGGGCGAGCGCGTCGACGGTGCGGTGGTGGGCGGGATCGGCATGGGCGCGCTGATGAAGCTCAACGCGGCGGACATCCTCGTGTATCGCTCGGAGCACGCGACGGTCGGGGAGACCGTCGCCGCTTGGAAGGCGGGGACGCTGAGGCTCGTGCAGCCGAGCATGGCGTGCTCGGGTCACAGGCACGATCATTCCTGATCGTGTTCGAGGCGGTCTCGTGAACCCCGGCCGGCAGCGCGCGCAGCGCACGCCCGCGCCGCCTGCGAACCAGCACACGCTGGAGTCGGTTTGCGCGCGGGTGCATCGCCGGTGCATCCTGTGCGGCGTCACGAATCGACGCGGGCTCCGGCTGCGCTTCGAGGTCCAGCCCGATGGCTCGGTCGCGGCGCCGTTCCGGTGCTGCGACGCGCTGCAGAGCTACCCCGGTACGCTCCACGGCGGCCTCGTCTCCGCGCTGCTCGACGCCGCCATGACGAACGTGCTGTTCTCCGTCGGCATCGTGGCGGTGACGGCGGAGCTCACCGTCCGGTTCCTCGCCCCCGTTCGCCTGCGGAACCGCGGAGTCGTGCGCGCATGGATCACGGCGACGTCCCGGTTGCTGTACCAGGTGCGCGCGGAGATCGAGCAGGGCGGCGTCGTCGTGGCGCGCGCCTCGGCGAAGTTCCTCGCCCGCAGCGCGTGACGGTCCGATCACCCGCACGTCCGTCTGCTCCGGGTGGGTGGACCCGAGCGGCTCGAAGACCTTGTCCGTCGCGGCACCTCGTGTACGTCGCCAGCGGCGCAGAGGCTCGCCTCACGATTGCGGAAGCGCGAGACGACGGGTCGTTGAAGGTGGTCTCGACGGCGAACACAGCGCAAGGCTGTCGTACGGTCATCGTGGACGAATCAGGGTCCGCGTACGTTCCCGATCCTCGGGATGGCCGCATCGTGATCGTCCGGCCGACCTTGAAGTAGGCGTCTTCTTCGGGCGCTCGCTGGCATACGCTGCCGCGATCTGTAGGTTCGGTCGCGTCCGTCAGCGGTATCTGCGCAGCGACCGCCGAGCGACGCCGACGCGTAGCCTGGGCAGGACGCTCGCGTCGTGGCAGCCGGTGTCGATTGGCTCTTTCGACTGTCGGTCGCTCCTGCACGCTGCATCGTAGGGGGTAGCTTGTAGTTCCTGGCGGAGCGAGCCGCGAGAAGGTTTCTACGATGGACGTCCGCGCGCGCATCGGCGACATGCTGAACCGGGTCGCGCTCCGGCACGACGAGTTCGTCATCGAGCGCAAGGGCCAGCCCCTCGCGGCGCTCGTACCGGTCGAGCGGCTCGAGCAGATGCGGCGTTTCGCGCGTCAGCATGCCCTCGAGTTCGTCGCCCGACAAAAGGCCGGGCCAGGTGAGCGGCTATCCGAACAAGAAGCGATGGACGCCGCGATCGAGGCGCAGCAGGCTGCACGGCGGCGGATTCGAAAGTCCGCCGCTCGCCGCAGGCGCCACCCGAAGAAGTAGCTCGGCGTGCGCGCACTCCTCGACGCCATCGTGCTCATCAGCGCCGCGATCCGCCCGAGCGGAACGCCGGGCCTGGTCATCTCCGCGTTGCTCGAGCGGGATGCGTTCGAGCTCGTGCTCTCTCCGTCGATCATCGCAGAGGCCGAGGAGGCGTTGAGGCTGCCGAAGATCCGCAAGTACCTTGCGGAGCCGGACGAGGTTGTCCTCTGGCTCGCGGACCTCAGCGCGCGCGCCGACCTGGCTAACGACTCCGGCCGGGCGAAGGGTGTCTGCCGCGACCCCGAGGACGATGCGGTGCTCTCTGCCGCCGTCGAGGGCCGGGCCAACGTCATCGTGACTGGGGACGATGATCTCCTCGCCTTGAAGGAGTACGAGGGCATCGCGATCGTGATGCCCCGCGCGTTCCGGGAGATGATCGCGGGCTGATCACCATGCTTACCGCTTTCTCGGCGCTGCGATCGGCGTCACTTTCGCTGCCTCGCCGAGCCTGATCCGGTCGAGCGCGGCAGCGACGAGATCGGCCGCCTCCGCGCGCTCTTCGACCCGATCCGCGTGAGCGTAGGTGGCCGCGACGCCGGGCAGCACGTGCGCGAGGGACTTCTCTGCGACCTCGAACGGCACGCGAAGCTCGCCCGCCCACGTACGCCAGGTACGACGGGCGTCATGGAGAGTGAACCTCGAGCCGAGCGCGAGGCGCCCGTCCTCTTGTAGCCGCGTGAGTGCTCGCACGAGCACCTTGGGCGCGATGTGCCGGGGCGGAGACTTCGGCTTGGCGGACGGGCGCGGGGACGCGAGGACGAACGGGTTCCCCTCGGCGAGCGCCCGGAGCCTGCGAAGGATCGCGCTCGCGGTGCCCGGCAAGGGAACCACGAACGGGCGGGCCTCTGCGCGATCGTCGCGATGGAGTTTCAGCTTGGACACCGGGATCGTCCAGCGAGCGGCGTCGAGGTCGATCTCCTTCCACTCGGCCGCAACGAGCGAGTGCGAGCGGACGGGCACGTAATAGAGCAGGGCGATCCCGAGCCGCACCGTCTCCGAGAGCTTCTGCGGTTTGGCGGTGCCGTCGAGGATGGCGTTCAAGTCGAGCGCCTCGAAGAGCGCCTTCAACTCCTCCACGTCGAGCCAGCGGCCCCGCGGCGTCTTCTTGAGGCCCAGTGCCGTCGTCTGCAGCACGCCTGCGGGGGTCATCTCGAGGGAGCCGGACCCTACCGCGGCGGCGAAGATGGCCTTCACCTCGCGGAGCGCGGCGCGCGCCGCTGCCGGGCCGCCGAGCCGCCGGACCACTGACCCATCCCCTCATATGAGGCCGAAGACTTCACGGAACGTGGCTTGCTGGCGAACGAGCTCGTTGAACTTCTGCATCAGGGGGCGTGCGCGCTCTTCGCGCATGCCGGGCAGGCAGTCGAAGTAGAAGAGCCCCTGGTTGAACAGGGAGTGGGTCCGTTCCTTCGAGGTGTTCGCCTTCATCCGGCGGTCTTCTCCGACGGCCTCCCCGGCGGCGCCCAGCAGCGTGAGCAACGCAGCGGCGATGGCGCCGGCCAGGAGGATCCGATCGCGCCGCTCTGGAGAGCTGATGCGCGTGTCGGTGAGCCCCATCCCGAGGCGCAGGTTCTTGAGGTCG
>Ga0335084_10004251_pt1 | contig 14096 bp, 12 predicted proteins | sample Lox_Sample_44_FD_206721 | JGI IMG/M metagenome (GOLD analysis project Ga0335084, IMG submission 206721) | Soil microbial communities from Loxahatchee National Wildlife Refuge, Florida, United States - Lox_Sample_4.4 | ecosystem: Environmental > Terrestrial > Soil > Wetlands | place: USA...
TCAGCAAAGGGGGCGTCACCTTTAAACCTTTAAAGCGGAGGGCCACGTATCAGGACCCCTGCCGATTGGGGCGGATGGCGGGATCCTGTGAGACCCCGCGGGCCCTGATTGAGATGATCCCGGACCTGGTTTTCAAAGAGATGAAGAATTCCGGCAGGAGCGCGGTCTGCTGCGGCAACAACGGTTTCATCAATTGTGATGCTTATTCGAAACGGATCCAGGTGGAGCGCCTGCAAGAGGCCAAGGCGACTCGGTCCGATCTCCTGATCACCGCATGCCCCAAGTGCATGATCCACCTCACCTGCGCCATGCGCGATCCTTTTCGGCATGGTTCACTATCCATGGAGATCCGGGATTTGGCCAGTGTGTTGGCCGATCAGATTGAGTGGTCGAAGGAATAACCGGTGATCAGTAATCAGTCATCAGTAATCAGTGAGTAGTAATAAGTGACAAGGGTCGAGTGACGAGTGGAAAGATAAGAAATCAGTCGTCAGTAATCAGTGAACAGCGAACTACAAATGACGATGTGAATCCTTTGGCTTGTTAGTCCAAACTTGATTAAGCCTGCCCCGTGCTTGACACGGGGGAATCCAGTGTTTTTCATCGTGAGTGTTGAGATCTGAATGATAACTGCTTACTGATAACTGATCACTTAGTTTTAAAAGAAAGAGGAATCAAATGCGGGAACTGAAGAGAAGCGAGGAAAGTCGAATCGGTATTTACGTCTGCCACTGCGGGTCGAATATCGCCGGGGTCGTGGACTGCGCGGACGTGGCCGTCTATGGAGAAACGCTGCCGGACGTGATCGTCTCTCGCCATGACGGCTACCTTTGCTCGGAGCCGGGCCAGAACCAGATCAAGACCGACATCCGGGAGCAGCATCTGAACCGGATCGTGGTGGCCTCGTGTTCGCCCCGATTGCATGAACCGACCTTCAGGAAGTGTCTCGCTGACGCGGGACTGAACCCCTATCTGTTGGAGATGGCCAATCTTCGGGAGCAGTGTTCCTGGGTTCACTCCCAGGATCCGAAAGGAGCGACGCAGAAGTCCAAGGATCTGGTGCGGTCCGCCGTGGCCCGGGCCCGATGGCTGAGTGTGCGTCATGAGACTCAAGTACCCATCGAGCCTGCTACGCTGGTGGTCGGAGGGGGGGTAGCGGGCATCCAAACGGCTCTGGATCTGGCCGATTCCGGTTATCGCGTGATCCTTGTGGAAAAGGAACCCAGCATCGGAGGGGTCATGGCCTGGCTGGACAAAACCTACCCCACGATGGATTGTTCCATCTGAATTCTCGGGCCAAAGATGGCGGATGCCGGTCGGCATCCCAACATTACCCTGCTGACCCAGAGCGAAGTTAAGGCCGTCACCGGATACGTGGGTAATTTTCAGGTGCAGGTCCTCAAGAGGGCCCGTTATGTGAAAGAAGACCAGTGCACGGCTTGCGGCGACTGCGTCCAGGTCTGTCCGGTGTTGGTCCCGGACGAATTCAATATGGGGCTCAGCTCCCGCCGGGCTATTTACCAGCCTTTTCCTCAGGCCATTCCTTCCGCCTACGTGATGGATATCAACAACTGCCTGGGCTACGATCCGGTCGTTTGCGGCAAATGCATTGAGAAGTGTAAGAAGAAGTGTATCGATTTCAACATGAGCGACCAGGAGATGACGTTCAAGGTCGGTACCATCGTTGTCGCCACAGGCATGGAAGTCTACGACCCGACCGAAATGGACGAGTACGGCTATACCCGGTACGAAAACGTGCTCACATCGCCTGAGTTTGAACGTCTGATCAATGCCGGCGGGCCGACGCAGGGCCGGGTCCTTCGGTTGACCGACCGAAAACCTCCGAAGTCCGTTGCCTTCATCCAGTGCGTTGGCTCACGCTCCCAGCGACGGGGCGAGCCGTACTGCTCAAACATCTGCTGCATGAATACAGTGAAGAGCACCCTGATGCTCAAGGACCACGACCCTGACCTCGACGTCAAGGTCTTCTACATTGACATAAGGGCTTTCGGGAAAGGATTCGAAGACCTCTTCCGCCGAAGTAAGGGGATGGGAGTCCGTTACATTCGCGGATTGCCCGGCTCGATCCAGGAGGATCCCAAAAGCAAGGACCTCATTCTCACCGTCGAGAATACTGCGACCAACCAGCTCGAAAAGCATCGGGCGGAGATGGTCGTGCTGGCCGTGGGGGTGAAACCGCCGAAGGACATGAAAGTCATTCAAGAGATGCTGGCCCTTCAAAAGAACTCTGACGGATTTTACCTTGAGGCGCACCCCAAGCTCCAGCCCGTCGATTCGGCCACCCGGGGGATCTTCTTTGCAGGCTGCGCTGAGGGGCCCAAGGATATCAAGGATGCGGTCACGCAGGCATCGGCCGCAGCGGCCCGCGCCGTGCGCCTGATGAATCCGAAGCAATTGCGGGTTGAAGCGATCACGGCGGAAGTGGTTTCGGAGGAATGCACCTCGTGCGGGATTTGCGCCAAGGTCTGCCCGTTCGGGGCGATCACCGTAGATACAAGAGCCAAGACCCCTGCTTCTGTCACCGTTGCCGCCTGCTCGGGATGCGGAACGTGCGCAGCCGAGTGCCCGTCGAATGCCATCCTGATGCACCATTTCACCGATGGCCAGATCGAGGCCCAGATTGACGCCATTCTGGAGCAAGACCCTCTTCAGAGGGTGCTGGTCTTCGCCTGCAACTGGTGCTCCTATGCGGGCGCCGATTTCGCGGGGGTCTCCCGCTTCCAGTATCCTCCGAACTCGCGGCTCATCCGGACGATGTGCTCGGGACGGGTCTCGGAAAAATTTGTGTGGCGGGCCTTTGAACAGGGGGCTCCGGTGGTGCTGGTTTCCGGCTGTCATATCGGCGACTGCCATTACCTGAACGCCAACCATTGGACCGAGCGGCGCGTCAAGCGGGTGCAGAAGAAGATGGAGAAGATGGGTCTGCGGGCCGAGAGGCTTCAGCTCGAATGGATCAGCGCAGCCGAGGGACTCCGCTTCAAGGAGGTCATGGAGAGGATGGAGCGGCTGCGGCAAAGCGTGACCGAACAAGAGGTGGCCGAAACAAAGCGGATTCTGAAAGGCCGGACAGCCAACTCCGGCGCGGAAGTGCAGTAAAATTCAGACTCGTTGAACCCCAGTGAGTCATCGTTTAACTCGCCTTTCACCCGCCGGTCTGCCCCATTCACTGCCCGAAACGAAACGCTTGGAGCAATTGCTCGCTCGTCCGCGACGCCCGATCTCATATGACGCTCCGAAAAATACTTTCCCGTGAATTCATCCTCTGCTTCTTAGCGCAGTTCGCTTTCACCGCTGTTTTCCATATCTTGGTCCCGACCATTCCGATCTATCTCTCGAGATTAGGCTCGACCGAGGTGGAGATCGGCATTCTGATCGGAGCCCTCGGCATCTCTTCCCTGGTCCTCAGGCCAATCGTTGGCAAGAAAATTTCGGACATCGGCGAAAAAAGATTTATGCTGGCCGGCGCTCTTCTTTTCGCCGCTACCTCTATTGCCTATATCGTAGCTCCTCCCTTTTGGCCTATTCTCTTCGTAAGAGTTTTTCAGGGAATCGGAATGGCTTTCTTTCTTACGGCTTCCATTGCATTTATCACCCACATCACCCCGGAGGCTTATCGGGGACAGAGCCTCGGTTATTTCTTTCTCGCGTTCAATACTTCACTGGCGTTAGCCCCCATCATCGGCATGTTCCTGATCAATCAATTCAGCTTTGACATTCTTTTCCTGGTCTGTACAGCTCTTTCGCTGTGCTCTTTGTGGATTACCAGCAGGTTAGGCAAGAAAGCACCGAAACCCAGCGACCCTTTACCCCGGGAAGACGGTTCTTCCTTGGGTTTCAAGACCCTTTCCCCGATCCTCTTATACTTCATGGTTCACATGATCTTTGGAGCGTTAATGGCTTTTTTCCCGCTTCATGCGATCAACCAGGGTGTGGCAAACCCCGGTCTCTTCTTTACCGCCTATGCCTTAGTCATGATTTCGGGCCGAGTTTTAGGGGGCAGGATATTCGACGCCTATCAGAGGGAAAAAGTAATTCTGCCTTGTATCCTTGCCTTTATCATCGCCATGAGCCTTCTCGCCTTCTCAAAATCGCTTGAAATGTTTATTCTCGCGGCTGTCATCGCAGCCGCGGGACACAGCTTTCTCGTGCCTTCTTTATTCGCCTATGTCCTCGACCGGGTCGGTCCTTCCCATGGACCGGCCATCGGATGGTTAACCGCCATGGGGGATTTAGGACTGGGGCTGGGGCCGATGATCATGGGTGTCGTCCTTCGCCTGACCAACTTTCCAACCATGTTCCTCTCCCTGGCTCTCACGGGCCTGATCGGATTTGCCTATTTCTACTTTTTTGTAAGAAAACAGTTAAGTCGCCGCGCCATCCGCGTCCCCGATGATTCACTCAGGGCGGAAAATTCTTGACACGCCGTAAGTGTCCAAAAACTTTTAACGATCGCCAAAGAGTGCTGAAAGAGAGAATTGACAGGATATGGCCAAAAGTGTAGATTGCAGTTTGTGAACACGAAGAAAGTATTTAAGGAAAAAGTGTGGCCTTCTTCAATCCCGTGCGCCGCTGATCTATGGAATTAATTATTAGACTTGATAGGCTTTTGGTTCTTCTCCTCATCGCGGGCGTCGTAGCCATACTGACCCGCCGGCTTCGAGTTCCCTATAGCGTCGGATTAGTTCTCACGGGGATCATCCTTTCCTTTTTCCCGATTTTTGCAGAGGTACCTTTCACGAGGGAACTGATATTCAATGTCTTTCTCCCACCGCTCGTTTTCGAAGCTGCTCTTCAGATCCGTTGGAAGGAATTATGGAGAGAACTCCCTGTGATCATGACGCTGGCGACAATCGGGGTATGCGTGTCGTGGGGCGTAACGGCCCTAGGGATGCATTATCTTGCAGGGTGGGAATGGATCGGCGCGTTGTTTTTCGGCGCACTGATTGCCGCCACGGATCCTGTTTCTGTAATCGCCACTTTCAAAGAGGCGAACATTCACGGCCGACTGAGGTTATTGGTTGAAGCGGAAAGTCTCTTCAATGATGGCACGGCCGCCGTTGCTTTTGGGATCATGGTTATCGCTGCGTCAGGAAGCGCCCTGAGTGTTAGCGGCGTTGCAAAGATACTGGCGGTCAGCGTGGCGGGCGGAATACTCTTTGGCGGGCTGATGGCTGGCGTCCTCTTACTCCTTGCCGGCCAAACGGAGGACCCTCTTGTTGAAATTACCTTCACGACTTTCGCGGCTTACGCTTCTTTTCTGCTTGCCGAACGATTTCATTCTTCGGGTGTGCTCGCTTGTCTCACGGCCGGGCTGGTTGTGGGTAACATTGGACCACTCGGAGCCATTTCTCCCCGGGGAAGAGGCGCGGTCGCGGCTTACTGGGAATACCTTGGTTTTGTTGCGAACTCTTTAATCTTTATGGGCATTGGAATTTATTTATCCCGGCAGGAGTTCGCAGGAGCTCTCATACCGGCGGTGATCGCAATTCTATTTGTGACACTCGGGCGGGCGTTGACCGTCTATCCTTGCTGCGCCATGTTGAGTCGGTCCGTGCTTCGTGTTCGAAGTCGGCATCAGCACGTTCTTTTTTGGGGAGGCCTTCGGGGAGGGCTCGCGCTCGCATTGGCGCTGGGACTGCCACTCGACGTGCCTCATCGAGATACGATTATTTCGGTCTCTTTTGTTGTAGTTTCATTCTCCATTTTCGTACAGGGCTTGACCATGACCCCCTTTTTGCGGCGGATGGGGGAGATGGGGGTGGATCCGCACCGCACGGACGGCGAGGCTGTCAGAGGATGAGGGAAGCGAGGGTTTCACTTTGGCCTTTTCGGGTGCGGTTCGGCGGTGATCGCAGGAATATCCGCTACCGGACCGAGGTGCGACTGTGAAGAGATGATGGGAGGTGAACGAATTTGGCTTTCTGTAATTGCTGCCAGACGGCCTCCAGGCAACAACTCGAATTCGAGCCCTGAACCATAATTGATTATTTCCTATTGACCAGCTATTATTGATGAATTTTGAATTTGGCGTAAAAATAGAAATCTTTTGGTCTCTGCTAAAAACAGAATAGGGGGAAAAAAGTTAAGAGCGAGGTATTCTTATGGTGAAACGGCGGGTAGGGTTAATTACCATACTATTAGTAATGTTAGTAATGTTATGGCATGGGACCGGAATGATGGCGGCCGCGGTTTCGCCGGCCGATCAGAAGGAGATCCTCCGCACCCTGACGCTGGCACAGTACTGGATCAAGAAGGGCGATTACAATCGTGCGATCGCGTTCGTAGATTTCGAGGGGATGGCGGAGATCGTGATGGCAGGCTACTGGGACAAAATGTCGGAAAAAGAGAAAAACGAGATCACGACATTTATGAAAAACCTGATCAAGGAAAAATTTCCCATCATCACCCAGCGGCTAAAGCTGCTCAAGTTCGGGGCCATCACCGAAAACGGAAATCAGGTCCTTTGCGATACGCTGGCGGTGTTAGACCAAACGACCCAGAACAAGGACCAGAAAATCCAGATCGGGTTGGTCAAGCGGGGCAACGAGTGGAAGGGCGTCGAGGTCTATATCCTCAAGGAAGGCTTCCTTGCCGGTCTTAACGAGGACAAGGTCAGGCCGATCCTCAAGCGGGGCGGGACCCTTGAAGAAGCGCTTGCCGCGGTCAGACGGCTTTTCCAGGAACAGTGACGGTTCGATCGAATGAGGGAGCGGATAGCCAGCGCAATAACCGATCGTCTGTACAAGAACCCGGGGCTCATCGCCCTGGTCATCGTGATTCTTTTCGGCCTCTCGTGCTGGCAGATGTTCAAGCTGACGATCAACTATAACCAGCTCGAGCTGATTCCGCAGGACCTGCCGAGCGTGCTGGCAACCAAACGGATGTTCAAGCTGGCCGGAGGCTACGGGAACCTCTTCGTCGCTCTCAGGGGCAAAGACGTCTCCCTGATGAAACAGGTCGCCGATGATCTTACCGCCGAGATAAGAAAGATTCCCGCGGTCCGTTCCGCAACCTGCCGCCAGGATGTCGGCTTCCTTCGTGATCATCTCGCCTATTACATCGACACCGACGATCTCAACGAAGGATTCGGCTTGATGCGCAGGAAAATCCGCGCCATGACCCGTGAAAAACTCGGCATGAAAAGCGCGGATGCTGAAACCGACGAAGAACTGAGAAGACTCGTCGAGAAGTACCGAAATGTCAATTCGAAGTTCGTGGACGATGAGTACAATATCGACCCCGCCCGTGAAATGATCCTCATCGTCATCCAGGCGAAAGGCATCCCCAACGATCTTGGTTTCAGCAAGAAACTTCTTTCCGATGTGTTATCGGTGATTGACCAATATAATCAGCAAAACCCCCGAGGGGCGAAACTGAAGGAGAATGAAGGGAACGGTCCAGCGCCCGACGCGGCGATCACCTACGGGATGACGGGTGAGTACAAGATAACCTACGATGATTCAACCCATATGAAGAACGCGCTTAAGCCAACGTCGTTCGTCGCGTTTACCGGCATCCTCATCTATCTGATCATTCTTTTCAGGCGTCCGATGCAAATCGTCCTGCTGATGGCCACTCTCGTCATGAGTATCGTGATGACATTCGGTTTTACCAAGATCACTCTGGGGGAGCTGAATAGCATCACGGCCATTCTTGGCGGTATTCTCATGGGTTTCGGCATCGACTTCGGCATCCATTTCATGTATCGATTCAGGGACGAGTATTCTCACCGGGGCGATCTTTACGAAAGCCTACGCCAGACGGTTCTTCATACAGGACTGTCGTCGCTCATCAGCGTCGCAACTTCAGCGGTCTCTCTTTTTGTGCTCGTTCTAGCTCGCTTCAAGGGGTTTTCGCATTTCGGTCTGATCGCCGGAGCAGGGATGTTCATCATCGCCATCATGATGTACACCTTTCTGCCGGCGGCGATCCTGCTCCTCAACAGGTACTGGCCCAGGTTCACGAAAAGCCTGGTCGTCAATTACAGGAAAATCGACGATGCCGATCATCGGAACAAACCGTATCCGTTCGCATCGGCGATTCTCGCTGCATCGCTGGTTCTGACGGTCGGCCTGGCCTATTTCGCGACCCGGATCGAATTCGATTACGACAGCCGGACCTCGGTCACCGGCGACACCCAGGCTCTGGTGTTACAGGATGAAATCGAGAAACGGTTCGGGAGAAAGGGCCTTCCCTCTGTCGTCTATACCGATACCCTGGAGGAGACGAAAAAGATTTACGATGAACTTTCCAACAAGGAGAGGTATCCATACGTCCAGCAGGTGGTATCGATCTTCAGCCTCGCTCCTCCTATGGAACGGCAGTTGAAAACACGGAAAATCCTTGATCAGATTCAGGAACGAATGACTGAGATCCCGGCCGATCTAATGACCGGCGAGAACAGGGAAATCTTTGATCATGTAAAGAGATCGCTGGCGGCGCAGCCGTTTACGCTGAAGGACGTTCCGGAGGATCTCCTGAAGCAATTCCGTCCCGTCCCCGAGTCGGGAGAAAAAGGTTACTTTACCCTGATCATTCCCAAGGGCTCGGTGACCGACAGCAAGCTGACGGTTGAATTCACCAAGCAGGTTGGCGCCATTGCGATAGACGGCAAGCGTTTTTATGCTACCGGACACATGATCCTGATGGCGAACCTTGCCATGATCGTCATTCGTGACGGCAAGATTTTTCCCACCCTTGCCGCCGCGCTTATCCTGGTGATCCTGCTGATCAGTTATCGCGATCCCCGGGCCTTGGTTTTCGCGATGACCCCGCTCCTCGGCGCAATGGTGTGGATGCTCGGTTTCATGCATCTTTTCCACTGGAAGATCAACTATGCGAACATCGTTGTATTCCCGGTGGTACTCGGGTATGGAATTTCAAGCGGGATATTCATATTTAACCGGTACCTGGAGACCCACTCGGTCATGTTTGCCCTGCGTCATACGGGTGCGGCAGTTGCGGGTTCATGCATTACCACGGTGATTGGATGGGCATCCCTGTTCTTCTCGTGGCATAAGGGTTTGACCTCGATGGGCTCGCTCGCGGTCTTTGGCGTGTCCGCTGCGCTCCTGGTCGCCCTGACGGTCATGCCGTCCCTGATGCAGTATACAGAAGATAAGAAAATACTCGTACCGAAAAGCAAGGCATGAAAAAAGCGCTCATCGCCTGGTCCCTCATCTCTATCATGCTGCTGTCTTTCGCCTGTACGTCTGTCCACCTCCGGTTTATTGCCGACGGCTATAAAAAGGATCCGGGACGGATGATCAAACGAATCGTTATTATTTCAAAGTCTCCCCCTCAGAATGGGGATCTGGCCGGGCTGATCAGCGCTATGACCTGTGACCTAATCAAAACGAACAGGAATTATCTCGTTTACGGGACGGTCTCGACAGAACGTGAAGTGGCCGACGCATGCAAAACCCGCGACGGTGTGTTGAGGATGTCGGTAGTAAAAGCCGATGCCGTCGGTGAACGCATCAATCTTGAAATCACCGGTGAACTCTGCAGGTGTTCCGACAGGTCGGTTGTCTGGAGCGCTACTGCCCGCGCCTCCGGTAAATCGCGAAACCGTTCTTTGAAAAACCTCATCCAGTGCTATGTTGAGGGACACGGTGACCAGGCGGAAAAATATGCCGCGCCCGCATTTAATATCCTGGGGGATATCGTTGAAGCAATGCCCAACCCTGAACTCACGGAAGATGAACTGATAGAAAAGATCGACCTCGAGAGCCAAGAGGCCCTGCCGGCACGTTAAGGTCTGGCCAGGTCTCGGTCGCTTCGGTCGAAACTTGCTGTTTCTCCCTGCATCACTTCCCTTCGGCCTTCTGGCGCAATACGTTCGTGGGGCTTTTCCTCCCTATTGGGTTGACGGAATCCCCGTCTCAAGTCCTGCAACCCGAAAATTACCAAAATAAGAAAGCCGATGCTAAAAAGCAAGAGCCCTTTGTTTGCTAGGTCCCCGGATTGCCGCCAGATGCAAGTTGAGTCTCGGAAATCTGGTAACCCCATTGCTTTTTTTTCAGAATTCTGATATTCTGAATTCAGAAGAATATAAGGAGGTGCAACTTGCAAACTGCAAGATCCATCACTGCAGAAATTAAATCCCGTGGCCAGTTGACCATTCCTAAGAAAATTAGAGTCATGAGCCGCCTCGAGGAGGGGCAAATCGTTTCGATCATTCCCGTAGGGGATTCGGTGATTATTACCCCTAAAAGGCTGGAACTGGACGAAGCAAGGAGAGAGATGAAGAAGATCCTCAAGGCATCCGGAGTCTCTTTGGAAGATCTCCTGGCGGGGATTAAAGAGGAACGAGAAAAGCTATATCAAGAGACCTATGGGAAGAAAAGTCGTTAGGGTTTTCCTCGATTCAAATGTTATCTTATCCGGTCTATTTTCTGAGAAAGGCGCACCTCGCATCCTGCTCGACCTGTTAAGCCTTAGGCTTCCGTTTCTGACTGGTTCGACAGGAAGATACAATTTGATTGAGATCGAGCGAAACCTAAAGAAAAAAATGCCCGGTCTTTTCGCGTTGTTCAAAGACTATCTCCCCAAACTCAATCTGAAGGTTATTTCTCTTCCTCGACCAGAGGACGTAAGGGGCTTTTCCGGGCAGATTGCAGAAAAGGACGTTCCAGTCCTTGTTTCGGCTATCTGGAGTAAGGCGGATTTCCTGGTGACCGGTGACAAACAGCACTTTGGAAAAATAAAAGGACACGGCGAATATCCATTTCAGATTGTGACTCCTTCAGAATTTATCGATTCACTCCTTCCCGAGATTCTAAAAGGTCTCGGAGAAGAAAATTGAATGGAGGTTTGGTCATCCTTACGTATTACGGCAGCAAATTCAAGCGCTGTTCGTGGAAGTCCGGCAAAGAGGCGCGTAGGAGGATGCTTTTTCCCTGGACACGGACACAAATAGCAGACACAGATAAGCAGTTCATAATTGAAGGGCAAGCGGGGAAATGAGATTTCCTCATCAATAGGATACTTTTTGGCCTTCCCAAGGGGCTATTAACCCAAATCCTCTGATACTCCAGTCGCCAATTTATCAAACTCCCTTTTCCAAAAACTAAATCCTGTTACCTTACTTGCTTTTTTGAAGAACGATAAACATGTTTTCATTAAGGGAAAGGTTGGAAATAGAAGGATGAGTCGTGAACATACAAAAAGCGACAGGGCCAGAGAGTATGCCGCCGGTCGGTGTTTACCGAGGCAGAGGACTTAACCACCTGGCTCCTTTTTGAGGAATCGGTCGTAGCGCAGTTGCTGCCGCTCTAAAGAAACTACTCTTTTAAAATACTAGAGCGTAGCTGAGGGTTCAGATATCAGGAACTGACGGAAGAGGTTCTATGGATCAGGGTAATCCGTCTCTCAATCAGAAAATTCTTCCGCGAGTGGTGATCGTCGGGGGAGGCTGTGGTGGCATTGCAGCCGCGAAAGCCCTTAAGAATGTACCTGCCCAGGTAATTCTCTTCGACAAGGTTAACCATTATCTGTTTCAGGCACTGCTCTATCAGGTGGCAACATCTATACTCGACTCCGGTGACATTGCCTTTCCCATTCGCGAAGTGCTTCGGAAGCAGAAGAATGTAATTGTTGGTCTGGCTGAAGTTACGGGAGTCGACAAAGAGAAACGTTGCATCTATGTCGATCCATTGAATCGTCCCGTCCCGTATGACTATCTGATCCTGTCAACAGGTGTTGAGGGGAGTTACTTTGGCCACGATGAATGGGCGAAGTTTGCGCCAGGATTGAAGACGCTTACCGATGGCATTCTTTTGCGGTCGAAAATTCTTAGAGCTTTTGAGAAGGCCGAGTTGCTGGATGACCCGAAGAACCATCCTGAGACGGTCACCTTCGTAATCGTGGGAGCCGGGCCAACAGGCTGTGAGATGGCGGGTGCCCTTGCCGACATGATTCGGCTGACGATCAAGTCGGACTTTCAGCGATTCGACCCAAAGACGGCAAAAATCGTCCTTATCGATTCTGCCTCTCGTGTGCTTCCAACCTTTTCTCCACAACTCTCGGAGAGGGTTCGTGTTCAATTAGAGAAGATGGGAGTAGAGGTGCGACTCGGTCATGTCGTCGAGCAGGTTGATACAAAAGGCGTCGTTGTAGCTGGAGAACGAATCAACAGCCAGAACGTTATTTGGGCGGCAGGAATGAAGGCTTCACCAGCCGGGAAGTGGCTGGGTGTCGAAACCGATCGCGCTGGCAGAGTAAAGGTGAATCCGGATCTGACGATTACCGGCTATCCAGAAATCTTCGTAGTAGGAGATACGGCGTTGACCATGAGTAAAGGAGGAAAACAATTACCGGGCGTCGCCCAGGTGGCGATGCAGGAAGGAACATACGTGGGTCGCGCGGTCGCGAGGCGGGTGGCGGGTGGCCCAACGCTTCCCGCTTTTGAATACTTTGACAAAGGGAATATGGCCACGATCGAATGGAACTATGCGATTTTAGAGTCAGGGAAACTGAAGTTGGCCGGGTTCTTGGCCAAAATCATATGGGCTTTCGTCCATATCCTCTTTCTGCTTCAGGCTCAAGACCGGATCGTGGTCTTCATGAAGTGGGTCTATGGCATTTTTACGAAGAGGCGCGGATCCCGGATCGTCGAGGAGCCAATTCTCTGTCAGCCACGCAATCAAGAAGTTCAATAGAGGGCATTTCGGAGAGTGTTCCAAAAGCCGAGGACTTAGAACTCATTGGACGAGCTCTCTTCGCGAAGAAAGGGTTCCGCTTCTCATGCAATTGCGTTCGGTCACTGGCAGGTATATGGGTAAAAATGATGAGACGGTCTGAGGCAATATGGGGTAATGCCGAGGACCGATGATCGATCCTGGCCGATGGTAGGGGACATCCTTTTCTTGGATCACCGATGGTGGGTGAAAATCCTCACTCGTTGCGGGAAATTGCTCACTTTAACCCATAACACAAATCCTCCGTTCGATGTTTAGAGAAAAGAAATAGGGTAAATTCATGTTACAAAATAACAAGTTACAGCACATAAACAATTTCAGAATTAAATAATCGTTCAGGCACATATTTTGCTAAACAGCTTTGTTTAAGTTACCCATAAGATATTTTCCATTAAGGTGGCATTTCAAAATGATAAATGGGGAAAGACTGGTTTATTTAAGCAGGGCGATGAAGAATAGTACCTATAAACCCATTTGGATTATTTTGCCAATCGTTGTCTTCGTTTTGTCCACTTACTCCTCCGCTGAACAAAAACAGATTGAACTGAAGAATGCTGAGGCATACGAAAGCCGAGGGGTAGCCTATCTGGAAATGCGTCAATATGATAAGGCAATCGTGAATCTTAATAAAGCTCTTAAGATGAATCCACGAGATGCTTATGCTCACTGCAATCGGGGAAGGAGTTATGCGGAACAAGGTCTATATGACCTTGCCATCCATGATTACACCAAGGCTATTGAGATAAATCCGAAGTATGAAGATGCCTACTTTGGCCGAGGGCTAGCATTTGATGCTAAGGGTCAATACGATCTGGCTATTTCTGATTACACCAAGGCTCTTGAAATAAATCCGGGAGATGCCGGAACCTACTACGCTCGGGGTTTCACCTATCACTTAAAGAGAGAATATCTAAAAGCATTGATCGATATCAAGAAGGCAGAAAGTTTAGGCTATCCGATTCATCCTAAAATTCTTAATGATCTTGTCAACGATTTTGAAGCACAAGATCGGAGAAAGAATAAAGCACTTTCTTCCAATTGACTCTGCACGGCATACTCACTTTCTAATCACAATCGCCAACATATGATCTCCTGTAATCTCCATCCTTCCCAAGTGTATGGGTAGTCACTGCCCCACATTCCTGTTCATGCGTATCACGGATAGCCTATAAGTTTTTTGCACCGTCTCCCATCTCATCCTAAAGCGCCCCACCATCCCTCACTGTCTGAGACCTCTCCCCAATTCAGCGATTGCACCCTCAAGCCTCCTCACGTCTCGATACGTCCACCAAGATCCTGGGTAACGCCTACCGATTCTGAGGAAGCTTAGCCATTGCGTAGCTTACCACCGTCCAATGCTGAGACAGCATCTTG
>Ga0335084_10004252_pt1 | contig 14096 bp, 3 predicted proteins | sample Lox_Sample_44_FD_206721 | JGI IMG/M metagenome (GOLD analysis project Ga0335084, IMG submission 206721) | Soil microbial communities from Loxahatchee National Wildlife Refuge, Florida, United States - Lox_Sample_4.4 | ecosystem: Environmental > Terrestrial > Soil > Wetlands | place: USA: Florida...
TGGCGGCAAATGTATTGTGCGACGACGGTGTCACCCCGTTGGTGACAGACCCGGTTACACACAGTATTACATCCGGTTCCCCGACGAATTGCGATCCCGGCATCAGCGGCAACGGATATTTCCGGTTCCCGCAAGTGCCTGCGGGCAACTATCAACTCTTTGTCACACCTCCTTTGGGTAATGTCTTCCCGTCGACGGTGGGTCCTGCAGCCTTGCCTGCAAGCATCGGTTCGCCGGGTTCGCCGCCGGTCATCCTGGGCACACCCGGCTCGGGTGGTTCTTACGGCGGCTCGTTCGCGATAACCGGACCGGCACTGAAAGTTGATATCCCGGTCGATTCCGGTGGCAAGATTCTGACGATACAGAAGACGTCCGACATGACCACGGCCGGCATCGGCGATTTCGTGTCATATACGCTCACCATCACCAACAACACGGCCATGCCGTTCGCCGGAGCGCAGATAGCCGACTATCTGCCACCCGGCTTCCGCTACCAGAAAGGTTCGGCGCGCCAGAATGGCGTTGCGATACCCGACCCGGTGATCTCCGCCGATGCAAGCACGATGACCTTCAACCTCAGCCTCGCCGCTTCGGCTACCGCAACGGTTCGCTACGTCGTCGAAGTGACCCCTGCGGCTCACACCGGCGCCGCGGACAACACCGCTGCGGCAACCGGCGGCCTCACCTCCAATACCGCCCATGCCAGCGTGATCGTGACCCAGGATCTGTACAGCGACAAAGCCTTCCTGGTCGGACGCGTGATCGACGGCTCGTGCGACGACAAGGTGGAAAACGATGCCAAGGGCCTCGCGAACGTGCGCATCCTGCTGGAAGACGGCACTTATATATTGACCGACCAGGAAGGCCGCTGGCATATCGACAATCTGCGCCCCGGCACCCATGTCGTTCAACTGGACCTGGATTCATTGCCGGATGATTATGAGGTGGTCGCCTGCGAAAATAACGACCGGTTTGCCGGGCGCACCTACTCGCAATTCGTCAACCTGCAGGGCGGCACGCTATGGCGCGCGGACTTCTACGTGCACAAGAAGGCACCGGGATCCGCGCTCATCAAGCAAACCCTGAGCGCGCAAGCGGCAGATGACTCGACCATCGTGTCGCTGGATTTGGACAGCAGCGCGGATGTGACGGGCTACTCGGCTACCGTGATGCTGCCCGAGTCGGCGAAATACGTATCCGGCAGCGCAACACTGAATGGGAAACCCGTCGCCGACCCAGATCGAGTGGAAAACGCGCTGATCTTCCGCAGCCAGGCGCATACGGCGCACTGGCAGGATCACTATTCCTTCATGGTAAAAGACGTTGCAGTGGACGCGTCCATCAAATCGATGGTTCGCGTCACCCCGCCCGGCCGTGCCGCGCAAAGCCTGCCAGTTGCGCAAATCACACTGGTGAACCACGGTCCTGCCAGCGCGGAGACCTCCGGCCAAGTCGTTGCGCAAGCGGCGGATATCAGACCGGCGAAAGTTGCGGATGAGGATTCGACGCAACTGGTCGAAAAATTGCCGTACGATGCCGCGTGGCTGGCCAGCGCCAAACCGGGCGACGAATGGCTGCACCCGCGGGAGAATTTCCATCCAAATATTCCCGCCATCAAGGCGGCGGTCAAGCATGCGCCCGGTCAGACCGTCAAGCTGAGATTGAACGGCGAGGACGTCAAGCCGCTGTATTTTGACGGTACCAAGACCAATGCGGAAAAGACCGTAGCCCTGTCGACCTGGAACGGCATCCATATCCTGGATGGGGATAACCGCCTGGAACTGATCATCAGCGATGCCGACGGCAAGGTGGTCAGCGACAGCGTGCGCATCATCCATCTGTCTGCAATGCCCGATCATGTCGAATTCGTGCCGCAGCAATCGCGGCTGATCGCCGATGGCAAGACCCGCCCGATCATTGCCGTACGGATGCTCGACAAGGACGGGGCGCCGGCCCGGCGCGGTATCACCGGCGAGTTTACGCTGAACGATCCGTACCGGTCGCATGACCGTCGCGAAGGCATGGACCGCGAACCGCTGGCCGGACGCATCGGCGGCAAGGCGCACTTCGTGGTGAAGAGCGACGGCCTGGCGATGATCGAACTCGAACCGACCACGCAGACCGGCGAAGCGATCCTCGGCTTCCAGTTCGACAACAACACCCCCGCCCAGGAAGTGCGCGCCTGGCTGGAACCCGGCCAGCGCGACTGGGTGCTGGTCGGCTTCGGCCAGGGCACGCTCGGGCAAAAGACCCTGTCCGGTAACATGCAGGCGCTGCAGGACGCGGGTGCCGACCAGCAATTGTTCGATCAGAACGGGCTCGCTTTCTACGCCAAGGGCAGTATCCGCGGCGACTATCTGCTGACCCTGGCCTATGACACCACCAAACAGACCGGCAGCAGCCAGTTCAAGCAGGCCGTCGATCCGACCCAGTACTACACGCTGTACGCGGATGCGACCCAGGCCAATTTCGACGCGGCCAGCTCAAGCCGCCTGTATGTAAAACTGGAACGCAAGCAGTTCTACGCGATGTTCGGCGACTACGACACCGGACTCACCGTTACCGAACTATCTCGTTACAGCCGTTCATTGACCGGCGTCAAGAGCGAATACAAGGGAGACAAAGCCGGCTACAACGCCTTTGCCTCGGCCACCACGCAGTCGTACATCAAGGATGAAATCCCCGGCAACGGCACATCCGGCGTCTACAAGCTGTCGCGCAACAACCTGATGATCAACTCCGACAAGGTGCGCATCGAAACCCGCGACCGCTTCCAGTCGCAAAACATCGTCAGCACGCAATATCTGACGCGCTATCTGGATTACGATATCGATTACAACAACGGCACGCTGACATTCCGCGAACCGGTCGCTTCTCGCGACGGCAGTTTCAACCCGACCTATATCGTCGCGGAATATGAATCCACCGACTCTACGGACCAAAGGACGACCCTGGGTGGACGCGGAAGTTTCAAACCCGCGGACGGGGTCGAATTGGGCGCGACCCTGGTGCATGACGGCACAGTGGGCGCGAGCGGAAATCTGCAAGGCGTGGATGCCTCGATCCAGCTGGATGCCAAGACCAAGATTCGTGCAGAAGCGGCAATGACAACCGGCAACAACACGGGAGTCTCTTCCAGCGGCAATGCCTGGCTGGGTGAAGTGACGCACCATGAGGAGCTGTGGGATGCGACAGCCTATGTACGTCAGGAATCCGATGGGTTCGGAATCGGACAACAGGCCGCCTCGGAAATCGGAACGCGCAAAATGGGCTTGGATGCCCGCTACAAGCTTACCGATACCACGCTGTTGCTCGGTCAAACCTATCAGCAGGAAAGCATGTCCAGCGGTACGCAAAACAATCTGCTCGAAGGCCGGGTGGAGAACCGCATCAGCGAAGCATTGAGCGCATATTACGGCGCGCGCACCTCTCACGACCAGAACACCACAGGCAACGGGCAGAGCAACCAGCTACTCGGCGGAACCGCCTACTCGATGCTGGACCGGAAGATGACGCTGCACGCCGATGCCGAGGTCAGTCCGGGCACCGCGGGCAGCAGCACCATGCCGAACCGTCTGATACTGGGCGCCGATTACAGGGTGTCCGAACAGAGCAAGGTGTTCGCCGAACAGGAATTCGCAAGGGGAGAACAGATTTCTGCCAACACCACCCGTGTCGGAATCCGCACCCAACCCTGGACGGGCGGCGAAATGTCCGCCTCGGTGGGCGACGACATCAACAATGATGCCGAGCGACTGTATGCCAACCTCGGCATGGTGCAACGCTGGCAGATCACCGAGCACTGGCAGACCAACTTCAGCATCGACCGCACCCAGACCCTGAAGAATACCGCCGTGCCGCTGAACAACGACACCCCGCTGCCGTCCGGCTCCGGCGGGCTCGCCCAGTTGCCTTCCCCGTCCGCGGACTACATCGCCACGGCAGTCGGTGCGGCCTACCACGACACCCTCTGGAGTTGCGATGGACGCATCGAGATCCGCAACTCCACTCTTGATCAGCAAAGAAACCTGCAGCTCGGCGTGCAACGCAACCTCGATCAAGGCCGTTCGGTCGCGGCGGGTTACTCGATACGTGAAGTCTTCGGATCGGCAAGCAACTCGCGCAACAACGATCTGCGCGCATCCTACGCATACCGCCCCAATGACAGCCAGTGGATATTGTTCGACCGCGCCGACTACATCATCCAGTCCAGCCAGACCACGGCGTCGTCGCTCGACGGATCGAAACTAGTGAATAACCTCAACACCAACTACATGCCCAACCGCCGTACCCAGATCGCATTGCAATACGGCTCGAAATACGTGCTGGAGACCATCGATGGCACCGACTACAAGGGTTATACCGATCTGATCGGCACCGAGGTCCGCCATGACATCACGCCACGCTGGGACATCGGCGTATTCGGATCGGTAATGCGTTCGGTCAATGCCGGCGTGCGCAGCTATGGCCTTGGAGGATCGGTCGGATACAAGGTGGTCGACAACATGTGGCTGTCCGCGGGTTACAACGTGCGCGGCATGGATGACCGCGATTTCTCCAACGCATCCTATCGCGCCAAAGGCGCTTACATCACACTGCGCATGAAGGTGGATCAGGACACCTTCGGATTGAACAAGGGCCGTGAAACAACCCGTCCGCTGACTTCCGAGTGATGAAAATGATCAGGCTCTTCACAACCAATCGATCCGGAGTGCTTGCGCTGTGCCTGGCCCTGCTGCTCGGCGCGACGTCCACCGCCGCGCTCGCAGCGGCGCGGCCGTTCAGCATACGCTACACCACCAACACCAACGGCAACATGACGCAGATCGGCAACACGATCATGACCTGCAGCACCTGTACTGTGATCAACAACACCAGCACGATGATCAACTTCGACGGGGATAGCGACCCTTCCACATTCAACTCCAGTAGCGCTGACCTGACCATACCCCCCGGTTCTACGGTACTGTGGGCAGGCTTGTATTGGGGTGCCCGATCGGCTTCCGCATCGATCGGCCAGGTGCTGTTCAAAACGCCGAGCAGTTTCGGCTACAACGCCATCAATGCCAGCCAGCTGGACACCGCCGTGGGAGGCCAAGCCAACGAGTATGGCGGATTCGCCGATGTCACCGGTCTGGTGAGTTCCGGCGGCAGCGGCACTTACTGGGTAAGCAACATTCAAACCACCACCGGCGGTGGCGGACAATGGGGCGGCTGGAGCCTGATCGTCGCTTATCAGAACAACAATGAACTGCTCAACAACATCACCGTGTTCGACGGTTATCAGGTCGTCAACAATGCGACCGGCGTCACGATGAACGTAAGCGGCTTCCTGACTCCGCTGTCCGGGCCGGTCGTCAGCCGCGTCGGGCTGGTCGGCTGGGATGGTGACGATGGCGCGGGAGGAGGCACCTACACCGGCGACCAATTCCAGGTGAACGGCGTTTCGCTGTACGACAACTGCAATCCGGTCTCCAACGACTTCTTCAATTCGTCCATCTGCAACCTGGGTGTGCCCAACGAAGCCCGTTATCCCAACACCTCCACCTATCCTGCCGGCATGAGCAACACGCTAGGCGTGGACGTCGACCTGGTGCAGCTCGCTTCCGGCATCATCCCGAATGGCGCGACCAGTGCCACGCTGCATTTCACCACCAGCGGAGAATCATTCGGCGCGCATGCCGCAGCCTTTGTCACCAACCTGTACGTGCCCATCGTCACGCCCAACGTGGTGAAGACCGTGACCGACCTGAACGGCGGCAGCCTGGTGATCGGCGATACCATGCGTTACACGATCTCGCTGAGCAACACCGGTCAGGATACCGCAACCAACGTCATCCTGACGGACAACATCCCTGCCTACACCACTTATGTTCCGAACAGCCTGGTCGTTGCGAGCGGAGCGAACGCCGGTGGCAAGACGGATGGAAGCGGGGACGACCAGGCGGAATATGTCGCAAGCGGCACGCCGCATGTCGTGTTCCGGCTAGGTACCGGAGCCAATGCGACCAGCGGAGGCAACCTGCCCTATTACAATCCGCCCCCTGCCCAGACCTCGGTCACCTTCGATGTGACCGTCAACAACAACATACCGCCCGGTTATGTGATCAGCAACTCGGCAAGCATCTCCCTCAACGGGCAGACCATACCGAGCAACACCTACACCACCTCCAGCGCGGCCGCAACGGCCGTTGTGCTGACTCCGCCCGTCATCACCAAATCTTTCAGCCCGAACACCGTCAACGTGAACGGCGTGGCGCAACTGAATATCGTGGTGAGCAACCCGGCAGCCAATCCCGCGGCGATCACCGGTGTAACCTTCAACGACGCGTATCCGGCCGGACTGGTCAACGCTACGCCAGCCAATCGTTCCATCAGCTGCACATCTGGCTCGACCGCAGGAACGCTGACCGGAGGCAGCAATGGCGGCAACAGCATCGGCATGAATCCGGGCGCTACACTGGCGCCGGGGGGAAGTTGCACAATCACCGTCAACGTCACGTCCGCGACGGCCGGTAATTACACCAATAGCACCAGCGCAGTCAGCTCAACCAATGCCGGCGCAGGCAGCGGGGACACCAGCATCCTGTCGGTCGGAAAACCGACGATAAGCAAGACGTTTGCGACCAACCCGATCCTGGCAGGTGCGACGTCGCGCTTGACCCTGACGGTCAACAATGGGCTGGCATCGGCTTTGACCGGAGTGGCGTTCACGGACACCTATCCCACCGGACTGATCAATGCCGCCGTGCCGAATGTCTCCACCACTTGCGGCGGCTCGGTGACCGCAACGGCCGGGGCCAACATGATCTTTCTGACCGGCGGCAATATGGCTGCCTCCGGCACCTGCACGGTCAGCGTGGACGTCACCAGCAATGCGGCCGGCATTTACGACAATACCAGCGGCGGGGTTTCGTCCAATGAATCCGGTTCGGCCGGCAGCGGCAGCAATTCCGCCAGCCTGACGGTCATCGGGCCGCCGCAGGCGAGCAAGAGTTTCAGTCCGCCTTCGACACGCGTCAATCTGGACACCCAGTTGATCATCACGATCAGCAACCCGAATACCACCACCGCATTAACCGGGGTTTCGTTCACCGACACCTATCCGGCGAACCTGCTTAACACGACAGTGCCCAACCCCACGCTGAACTGCACGGCCGGCTCCACTGCGACGCGCACCGGCGGCGTGGCGGGCGGCAGCACGATAGGCATCAGCGGCGGCACGCTGGCGCCGGGCGGAAGTTGCACCGTCATCGTCAACGTCAGCAGCGCGACCGCAGGCAGCTATGTCAACAGTACCGGCCTGATCGCCTCGGCAAACGGCGGGACAGGACCGGCAGCTGTCACAACCCTGGTGGTCAGCAACCTGACCGCGCCCACCGTAACCAAGGCTTTCGCGCCGACCAGCATCAATACCGGCGGTACCTCAACGCTGACGATCACGCTTGCCAATGCCAATGCCGCGCCCAACATCATCACCAATGCGACTATCACCGACACCTATCCGCTCGGCCTGGTTAATGCGGCGGCACCTGCGGCCAGCACAACCTGCGGCGGATCTCTAATCGCCAATCCCGGCGCCAATTCGGTGGCGCTGTCCGGCGGCACGATACCCGCAGCCGGCAACTGCACAATCACGGTCACGGTCACCAGCAACTCGCCGAGCAATTACAACAACAACATTCCGGCGGGCGCATTGACTTCCGCGAATGCCGGGGACAACGCCGCTTCGGCTTCTGCGGTGCTGACAGTCGTCGATCCGCCCACGATCAGCAAATCGTTTGCGCCTGACACGGTCGCGGTCAATGCTAACTCCACACTGACCTTCACGATTACCAATCCCAACACCGTGGCTTCATTGACCGGTGTTGCGTTCACCGACACCTATCCTGCAGGGTTGATCAACGCCGCCGCCGGCACGACCACCAATACTTGCGGTGGCACCGCAACGGTGGACACAACCGCTCCAACTTACGGTATCACGCTCACCGGCGTCACGCTTGCAGCCGGCGCCAGTTGCACAGTCAGTTACAACCGGGTTCGCTCGGCCACGGCGGGCAGCTACCTGAATACCACCGGAGCAGTGTCTTCAACCAACGGCGGCACCGGCAATACGGCCAGCGCCACACTGGCCGTCGGCCAGCCCGGCATCAGCAAGGCGTTCGGCACCAATCCGATCAATACCAACGGCACGTCCGTCCTGACCATCACGCTGACCAACCCGACCGGCGCCGCGATGACCACCGCGGCATTCACTGACACGTATCCGGCGGGGATGACCAATACCACGGCGGCCGGTGGCACTTGCGCGGGAACCAAGACTGCAGTGATCGGCGGGAACACGGTTGCGCTGTCCGGCGGTACGATCCCCGCCAACGGCAGTTGCACGGTCACGGTGACCGTCACCGCAAATTACACGGGCACCAACGTAATCCCGATCGGCGGCCTGATCGTTAATGGAGGAAACAGCAATGCTGTGGCTGCAAGTGCCACGCTGGATGTGAATCCTGCGCCAGTCGTGACCAAGAGCTTCTCGCCGGCAACGATCGCGAGGAACGGCACCAGTACGCTGACGATTACTGTACAGAACAACAACAATTCCAACATGAACGGCGTGGCCTTCACCGACACCTATCCTGCCGGCCTGCTGAACACCGGGACACCGGCCGTGACGGCAACACCCGCCAGCTGCACATACACCACGCTGACTGCAGCTGCCGGAGGCAATTCATTTGCGCTGACCGGCGGCACGATCCCGCTCAACACCGCCTGTATCTACACGGTGCAGGTGACCAGCGCGACCGAAGGCAGCTACGTCAACAGCACCGGCGCAGTCACTTCGACGAATTACGGGATCGGCGCCGCCGCCAGCGGCACCCTGGTTGTGACGCCGTCGGCTCCGACCGTGACCAAGTCATTCTCGCCTGCATCCATCAATGCAGGAGCCACGTCTGTCATGACCATCACGCTGACTAACCCGAACTCCAGCGCCGCGATCACCGGCGCCGCGTTCAACGACATCTATCCCGGCGGCATGACCAACACCAACAGCGCGAATGCGACCTTCAGTTGTGTGGGCACGGTCACCGCACTGAACAACGGCAACTCGGTGCAGCTCTCCGGCGCGACGATCCCGGCGAACAGCAGCTGTACCGTCACGGTCAACGTCACCTCGGTGATCGGCGGCGCGTACACCAACAACACCGGAACGATCACCACTGCAAATACCGCCAGCGGTTCGCCGGCAAGCGCGACCCTGACCGTGACCGGCGGACCTGACGTCAGCAAATCGTTCGCTGGCGCGATCCCGATAGGCGGCACCACGACCTTGACGATCACGCTGAGCAACCCGAATGCGACGACACCGCTCAGTTCGATCGCGTTCACCGACACCTATCCGGCCGGCATCGTGAATGCCACGCCGCTGGTGACCGGCGGCACTTGCACGGGCACCAAAACGGCAGCGGCCGGCGGAAGCTCGATCGCCCTTTCGGGTGGCACGCTGGCGGGCGGGGCGAGCTGCACCGTGACGGTGAACGTCACCGGCAACGTCGCTGGTGATTACACCAACTCGATCCCGAGCGGTGCCGTGACCAGCAACGTTGCGGCCAACAGTACCCCTGCAATAGACACGCTTTCGGTGCTGCCGCCCCCCATCGTCACCAAGACGTTCACACCCAATTCGGTGGCGCTGAATGCCTATACGACGTTGACCATCACGCTGACCAACACCTCCGGCACGGACATGACGGGCGTCGCCTTCACCGACAGCTACCCTACCGTTCCGGCCGCGTTGACCAACAATACTGGCGGTACATTGACCAACACCTGTGGAGGTACCGCAAATCGCAGAACGGCTGCGCCCTATAACCTAACACTAACCGGCGGCACGATACCGGCCAACGGCAGTTGCATAGTCAGCTACAGCCGGGTTCGGGTCAACACGGCCGGCGCCTACGTCAACACGATACCGGTCGGCGGCGTGACGACCACCAATGCAGGGTCGAACACCGTCGCGGCAACCGATACGCTGTCGGTGGGCAACATGGCGATCGACAAGGCATTTGCGCCGAATTCGATCGCCACCAATGCCAGTTCAACACTCACCTTCACGATCACCAACTCGACCGGCGCGAACCGGATCGGCATTACATTTACCGATACTTATCCCGCTGGTCTGGTGAATGCCACCCCCACAGCTGCGGCAACGACATGCCCGGGCGGGACAGTAACCGCCGCAGCGGGCGGCAACACGGTCAGGCTCAATGCGACGACCGCCAATCTCGCCAGCAACGCCACCTGTTCCGTGACCGTGAACGTCACCAGTGCGGCCGGCGGAAGCTATACCAACACGCTTGCCGCAGGTGCGCTTACCTCCACCGGCGGATTCAACAGCGTGGTCGCCACTTCGGACACGCTGACGGTACTGCCCCCCCCGACGGTCGCCAAGGCGTTCAGTCCCAATCTGATCGGCGTGAATGCATCGTCCACGCTGACGATCACGCTGACCAACCCGAACGCGACCGACATCACCGGCGCGGCGTTTGCCGACACCTATCCGGCCAACCTGCTCAACAACGGAAGTCTCGTCAATAATTGCGGCGGTTCGGTTACTGCCGGCGCAAGCAACCCGGGCACGCTGACCCTGACTGGAGGAACGATACCCGCAAGTGGCAGTTGTACCATCAGCATCCTCACAACTTCCGGAACGGCTGGCATCTATACCAACGCGATCGCAGCCGGGGCCCTGACGACCGCCAACGCGGGGAGCAATACTGCCGCCGCCACGGCTAACCTGTCGGTGCAGGCTGCGCCCAACTTCACGTTCCTGAAAATGGTGCAGCCGTTCTGGGATCCGTATAACGGAACCGCCAACCCGCTGGTGAGCGCTCCCAATGCGAAGAATATTCCCGGCGCGATCGTGGAGTACACCATCACGGCCAGCAATGCCGGTGGGCCTTCAGATGTCGATACGGTTTCCGTCACCGATTCCTTACCACCGAATACCGCGCTGTTCGTGAACGACATATCGGGCGCGAACAGCGGTCCGGTGCAATTCATCCAAGGCGCGACCAGCAGCACGCTGACCTACACGTACACCGCGCTGAACAACCTGAGCGACGATCTGGATTTCTCGCAATTCGCGACCGGCAGCAATTGGAACGCTGTGCCCGTGGCCGGTGCAGACGGCTGCGATCCTTCCATCAAACGCATCCGCATCAAACCGAAAGGCACCTTCGTCGGCGGTACGCCGCAGCCGAGCTTCAGTTTGAGATTCCGGGTCTGCGTGCAATAATCGCCCTCCAAGGTATCCAATGCACAAGGCCAAAATTCCCAAATTGATCGGCCCGATGTTGCTCTTCGTTTTGTCGGGCAATCTCTCCGTTTCGCTGGCCGCGGATGAATCGCAACAGATCGATGCGCTGCAACGGCGCGCCGATAGACTCTCTTTCGAACCGCTCGATCGGAACAGTTACCATCTCGCCAAGGCACGCACCTGGCTGGATCTGGCGCTTGACGAATACTATGACAAGGACGACAGCGGCATCGTCCCAGCCGCCATCGCGCAGGCGGAAACCCTGCTCGATGCGCTTGAGCGGAAGCAAACCGGCATCAGCATGGACACGCCCGCACAAGTACCTGGCAGCGAAAAAGTGCGTCCCGATCTGTGGAACAGGATCGCAGCGCTGAAAAAGCAAGGAAAGTTTTCCTGCGGGCAGCGCCACACTGCGGAAGCCGAGGTCTATCTGGTATGGGCCGGCCATGAGAAATCCGAAGAAGGCTGGAGCCATGCAGAACCTTACCTGCGCGCTGCCGAAAACCGGATCTACTCGGCACAAGTGGCAATAGATAACTGCACGGATGTTGCCCCGGTTTTAGATGAGAAAATCACGCTTTCCACCGACGTGTTGTTCGGCTTCGAAAAGTCGGCGCTGGAACCGTATGCGTATCCGCGTCTCGATGAGTTGGCGAAGAGCATCGAGCAGATGGATGCGCTGGAACAAGTCGTTCTGGTCGGGCACACCGACCGTCTGCGCAGTGACGGGCATCGCGAGCGCAACCAGTCGCTGTCCGAGCAGCGCGCCGAAAGCGTCAGGCGATACCTGATCGGCAAAGGCATCCCGTCCGACAAGATACACACCAGCGGAGTGGGTTCGGCCGAACCGATCGTTCAATGTTCGACCAAAATGGGCAAGGAAAAGCTGGAGATATGCCTGCAGCAGAACCGGCGAGTGGAGATCACGTTGAGCGGGAGAAAGACCACAGGTACCGGCGATGGTGTAGCTATAACAAATTATTAACAGATTCGCAATACACGTTAAAGATCACCGGTACCTCTCGCATGTTTGGAATAATGTCATTTCTGCTGCTCATCTTCCTGTCAGGGGCCTTTCATCCCGCCCTGGCTGCCGGTGAAGCGCTGCCGGAACAATTGCAGCAGATCGAATCCCTGCAGCGCCGCGCCGACAGGCTGGCGTTCGGCGCGCTCGGAGAGAACAACTACCATCTCGCGAAGGCGCGCGCATGGCTGGACCTTGCGCTCGGCGAATATCACGAAAACGAAGGCACCGGCATCGTCCCGTCCGCGATCGAACAGGCCGGTGCATTGCTGGATGCGCTCGACAACAAGCAAACCGGAATCAGCATGGACACGCCGAATCCAGTTGCCGGAAGCGAAGCGGTGCGGCCGGATCTTTGGAACAGGATCGCCGCGCTGAAAAAGAACGAGAAGTTCTCCTGCGGTCAGCGGCCCGTGGCCGAGGCGGAAATCTATCTGGTCTGGGCCGGCCACGAGAAACTGGAATCCAGCTGGGAGCATGCGCAGCCCTACGCGCAAAGCGCGGAAGACCTGATCGATGAAGCCCAGACCGCCATCGAAGTTTGCGCGCCCGTCATTGAAAAGATCACGATCTCGACGGATGCGCTGTTTGCATTTGACCAACCGACGCTGGAAACGTCCGCGCTGCCGCTCATCGACAGGCTGGCCGACCGCATCAAGAAGATCCATACGCTGGATGAAGTCGTGCTGGTCGGCCACACCGACCGCCTGCGCAGCGACGGGCACCCTGAACGCAACCAGTTGCTGTCCGAGCAGCGCGCCGAGAGCATCCGGCAATACCTGATCCGCAAGAGGATCCCTGCGGATAAGATCCATGCCAGCGGGGTCGGGTCATCGCAACCGCTGGTCGATTGCCCGACCAAGGCGAACAAGGAAAGACAGGTGGTCTGTTTGCAGCCGAACCGGCGCGTGGAGATCACATTGCGTGGAACGAATCAGTAGGGATCACGCATGAATGGCATTTGATTTCTTTGAAGTGGTTTGCGTCCGAGCAAAATGTCTTCAGCCCGCTTGTCGGGCATGTACCAAATATGATTAGTATCTTAAGGAAATATGTATTGCTGGCGTCTCTGGCCGCTCTCGGGTCGTGGGGCGGCTACGTCCACGCGGCAGCCTGCGCGTCCCAAGCGACCGGCAATTGGGGTACTGCAGGCACATGGAATTGCGGCCATGTCCCGGCTACAGGCGATACAGTCACCATCACGCTGGGCAATACCGTCACGCTGAATGTCAACACCAACGTGTTGGCGTCGCTGACCGTGAATGGGGTGCTGACGACCGCAGGAGCCAGCGGCTCCGATATCTATATCGGTGGCGACATCGTCAACAACGGCACCATCAACATGCAGGCGTCGACTGGCACCAACACCATCTATCTCGTGGGGACTAACCTCATTTCAACCTTATCGGGAAACGGAACCTGGCTGCTCGACAACCTGGACTTGAACGGCACCGGCGGGAACCCGTGTAACGGCGCATGCAAGGCCGAAATCTCCGGCTCGCCCAACCTGCAATTCATCAACGCTAATCTGCTTTCTGCCGCTAGTGCGGCCAGAACTTTCAATGCGCTGGGCAACTCCACTGCTACCGTGACGCTGAACCGCAACGGCAACCAGGCTGTTCCTACCACGGGCGTGACCTACCCTAACCTGGTGATCGCCGGGGGCGGCGGCACCAATACCCCCGCCGCCGGAACGGTCACCGTGCTGGGCAGCCTGACTGTCGATAGCGGCTCCACTTGGGCCGGCAATACCAA
>Ga0335084_10004253_pt1 | contig 14095 bp, 9 predicted proteins | sample Lox_Sample_44_FD_206721 | JGI IMG/M metagenome (GOLD analysis project Ga0335084, IMG submission 206721) | Soil microbial communities from Loxahatchee National Wildlife Refuge, Florida, United States - Lox_Sample_4.4 | ecosystem: Environmental > Terrestrial > Soil > Wetlands | place: USA: Florida...
GGTGCATGGAACGTATTGCGATCAGGTTGTATCGGAGCGCGCTCAGGCGTCTTCGGCTTTCTAACATCTTTCGAGGGCGAACCAGTAGGCATTTCGCCGGAAAACCCTTTAGTGAGGCCGGGATAGACTGTCAAGCAAGGGGCGCCGCGAGGCTTCTCTAGCCCCGAGGATGAGAGACGTCGAGGCGGCGTAGAGCCGCGCCCCCCTTGACTTGCGGCTGCGCCCCTAGTGAAGAGGCTGCGTCGCTTCAGTATCCCCAAGGGGAAACGTCGAGCGCCGTCAAGGCTGCCAGCCGTTCGACTTCGGGACGATAAAGTGCCCGCAACTCGGCAAACAGCCCGGCCTCGATGGGCGGTGCGTCGAGCGCGCCCACATTGACGGGGGCTGCGGGGAAGCGGTCGGCCGGCAAGGGATCGACGCCGGCGGCGAGCTGTGCCGCGCGGCAGAAGGCGTCGCGGCGCAAGGAAATGTCCTCGAACAACAGGAAGTGGAGGCGGCTCCGGCCGAACAGCTCGATGCAGCGCTGGGTCAGTTCGCCGTATCGCGAACGACGCAGATAGTCGAAGGGGCGGACATACTCCTTCTCGGGGGGGAGCGGGCTCGGCCGCCGGCCGTCGAGCGCGACCGCCTCGGCGAAGGAGAGTTGCTCCAAGCCGTTCTGCGTCGACCATAGATAGTTGGAGTAGGCGCGCGCAACCGGCTCTCTCAGGATGAAAACGAAGCGCGGCTCCGGCAGGGTGGCCTTGATCCGGGCCAGGGCGTCCTCGTTCTCGAAATAGTAGCTGGTCTTCTCGCCGCGCGCCGACCGCGCACCCGCCTCGGCAAACAATGCCGCGTAACGCCGGCGATAGCCCTGTATGCCGTCCGCAGCGGGCGTCATGCAGACCTTGGGTTCCGGCACCAGCGGCTTGGCCATGAACAGGTCGGGGTGATGATCGAGCAGATGGGCGAGGAACGTCGTCCCGCTGCGCGGCGCTCCACCGATGAGGAAGGTCGGCAGCAGCGCGGCGTTGTCGAGGTCGCTATGGTCAGCCATCGAGATCCACGACTTCGGCGATCGGGCACCATTGGAGTGGCGTGGAGGGCGTGAGGTCGCGACGCACGAAAATCCGCGTCACCTCGCCGAAGAACATCACGTGCGTTCCCAGCTTGACGCTGCCGGTAACCCGGCAATCGAAGTGGATCGGCAGCTCGGCTGCAGCAGGCGTATCCCCGAGCCGGATCGGGGTCAGGCCGCTGTTGGCGAATTTGGCCGGATCCTGCCGGTCGGACACATTGCCCAGATAGCCCAGTGCGTTGAGCACGCGGTCGTCGAGGCAAGGCACGCCGCAGCCAAAGCTGCCGGCAGCCCGAATGAATTCGAGCGTCGCGCGCGGCGCATAGCGTTCGTTGATGCGGCTATAGGAAATGCACGGGGTGACGACCAGGGGTTGGCGGCTCAGGATCGTGGTCGAGCCACAAGGCATCATTGTAGGCCGGCCACCCGGTCCCCAGGTCGTGATCATTCCGACCGAGGATGGGAAGAAGCAGGGCCATCGCGCGCGGTCGTTGTCGACCTCGACTTGCTGCTCTGGTGTCGGCGGCAGCAGCTTCACCGCCATCCCGTCCCGGCTGTAGTCGGCCTCGAAGGCGACCGTTGTGCTCGACGGAAATCGGTAGTCGGGGGTGTATGTCTTGCGGTAGGCAAGCGAGGCAAGGCGGCTTTCCATGGCCGCATCGCGACCGTTGTCGGCCGTGGCCGCCATTGCGGGCGAGAGATGATGGCCGAGCCAGACCGGAAGGCTTCGCCAACGAATCTGCTGGCGGCCTTCCGCGATCTCGTTCCGTAGCTGGATGGCTTCGATCTCGAGCAGGTAGACGCGGTGGCTGCCGATGTCGAGATAGGGCTGGGGGTTGACCGCCTCGCCTTCGAAATCGCGCCCGGGTCCCACCAGTCGCCCCTCATAGGCCAAGTATGCCGGAGCCAGGACCGGAGCATCGGCACGGACCCCCGCACGCGTGACATATCCCGATTCCGGGAGGCGGCGATGGCCGTCCTGATCGGAAATATCCGCAATGAGATCCATCAAACGGCTGAAAACCGGGCCGGGTTCGACAAACTGCACCACCGCCGTTCCGGTCTCTTCCAGACGGCGGGAAAATTCGCCCCGGACATAATGGCGTTCCGACAGAGGTTCACGGCAGACAGAGACTGCCATCACATAAGGAAAACGGTTGACGATCGAGATCCCGACGACCTTCTCGAGAATCGCACTGTCGCCTCGACCGGTTGTCACGAAGGCGATCGGCGACGGGAACAATGCAGGCCAGCGGCTGTCGTTCGCGAGATCGGCGCGGCTTTCCGGCATCGCCCGCTCGATGAAGTCCGGGTTGGCGCTCGGCTTCCACGCCGCGCCGAAGCTGTCGCTCCGGGGCCAACTGTAGGCGTAGGGGCGCAGGGCAACGCCGAGCTCGGGACGGGCAATCATCATGGGGCTGCGTATATCCGGGGGCGATTGGGCCGGGTAACTAGCGATGCCGTGGGGAGATTGCAAGAGTTAACGGGACGCAGGGGCGCCCCCCGGCTCGAACAGGCGAAAGATCTGCGACAGCGGCGCTGCGAGCAGCATGGCCAGGCTGACGACCAGATAGGCGAGGGCTCCCAAGAGGAAGCCAAGCTCCGGATCGCCTCCGGCATGCGCGACCAGGAGGGCGAAGGCACCCTCGCGCAGACCAACGCCCTGGAACGTCAAGGGGATCAGCCGCGAGATTTCCACCAGCGACACGATCGCTCCCAGCAAAGAGGCCGGCAGGGCGAGTCCAATCGAGCGCGCGATCAACAGCACCAGCGCAAACCAGAGCAGCCAACCGCCGATCGACAGGCCGATCACCCGAGCGAGCGATGGAATCCGACGCAGGCTGACGCTGCGATCGCCAAATTGAAGGATGCGCTGTAGCAGGCTCCAGCGATCCGCTCCGGGAAAGCGCAAGGCCAGGCGCAGCAGCGGCGCCGCCGCGACGATGGCAACGATCGCCGCAATGGCGGCGAGACCGGCAAGCACCATCTCCGACGTCGGGCGGCTATCGCTCGAGATCGCGTAGAGTAGAAGGCAAACCGGGACCGTGATCAGGTAGATGGCGAGGCCCAACAGCCGTTCCTGCAGAACGGCGACGATCAATGGGGCGATGCTGTCGGAAGACGAGCGCAGGGCCGTGACGCGATAGGCATCGGCACCGAGATTGGCTGGGGTGATCGAGTTAAGGAACATGCCCCAGAGGTAGATTCGAAAATGCGCAGCAACAGGAATTTTGACCTGATGATTCAACAGCAAAATCCAGCGCACGGCGAGCACGAGCTGGATTGTCAGCATGATCAGCAGCGCCATGGCCATTGCGGACAGGCGCACCTTGCCCAGGCCATCCCACAGGTGCCCCCAATCGAGCAGTGCGAGCGCAATACCGAATAGAACCGCGCCGCCGAGCAGCTTGAGCCAGGCCGGCATCAGCGATCCCGCTGCCGATAGACGAGAAAGCGGTGGCGCGCCTGACCCAGGCTCGCGTGAGGCACGGTCATGGCCTGGTCCAGTTGAAGGCCCTGTCCGGCCATGCGCTGACGCATCGCTGCACCATCGACGCGGTAGGGCGTCATGTAGATGTAGGGCACCCGCTCAACCAGCATGGCGACGGGCCAGTCGGGGTGCAGCAGGCGACCGACCGTCAGCACCATGCGGTCGAGCAGGTGTCCGCGAAACAGCCTTAGAAGGCGGCGCACGCCCCACAAGAGGCGGTTGAACAGACAATCGTAGGGAATGGTGAAAAAGAGCCGACCGCCCGGCGCCAGATCGGCTGCGAGCTTGGCGTAGAGGCGGTCATCCGACACAGGGATGTTGTGCAAGACGGAGTCGGAAATGATTGCGTCGAACCGGCCCTCTGCAAGGGTGAGATAGTCTTTGGCGACGAAGCGAAGGCGGTCGGAAAGACCGTCGCGCCGCGCGGCGGCTGTGGCCGCGGCGATGCTCGGATCGGAGATATCGACACCGATGCCTTCGATCCGAGGCAGCGTTTTCGCCAGATGCAGCAGCTGGGCGCCGGTTCCGCATCCGACGTCCAGGACGCGCGCCGGCCGGCCTTGCTCCAGGTGCGCAGCCACGGGAACGGTGAAGCGCTCGACGCGCCCTTCCTGCGCGGTGAAGGTGCTGCGGACCAGGGACTCGTCTGCGCCGGTCAAGCCGAGCTCTCCAAGCTGTCCACCAGGTCGCGGGGCCTCATGAAGCGGAACCGGCCATCCGCGGCGAGCCATTGGAGGAACTCGCGATAGATCGTCAGCATCGGCTCGTTGCCGGAGAAATGTGCCTCGCAATGGGTCAGGAGGCTGACCATGCCGCGGCTTCGCGAGACCAGATCGGCAACCTCCTTCCAAAGGGTGAGAATCTCTTCGGGCTTGTAGCCGAGGAAGAGAAGGCTGCCGTCGCGTGGCAGGCTGATCGGCAGTTCGCGTATGCCGGCGAGGACGAAGGGCCGTGCAGTGGCGCAACCATTGTTGGGAACCGGAAAGAGGCCGCCGCTGGTGGGTACGCTGCTGTCATAGCGATAGTATCGGGAGAGCGCGATCAGCAGCGGTTCGGTGCGCAGCAGGGACGGTGCGCGGTAGCCGACCACGCCGTGGCGGTCGATAAAGGGCCTGGCTGCGAGGAGCCGGCGCTCGCGCTCGGCGGGCGGGGCGAATGGCGTCTTGTTGCTGTGATTGTAACCATGAACCCCAATCTCGTGACCCTGGGCCGCCAGCGCATCGACCAGCCCATGATCGACAGGCCAGGCGCAAGGCACGACATAATGGACGGCCTTCGCGCCGACGGCCGCTTCGATCGGAGCGAACAGCGACAGGGCGTTCCGCAGCCCTTCAGGCGAGTCCAGATCGTGGCTCAGGAGCACCGGCGTCGACTGGCCGACGAGCGGGGACACCTCTCCGGCAATGTCGGCGGCGAGGTCCGCGCTGAGATCGATGGGCCAGATCGGATAACGCGCCCAGTCGCTTTCCTGGGCGCGCCGGGCCCGGCCGATGGCCTTGGCGATGATGGTCCGCAAAACCCGGGGAATGGCGTGATAGGAGATCGGGAGCCGGCTCGATGTCGGAGCCCGGTCGGTGAAGGCCGCGACGCGGCGCAAGGCATGCGCGGTTTCCCGCCAGTCGACGGTCCGGCTGCCGCGGAGGGCATCCAGGATCGGGGTAGGCAGGGTAATGCGAAGCCCGGCGGCCCAGTCATGCCGCGCCGCAGCCGGCAGCTCCTCGACCGCAATGGTTGACAGGGCGACCGTCATGAAAGTTCGGCCGGTGGCGTTTCGCGGGCAATGAAGTAAATCGGCCTGCGCGTCGCTTCGGCGTAGATGCGATGAAGGTACTGGGCCACGACGCCGAGAACCAGGAAGAGCAGGCCGAAGAGTACCATCATCGCGACCATCAGGCCGGTCCAACCGGGCAGGACGTTCGTGGTCAGCCAGGCGAACAAGAAATAGATCGACAGCAGCAGCGTGAGCAGCCACACGCCGAGCCCGATCCAGGTGATGGCGCGTGCCGGCAGGTCGGAAAAGGCGATGAATGTGTCATACATCGCCCGCATCATCTTGATGAACGTCCAGCGCGACCGCCCGGCATCGCGGCTGCGGCGGTCATATTCGACGCGAGCCTGATCGAATCCGGTCCAGGCGATCAGCGCGAAGGTCACGCGGTTGTGCTCGTTGAACTGTCGGTAGCATTCGACGACCCGGCGGTCGGCCAGCAGGAAGCTTCCCGTGGCGAAGAGCGATCCGCGCGGCATGGCAAAGCGGCGAACCAGCCGGAAAAACAGATTGCTGGCCCAGATGCGCCATCGACTGTCGACCCGCTGGCGCCGCACGCCCCAGACGATGTCCGCGCCGGCGCGCCAGCGTTCGACAAATTCGACCAGGGTTTCGGCGGGGTCCTGGAGGTCGCAGGCCAGCACGGCGACGGCATCGCCCTCGGCGCGATCCATCGCCGCGGCAATCGCGCTGTGGGCGCCGAAATTCCGCGAAAGCCGGATGCCACGCATGCGGGGTTCCTCGGCGCAGAAGCGTTCGATGATCCGCCAGCTTTCATCGCGCGATCCGTCATCGACAAAGAGCACGCGATAATCCGCATCCGTGCGCGAGAACAGGATGTCGGTGATCGCGCGACGGTAGCTCTCGAGGCCGGCGGCCTCGTTGAGCACCGGCGTGATGATCGTGATCCGCGGCTTTGCGACCGCCCGCGCGCTCGCCATTGTGGCTCCCTTGACGCGACGCCGGCGGCGGGGTCACGCCCCGAAGAAGCCCCGCAAGGCCGCGATGACGGCATCCGTTTGCGTCTCGGTCATACCGGGAAAGATCGGCAGGCTCAAGCCTTGGGAAGCCCACTGGTCGGCAATCGGGAAACTGTCTCTGTCGACCGAGAACCCGGCAAAGCAGGGCTGGCGGTGCAAAGGAACCGGATAATGAAGGCCGGTCTGGATCCCGGCCCGATCGAGATGCTGGCGAAGCCGATCGCGGTCGGGCGTGCGAATGACGAAGAGATGATAGACATGGTCCTCGCCAACGGGCGCGGGCAGCTTCAGCGGGAGCCCCTTCAAGCCCTGGAGATAGCGCCGCGCGATGGCCCGGCGCATCTCGGTCCAGGCATCGAGATGCCTGAGTTTCTCGGCAAGCACCAGCCCCTGGATGCCTTCCATCCGGTAGTTGAAGCCCAGCTCGCTGTGGATGTAGCGCTCGCTCTGGGCATGGTTGCGCAAGGCGGCGATCCGTTTCGCCAGATCGGGGTCGTCGGTCGTGACGGCACCGCCTTCCCCCGCGGCACCCAGATTCTTGCCGGGATAGAAGCTGAAACCGGCGAGCCTTCCGAAACCGCCCGCACGCCGGTTGCCATAGCGGGCCCCATGCGCCTGGGCGGCATCTTCGATGACGACGAGCTTATGGCGGTCGGCAAAAGCGAGGATGGGCGCCATGTCGGCGGGCTGGCCATAGAGATGGACCGGCATCACCGCCTTCACCGCGCGATCCATGCGCCGTTCGGCATCGGCCACCGACAGGTTCGCGCTCGCCTCTTCCACATCGCAGAAGACCGGCTCGGCCCCGACATAGAGGACGGCCCAGGCCGTTGCCACGAAGGTGCTGGCGGGGACCAGCACCTTGTCGCCTCGGCCGATCCCGGCCGCGATCAGCGCCAGATGCAGCGCCGAGGTGCCGTTATTGACACCGAGCGCATGCTTCACGCCGCAATAGTCGGCGAAGGCGCTCTCAAACTCCTCGACATAAGGGCCGAGACAGAATGCGCTACGGGCGAACAAGTCACGCATTCTCGGCATGACGGCGCTCTCGATCTGGCGCCATTGCCAGGAGAGATCGGCAAAAGGAACGGGTGTCATCTCAGGTCTTTTGTTTGCTCCGGGGGCGGAAAAGCGGCTTGGCGGGGACGCCGGCGACAGTGGCACCGGGCGGCACGTCCTTGGTAACGACCGCGCCGGCACCAATGAGCGCATCCCTGCCAATGCGCACACCGCACAAAATGGTCGCGTTCGATCCGATCGACGCACCGTCCTCGACATAGGTATCGACGCAGACCCACTCGTCGCTGATCTGGCGGCCCTCCAGGCTGGCGCGCGGGTATTTGTCGTTGATGAACATCACGCCGTGACCGACGAACACATCATCAGCAATATGCACGCCTTCGCAGATGAAGCTGTGAGACGAGATCTTGCAACGTTTGCCGATCGATGCGCGCTTCTGCACCTCGACGAACGGGCCGACCTTGGAATCGTCGCCCACCTCGCACTCGTAGAGATTGGCAAATCCGAAGAAGCGGACATTGCGGCCCAGCACGACATCGCGCAGTCGCACCGTCGGATCGGCGGGAGGCGGCGAGCCGCCATCGCGATTGGCGGCAGGGGAGGCCGTCGCATTCGGGGGCGCTTTGCGCGTCTTCAAGGCTTTGGGCATGATCGAAAAAGGGGGGAATGTCGCGGAAACGCTGGTGGTTTACACCAGGCCGCCGCCTCATTCACCTGCTTTCTGGGGCCGGCGGCGCTTTGACGCCGATGGACGCCACCTGGCGTGTTGCAGCCCGGATTTGGCTTGTCTAAGGCTGTCTTGCCGCGATCTTGGGCGAGTCGCGCATGACGGCATCGGCTTGGTCCGGAAAATCGGCCTGGATCGATATCCGTCGAAGGAGCCACCCGGAACCATGTCCGTCTTGCATCGATTGGTCATTTCGCCTGCCGCCATCGGGGTTGCCCTGGCTTCCTTCCTGTTGCTGCTGGTGGGGTCGCAGGCAGGGTTGGGAGGGGCACTCAAGGCTGCTCTCCTTCTTCTGATCTTGTGCTACTGGCCGGCGGCGCTCTGGTTCCATGGTGCGGGCACGGCCCCGTCGCTCGCCGAATCGATCATCTACCTTCTCGTCGGATGGGCGGGCCTCGCGCTTTGGTCGCTCCTGGTTGCCGCGGGCGGTGCCGAGCCCGGCTGGGCGCTGGCGCCATCGGTCGTCGTCACTGTCGTGGGTTTGGGGTGGCGCCTGCGCGCTCGCCAATCCGCAGGAGAGGCTAGGCAGTCCGATACCGACCCCGGGCCTTCACCACGAGAGGTGATTGTCGGCATCGTCTTGGTGCTGATTGCCGCCTCGATCTACGTCGCTCCCGCGCTCTACATGGGCGCCGGTCCCTTTCCCGCAGTGTTCATTGGCGATGCAGGCTACCACCTTGGGCTGACCTGGGGGCTGCTCCGCGACCCGCATTTTCTTCCCGAATCGCTGAGCTATGCCGGCGGGCATCGCTTCTACCATTACGGCCCGCACGCGATGGCAGCGGTTCTCTCGCGCTTCGCCGGCTTGCTGCCTCACACCGGCCTCTTCCTCATCGTGGAGCCAATGTTGCTTGCGGGCATCGCGGCGGCGGTATGGCGGTTCGCCCGCGAACGCCATGGAGCCATGCCGTTTCTGGGAGCGCTGGGGCTGCTCCTGGTCGGCGTCGGCCATAGTCACTCGCAATGGCCGCCTTACGTCGATTTCGTGAAGGCGTTCGCGGCCATCGCCCATGGCGGTCCGCAGATGTCGGTCGACATCGGCGCGGCCCTCTCCGTTCACATGCTGAATCCGACGCTCTTCTTTGGGACCTTTGCGATTGCCCTCGTCATGCTCTGTGCCGTCAACCCGCAACGCATAGGATGGCAGGCCATGATGGCCTTCGTGATCGGTATCCTGATTGCGTTCAAGGCACCGTACTTCATCGCGCTCGGATTGGGGCTCGGCATGTGGAGCCTCTGGCGTGCCGCTCGGGAGCGGAGCATCCGTCCGCTGCTGATCCCGGCTGCAGCCTTGATCCTGGCGCTTGTGATCTACGCCTTTGTCGGTCTCGGCGGCAGCGGTGCGAAGCTCGCCTTCGAGCCCTTTGCGGGGCAGAACATTTCGCAGGTGGGTAAGTACCTGTTGCGCTCGGTCGCCGTTCTGCTGCCGGGCCTCTTGGTTCTGATCCTCTCTCGCGGACGCGCTCTGTCGGGAGCCGCCGGGCTTTGGCTCGTCTATGCCGCCGCCCCCATCATCATCATGTTGCTGACAAATCTCTATCTGACGGAGGGGGTGCCCGAGGAAGCCAATTTCGACGAGATGCTTAACCTCCTTCCCCCGGTCCTTGCCGGATTTTCCGTCTCGCTCATGGCGACGTGGTGGCCGCGGTTCGGTGCAACGACGCGCCGCATCGCTGTTGGAGCCCTTGGCCTGATCATTGTTCCTCACCTGATCCGGTGGGCGTGGCTTGCCGTTCTGGTCGCCATCCATCCGGAGGCGGGATACGAGTATGTGGATAACAGGCCCCTCGCGGCAGCGCTCGCAACCGTGCCGACCGATACGGGCCTGATCGTAACCAACGACCTGCGTTATCCGGCGGAAGGCTGGCGCCGCGACAACCAGGCGGTCCAGTTTCCGGCCCTGTTCGGGCACCGGAACTTCTTCGTCAATCCGACCTTCGAGCGATTCTATCCAGACCTCGAGGAACGGCGTGATGCGGTCCGGCGCCTGCAGCAACCTCAGTGGGATCCGGCGATCCTGGAGTTGGCGCGCCGTTATGGGTGGACCCATTTCGTGGTGCATCTGGACTATCCGCATCCCGCGGATATCCCGCTGCCGGTCGCCTATGATGGTGGCAGCTATCGTGTCTATCGCTTCGGTCCCTAGAGCGGCGGTTTTGGGAAAGCTGTCAAAGCGGCCCGTAACATATTGAAGAAACGTGGTTTTGTCCCTTCGCCCGCGGGTTGCGAATGCTGCCGGTGACGAAATCGCCGTCACCGCCCGGCCGCCTCGGGTTGGCGCCGTGCCGGTGTTGCCGGGGGCCGGTGGCCCGGCCCAGAGTCCGTCACCCTTTGCCGCCAAGCGGGGATCATAGGCCGCAGGACGCCGCCAACTTCGAACACGGCCATGCAGCGGTCACAATTTCGTGGTGGCCTGCGCCGCAGAAGGCGGTTCGCGGTCGCGAACGACGCCGTTCATCACGAGGGGATCATGAATTTCGTTCGTTGCCTTGCGCTCGGCCTCGCGCTCGCGCTGCCGACGCTTTCCGCTTGGGCGCAAGACCTGCCCGAGACGACACAGGCTGCCGATCGCTATCAGGCGGAGATCCAGCAGCGCTTTGCCGTGGAAACCGATGCGGAGAAGGCGAGCGCTTTGCGGATCGCGGGCGAGACGGCGGAGCAGGCAGGGCAGACCGGCGCCGCTATCTCCAACTATGAGCAGTCGGTTGCCTATGGTGGTGCCGATTTCGGCGTCTGGCTGTCGCTCGCCAAGCTCAATCGCGACCAGGAGTCGTTCGATCGCGCGGCCGGCGCCGGTTGGCTCGCCTATCAAGTCGCGGAGACACCGGAGGATCGCGCCTCCGCGCTCGACATCGTCGCCAGCGCCTTGCGTTCCTTGGATCAGCCCGAGGAATCGCTCCGGGCCTATCAACTGGCGCTCGAGCAAACGCCTAACGATTCCAATCTCCACGATCGTGTCGCCGAGCTCAGCGAGCTGATCGGCCTCAAGCTCGACAATGTCGATGTGGAACGCACCGGGGACAGCCCGCGCTTTTGCCTCACCTTCAACGGCAATCTGCTCGACCCCAAGCAGGTCCATTACAAGGACTATGTGACGCTGTCGCCGGCCTTCGAGCCGAGCTTCGTCGCGTCCGGCACCCAGCTTTGCATCGATGGCGGCGCCTATGGCGCGGACTATGACATCGCGCTCAAATCCGGATTCCCGTCGGCCGAGCGCAAGTCGCTGATGCAGGATCAGACCGTCTCGGTCTCCGGCGGCGTTCGCGACCCCTCGCTGGGCTTCGACAGCAACACCTATGTGCTGCCCCGGACTGGCGGGCAGGGTGTGCCGCTGGTTAGCGTGAACTACGAAAGCGCGAAGCTCGAGCTGCTGCGCGTCAACGACCGCAATCTGATCCGCCAGATTGTCGACGGGCGTTTCCTGCGGGTGCTCGACGGCTATGACCGCAACGATATCGTCAACAATACTGGCGAAACGGTGTGGAAGGGCGTGGTCGAGATCGAATCCAAACCCAACCAGCGCGTGGTCACGGCGGTGCCGATCGACCAGATCCTGCCGGCGACCCAGGCCGGCGTCTATCTGCTGATGGCCTCGCCGCCCGAGGAGACCCAGGCCGACGACTGGGCGCAAAAGGCGACGCAGTGGCTGATCGTCACGGATATCGGCCTGACCTCGATGAGCGGTGCGGACGGCCTCAACCTGTTCGTGCGCTCGCTGCAGGATGGCGAAGCGTTGCGCAAGGTCGATGTCAGCCTGCTCGCGCGCAACAACGACATCCTGGCCACGACCGAGACCGATCGCGACGGCTTGGCCCATTTCGATTCCGGCTTGCTGCGCGGGGAAGGCGGCCGCGAAGCGGTCGCCGTCATGGCGTCGCGCAAGGATGGCGATTTCGCCTTTCTCGACTTGACCCAGGCGGCGTTCGATCTGAGCGACCGCGGTGTGGGCGGGCGCCTGCCGCCGGGCCCCAGCGATCTCTTCCTCTATTTCGATCGCGGCGTTTATCGACCGGGCGAGACCGTTCATCTGACCGGCTTGCTGCGCGACGAGGCCGGCAAGGCCATGGCGGGCCTGCCGCTCACGTTGAAGCTGCTGCGGCCCGACGGCAGCGAGTCCGAAACCATAGCTCTCAAGGATGGTGGCGCCGGCAGCTATCAACGGGACATCGCGGTGTCGGCGACGGCGCGCACGGGCGTCTGGACCGCTGAGGCCTATCTCGATCCCGCCGGAAAACCGATCGCGAGCGCCACCTACTTGGTCGAAGAGGTGGTGCCGGCCCGCATCGAGGCGAAGCTCACCTCCGACCAGCCGGCTTACATACCTGGCGCCGAGGCCGTGCCCAATCTCGACCTCGCGGTGAAGTATCTCTATGGCGCCATGGGCGCGGGCCTGCCGGTCAAAGCCGATGCCGTGGTGGGCAAGGCGACCGATCCGTTCCCGCAATATCCGGGCTACCATTTCGATCTCGCCGACGAGGCGATCGATCCGGTGCGCACCGAGCTGGCTCCGACCACGACCGACGAGAATGGCGAGGCGCAGATCCCGCTCTATCTCGACAACATTCCCGACACCGCCCAGCCCCTCTCGGCGACGGTCCGGGTCGAGGTCGCCGATGTCGGCGGCCGCTCGATCTCGGAAATGGCCGAGCTTCCCATCCGCAATCGGCCGCTGGCGCTCGGCATCAAGCCGCTTTTCACCGATGATACTGTCGATCGGGGTGCCACCGCCTCCTTCGAGGCGATCGCGGTCGGCGGCGATGGCAGCCGCAAGGCGATCGACAAGATCAGCTACCGTCTGGTGCAGGAGGATTGGGACTATCAATGGTTCCTGCGCAACGGCTATTGGGACTACCAGGCCGTCGTGCGCGACATTCCCGGATCATCGGGCGAGATTTCGATCGCCGCCGACACGCCGGCCAAGATCGGGATTCCGGTCGACTACGGCCAGTACCGTCTCGAGCTCTATGATCCGCAGAGTGGGGCGGCCGCAAGCTACCGCTTCACCGCCGGCTGGTGGGCTCGCGCCGGTTCCGGCGACACGCCCGACACGCTCCAGGTCACGGCCGACAAGCCGATCTATGCCCCCGGGGATCGGGCGCAGCTCTTCGTGAGGCCGCCCTTCGCCGGCCAGGTGCTGCTGGCGATCGCGACCGACCGCATCATCGAGACGCGGGTGGTGGACGCCACGCCCGACGGCGTCGAGGTCAAGTTCGACGTCGATGAGAAATGGGGTGCGGGCGCCTATGTGCTGGCGACGGCGTTTCGGCCGGGTTCCTCGCAACAGGCTCGGGGCCCGGGCCGCGCCATCGGCGTTGCCTGGCTCGGGATCGATCCGGAACTGCATCGCCTCGGCGTGAGCATGACGCTTCCTGAGGTGATGCGCCCGCGTCAGAAGATCGACGTGCCGGTCGCCGTGTCGGGCCTTGCCGGCTCGGGCGAGGCCTACGTCACGCTGGCGGCCGTCGACGAAGGCGTGTTGCAGCTCACGGACTTCAAGACGCCGGATCCGGTCGGCTATTTCTTCGGCAAGCGGCGGCTCGGCGTCGAAATCCGCGATCTCTATGGCCGGTTGATCGATGCGGGCGATGCTCGGCGCGGGCAGATCCGCAGCGGCGGCGACGCCGGCTTGAGCCGGCGCGCGGCCCCGCCCGGCACGACCCTGGTCGCCCTGTTCTCGGGGCCGGTGAAGCTCGATGCGGAGGGGAAGGCCACCATCTCGCTCGATGTGCCGGATTATAACGGCCGCCTGCGTTTGATGGCCGTCGCCTGGAACAGCGAGAAGGTCGGCGCGGCCGAGGCGGGCCTCGTGGTCCGCGATCCGCTGGTGGCGTTGATCGCCACGCCGCGGTTCCTGGCGCCCGGTGACCGTTCCACGCTCACGGTGAGCCTGCAGAACATGGAGGCGCCCGCCGGGACCTATCATGTCGCGATCACGAGCGACGATGTATTCCAACTCGGCGAAGGCGCCACGGCCAATCGCGATCTCGCGCAAGGCCAGGCCACGGTTCTGACGATACCGCTGCTGGGTCATCGCGTGGGCACCGGTCATATC